>Ga0315274_10006528_pt1 | contig 16980 bp, 10 predicted proteins | sample YL17G02_20_MG_FD_203700 | JGI IMG/M metagenome (GOLD analysis project Ga0315274, IMG submission 203700) | Sediment microbial communities from Yellowstone Lake, YNP, Wyoming, USA - YL17G02_20 | ecosystem: Environmental > Aquatic > Freshwater > Lake > Sediment | place: USA: Wyoming | collected...
GGATCGGCCGGGTGGGGACCGCCGGCAGACCCGGCAGACCCGGAAACGGCCCCATCTTTCTTCCGGCCCGATTAGAACACTGCAAGAGGCATGCCCGAAAGCTCGATTTCGGGCGCTCTTGATTTCAGGCGACTTAGCAGGACCCCGAGTCGGCGCCGCGTGTCCCGCCGCCAGAGGCGTTGACATCGGATGTAGGCCAGGCATGCAGAGAAAGCATCTCTTGGGGATCGCGGTGTCGCCTTGCCGGGGGACTGGCGGCCTCATCCGTTGCAGGGCCAATCCCTTCAAAGACCTCCCTCACCGCCCCTCCCGGTTGGCACTTTCCGATTGACTTTCCCCGATCTCGCCCGTGAGTATCGAACCCATGGAACTGATCTGTCCTCAGTGCCGCGGGGGTCTGCGGCGGGTCCCCGGACCCCGTGAAGCGTCGCGCGGGGATGACTCCGCCGGGCGCCGCGCCGCGCCGCCGCCTGCAGGGCAATCTCAAGGATGCGAGGCCCTCCGGGAAGACGCTTGGCGCTGCGATCGTTGCGCGAAGCAGTTTCCCATCCGCCAAGGCGTCGTGTGTTTCCTGGAAGAGAACGATCCGTTTTACGAAGGACGTTTCCCCGGGACGTACGCGATATGGCCCCCCGGGACGCGGGTTGGGCGGCTTTTTCTTTGGCTTCGCCTGCGTTGGGCGTTGGACTTGCAGTACCCGGCGATGCTGCGCCGCCGTCTGCCGCCCCGCCATCGCCGCATACTCGATCTGGGTTGCGGGGGCGGCAACACGGAACTCCTCCGCCACGGCGCCGAAGTCGTGGGCGTGGATCTCTCATTCGGGTCCCTACGCAACGCCGCCGCGATCTACGCGGCGGCCCTCCAGGCTTCGGCCGCGCGCCTTCCCTTCCCCGACGCGAGTTTCGACGCCATCGTCAGCTCGAACTTCCTGGGCCACATTCCCTTCGAGGAGAAGGAGGCCGTCTACAACGAGATGCGGCGCCTCCTGGCGCCCGGCGGCGCGATGCTCCACGAGATCGAGACCGACAGCGCCGGCGCCCTCTTCCGCTACGCGCGGGGCGACCCCGGCTTCTTTCAGAAACAGATGATCGACCTGGACGGCCACGTCGGGGCCGAGATGCCTCGGGCTTCCCTCGAGCGTTTTCGTCGCCACGGCTTCGAGATCGAGTGGGCGCGCGCGGACTTCGTCTGGTATTTTCTTCCCCAAGGCGAGTTGCTGAAACGGTTCGACAACGCCTACTCGCGCCGCAATCCGATCCTGCGCGCGCTCCTCGCGCTGGATCGCCTGCTGACCGACCGCCCCCGCGCTCGCAAGATGGCGGACCTTCTCTTTGGCGTCGCGAACGGCCTCGCGCGGAGCGTGACGCCTCTCGATAAAGGCATCGGCCTTTGCGTCGTCGCGCGCAGACCCCGGGACTCCTAACAATGCCGCTCGCTATCGCCCTCGTCCACTATCCCGTTTACAACAAGGCCGGCCGCGTGGTTGCCACTTCGCTGACAAACCTCGACATCCACGACATCGCGCGCGCGGCTCGCACGTATGACGTCGCGCCCTACTTCATCGTCCATGGGGTCCCCGAAATGCAGGAGTTCGCCCGCGAGGTGATCGCTCACTGGACCGAGGGTTTCGGCGCCGGGTACAACGTCACGCGCAAAGAGGCGTTGGAAACCATCGCCGTCGTGGCGGACCTAGGCGCCGTGGACCGCCGTCTGACCGAGCTTTGGGGCGCCCCGCCCAAGTTCACGGTGACGTCCGCGCGAAGATTCCCCTTCGCCCTTACTTACGAAGTCCTGCGCGAGAAGATCGAGAAGGACCGCGAGCCCATCTGCCTCATCTTTGGCACCGGGTACGGATTGGTCGATGAGATTATGGCTGAAGCCGACTACGTGCTGGAGCCCATTTGGGGCCCTACGGATTGGAACCATCTGTCGGTTCGTTCCGCCGCATCGATCATTCTCGACCGCCTGAGAAGCGTGCGTCGCGTGGGCAGGTCGGCTGCCGGTAGGGGCGTTGCATGAAGATCCTGTCTCTTGAAACCGCCACGTACTTCGGCGGCGTTGGGTTCCTCTCCTCCGACGTTCGCGAGAGCGCCGGACCCTTCGCGCCGCGCGGGGCGAGCGGCGAGATTCTCGCCGCCGTTCATCGTTTCCTGTCTCAGCACGATTGCTCCTCCGAGGATCTCGACCTCCTAGCCGTGTCGACCGGACCGGGACTCTTTACCGGGCTCCGGGTCGGCCTCTCGATCGCCAAGACCTTGGCGTGGAGCAACTCGGGGACGGGCCATGGGCCGGCGCTGGTGGGTGTGCCCACTTTGGAGGCGGTGGCCTCTCTCGCTCTTGCCGGGCGGGGAAGCGCCGCGAACGGGGACTTCGTCGCGGCGGTGACGGACGCCCGCCGCGGAGAAGTCTACACGGCCCTTTTCCAGGTGGCGGAAAGACGGATCGACGAAACGCGAGAACCCGAGTCGGTTCGCGATGGAAGGAATGCCGCTGGTCGCCCGCCCGCGCCGGCCCCGGGCCAGGCACACCCGGAACACGCGGCGCCGGCCGCGCCGGAGCGGCCTGTCCGGCTTCGGCGTCTAACCGACGACATGGTCGTGCGCCCGAGCCGCCTTGCGCGCCGGCTGCTTCAGGAAGAGGCCGGCGCCGACGACGGAGACCCAGTTGTGTGGTTCGTGGGAGACGGCGCCGAACGCTACGAGGAGATCTTCGAGCAGGATCTCGAAGGCCAAGCCAGGTTCTTCCCGGTCACGGACGGGAACCTGCCGTTCCAGGTGGCCGCGCTGGCCTTGGAGCGCTTCAGAGAAGGAGCGGTCGACGATCCGATCCGGCTGAAGCCCCACTACGTGCGCCGCCCGGATGCTCGACCGCCCGCGATATAGCGGCCCATCGGCGGGGGAATCCGTAGCGCGGAATCCGGGAGCAGCGGGCCGGCGGCTCAGGGGACGATCAGAACGTCCTCGCGGGCGCCCGCTTCCCTGAGTCTCCGGCGCAAAGACTCGTTCCACCCACTGACGGCCCCATTCGCGGGCGACTCAGGCGTGGGGCGGCCGGTCCGGTCGAAGCCGAAACGCCCGACTTTGCTTTCGCCGAGACGGTGGTAGGGCATCAGCTCGACCCCCTCCAGATTCGGCAGCTCGCCCGCCAGGGACGCGATGCCGGCGAAATGCTCGTCGCGGTCGTTGCATCCGGGGATGATGGGACATCGCAGGCGGATGGTCGCGCCCCGCTCGTGGAGGGCGCGGAGGTTGCGAAGGATCAAGTCATTGGACACGCCGGTGAACTCGGCGTGATGGTCGGGGTCTGTTTCCTTCAAGTCATATAGAAAGAGATCGACCAAGGGCAGGAGGCGCTCGAGACGGCCCCATTCCCCGAAGCCGCACGTTTCCATGCAGCAATGGAGCCCCTCCTCTTTCGCCCGTCGAAGCAGGGCCTCGGCGAAGTCGATCTGAAACAGCGGCTCGCCGCCCGAAAGGGTGAGGCCGCCGCCGGACGTTTCGTAGAACGGCCGGTCGCGCACCACTTCGCCGATCACTTCATCGACCGTGACCTCGCGGCCGGCCAGCTCCAGGGCCTTGGCGTAACACTCCGTCGTGCAGGCGCCGCACACGACGCATCGCGTGCGGTCGAGCACGTGGACCTGGAGGGTCTGGCCCGCCTTCTGCGGATCGGGAGACGGCCTCTCTTCGATTCGGTGGGCCTCGTTCCGGCACAACCGAAAACAGGCGCCGCAGCCGATGCACTTTTCCGGAAGGAAGGAAAGATCCGGCTTCGAACTGATGCCTTCGGGGTTGTGGCACCAGATGCAGCGCATGGGACAGCCCTTCATGAAGACGGTGGTGCGGATGCCGGGGCCGTCATGGATGGAGAAGCGTTGGATCTCGAAAATCCGGCCGGTGAGAGACATCATGCGTGACGGCGGCCGCGCCGGGCGGGCGGGGCCGCGGTTCCTTTCAGAGCGCGTGGGCGGTTCGGGCGATGAGGTCGTCTTGGTATTCCTTGGTTAGATCGACGAAGCGGGCGCAGAACCCCCAGACCCGCACCACGAGGTGGGCATGGCGGTCGGGATGGCGCTGGGCCTCGCGAAGCGTATCCGGATCGATGACGTTGCACTGCAACTGCCCGCCGCCCAGGGCGAGATAGGCGCGGAGCAAGGCCTCGAACTTGCCCGCGTCGCGACGCCCGCACGCGCAATCCTCGCCCCGCTCCCCGTCGGCGTCACGCGCCGTCAGCGCCGACGGCGAGAAACTGAGCGTCAGGGCGTGGTTCCACTGGCAGACCATCGGGTCGATTTTCGTGACGGAGCGGACAACGGCGGTGGGGCCGTTTCGCTCCGTCCCGTTGGCGGGCGCGAGTGTGACGGGGAACGCCTCGCCGGCGCGGCGTCCGTCGGGGGTGGCGCCGACGCGGGCGCCAACCGCGACCTGGTGCGGCTGGTGGATGCCCGAGAGGAAGCGCGCCTCGTCGTCGATGCGGCGCTTCGCGACCTCATGGCACGCGAACTCAATGACGTCCTTCGCAATGCAGTCGACGTAGTCGTCGTCATTGCCCCATTTCGGGGCGGCGAGGAGACGCCGACGGAGCGATTCCGCATGCTCGAAGTTCGCGCGGCAGGCCCCGCGCACCTCGTCCAGCGTGGCGGCGCGATCGTCATAGACGACCCGCTTGATCGCGGCCAGGCTGTTGGCGGCGTTGACCGGGGACATGATGAACATGCCTTTGTCGCGATACCTGCACCCCCCCGCCGTCAGATCGAGCCCCTTGGCGACGCAGTCGTCGATCATGCCGGAAAGAAACGGCAGCGGCGAGAACTGCGGGAGCGAGAGAGACTCGACGTAGCCCCGCGCCGCGGTCTCGATGGCGGTCGCAATCCGCCTCTTGTACGCCGCGAGGAGACCGGCAAAGTCCGCCCCTCCGTCCATGGCGTCAAGCGTGTCGATCAGGGTTTCCGTGAGTCCGACGGCGCCGCCGAGGTAGAAATCCGACTGGCCTTCGATGAGAACGTCCTGGCAGGCATCCAGGACATAGTTGCGTGCGGCTTCGACCGGCAGACCGGCGGCGACAAGCGCGGGAACGAACACGTCGTCGTTATAGAACGCAATCTGCCCAAGTCCCTGGCGAATGAGATCGCAGGCGCGCCCCAGAAGCCGCGCGGGCGAATCCCGGTGCAGGCGGACGGCCAGCATGGGGCCCTCCAGCCGCGTGTGATCCAGAGCGTCCAGACAGGCGTAAGTGACGGCGTTCGTCGCGTCGGCGCCGTCTGGCCGCAAGCCCGACAGCACAAGGTTGTCCGCGCCCGAGACCAAGGCGGCGCGCGCCCCCACGTCGGCGAGGTCGTTCAGCTTGATCGTGAGACAGTCCAGCAGCTCCTGCGCATCAGGAGGGGGGCAGGCGCTCCAGAATGGCTCGATGAGCTGATCGAAGCGGCCGTAGGAAATCAGGACATGGTTTTCGATGAGGAGAACGAGGTGGGCGAACCAGAATAGCTGAAGCGCCTCGTGGAGATCGCGCGGCGGCTCGTTGGCGACGCGGAGGCAGACGGCGGCGATGCGTCGGAGCTCTTCGTCGCGCGGCGCCGCGGCATCCTCCGCCATGTCGCCGGCCAGGCGGGCGTAGCGCTCGGCCAGGAGCGAGGCGCCTTCATAGGCGACGCAGACCGCGCGGAGAAAGTCGCGCTTCTCTTGGCTCGTCTCTTGTTCGAGGCGCTCATGCGCCTCCCGGCGAATTCCGCCGAATCCCAGTCGAAGCGCCTTCGCGAACCCGCCGACGAAATGGGCCTTGGAACAGCCCTCGGGAACGTGGCCGCCAAAGAGTTCGCGGGCGTGGGCGCGTTCGGTCTCGGTGAGATAGCGCGGGTAGGCGTAGAGGCTGAGATCGACGCTGGGATTCTCGACGCGGGTCTGGCCTTCCCGCACGGGGCCCAGGACGGTGCGGGCGCCGACGATGAGTTCCTCGTCCTCGATGAAAACGGGCATGCGTTCGAGGAGGAGTTTGAGGGCGTGGGCCTTGCGCTCGGGAATGCTGACCTCAAGATGGCTCGTGGACCAGTCCGGAGACAGAAGCACGCGATGGCGAGCGTGCCCGGCGAGGCCGCGCGAGGGATCGCCGGCGGGGAGGCGCATCCGCCGTCGCAGGCGTTCCACGCGCGCCGTGGCGGGCGTTGTCCCGTCGGGCGACAAGGGACCTCGCCGCGGTATCTCGTCGGAATGGTCTCGGGACGGGGACGGCGCCGCGCCAAGACTGGAGGCGGCGAGGATTTGGGGGGCGGCTTCAGACATGCCGTGCGATCTACCTCCGGTGCTTGGTTCGCGCGATGATGTGGTCCTGGAGTTCTTTGTTGATCCGCTTGAACTGCTGAGAGAAGCCCGCGACGCGCACCGCCAGATTCCCGTACCTCTCGGGGTCCTCCTGCGCCTGCTTTAGCCGCTCGACGGTCGTGACGTTCCACTGCAGTTGCCCGATTCCCATGGCGATGGCGCTGCGGATCGTCTGGGCCAGGCGCCGCGCGCCCCCTTTCCCTTTCACGAGAATCGGGTCGATCTCGATGATGGCGGCCGACGAGCCGGCGGCGCGATCGTGAGGCTGGCGCGCCAGCGAGTTGAGCATTGCGCTCAAGCCTTTCTCATCCCGTCCCTGGTAAGCGGAGAGGGAGTAGGCCAGCGGTTCGTTCGCCCGCCGTCCGTCCGGGATGGCGCCGACGCCTTTCCCGAAGTCGATATTGCAGAGAAACGAGAAAAGATGAACGAAATAGCGCCCGCCCAGAGGACTTCTCATCTGATCCATCAGATCGATGAAATCGTTGTTCACGCGGCGCACGATCGCGTCCACCTCGGCGCAGTCGTTGCCGTACTTCGGGGCCTCTCTGAGCAGAATCTGGCGAAGGGGCTCCCGACCCTCGAAGTCTCCCCGGAGCGCGTCCAGAAGATCCTGCGGCTCGATCCGCTTCTCCTCGAAAACGAGCTGCTTCACGGCCATCATCGAGTCGGCGGTGTTGGCCGTGCCGAGAAAGCAAACGGAATGATAGTTGTACACGGCGCCGCCGTCGGTGATGTCGCGCCCGCGCTCGATGCAGTCGTCCGTCAGCAGCGACCAGCACGGCAACGGTCCTCTCTCGCGCTGAGCCAGTTCGCCGCGATTGCAGTGGTACACCATCCGACGCGCGAAGAACTCCACTTGGCGGGAATAGGCCGAGTAGAGATCATCGAATGACTCCATGTCGGAGAGCAATCCCGTTTGCGGGCCGAGCCGTACGCCCGAACGCGGATCTTGTCCGTCAAAAAGCGCGAGCTCGAGACATTTCGCCGAGCTGAACCAGCCGGAGACGGCATGAGGGTTCGTCCGTCCGGGAATGGTGAGTTCGATGCAGCCGATGGGGGCGTAGTCCCGCGCGTCTTCGAGGGGAATGCCGCGATCGGCCAAGGCCTTGATGAAACAGTCGTCGTTGAAGAAAAACGGAATGCCTCCCCCGCGGGCGACCAATTCCGCGGCGCGGTCGATCAGTTCGGGCGGGCTGTTGCGATGGAGGCGGACGGAGAGGTCGCGCACGAAATCCACGTTGCGCGTCGCTTCGAGGATGACGTGGCTCAGCTCATTGGTCGCGTCGTTGCCGTCACGGTCCACGCCGCCGAGCGTGATGGCCTGGACGTCGTAATCCAGGTAGAGCTTGCAGGCCAGCTCCTCCATGATTTCGACCGCTTCGGCGCGGGTCAGGCGGCCGGCCTTCAGATCCGCCTCGTACCAGGGATGGAGAATCTGGTCGAGGCGGCCGATCGAGTTGGCGTTGATGCCGTCCTCGCCGCATGTGAGAATGTGGGAAAGCCACAGGGCCTGGACCGCCTCGAAGAACGTGCGAGCGCCCTTGGCCGGGACCCGAGCGCAGGCCTCCGCCATCCGAACGAGTTGTTCTCTCTCGTCCGGGTCGGCGGCCGCCTTGGCCATGCTCTTCGCCCGCTTCGCGCAACGTTCGCCCAGGAGGATTCCCGCGTCGCAGATATGCAGGGCGGCGCGCCAGAAGTTCTCTTTTCGCGGGAAATCCGGGTCGGCCAGGTCGGTTCGCGCCAAACGGCTCTCGACGTCGCGGCGGATCGCTCGAAAGCCCATGCGAAGGACTTTCGCGTAGTCGCGGATTGAATGGTTCTCGATCCAGCCGCTCGCCCAGTAAACGGTCCGCGAATCGGTGTTCTGCCACGCGCCGCGATCGGGCGACCCCTCCGGATCGACCTCGCCGAACGCGTACGCCTCCCCCGGCGCCGAGATCGACTCGTTCGTCCAGCGGCGGACCGTGGCGCGGATGCCTTCGATTTCCTCTTCCCTCACGCCGAGTTCTCTGATGCGTTCGAGTTTCTCCGGAGCGGAGTCCTCGCAGAACCCGAAACCCGTTCCTCCATGGAGGAGGAGGTGGTCGCCGGCAAGGGCCCAGGGACCGAGGATTTCGATATGCGCCGCTTTCACGAGTTCGCAGAGAAAGGCCGCGCGGACCTGCACCCGCGAGCGACCCGCTTGCGACGCCCGCCACAAGGCGACGTCGCGCAGAAACGGGTTCTGCTCCACGAACGACCCGCCCCGGTTCATGATCTCGCGCCTGAGGTCCGCGATTCGGGGAGCCAGACGCTCGCCGAGGTCGCGATCCGGGACGGTGGCAACACGCGCATTCATCATGGGTTCACCTTTGCATTCCGCCGAGGGTTCGCCGCGCGGGCCAACGGGACGAGCCGCCGCCGCGCGCGTCGCCCGGTCCGTTCGCCGGATCAAGTCGTGGCGAACTCGGTCCGCGATATGACCTCGTTCTGCATCCTTTCGTCAAGATGGACGAAATAATCCGAATAACCCGCCACGCGCACGAGCAGGTCGCGATGGCGCTCCGGGCGTTTCTGCGCCTCCAGAAGCGTTTCCTTGCCCACGACGTTGATCTGGATCTCGAAGCCTCCCCGTCGCAGATAGGTCTCAATCACGTCGCGCAACGCTCTCCGGTCCCCGTCCGTTCGGAGAAGGCTCTTCGAGAACTTGGCGTTGTGCACGACGCCGCCCAGCGCTTTGCGATGCGACCACTTCGTGGTCGACAGAATCGACGCCGTCGGGCCGCGCCTCTCGCGTCCCTGGGCTGCCCCCGCTCCGTCCGCCAGAGGCTCCCCGGCGCGTCTGCCATCGGGCGTGGCCCCGAGTTCCGCGCCGAGGACGCCATGCATGACCCAGCAGAAGAAGCCGGGAACGTAGCGATGGCCGCCGATGATGTTTGACTCCGTAGTGGCGATGAGGAACTGTGCCAGGTCCGCCGCGAGCCGATCGGGTTCGTCGTCGTCGTTGCCGTACCTGGGGAAGGTGTTGACAATGCGCCGGCGGAGCTCCTCGTGTTTCCCGAAGTTCCCTTCGAGAATCGCATGGAACTCTTCGATCGTGAGTTCACGCTCCTCGTAAACGAGTCGCTTGACGGCCGCGAGACCGTCGGTGAGATTGGCCAGACCGACGAAGGAATTCTCGACCCAGTTGTAGCGCGGGCCGCCCTGGTCGAAGTCCCGCCCGCGCGCCAGGCAGTCGTTGATCAGACAACTGGCCAGCGGGAAGCCGCCCGTGCGCCCGCGCTCCTCCCAGATGCGGTCCAGTTCCTCAGCGGTTCGGCTTACGGCGCCGGCAATCCTCTCACGCACTCTGCCCACGAACGCCTTGAAGGTCCGCGGCCGCGCGCGCTTGCCCGTCGCAACGTCTTCCATCGCTTCGAGAAGCGCCCGAGGACAACTATAGTACGGGGCGGTCACCCACATGTGCGACGCCCCGCAGACCTTGATCTCGACGCAAGTCGAGTTCATGTAGTTGTAGGAGTCCTCCTTCGACACGCCGTGCTCGCGCAGTCCCTCGGCGATCAGTTCGTCGTTGAAGAAGGCGGGATCGCCGATTCCCGTGGCCAGCATGCGCGTCGAGAAGTCCATCAGTTCCTCCGGCGTTCCATCGTGCCAAGCCAGACCGACCGTTGGGTAGACGAGGCGCGTGGCAAGACGCGCCGCCAGGCAAAGATAGGTCAGGTCGTTTGTCGCGTCGCGCCCCTCGCCGTCGCGTCCGCCGACCATAACGGCGACCGCCGAGCCGGGCCAGAGAATCCGATTCAGATGGATGTAGAGGCATGCGATGAGTTCCAGCGCCTCCTCGGGCGTGACGCGTCCCGCCGCGAGGTCCGCCTCGTAGAAAGGCCGCAACGTCTGGTCCATCCGTCCCGGGTTTGTCAAGCCGTGGTCCTCGCCGAACCACAGGGCGATGAGCGCGAGGAACATGAGCTGGACGGCTTCGTGGAACGTCGCGGGCGGATCGTTCGCGACGCGCCGGCAGACGGCGGCCAGCTCGCGGCGACGGCGTCCGTCGCCGGACGCGGCCGTCGCTTCGCACGCGTCGCCGACGCGACGGGCGAAGTCCGACAGCCCTTCCATGGCGATTCGGCAGGCCTCGTAGAACGTGCGTTGCTCGTCGGCAAGACCGGGCGTCTTGCTTCTGGACTCGATCTCGTCCAGGATCCCGCCGATGCCGACGCGAAACAGTTTCTCGTAGTCTGGGTGGAAGTGTCCGGCGTCGCCTCCCGGGAATGGCGGCATGGACGCCAGCGTTCGGCGGGCCTCTTCGAGCTGGGCCTTCTCTTCTTCCGTAGGCACGCGGAACTCCGGTTTGCCGACGATCCGCTCGCCGGGCTCGACGTCAATCGGCATGCCGCGCAGTCTTTCCGCGCATCGCCGCGCCCGCCAGATCAACCAGTTCGCAAGAGGGGCGCCGGCGCGGGACCGAGGCGCAGGCGCCTGTCCCCCCTTCTCTTCCCGCTCTCGCCGCCACCGATCCCACGTTCGGGCGTCGATGATCTCGAACGGAACGATCAGACCCGGCTCTTGCCGTTGCCGGGCAAGCGCCCGGTCGCGGAGGGCGGTCACCGGCGCCGAGAGCTCGAAGGAGAGAAGATCCTCGAAGCAAGGCAATGCACGGGTGTGGAGTTGAGTCGTATGAGAAGCCATTCGCTTCCGCTCCGCTAGACGACCCCGGAGACCCTCGGATGATTAGGAGACTCGCATCGTGCAGAGTCTCCCCGTTCTATTGTGGCACAGCCGCCCCCGGCTGTACACGCTTTCCTTCTCACCCCCCCCCTACTGCGGGCAAAACGCCCGCGTTACGTTGCGTTGTCGCCGTTCATCCGCCCGTTACGGCGCGCGCGATGATATGGTCCTGCATGTCGTCGCAAAGATCGACGAAACGGGCCGAGAAGCCCCAGACTCGCACGATGAGGTCTTCGTGGAGCTCGGGATGACGTTTGGCGTCCTTGAGCGCCTCCACGTCGTAGATCGCAACGTCCATCACCGCGACGCCCATTTGCAGCGCCGCGTCGAGCAGCTGCCGCACCACGGCCGCGCCCGATTCGTTCGCGGGCGCCATGCTTCGGGCCAAGGATATGTGGAAAATGGACGAGCCGCATGCCTCGTAAAGCGGTCCCTTCGCGGCGGAGCGGATGATGGCCGTGGGGCCCTTCCTTGCCCGGCCCGGCGTCGGCGAATAGTGTTCTCCGATAGGGTCCCGCCAGCGTCTTCCGTCCGGCGTGGCGCCCACGATCTTGGCGAAATCGTTGAACAGGAAATCGTAGAGCGCCGGCCAGAACGGTTTCCCCGTCGGCGTGGGATGGCGGACGACTCTGTCGCAGAATCGGCGCGCGATGTCCGTTGCGATCTCGTCCACGCAGTCGTCGTCGTTGCCGAACTTCGGCGCGGCCAGCAGCCGCCGGCGAAGCGCCTCGTGGCCCTCGAAATTGTCGCGAAGCGCCCGCAGGAGTTCCCCCGGCGTGCAGGACTTCTCCTCAAAGACGACCTGCTTGATGGCGGCGAGACCGTCCGCCGCCGTCGGTATGGAACCGGAGAAGAGCATGTAGCACGGGATCGTGAAGCCGCCGCGAAACGGATCCACGCCGCTCGCCAGGCAGCCGGGGAACATGCCGGCCAGAAAGGGGGAGGAGACGCCGCGACGCTGCTGATCCCGAATTCTCTCACACAACGCATCGAGGAGTCTGTCGACTTGGCGCAAGTACTGGTCGAGGAAGGCCTGGCAGACCTCTCCGAAAGTCCGCATGGACGAGAAATCGCCCGTGCGGTAGCCGAGTTCGAGCCCCGTCCGCAGCCGGCGACGTTCTTGATGGCGCGTGATGTAACGACCGACCGGTTCGCCGGGCGGGACGTTTTCTTCGCCGTTGAAGAGGGTCAACTCCAGCGCCTTGACCGCCTCCATCTGAATGAACTCGATGCCGCTCTCCCCGTCGATGGTGACTTCGGTGCACCCGTCGTTGGCGTAATTGCGGGCCGATTCGACGGGCACGCCTTTCTCGACAAGAGAAGGGACGATCTGCTCGTCGTTGTAGATCGCTCCCTGCCCGTGACCCATCAACTGCAACTCCACGATCTTCCGAAGAAAAGACTCCGGCGTTCGAGCATGGATGCGGGCGCTCAGGTGAGGCTCGGTTTTCCGGACCGTCAGCGACGCATCGATCATCAGGTAGGACAGATCGTTCGTCGCGTCGTTCCCGTCGCGGTCCTGGCCGCCGACCACGAGGTTCACCAGCGTGTCGCCGCTCCCGGCGCGGTTGCAGCCTTCCCACAATTCGCAGAGGAGTCCGAGCGCGTCGCCCCGCGTGAGTCGACCCGCCTCGAGGTCCGCCTTGTAGAAGGGGTAGAGATGCTGATCCAGCCGCCCGATCGTGCCGTGGCCGCGCATGCACCAGGCGAACCAGAAAAGCTGGACGGCCTCGGAGAACGTTCGGGGCGCGCGCTCGGAGAGGGCGCGGCAGTTCTCGGCGATCTGAGACAGACGCGTTTTTTCTTCCCCGCGAGCGGCCTCCGAAAGGCGTTCCGCCTCGTCGGCGTGCGCGGCCGCAAAGCGCCTCGCGGCCGCGTGGCACCGGGCGATCGCCTCGAGGTAAGCCGCTTCCTCGCCGTCCAGACGTTGGGCGTTCGCCCGGGCGGTTTCCTCGATTCCCGCGAACCCGAGCCGCAGCAACGTGGCGACGTTCATCGCGAAATGGAGATTGTCGGCGCCCGTGGACGGCGGCGCCCCCAACGCTTCCTGAGCTCCTCGCCAATCCAGATGCGGCGGCCCTGCCAGAGATCCCGTCTTGGGCGCCTCCACGGGCGTATTCCCCAGCAACGCCTCAAAGCTCGCGGCGTGCCTCTCCGCCTCGCTCGCCCTTTGGGCCGCCGCGTCATCCCGAGGACGTGGCAATGGCCCGGCGCGGTCATTGGCCGTGTTTGCAGCCGATTGAGCAACCATAGTCTGCCTTTCTCGAAAAAGGGGGAAACGGCGGAAGGGGTTCGGAGTCTCCGGAGAACCGCGATCATCGGCTCCGCGCTTGCCGGCAACATCCGGCGCGACGGCGTTCGCGCTTGACCGTCAGCCCAACCCGTGCTCCGTCCGGGCGATCACGCTGTCCTGGAGAGCGCGATCGAGATTCGTGAAATACTCGCTGTAACCGCCGACGCGCACGATCAGGTCCCGATGTTTCTCCGGTTCTTGCTGGGCCGCCAACATTTCCTCCCTGCCGAGAACGGAGAGCTGGATCTGCATCCCTCCCTGGGCAAAGAAGGAACGCACCAGGGCGGCCGCGGCTCTCAAACCATCCTCTTTGTCCAGCACCGCCCTCTGAAAACGGATGTTCAGAACCGGCGTGCCCACGGCCAAGCGCAGGGGGAGCTTGGCAACTGAGTTCAGCATCGCCGTCGGGCCCTGCGTGTCGCGCCCTTGGGCGGGACCCACGGAATCGGTGAGCGCCTCGAAGGCCCTCCGTCCGTCCGGCGTTGCGCCCACGGTCCGTCCCGCGGCGCCGTAAGTGACGAACAGGATACAGGAGGCAAGGTAGCGTCCCCCTCGCGGCCCTTCGTGCGAGTAGAGTTCCTCCCAAGCGAACCGGAGGATTTCGGCGCCCAGTCCGTCGACGCGCGGATCGTCGTTTCCGAACTTCGGCGCGGCGAGCACTTTCCGGCGCACCGAATCGCATACCTCGAAATCGGCGGCGAGGGCCGCCGAGAGTTCATCGCGGCCCACCGTCCTCTCCTCATAAACGCAGTGGCGAATCGCCGCGAGACCATCGATCAGGTTCGCGATCCCTTGGTAGGACACGACCGACCAGTTGTAGCGCGCGCCGCCCGCTTCGAAAGACCTGCGGTTCCTCACGCAGTCGCGCGTGAAGAAGGTCCGATAAAGTTTCGGATCGCCCCGATGGAATCGCTCGCGCAGTTGCCCGTTCGCCCAAGCGGCAAAGGCGTCGGTCATGTACTGGATCTGGCGCTTGACCGCTCCCAGAAAGCCGTCGAAATTCTCGAAAGATGCGAACGCGCCGGTGTGCGGACCCGACTGGGTCTTCGCGACGGGATCGCAGCCGTCGTTCAACGCCAGTTCAAGCGCCTTGGCGAGGTTCAAATCGCCTTCCAGGCTCCCGACGTTCGATAGACCGGCGATCATCGTTTCCGTGCATCCCCCGAAGCCGATCTCACGGGCGTCCTCCAGCGTCAGACCGAGATCCATCTCATGGAGGGTCCGGACGTAGAGATCGTCATTGTAGAGGGCAGGTCGACCCGAACCGTCGCGCAGGACGCGGACGGCCTCGATCAGCGCCCCGTCCGGCGTGTCGGTCGTGACGCGGAAGGCGACGTTTGGGCGGCGGAAATGGTTGCGTCTGCAAGCCGCGATGCACTCCAGGGTGAGCGCATTCACCCCATCGCGGCCCTCCGGCGTCCGCCCGCCGATTTGCAGGTTCCACCCGTTGAACCGCTCGAAGTTCTTCCAGACCTCATCGAGCAACTCTCTGACGAATTCAAGATCCAATCTGCCGCTTTCCAGGTCGCGCTCGAAGAGCGCCCCGAGCGCCTGATCGAAACGGCCGATGCTGTCGCACCCGTCGAGCATCCAAGCGAAGTTGACGGCGAGAAGACCCTCCATGAACGTCTTCGCCGGATGGAGGAAGGCGCTCTCCAGGCCATCGGAAATCAGCGCGAGTTTTCTCCTGCCCTCGCCCGAGCGCCCTCGGACGGCGCCGCGCACCGCGGCGCGCGTCCGTTCATGAAAGGCCCGAACGCCGGTCGTGTAGTCCTTGAGCGCAAGAAGGAGGTTCCTTCCTTCCCGACCCGACGGCGAGATGGGAGCGTTCCCAGGGGGCGGCTCGGAACATGCGGCCAGTTCTTGATCCAGCTCGCGCTCCATGGCCAGAAATCCCTCTCCCACGACCCGACGCATATCGGGATTGCTGTGCGTGTAGCCGCCGAAATGGGGCAAGCGCGAGGCGAGATCGTCGGCGAGACCGTCGATGAAAACGGCGTACCGCGGGAACTCCCTTTTCTTCTCTTCGGCGATCGAGCGGTTCACGCGAAGGCCGCAGTGATGGTTGAAGTCGCAAATCAGGGCCTCCGCCGACCAGACTCCATGGGACTCCATGGTGCGCGCGTTTGCGAACGGCTCGTGGGGAATCAGGCAACGCCCCTCCGGCACGGTTGTTTCCGCGTTCTCGTAGAGGCGCCGAAAGGCCAGGCCGTATGAGCGCGGCCAATCCATCTTCAGGCCTTCATAGAACCCAAAGGCGGCCCATTCCCCCAGTTCGCGCAGGATGCTTTGCGCGGCGGCTGACGCCGGCGAGAAACGAACGTCGCCGCTGGAAAGGTTGTCTGCTGTTTCTATAGTCTCCCTCGATGCGGCGGAAGCGGCCATCGAGTTCTCCTCCCTTCAGCGTCTGAAGCGAACGGCGGACCCTTCGGGATCAAGGCCGCGCCAAAGCGGCGGCCGTGAATGCGCGGCCCGCAATCGCTTGGGCGGCGGCGAGCTCCCATCAGATCACACGGCGGCCAGCCAAGGCCCCCAACCTACTTCCCGCCATGTTCGGCGTACCACTGGTCGAAATTGCGTCGCGGCGTCCAATCGAGAATGCGTTTCGCCTTGGACAGATCGTAGAGCGCCGGCAGCCACCCTCCCTCGAAGCCCTTTTGCTCGAGCCAATCGTAGGCTTCGGGCCAGCGCCTCTTCACGAGCGGCTTCACGTTCCCGTCCCGGGCCAGCAGAAGCGCGTCCTCGGACGTGTAGGGAAGGGCATTCGTCACGAAGATCGCCTCGAAATCGCCGACTGGCTCGCCCGGTTTCTGCAATCCGGCGAGCACCCGCACGGCCGCCACGTGCGCGGAGACGACGTCGTGCACGACGGCGTAGGCGCCCGTCAGCATGAATCCCGTCTCCAGTTCGTCCTTCGGCATGAAGGCTGGCGGACGAAGGGCGAGCGTGCGGATCTTCCCCTGTTGGGCGAAGACCCCGGCGATCTCCTCTTGGGTCCGCTTCGTGAGGCCGTAGATGTCCTCGAGGGGGAACTGTCGGTCCTCGGTCACGGGCCAGTCTTCGGGACGAATGCCCCTGTAGCCCGTGGCCGCAATGCTGCTGGTCAGCACGATCTTGCCGATCCCGAGTTCCGCGGCCAACGTGTAGAGATGCCACGTTCCCCGAATGTTGTTCTCGAGGTACTGATCGTCGCTGTAAGGTTTCCAGGGATGGATCGAGGCGCAGTGAACGACCAAGTCCGCCTCTCGAAGGAAGTCTTTGTACTCCTCGCGCCGCAGCAGATCCGCCGCGACAAAGCGCCATCGCCTGGGCTGGGGCTGCGTGGGCTCGAGAACGTCGATCCCCGTCACCTCAAACCCCGCCTCGACCAGCGCGGGCGCCAGGTGCGAGCCGAGATGACCGGCAGCGCCGGCAAGAAAGACGTGCGGCAGTCCGCTCATCTGAGCTATCCTTCTCTCCCGGGCGGCGGGGCCGACGGCCGTAGCGGCGCGTCTCCTGGGATTCTAAGGCCGCCCGCGAGGGATACGCAAGCGGGAACCCCCCGACTCCCCGCGTTGCCTCAATAGAAAAAGCTACCCAGTGGCCCGCCCCCTTTCTTGGTCCGTTCGGCATTTCAGAGACCTTTGGCTGACTCGGCCTGCTTGCTGTTGACTTCTTCTTGGG
>Ga0315274_10006532_pt1 | contig 16971 bp, 16 predicted proteins | sample YL17G02_20_MG_FD_203700 | JGI IMG/M metagenome (GOLD analysis project Ga0315274, IMG submission 203700) | Sediment microbial communities from Yellowstone Lake, YNP, Wyoming, USA - YL17G02_20 | ecosystem: Environmental > Aquatic > Freshwater > Lake > Sediment | place: USA: Wyoming | collected...
TCGGTGAAGGGGAAATAGTCCGGCCGGAAACGATAGAGGGCGTCGGGCCCGAACATCTGATGGATGAACGATTCGAGCACTCCCTTGAGATCGCTGAACCGGACATTTGCATCCACCATGAAACCCTCGATCTGGTGGAACATGGGGCTGTGAGTCACATCGGCGTCGCAACGGTAGACCTTGCCCGGCGCGATGAAGGCCATGGGGGGCTTGTGCGCCGACATGGTGTGGATCTGCACGGGCGAGGTGTGGGTGCGCAGCAAGAGCCCCGACTCGAGGTAGAAGGTGTCGTGCATGTCGCGCGCCGGATGGTCGGGAGGGATGTTCAGCGCTTCGAAATTGTGGTAGTCGTCCTCAACGTCCGGGCCGAGCTCGATGGAGAAGCCCATGGCGGTGAAAATGTCCTCGATCTCTCGCCGCGTCTGCGTGACGGGGTGGAGGCTTCCCACGCGAGGAGCGATCCCGGGCAGGGTCACGTCGACCGTTTCTTCTCCGATGGACCGGTCGATCTCGGCTCGGCGCAGTTGCCCGGCGCGCGCGTCAATCAACTCCTGGAGTCTAGCCTTCGCCTCATTCGACGCCTTGCCCGCCGCGGGACGGTCTTCGGCGGGAAGGTCCCCCATGCTCCGCAGGAGACCCGAAAGGCGACCCTTCTTGCCGAAGACGTTCCCGCGGACGTTCTCAAGATCCGAGGTCGAAGCCGCCGCTGCGATAGCCGCCGTCTCTTCTTCGCGGATTGCCTCGATCCGTTTGATGAGTTCCTTGATCGTGGTCATTGCGTTTTCCCGATTCCGCGGTCCGAAACGGTCCCGTCGTGATGGGGTGAACCTTCGGTCCTGCTTGGCGTTCCGCAAGACACCACAAGCGCCGGAACATCTGAATTCCGGCGCTGGATGGGAAAGGGCGGCCCGAGGAGAACTCTGGACCTGAACCGGGGAGAGGAACCGTGGGGACCCTCTGGGGGAGATCCGCGCGGGGGGCTCCTCAGCAGGCCAGAGCTTCCTTGGCCACCTCGATAAATCGGCCGAACGCGGCCGAGTCGTTCACGGCCAGATCGGCCAGGATCTTGCGGTCCACTTCGACCTGAGCCTTCTTCAGACCGGCGATGAAAACGCTGTAAGGCACTCCGTGTTCGCGGGTCGCCGCGTTGATGCGGGCGATCCACAGCTTGCGGAAATCCCGTTTGCGCGCTCGGCGATCCCGGTAGGCGTAGCTCCAGCCGCGGTAGAGCGTCTCTTTGGCGCTCTTAAAGAGACGTCGGCGTGCGCCAAGGAAACCTTTGGCCTGTTTGAGGACTTTCTTGCGCCGGCTGCGGGTCGCGACGCTGTTTCTTGCTCTCGGCATATCGACTGCTCCTTCCGCAAATCTCGTGTGGGCGCCCGCGCCCCCCTGCCCAGTCGGGCGCCGTCCCTCATCAAACGGCAAGAAAACGGCGGATGCGCTGACCGGAAGCGTGGGAAACGACGGTCGCTTGTCTTAGGCGTTGCTTGCGCTTCGAGCTCTTCTTGGTCAAGAGATGAGCGGCGTTGGTGCGGTGGCGTTTCAGTTTCCCCGTTGCGGTTAGTTGGAAGCGCTTCTTGACGGCGCTCTTTGATTTCATTTTCGGCATACGACAACGTCTCCTTGCCTTGCGTCCTCGGACGGCATTTCCGACCCGCCGGCTTCCCCCGCGGAAATCGGCTTGGCCTCTCTTTGCTCTATAGACGAGGCGGAGTTCGCCCGCCGAGGCGGGAAACCGTCACGCCGCGGGGCCTTGGGGATCGCCCTGCGGCGCGGCCGCCTCCAGCGGGGAGCTCTGCGAAACCGGCTCCTGCTGCGTCCCGGCTCCGTCAACCTCGGCGCCGACCTGCTTGGGGGCATGCTTAAGATCGGGTTCCTCTTTGCGATGGAACAGCTCCTGGAAGTGGCGTTCAGCCTCAGCCAGGACTTCCTTCGTCGGGTTGAGAAGAACCGAGATCGTCCGACTCTGCGTCCGCGGCGCCGGTTCGGAGGCAGCGATGTCGGCAACATCCTTCACCATGCGTCGAACGAGTTCCGCCCCGACTTCGTAGCGGCGCATCTGGTACCCCTTGAACATCAACGTGATCTTGCCGCGATGGCCTTTCAAAAGGAAATCGCGCAGGTGTCTCAGTTTCGTCTGATAGTCGTGCTCGTCGATGTTGGGGCGCAGTTTGACTTCCTTGGTGTCGGTGTGGCGATGGTGTTTGCGGGCCTCCTTCTGTTTGCGCTGCCGCTCGTACTGCAGCTTGCTGTAGTCCAGGACGCGACAAACGGGCGGGTCCGCGTCGGGCGCCACTTCCACAAGATCCATCTCCTGCTCCCGGGCGCGGGCCAGCGCCTGCTCGATTGGCACAATACCCAGCTTCTCTCCATCCACGCCGATCAGCCGCACTTCAGGCGCCCGGATCTCTTCGTTCTGGCGGTTCGCCGGACCCCGTTGCGGTCGCTTGAAACGATTGGGACTCCTGATCGCTCGGTTCCTCCCGTCTCGCAAGCTGGCCCCTACGCCCACAATGCCTGCGGACGCAGAGTGCTCACTAACGCAACGCCCAATCCCCTTTGGCGGAGGCTCTTGCGGCGGAACCTGCGTAAGTCGCCTAAAATCAAGCGATCCCGCCGCTCCCCCCGCCAAGTTTCCCTTCTTAATAGTGAGGAGTCCAGGCAATGTCAAGGTCAAAATAACGACCGCCGATTTTTGCCTTGAAACTTCTCCTGCGAACTCGCACACTCGCCCTTGGATCGTTTCCGCCCCACCATGAGCAAAGAGGGGAATTCGCGATATGAGATGCCATTTCACGCCGGGTCAGACCGTCTTCGTCGAGCAACAAGTCGGCAAGCACCAGCAGAGAGGCGTTACAAGACTCCTCGGCGCGCGTCCCCCCGATCATCTCATTCTCGAAGCGCCTGTGGCCGCGGGGGCGCCGATGAGGATCGGGGAGAAATCGCGCTGCGTTGTGCGATTCCTGAGTCGCGGCAGCATGATCGGCTTCTGGTCCGAGGTCGTGAAGGTTCATGATGAACCGTTCCCGATGCTCATCATCACCCATCCGGCTGAGTTTGAAGCCGTGTCTTTGCGCAGGAGCGGCCGGATCGGCTGCAATCTCGCGGCCCACGTCGTCTTCCCACGGCGCGAAGAGGGAGCGGCAGACAGCCAAGACCATCCAGGCCCGCCCGTCCCGTCGGCGCCTTTGCGCGCAACGATCATTGACCTTGCCAAGGGCGGGTGCCAGATCGCCATCCCCGCCGTTGACCCCGAGGACTCCTCGGAAGAGGCCGCGGAGGCCCTCCAGGAGGTCGCGTCCGACGCGCCCGAAGACTACCACCCGTCCATCCTCGAAAGCGCGTGCAACTCGGCGGGCGAGGTGACGCTCGATTTCCGGCTGCCGGCCCCCGGGGAAGGCTCCTACGAGGGGGTTGCGGCCCGGATCTGTTGGGGTCAGCTGAGTCAGAGCCGGTACTTTGTGGGCCTGAAGTTCGCGGACGTCGCCAGGGACATGGTCGAGAACATCGACAAAATCGTCGCGTTTCAGAGCGAGTACTTCATCCAGCGTTTCGAGCCGGTGCGCTGAGACTGCCTGCCCGGCGTCTCCGAGATAGCCGTTGACAAATCTCGCCGACCTTCCACTAATGAGAGTCGCTCTGACTGCATAGGTTGCCCCAAAGGGCTTTCCGCAGGGAGTTCTGAGCCAGACAAACGAAAGGACAGCAATTATGACAGTCAAGATTGGCATCAACGGTTTTGGCCGGATCGGCCGGCTGGTGTTTCGCGCCGCCATCGAGAGCGGCAAAGCCGAAGTGGTCGGCATCAACGACCTATGCGACAACCGAACCCTGGCCCACCTCCTGAAATACGACTCCACCCACGGCCGCTTTCAGGGCGAGGTGCAGGCAACCGACGACTCCCTCGTCGTCAACGGCAAGAAAATCGTCGCGTGTTCCGAAAAGGACCCGTCGAAACTCCCCTGGCGCACCGTCGGGGCGACGGTCGTGGTCGAGAGCACGGGGCTCTTCTGCAAACGGGACCAGGCGGCCGCTCACCTGACCGCCGGCGCCAAGAAAGTCGTCATCTCCGCTCCTTCGCCCGACGCCGACTGCACGATCGTCCTCGGGGTGAATGACAACCATTACAACGCCTCCAAGCACGACGTCATCTCCAACGCCTCGTGCACGACCAACTGCCTGGCCCCCGTGTGCAAGGTGCTCCATGAGACGTTCGGCATCTCGCGCGGCCTCGTCACCACGATCCACGCTTACACGAACGATCAGCGCATCCTGGACTTCGTGCACAAGGACCTGCGCCGCGCTCGGGCCGCCGCCATAAGCATGATCCCGACCAAAACGGGCGCCGCCGCGGCCATCGGCCTGGTTATGCCGGAACTCAAGGGGAAGATGGACGGCATGGCGATCCGAGTCCCCACGCCCAACGTCTCGGTGGTGGACCTCGTGGCCGAGCTCAAGGCCGACGCCACGACCGAGAGCGTCAACGCCGCGCTCAAGAAGGCGGCCGAGACCTCGCTCAAAGGCATCCTCGATTACTGCGAAGAGCCCTTGGTCTCGATCGACTTCAACCACTGCCCCGCTTCATCGACGGTCGACGCTCTCTCCACCAAGGTGATCGGGAACCGCATGGTCAAGGTCATCGCTTGGTACGACAACGAATGGGGGTACTCCTGCCGGACGATCGATCTGGCCGTGATGGTGGCTTAACGCCGCCGGGAACGTCTCGATCTGGGTTTCGGAGCGAGCCGCCCGGAACCAAGAGGGAGAACGCAGAGAATGCGGCGTCCGGGCGACCGGCGCTTCGCTCGGACGCCGCCTTCTGTCAGGAGCGCCACAGAGAAGGAGGACGGTCATCATGAGAAGATTGATTGCGTTCACGATTCTGATCGGGGTCTCTTTGCTGGTGTTCGCGGGATGCGCCACGCCCTTCCCCATCGGGTCGATCTACACGGACCTGACCTTTCCCATTGTCGCCACGTCCAACGGATCTCCCTCGCCGAAAGTCGGAACGGCCGAGTGCAAGAGCATCCTGTGCCTTGTGGCGATCGGCGACGCGAGCATCGCGGCGGCGAAAAAGAACGGCGGCATCACGAAGGTGCACCACGTCGATTGGAAGGCCGAGAGCGTCCTCGGCATCGTCGGCAAGTACAAGGTGGTCGTTTACGGGGACTGATTCCCCTTCGCCGGAACTCTGAACCGTTCTCCGCTCAACCGCGCGTGAATGCCGGCAGTCCGCGAGTCCGGAACCTGCGGTCAAGAACAGAAGCCCTATCCGCGTCATCCGTTGCATCCGTCTGATCCGTTTTCCATTCTCCGGTGTTGATTGAACGCGGATCGGACAGATTGGACGGACCGAACGGGTTGGTCGATCGACGCTTGCCGCGCTCTTCCTCAGCGCGCGCCCCTCGTTCTCTCTCACGACGGTCTGGTTGCCTTTGCGTCGAGGTCTTCCGGCCCGGTCTTCCGTCGCATCGGGCTTGCAGTCCTCCTGCCGGTGGATCTATAGTGAGAGCGCAGAGGACGCGGCTGAGGCATGGGCCGCACGATGTTTCCCGGTTCGGTCTTGCTCCCGATATCCCTTGGTTGCGAGAGCGGGTCGCTTCCGGCAGAACGTCCTCCAGCGCAGGGACTCTGAAATCGTGAACCCGAATCTCCAGATCGATCGAGAGAGCGTCTCGGCCTTCTGCCGGGAGCGCGGGGTCCGCAAGCTCGCCCTTTTTGGGTCCGTTTTGCGAGAGGATTTCGGCCGGGAAAGCGACGTGGACGTCCTGGTCGAATTCGAGCCCGAAACCGCCGTGGGTTTCTTTGAGATCTACGACATGGAGCACGAATTGTCTCCGTTCTTCGGCGGAAGAAGGGTGGAGATTCACACGCCCAAGTCCCTGAGCAAGTACTTCCGCGAGGAAGTCCTCAAGGACGCGGAGGCGCTCTATGTCGCGGCATGATCCCCTCGTGCGTCTCCGGCCACATGAGGGACTTCGCCGAGCGAGCACCGGCGCTGGTTCAAGACAAGACCCGATCCGAGGTGGAGTCTGACGAAGTGCTGCTCCTCGCACTGACTCATCTTGTCGAGCTCATCGGCGCGGCGGCCAGCCGGGTGGGCCCCGACACCCGCGAGAGGTATGGGGCGATTCCCTGGCCGAAGATCGTCAGCACGCGCAACCGCCTGACCCATGGGTATGACTACATCGACCACGACATTCTCTGGACCACGATTTCTCAGAATCTCCCGGATCTGCTCTGTCAGTTAGACTCCATTCTGTCGCAACGCGAGTAGATCCTTCTTCTCCTCGAGCGGAAAGGACAAACTGATGAGTTCAAGCAACGCCCCAACCCCGCACTATGAGCCGACCTGGGAGTCGCTCAAGCAGTGCCAGACGCCCGAGTGGTTCAAGGACGCCAAACTCGGCGTCTTCCTCCACTGGGGCCTTTACGCGGTCCCCGCCTTCGGCAACGAATGGTACCCGCGCAACATGTACATCAAGGGGAGCGCCGAATACGAGCATCACCGCAAAACCTGGGGCGATCAGAGGAACTTCGGCTACAAGGACTTCGTTCCGCTTTTCAGGGCCGAGCGATGGGACCCCGAGGCCTGGGTCGATCTTTTCAGGCGAGCCGGGGCGAGGTACGTCGTCCCGGTGGGCGAGCACCACGACGGCTTCCCGATGTACGATTGTTCGTTCACGAACTGGAACGCGGCGAAGATGGGACCATGCCGCGACACGGTGGCCGAATTGGCGGCGGCGGCTCGCAAGGCGGGGCTCAAGTTCGGCGTCTCGTCTCATCGGGCCTTCAACTGGCGCTACTACACGTTCTCCGACGAGTTCGACACCGGCGACTCCGTCAACAGTAAGCTATATGGCGTTCCTCATGCGGCTGAGGCCCCCGTGAGCTATGAGTTCATCTTGGACTGGTTCGCGCGCACGAGGGAGCTCGTGGACACGTTCTCTCCGGACGTCCTTTGGTTCGATTTCTGCTGGCACCGCGACGAGTTCGAGCCCTGGCGCCCGAGGCTGGCGGCCTACTATTGCAACCACGCCCTCGAACACGGTTATGAGCCCGTCTTGCAGTATAAGGACAAATTCCCGGAAGGCGTCGCCGTTCTCGACATCGAGCGCGGCAAGCTCGACAAGATCGGCAAGCACTATTGGCAGACCGACACGTCGGTCAGTTACAAGTCATGGGGCTACATCGAAAACGACGAATTCAGGACCGCGGCCAGCATCGTCCACGACCTCGTCGACATCGTCAGCAAGAACGGCAACCTCCTGCTCAACATCGGACCGAAAGCCGATGGCACGATCCCCCAAGAGGCCGCCGAGCTGCTTCTGAGTCTCGGCAAGTGGCTCGAGACGAACGGCGAAGCGATCTATGGAACGCGCCCCTGGGAAGTCTTCGGCGAGGGCGAAACGGGCGTGCCCTCGAGCTTCCAGGAGAAGGAACAGAAAGCTTACACGGCCCAGGACGTTCGCTTCACGACGAAGGGCAAGGCGCTTTACGCCGTATGCCTAGGCTGGCCCGGCGACGAGGCCCTGATCAAGTCTCTCGGCTCGGGTTCCTCGGTGAAGGCCGACTCGATCGCCGGCATCACCGTGCTCGGATCGGACCAGCCGCTTGCGTGGTCGCAGGACGAGAAAGGGCTCAGGATCGCGACGCCCTCCGCGCCGCCCCGCGACCACGCCTGCGCGTTCAAGATCGCGCGCCGGTGATCGACGGGCCGCCCCGCGAGGACGCCTGCGCGTTCAAGATCGCGCGCCGGTGATCGACGGGCCGCCTCAGACGGGACACGCAGCGCCGGCGTCCTCGCCGCCGCGTCTCCCCGCTCCCGCCCGGAACGCAGGCTCTTGTCGGCCCGCGGGCCGGTTCCGCTCGGAAAAGCCGGAGGGAAGCCAAATAGCGGATGAGAGAATCGGGCATTGTGTCTCGCGGTTGAAGACGCATCCTGTCTCCGTTTTCCATCGCTCCGAGATTCCTGAATTCGGTAGACCATCGCGGGAATTCCGTAACAGACCCGCGCAGGGAACACTCTTCACGCCATCACTCCCGCGTCAGCGAGTCCAAGTTGCGAGTCGAATACATCACGATTCCCAAGACAACGAACAGACCGACCGTCCCGAACAGCAGTGAGTAATCCTGTAACTGGAGGACCACGTACAGATACGTGTAGATAATGAACAGAGCCGCCGCGATAATTGTGGTCCGCCTTCCGCTCCCCAGAACTTTGAGACTGTAAAGGACGATGAGAAGCGCGGAAGCCGCGACGCCGGCCCAATATGCGTAGGCAAAGCGGACGAATTCGGACAGGGACAGAACGGCCAGGTAGAAAAGGCAGAGCGCGGCTCCGACGAGCGTGTATTGGATCGTGTGAATGCGGAGTTGCGAGAGGACCTCGAACAGAAAGAACGCGGTGAAGATCAGCGCGATGAAGAGCACTCCATACTTCGTGGCGCGTTCCACCATCCGGTACGTATCCACGAGCACGATGAAATCCACCCCGAACAGCGACGGCCCGATCGCGTCCGCGCAGAAGGCGCGATTCCCCGCCTGGTCGGTGCTCTGCTGTGGGTAGCTTCGCCCGTACCAGGATACCTCCCATGAGGCATCAACTCCCTGGTCGTTCACTGTGCGCTCCGCCGGCAGGAAGGCGCCGCCGAAGCTCGGGGCCGACCAAGGCGATCTCAGCTTCACCCGATTCTGCTGGCCGACAGGCGCGAAGCGGATACCCCGGCTCCCCTTGAGATCGAGGGTCATTTGAAAATCCAGATTCGTCCCTTCCCCATGAACGCCTGGCAACCGCGCACTGATTCCGGAAGCATATCCCGGCAGCCTGCATCCAGGCACGAACGCGCAAGTTTGATCGCCCACCTTGATTCTGAGCATCTCGCCTGTGCCTCTCAAATCGCTGACGGCCAGGGCCACCAAGGCATTCTCCCACTGCACCTCGTCCTCTGCGATGCCGAGTTCGGCGAAATCCGGCGCGGGGAATCGGCCGGAGATATCCAGCCGCCCTTCATACACGACGGCATCGTAGATTCCCCGGTGCAGCGTGCTCGGCGTGACGGCGCCCTCGACGACCAGTTCGGCCGGAAGAAAAAAAGCGTTGGCAACGGCAGTCTCCTCGACTTCGATCCTCTCCTGCTTGCCGTTTACCACTTGTTCCTTCCAGGTCTTGACCTTGTATCGGTATGGAATAACCAGGACCGGACCGACGACAACCTGCTCGCCGCCCCACGCTGCCGTGATTCCCGCCACGGCCTCATTGCGCCGCCCCATCCGTTCGCGGAGGATGGAGCGGATCATGCCCAAGGGGATCAGCAAGACGAGGACAAGGAACATCACCCAGGCCATCTTGAAGGTGAGGGCATGCTTCTCGAGAAACGGCTTGAGAAGTCCTGACGGTTTCGTTGTTGCGTTCATTGTTCTGTTCCTTTCACCAGCGAGTGTGCAGGTTTCGGCCATATACTTGCCGTTAGCAATCACTTGGTTGGGCAAAGCTCAAATGCAAAAAAAGTCCGCGTCATGCCGGCGCCCAGCGTTCCGCGCTGCTTCTGCCGTGGGAAGGCGCCTTCTTGCTCGCGTCGGCGGCGTCCCGGATGACCTTTTCCAGTTCCTGAAGATACGCGTGGAAGCGCTCAAGCCCCTCCGGCGTGATGCGGCACAAGGTCTGGGGCCGTCGGCGATGAAATCCCTTCCACACCTCGACCAAACCCGCCTCCTCCAGGGTCTGAATGTGGCGGCTCAGGTTTCCGTCGCTCAAGGAGCAAAGGGCCTTCAGTTGGTTGAATAAAAGCCCCTCCCGGTGGGTCGAAAGGGAAGTGAGAATTCCCAGCCTCGCCTTTTCGTGCATGATGCGCTCAAGGCCCTCGTAGGCGTATCGCCCCGATTCCCGTTCGTTCCTGTCTTTTTCGTTCTTATCTTTCCGAACCATGGCGTCTCCTTTCCAGGTTCCAATAGAGGATCACGCCGCCGAGGATATGGCCGACTCCGAAAGGGATTCCCGTTTCCCAAGGCGAAAGGCTTCCGAGACCGAGACCGACGGCTCTTCGCAACAGCATGCAACCGCACAGGATATAGAAAACGGCCACCCAGCCGATCATCCTTGGCAGAAACGGTTTGGACGCGGACAATCCGAGTCCGTAGAGCAAAGCCCAGATTCCCGGAAGAAAGGAAATGAGTCTCCTGTCTTCCGGGACAAGAAAAGCGATGGTTACGATGACGCCGACCGCCAGGCTGGGCGCCAACTGCCCAACGACCGTGACCGTTCGTTGCCGGGCATGAGGGTCCTCTTCCCGGAGGTAGCCGTAAATAACGCTTCCCCCCTCAATGGAAAATGCGGCGACGGCGACGAGCGTCCAATAAAAGACGAAAATCCGTGGATCCACGCCGCTGACGATAAACGGCTGAATCCACGCCGCGACAATAGCCAAGACGCCCGATAGAACCGCGGGAACGGCTCGATAGCCGCGAAACAGTTGGCTCATTGCCAGGTGTTCGTGGATTTCCGAGATCTGCTCCAAGGCCTTGTCGATCCGCATGAGAGCGCCTCTCCAACGCCTTTCCAAGAAGAGGCATATCGAATCCACTTTGCAATGTCAAGTGCTTTTTTTTGTATGGCGAGATCCTTGGCGAGATCCTTGACGAGTCATTCCGGGCCGCCGGGGTAGAAAGGGCGCTTGCAGGGCGTTTTCCGGAGAGAAATCGCTTCTTTTCCCCAGATTCCCGGGGTACGCGGATTTCCCGTCCTCGCCAAAACTCCCGCCCCGCGCCACCATCCCGATTTCGCAAGGGCCTCGATTCTTATGCATTCTATTTCCCCTCTTCCGCTCTTCATCCTGTCTTGGTGGTTAGAATCCGGGATCGGAACTTTTTTTCGGATCGAGGGAACAAAAGCGAAAAGTTTCGCTCTAATTCTCTTGACACGGGCGGGCGGGTCGGAATATAGGTTGAGGAAAAGAGCGAAGGAATTCGCTCATTTGCCCCAAAATCCGCAGCAGGAGCACCACTCATGGCTCGCACCAAAACCCGGACTCTCACGGAGCTCGAACTCCGGATCATGAAGGTGATCTGGAGAAAAAAAGAGGCGACCGTCGGGGAAATCCAGCGTCTATTCAAGGAGGAGGGGAAACCGCTCGCCCTGCCGAGCATCCGGACAATGCTCGGCATCCTTCAGGACAAGGGGTACGTAACACGCCGCGCCGACGGCCGTCACCACGTCTATAGCGCCCTGGTCTCGCAGGACGAGGCGCGCCGGAGCATCCTGGCCGACCTCATCGACCGGGCGTTCGACGGCTCGGCATCGGGCCTCGTGGCGGCAATGATCGGCTCCCGGATGGTTTCGAAGAAGGAAGTGGACGAGGTCAAACGTCTGATCGGACGCTTTGAAAAGGAGACAGGGAAATGAACGCTTTCGCGTGGCTCGACGCGCTCGACCGCCTGGGTTTCGCGGCGATGCGGTATCTCCTGTCGGCTCTCTGGCAGTCGAGCCTCCTCTTTGTCGCGACCTTCGCGTTGGCGTGGTTCCTGCGGAAACGCCGCGCGTCGGTGCGCTACCTGATCTGGGTCGCCGCGCTGCTCGTGGCGCCCTTGCTGCCGGTTCTAACCTCGGGCGTGCGTCACGCCGGAGCGCCGCAGGCGCCCGTTTCGGTTCTGCCGACCTAGGCGGCGTCCGCGCCGCTCCCGCGACTGGAGCCTTCTCCCGAACCACCGCCTTCCCCGGTCGTCTCGACGCCGCGTGAGGCCCCGCAACGTCCCGCAATGCCGAATCCCTGGAAATACCCGTGGGCTTTGTGCCTCGCCTCCTATGCGGTCGGACTGACGCTTCTCTTCGCGTGGTTCGTCGCCGGACGGCTCCGCATCCGCCAGTGGATCCGATCGGCCCGCCCCGCGATGGGCGAACGTGTCCTGTCCGTTTTCCGGTCGGCGCTGGAAGGAACACAACCCGCCTCTCACCGCGCTCTTCTCCCCTTCCTTTCCCCCCTGTCCGGCGTGGAGGTCCTGGAAGGGCCCGGAGTTCCGGCTCCGGTCTCGACCGGCATCCTGCACCCGCGCGTTCTTCTCCCCATCGGTCTGGCCGATCGCCTCTCCGACGAGGAGCTGCGCGCCGTGGCGCTCCACGAAATCGCGCACCTGAGGCGCCGCGACTCGCTCGTTCTCACGCTGGCCGCGCTCGTGCGCGCCGTCCTGTTTTTTCACCCGCTGGTCTGGCCGGCGGCGCGTCAGATCTCGGCGCTGGCCGAACAGTGCGCCGACGACGCCGTCTTGGAGACGACGGGGCAGGCGGTTCCATACGCCCGACTGCTCGCCCGGCTGGCGGAGGAGTTGCCGCATTGTCCGCTTTCGGCCGAGATGGCGACGGGGCTTCTCCTGGGCAAGAGCGCGTTCCTGCGCCGGGTCGAGGCGATCCTTTCCGGCCGCCGCCTCAGTCTCTCTCGCCTGGCGCTGGCGGGCACTCTGATTGCGGTTCTGGTTTCGCTGGTTATCGCCCTGGCCGTGCCATTGGGGGAGAAGAAAGGTCCGAATAGCGCACCCTCTGAAAAGGCAGAATGGGGCAAACCGGTCGAAGGAGTGCAAGTGCGGCTAAGGGCAATGAAGACCAAGTGGCAATCCGACGAGAGACCGGAACTTTGGGCGGATATCCGCAACGATGGCAAACGAGAATTGCCCGTCGCGGCGACGCAAAACCACTGCGACCTGGAGATGGACGGTGTTTGGTTCCGCTGGGCAAAGGGAAAATCCGATGAGGCGAGTTCTACGCTGTCGCCGGATCGTGAATATGACAGCATCCTCGTTGAGTTAGGTGGCGATTGGAGATCAATCGACAACAACGAAGGGCTGAAAATCAACGAAGGCAAGCACAAACTGCGCGTCGCGTTCGTGGCGAGTCCGGAGAACAATCTGACCACTCAGCCTATTCGAATCATCAGCAATTCGTTCGAGATCGAGATCGCTGCCGGCCCGCCGCCATCCAACCAACAGAGCCGGCCAGTCGAAGGACCGCAAACGGAGCCGACGCCGCCCAACGCGAGCGACAGCAAGAGCGGCGACCTGGAGAAGCGAACCGCCGAGCCGAAGGATAAGCCTGAAGCGCTGTTTCCGGAACCAGCGGTTTGGATCACGCTCTTTCCCTCAACGCCGATCCGGTCGCTGAAGGAATATCGCCACACCTACCGGGCGAGGTCACCGGCTCCGGAGGGCATAAAGATCGAATCGTGCGAGTTCGAGCTCCGTTCCGGGGACGGTCTTCGCCGGATCGCCCGCTTTCCTTATGCCTTAGCGGTCGGTGGGGGTCCGCTCCGGGATCTGCTGGCTCCGGGAAAGGTTTTCAAGAGCCAGGGCATGGGCGGCTCGGATGCGCTGACCGAGTCCGAACAGCGCCGCATCGGCTCTCTGGCGGATGGCGACTATCTGGTCGCCCTGATCGTAAACGGCGTGCGCTGCTCTAATGTTGCGGCCTTCACGGTCGATTCGAAGTTCGATCCGTCTCGGGAACCGACGCTGAAACTGTTCTCGCTGTCCGGCGCGCCGGGGGCGGGGCTGCCCTATCTTGGGATTCGGGCCATCGGCCCGACGCCGCAGGACCCGAAGTTGACGAACATGGCCGTGGCTTTTCCCGAGATATTCGCCGATGGCGTAAAGCGCGAACGGCAGTCCATGACGTGGGTGGGACCAGTTGGTCCTCTGCAACCGGGGAAAATCTGCACGTTTATCCTGGATATCGCCAGCAATTTTGCCCCCGCCATCGAGCCTGGGAAGGCGCACGAAGTTTACGTGAAGGTCGGCAAGTACCAGTCGGAGCCAATCACGATCTCTCCGGGGGATCCACTTGGCAAGACGTGGGATGACAAGACCTTGAGTCCTGTCGCTTCTCCTCCGTCGATACCCTCGCTACGGGGAAAGGTGACTGGTCCGGACGGCGAACCCGCATCCGGATATGATGTGACACTTTTCATGGCGCCGGATAAAAGATTCAAGGAGCAGTGTAATCACGAAGGGCTTTATGAGTTTTTCAACATTCCGTCGGCGAAGTGCGGACTCAGCTGCAGCCCGAATGCGCAGGGGCGGTCTCGGCTTCGTGTTCTCGAGCTGCAGATCGAAAAGGGGACGACCCGAACGCTAGACCTCGACATGCAATCCCGTTATTCCATTTCCGGCTGCGTCACTAATAGCGATGGCAAGCCGGCCGCGGGCAAGGACGTCCGGGCTAACTGGAAGAGTCTGGAAGGAGACCGCGAATGGGAAAATGCGGCCATTACGGACGCCGATGGCTGCTACCTCCTCGGCTCGCCGTTCCCGGTTGCCGCCTGGAATTCGGGACAGTCACCGTTTTCCGCGGCGCAATCCGCCTGATCCGTTCGATCCGTGTCATCCGTGTTCTATTCTTCTCGGGCGGGCGATAGAACGCGGATGCGACGGTTCCAGCGGATGTCACGGATTCTCGCGCGGACCCTTTTATTGCCGTGATGCCTCCGGCCAGAGGCCCTCCTGAAATCGTCAATCGGCGCACGTCCATGATGACCTCCGGTCGCGTCGTGACGTTCTCGCCAGGGGGAAACGGGGTTTCCCTGAAACGCCGCCTGAAAACGCACATCTGTGTCGCGCACTCTTGAAACAGAGGTTTCCCCTCGCTGCGCGGACGTCGCCGCGTGGTTTGGTCGGCCGGGCCGGTGATCGGCGCGGGCAGTCAGGCTGAAGTCTGAACAACGAACGGCGAGGTCAGGGCTTCTGTTTCAGGAGGGCGCGGGCTTCTTCGGTCATGCGCAGACTGCAAAAGGCCTCGCCGCACATGGAGCAGTAGTTGGCGCGTTTCTCGTTTGCGGCGGGCAGGGACGCGTCGTGGTAGGCGCGGGCGGTTTCGGGGTCGAGGGCGAGGGCGAAGTGGTCGTCCCAGCGGAACTCGGCGCGGGCGGCGCTGATGGCGTCGTCGCGGTCGCGCGCGCCTGGGATCCCCTTGGCGAGGTCGGCGGCGTGGGCGGCGATCTTGTAGGCGATGACGCCTTGCTTCACGTCCTCGAGCGCGGGCAGCCCGAGGTGTTCCTTCGGCGTCACATAGCAGAGCATGGCGGCGCCGTGCTGGGCGATGAGGGCGCCGCCGATGGCGGACGTGATGTGGTCGTAACCGGGGGCGATGTCGGTGACGATGGGGCCGAGCGTGTAGAACGGCGCGCCGTCGCAGATCTCTTGCTCGCGCTCGACGTTTTCGGCGATCAGATGGAGCGGGACGTGGCCGGGCCCCTCGATCATGGTCTGCACGTCCGACTCCCATGCGACGCGGGCCAGCTCGCCGAGGGCGTCGAGCTCGGCGAACTGCGCTTCGTCGTTGGCGTCGGCCACGCAGCCGGGCCTGAGACCGTCGCCGAGGGAGAAAGTCACGTCGTAGCGCTGCATGATCCGGCAGACGTCGCGGAAGTGCGTGTAGAGGAAGTTCTCCTTGTCGTGGAGGAGCATCCATTTGGCCAGGATCGCTCCGCCGCGCGAGACGATGCCCATGTGGCGGCGACACGCCAGCGGGACCATGCGTTGCAGGACGCCCGCGTGGATCGTCATGTAATCCACCCCTTGGCGCGCCTGCGCCTCGATCACGTCGAGAAGCAGATCGATGCCGAGATCTTCGACCCGTCCTTCGACGCGGGCCATGGCCTCGTATATTGGGACCGTGCCGATGGGGACGGTCGAGGCGCGCAGGATCGCCTCGCGCGTTTCGACGATGGCGGGACCGGTGGAGAGGTCCATCACGGTGTCGGCGCCCCACCGCACCGCCCACCGCATCTTCTCGACCTCCTCCTCGAGGGACGAGGCGAGGGGCGAGCTGCCGATGTTGGCGTTGATCTTGACGCGAAACGCCCTGCCGATGACGATGGGGTCGCTCTCGGGATGGTTGACGTTGGCGGGGATGACGGCGCGTCCGGCGGCGACCTCGTCGCGGACGAACTCGGGAGGACGATTCTCCTTTTCCGCGGCGCGGCGCATTTCCCACGTGGTCTCGCCGCGGCGCGCGGCGCGCATCTGCGAGAGATTGCGCGTTTCAGGCTCCCCCGCCGCGGCGAGTCGGTCCCGGATAGCGTTCTCGCGACTTTGGGTTGCTGGTCTCATTTCACCGTCTTTTCCGTCAGCATCCGACGGCCCCTCCTCGGCCGAACTGAACCATTGTGAGCCAGTGGGTCGGATTTTGCCATTCAATTCAACTCGCGAAGGCGGAAACGGATGCGTCCCGGAGATTCGACGCTCTGCGGGGATTGCAGGACGGTTCGCTTCTTTCCAGGTCGCGACGCCATCGCTCAGAGCACATCCGGTTCTACGGAATCGGCCGCATGTGCGAGTTTGTTGCAGTCTTTCAGGCCGCCGAAGGGGGTGTGTGGCGTTCTTGCCCAGGCGTCGGCCGAACGGAGATCAGTTTCGGCGGACGCGGCGTGCGGAATGGGAAACCTTCCGAATGCTGAATGCGGAAGACGGGAGCGGAGCCGGGGTCAGCGCAGGATCCAGATGTTTTTGGCCGGCTTGGGGCGGTTGATGAGGCCGGCTGTTTCGTCGCCGAGAAGGGTCCAGCGGGCGAAGCTGTTGGGTGTGGCGTCGGGCGGTCGGCGCGCGAAGGAGCGGTCGTCTCCTTTTGTGGAGACCGATGTGCGTTGCGCGGGTGACAGTCGAATCGGCAGGCCGTTCTTGGTGAGGAAGTAGTGATCGCCGTCGTCGGTCAAGTCTTCGTACATGTATGCGTCGAGCAACGTTTCGGTCGCGCCGTCCTCGGTGGCGATGAGGGCGATTGCCGTGTTGCTGCTGTTGGCCAGGAGAAAGGAGCGGTCGTGCCTTTGGAGCGGATCGGGAAGATTCGCCTCGATCCGCGCGGCGATGGCGCTGGACTGACCTCCGGAGCTGTAAAGAACGAAGACGCCACCCGGGGGAATGACGCCGTTGAGATCGTAGCGGGAGGCCTCGGTCTCGGTGGTCGGCGCGTCGGTCGGGAGGCCGGAATCGGAT
>Ga0315274_10006533_pt1 | contig 16968 bp, 12 predicted proteins | sample YL17G02_20_MG_FD_203700 | JGI IMG/M metagenome (GOLD analysis project Ga0315274, IMG submission 203700) | Sediment microbial communities from Yellowstone Lake, YNP, Wyoming, USA - YL17G02_20 | ecosystem: Environmental > Aquatic > Freshwater > Lake > Sediment | place: USA: Wyoming | collected...
ATTCCCTCTTTCCCGAAATGTGACCATAAAATGAGTTCCGCGGCGAAAATTTTCAGATTTTTTTTCTATTTTAGCCAATATATACCAATTGTCGACCAAAATCAAGAAAAAATTGAATGTTTTTTTCTGATTTCAGTCGGGAGAAAAATACCGTAGGGAAACCGGAAAAACTGATGTCCGATGCATTCCCATTTGTGGCTGCAAGAGGTGTCATTGGTTTTTAAAAAGAATATTATGATTTATTTCACATAAACAAATTCTGAACTTTGTTAATTAGACATTTATGATGCTTTAAATCCCGGTTTTAAGCCAGGGAAAAGCGCATACCCATCGTATCATCGTCAGCGATTTGGAACGTGGCCACTTGGTCCGGTCCGGGGCTAAAGATCGTTCCGAGGAGAGCATTGCGATCAAAGCAGGCAAGGAGGGATTGGACTCGGTCAGGGCCATCCTGAAGGCGCGCAAGATCTCGATCCGGCTCATCATGATGATCGCCGTGGCGGCTCTCATGGCAACGCTCCTCATCGCGCCGGATCTGTGCGCGGGTTCCGAGTCCCGGGAACCCTTCGGACCGTGCGTGGCCGGAGGCCTAGTTTTCTCACGGCCCGTCACCCTTATTTGTTCTTCGGTGAAAAAACCGATCCCTTTTTAGTCCCGCAGGCGCACCTTCGAAGCCCTACGGACAAAATTTGTCATGTTGGATTGTGTAACGGTCGGACATTTAAAGCCTGCAGTGCAGGTCAAGCGCCGAGCGAATGATGTCCCTTCTTGAAACAATCCCGACCACTTTGTCTCCATCAACGATTGGAACTCTTCTGAATTTGTTTTGTCCGACGGCGAGCGCGATGATGTCCACGTCCGTCTCAGGCGAAAAACACACCACCTCCTTCGACATCACATCCGCGACCCTGGTGTTTTTCAGATTCCCGGAGAAAACAAAATTGAGAATGTCCTTCTCGGTGATGATCCCGACCATCTTTTCCCGTTCATCCACGACTGGCAAACCGCTGATCTCCTTGCACACCAGAAGCTGAATGGCATCCTGCAAGGTTTCATCGGAACGAATGGTGGTTACGGTTTTCGACATAATGTCTTTTGCCTTCAGCATGAGGCCCCCTTTCATCCGAAAATGGATAAAATCAAACGATTCAGATGGTTTCTGCCGGGTGATCACTTTCATGAGCCAGCCGGGAAAAAGGTTCATGAAACAACGGGCCGTTTTCGGATTGTTCATTCTCGAGGCGTCGGGGAATCGGATTCGGCCGCCACGCACCTCACGGAGGAATGCTTAGGTATCAAAGAATTGATTCGCTGAGAACGAAAAATTTTAGGCCCGACTAAAATATCCAAATATTTTGAATCATTGTCAAGGGGAATCATTTCTCCGAAGCGACAGCCTTTGAAGTGCGCCGACGCGTCGGCGCTTTGAACGCAAAACCCCGGGGTTTTTACCTGTTTCGTAAGTCCCGGAAGGTCTGAAAACCAAGACCCCGGGGGTTTTATGTCCTAGACCGTGAAGCCCGGGGCCATCGAAATTCTTTTCGGAACCCGGAACTCGGAACTCGAAACCATTACAAACCCGATCCGCGTGAATCTGCCGAAGGTCCGCGTTCTATCTCTTTTTTCCCCTCGCATAATAATAGCAAAACGCGCAAAGGCCTGCAAACCCGATCAGGCTGATCAGTTGGCCGGAGAAGCCCTGAAAATAGGGCGCGTAAGATCCGATGTCCCAGATCGTCTTTCCGGTTTCAGGCACCGGTGAACTCACGTATTTTGCTCCGATGGAAAGGAAGCGGACCGGCTTTCCGATTTCATTCAGGTTAAGCACCGCTCCGATCACGCCCATAAGCGCCCCTCCCGCGATGAATCCCGACGCGATGAGTATCCCCCTTTCCTTCGGCGACTCCCCCCCGTCATTTGCATTCTTTTCGGAACCCGGAACCCGTAACTCGGAACTCTTAATTACAAGCCACGACACGATTCCCCCGACCAGCAGCGGCATGTTGATCTGGATCGGCAGGTACATGCCCAGCGCGAACGCGAGCGGCGACACGCCGAGCATTTCGATCACCAGGGCGCAAAGCGCGCCCATCGCATACAGCACATAGGGGATTTCGGACTGGATCATGAGCGACTGGATGATGGTCGCCATCAGGTTGCCCTGCGGCGCGGAGATGGCGGGATTGGAGACGCCGCCGTCCAGGATGCCCTTCCCCCCGATCGTGAATCCATAGGCCTTCTGGATCAACAGCAGGGCGAAGGACACGGAGATGGCCGATACCACCACGCCGAGGAATTTCCACCTCTGCTGATTACGCGGCGTGGCGCCGAGCCAGTATCCGATCTTGAGGTCCGTGATGAATCCGCCGGACATCGAGAGCGCCGTGCACACCACGCAGCCCATCACCAGCACGACTGTCATGCCGACGGCACCGGTGAGGCCGATCGACACCAGCGCAATGGACGAAAGGATCAGCGTGATCAGAGTCATTCCCGAAACGGGATTCACGCCGACGATGGCCGTGGCGCGCACGGCCACGGGTGTGAACAGAAACGCGAGCGCGGCCACGATGGCGAGCCCGATTCCCGCGATTTTCAGGGCGAATCCCGTCCCGCCCGCCGGCGACGCGAACATCCAGAACGCGCCGAACAACGCCGCGAGCGTCAGCAGGATGAACATCAGGTTGTATCGAATGGAAATGTCCGTGTCCGTCCGGAGCGTTGATTTCGGAGCCGCGGTCGTGCCCCTGAAAATCTCTCTGATGCCCACGGAAAAGGACGAGACGATGATCTTCGCCATTTTGATGATGCCGAGCATGCCCGCCATGGCGATGGCCCCAATGCCGATTTTCTGCGCGTAGGCCGAGAAAATCTGCAGTTCGGTCATTTGGCCGATCGGCATAGCGCCGGGGATCACAACGGAGGGCAGTGTCTGCCCGAAATGGTAGATCAGGGGAACCAGGACAAGAAAGGAAAAAACGGACCCAGCGGCGATCACGGCGGAGTAGCGAAGTCCGATGATGTACCCCAGGCCGAACAGCGCGGCCGTGCCGTCGAGTTTGAACACCCAGCGGAGCTTCTCGCCGAGCGCGGATCCGAATTTGCCGAGCAGGACGTCGGACCGCAGCGTCTTGGGCCAGGCCTGCAGCGCCTCGACGAGAAAATCGTACAATCCGCCGAGCCCCATGGCGAGGGCGAGCACCTTGGCGGATTTGCCGCCCCTCTCCCCGGTCGCGAGGATCTCGGTGGTGGCCGTGGCTTCGGGAAACGGCAGCTTGCCGTGCTCCTCGGCGACGAAGTATCGCCGAAGGGGCACGAGGAACAGGATTCCAAGAAAACCGCCCAGGCAGGACGCGATGAACGTGTGCAGAAGGCTCACCTTCAGGCCGAGGAGGTACAGCGCAGGCAAAGTGAAAATCGCCCCCGCCACCACGAGCCCGGAGGCCGCCCCGATTGACTGGATGATCACATTTTCCAGAATGGAGCTCTTGCGCGCGTACATGCCGGCGATACCGACCGCGAGAATCGCGATGGGAATTGCCGCCTCGAAAACCTGCCCCGCGACCAGGCCGAGGTAGCAGGCGGAGAAGGAGAAGAGGACCGCCATCAACACCCCGATGCCCACCGACCTGCGGGTGACTTCGGGAATCGTTTTCTCCGCCGGGATGAAGGGGACATACTTCTCGCCCGGTTTCAAGGGAGTGTACGCGTTCGCCGGTATGCCCTGCGGCTTGCCCAAATTGCCGTCCCGTTTGACTGCCATTCAATCCTCCTGCGGTTTAGCTTTCGGAAAAAGATACGGGAAACCGCTTAAAAAGGCAAGCGGGAATTAAGCAGCCGACTGAAGTCCAATGGGTAGGTCTTCGGAAGTCAGCTTGTTTTTTACTCCAAGGTCGCAGGCTTTTGGGAGAAGTTTTAACTTAAAAATTGATTGACACCTCATTGAAGTTTGCTTATATTTAAAAACCGATCAAGGCTGCCGTTTGTTTTTTCTTGATTTGAACAGCCGGTGCCTGCTTTTCCCCGGCGCGGATGCACGAAGAGAATCTGTGTTTCATCCATTCCTTAATCCTTGAAAATGGCCGAGTCGAAAAATAACCGCTTCTTTTTATCGAATCTTTAATTACGGGCAGGATTTGCGGCATGCGATCGATCTCACGGAGTTCTGTGTATTTTTTTTGCGCGATCGCTTTTTTCAGCATTTGCGCAGGTCTCCCCATTTTAATCAACCGGACCTATTTTATCGGTGATGACTTTGGTCTGATTCAACTGTTGCACGACAAGCCGTTAATCAAGTTTTTCTCATATTTCATCTCGGATTGGACGGAAGGCATTTACGGTTTCAAATTGGATGAACTGCGCCCTGTGCTGGCCATGTCCTACAGGATAGACAGCGCACTCCTTGGTGCCGCGAACCCGGTTGGCTATCACCTGACAAACCTCTTACTCCACCTTCTGAGCTCCCTGGCGGTCGGCATGATCGCCGTATGCGTCACTCGAGGGAACAGAAGAGCGGGTTTATTGGCGGCTTTACTGTTTACCCTGGCGCCCTGTCATTCAGAACCCATTGCCTGGATCAGCGGCAGAGTGGACTCATTGACCGGAATTTTTTATCTGTATGCTTTCCTGTTTTTTATTCTATTTCGATTGAGGGGAAGTTATGGGTATTATCTAGGTTCTCTTTTTCTCTTTGTGCTGGGGTTGTTTACCAAGCAATACTTCATCGTTTTCCCTTTTATTCTCCTGGCCTATGACCTTTTTTATCATCGGGGGGCGCCGCAGTATCTTCCCGGAAAACGGCCGATTCCCTTGGGGTTGGACTACCTTCCATTTTACCTTTTCCTCGCTTTGTACCTTGTTTTAAGGATGTCTCTCTTTGATAATGCCATTCGCGAAAACGTTATCCGTCCCTATACGTTGAGGGAATTTCTGTTGTATCGGCAGATGTATTATCTCCGGGCTCTTTTACTTCCACTCCCCCTGGATCTTACCGCATGGACGCAGACCATGAAAAATACCGTCGGATTGTCCGCAATCATTATAGGATCGACAAGCCTTTTATGGGCGTTCAGACGCTTTAAGAAAAACAGGGATTACATTCGGCATTTTCTATTCTTTGGTTTGATCTGGTATTTCATCAACATCAGCCCGATGATTGTAACCTATCGCTCTGCAAGACACCTCTATGTTACCTCCGCAGGAGTATGCATCGTACTGGCACTCATTTTAATGCATCAATCAAGTCGGCGATGGAGCAAGAGAGAGAGTTATTTCCGGATGTTTGCCATTGCGGGAATTCTTGTACTGAACTGGACGACTCTGTATCAGAACATATCGCCTTGGATTAAAAACGGCATTCGAAACCGCAAGGCAGCCACGGAGATTCCGAAACTGCTGAAGGCGGTTCCTCCCGGAAGCACGATTGTGATTACCATCCCCGCAGTCGACAAAGACGTCTGGTTATGGTCGTGGAGTCTTCCATTCGCCTTGCAGGAACCTTTCGCTTCGTATGATATTTATAATCAATATAAGTTTCTCGAGACTGAGTACGTGTACTGTTGCCCGCTTGAACAATGGTGGACTGATAAACAGCCGGCGATTCTCTCATTGATGGAAGGTCCCCGTCCGGAGAAAATCCTTTATATCCTTGACCAGAACAAGGAGTCGGGTTCCATGACCCTCAGGAAAAAGATAATTATACCGGACTCTCTAAGGAAGCAAATGGAGAAAATCATGGGAAAGCCTTTAACAAACGATGTAAGAGAAATCCATCAAAAGGAAGCCGTTGATCTATTGGAGGTGCTTAAACAATAAATGATTGGAAAGGATGTCATCATAATGGCGACTTCTCAGAAACAAAACCCAAATCGTGAACGGAAGAGAATCCCCTTTCTTCTATATGGGTTTCTATTCTTTTGTCTGGGGTTTGCATTCCAGCTCACCAGTCCGATTTTATATTATATTCTCAAGACGACGCGCTTCATTCAGGTTTCGGATACCTGGAATGACTTGACTTTTTTAATGAGCAATATCCTGATATGGCTTGGGTTACTATTCGCTTGTTTTGATTTATTCATTCTCCTGCCCTATAAACGCCGTCAACGTCCCATTATTTCTTGTCCGCCAAAAGTCAATGAACTCACCGTTGTTTTAACGGCCTATAACGATGAGTTGAGTATTCGAGAGGCTGTCCTGGACTTTCTTGGACATCCTCTCGTGCGTCGGGTGATTGTTGTGGACAACAACAGCAATGACGAAACTGTACGAAAAGCGGTTGAGGCAGGAGCGATTGTAGTACGGGAAGAAAGGCAAGGGTACGGTCATTGCGTATACCGGGCGCTTCAAGAGGGCATGAAAAACCTGGACACGGAACTTACCCTCCTCTGTGAAGGAGACATGTCGTTTCGAGCCGGGGATATCGAAAAATTCATGGCCTACATTTCTCATGCGGAAATAGTGAATGGAACCAGAATTGTGGAGCAACTGCGTTCGCACGATACCCAGTTAACGACTTTTATGTACTATGGGAATTTCTTTGTAGGCAAGCTGCTTGAGGCAAAACATATCGGTTGCGGGACATTCACCGACGTGGGAACAACATACAAGCTTTGCTGCAATTCCGCGTTGCGGAAACTGCTTCCCCTGCTGAATCCTGACATTAATTTTGAGTTTAACGCGCATTTTCTGGATACCGCGTTGAAACACGGTTTCAGCCTTTTAGAGTGCCCTATCACATTTCATCACCGTCTCGGTTTGAGTAAAGGCGGGAATAAAGACAATAGGACTGCTTTCAAGGTCGGCATGCGGATGATCAAAGGCATTCTCTTTTCATGGAGGTAAAGTCCCTGATGGCAACAATGACATATCACCAGACGCGATTTATCTTCGAACCAAAACGAGAAATTCTGTGGAAAACATTATGCCGTTATTATTTCAAAAAATTAATCCATCCTGAATTCCATGTGCTTGAACTCGGTGCCGGGTATGCATACTTTATCAATCATGTTCTATGTAAAAAAAGAACGGCAGTCGATCAATGGCCTTTGCTGCCCCGGCATGTGCAAGCCGGTGTTGAAGCGAGGGTGGGGGATGTGACTCACCTGGAATTTATTCCTGACCATTCAGTGGATTTCATCTTTGCCAGCAATTTATTTGAGCATCTGACCCGGATTGAATTTTCTGAGGTTCTCATCCAAGTCAGACAAAAACTGAAACCTGATGGAACCTTGAATATTCTGCAACCGAATTACAAACGTGCGACCCGGGAATACTTTGATGACTATACCCACATCTCGATATACTCCGATACCAGCATGTGTGACTTCCTAATGGCAAACGGCTATCGTATCATTGAATGCATCCCGGGATTCCTGCCGTTGACGATCAAATCGAACCTTCCGATTGTACCTTGGTTGATACGACTCTATCTTTGTTCTCCTTGGAAGCCTCTGGCCAAGCAGATGTGGGTTCGAGCCACTCCCGATCACAACATGAGTGAGCGAACTTCATGACACAGGAATTGGATAAAGCCGCATTCGAGGACAAGGCTCTTCCCTCGATTCCGGAACGGTCCCGCCTCTGTTTCAGGTGGCTTGCATTCGTGTTCGAAATCAGCCTGGTTGCGGGCCTATTCGTGTGGTGGTTTTCGTCGGATTCCGTCCATCAGAGCCGGAATCTATGGGTTCTCTTTTTCTACAGCTTTCCCTCGGAGTTCATCATCGCCACGGTCCCGCACGAACCCGTCCTTCTGTATTTTGCCAGATTTCATCCGCCGTGGACCGTGGCCCTGGTGGCCATTTCGGGAACCGTTCTGACGGAGGCGCTTAACTATACCGCGTTTAAATTCGTCGCCGATCTGCAACTTTTCAGGAAAATGCTCGCCAACAAGGCGGTCAATAAAACCGTGGTGCTGTTCAACAAATTTCCATTCGCGGCCCTCTGGATCGCTGGATTCACCCCCGTGCCGTTTTATCCGTTTCGCTTTCTGGTGGTTCTGGGTCATTATCCCCTGATCAAATTCCTGTTGGCGGTCATCCTCTCGCGAACTCCCCGGTTCTACCTTCTTGCCCTGCTGGGCAGGGCCTTAAAACTGTCCGATTGGTCGATGATCCTCTTCGCGGCCATTATGATCATTGGCATCAATGTCCCGCTTCTGATCGGTCGTTTGAAGAGAAAACGGAAAGAGCGAAGGGTAGCCGCGGACGCTGAACAGGAATAAAGTCAGTCCTTTTTCATTGCCATCGAAAAATCGAATCCATTGGAGGCGTGTTGACAATGACAACGGGAACCCGACTCATGTCTCTGACCGGCCGCGCCATGAGCAATTATATCCGGAAAAGGCCTCTTTGTATTTCATTTGAAGTCACCCATTGCTGCAACGCAAAATGCAAGCAATGCCATTTGGGCGGCATTTTCGACGAAAATCGCGCAAGCCCCGAACAGTTGGGCCTTATTTGTTGCGACCTCAAACCCCTGATCGCCCAAATCTCAGGAGGTGAACCCCTACTGCGCGGTGATTTATTGGAGATTGTACGCGCCTTCAAACAGCCGAATCGAGCCCCCTATATTGACATCACCACCAATGGGATTCTGCTCACGACGGAGAAATATGATCAGCTTCTGCATGCCGGGGTGGATAAAATCGGGATTTCCCTCGACTATCCGGATGACCGGCATGACCATTTTCGTCGCGTACCGGGACTTTTTCGGCATATTGAACAATTGATATCGGACTTGAATCATGAAAAGGATAAAGCCGTCATTTTAATGTGCGTCGTCCAGCGGGACAATTACAGGGACTTGATCCGGATGGCGGAGCTGGCGGCTGACTGGGAAGTCAAAATAAGCTTCAGTGCCTACACATGGCTGAGAACCCAGGATAAGAGCTATATGCTCAACGGCGAAGATTTTGTTGAATTCGGAAATGTGACCGCGAAGCTCGGGCAAATGCGTCAACACGTGTTGACGAATCCCTATGTATGGGATCGCATGGCGGATTTTTTTAAATATCAATCAGCCCCGAATTGCCGGACGGGATCGACGTTCATGAACGTGAATCCGGACGGCACGATTTCTCCCTGCGGCTTGATCATCAAGGATTATTGTACGCGCCGCGACCTGCTGCAAGAATTTTCCCGTACCAATGCGTGCACCGGTTGCTATACCAACATTCGGGCCCAAACCGAAAAACCCCTGTATCATCTAATAAAAGACTATATAAAACCCCTGGGAAAAATATGACATCAAAGTCACGCCGTCGCATCCGCTTTTCTGGAATGCGATCGCCTTGCCCGTAGGGCCGGCTGTATTCGAGGAGCGTCTCTACGCCCGTCTCCCCCCTCCACGAAAAAACGGCTTTCAGCGGTGATAGGATCGTTTCTTCATCATGCTTCTGAATCCGCGTCAAACCCGATGTGGATGAGACTGGTTTGCATAGGAATGGAAATTTAATAAAATTCGGGAAAGAAGCAAATCGACTATTTGTTGTTTTCCGGAAACACGAGAAACCGGCCCATGGCCAGGTAGTCCAGATGCCCCAGCTTGAAGGCCCGGATGGCGTCGTTGGGCGAACAGACGATCGGTTCTTCGTGCATGTTGTAGCTGGTGTTGACGATGGTCGATAGGCCGGTTCGTTTCTGGTACGCCCTGATGATCCGGTGGTAACTCGGGTTGACGTCTGAATACACGATCTGGGGCCGCGCGGTGCCGTCGACGTGGACGGTCGCCGGGCAGCTCCTTTTCATCAGGGGCGTGCAATCGAACGTGATCGTCATGTACTCGGCGGGAAAACGGTTCGGCCGGATGCCGACGTAGAGCTTTTCGCATTCCTCCTGCACGGTGGAGGGCGCGAACGGCATGAATTCGGTGCGCCTGAGTTTCTTGTTCAGCCAGTCGTTCACCGTGGGATCGGTCGTCTGGTAGAGAATCGAACGGTTCCCGAGCGCCCGCGGTCCGTATTCCATGCGGCCGTTGAATCTCGCCACCACCTTGCCGTCGGCGAGCAGGGCGCCGATTCGGTCCTCGATATCCGGAACGAATTCGAACGCGAGGCCCGAGTCGCGGATGTCTCTTTTTATTTCCTTCTCGGAATATTCCGGCCCGAGGTACACGTCCCGCAAACGTCTTTGAGAAAGGCTTTTTCTCGCCTCGGGATTGTGTTGGTAATACGTCCAGAGCGCCCCGCCGACGCAGAGTCCGGCGTCCATCATGGCCGGAAAGATGAAGACCGAATTGACACCGGGAAGTTCCGCCACTCGCTGGTTGATCTTGACGTTGGAAAACACGCCACCGGCCAGGCACACGTCAATCGGTCTGCCTTCGCGTTTCTTGAGGAGTTCCTGAAGATAAAAGGAAACGAATTTCTGCGTGCATTCCTCACTCAGGATCTGGACGCCCGCCGCGACATCCGCGGGCGAGAACTTTTGCAGAACGCCCCGGGTCGCCTCCAGGAACTTCGGGTAGTTGCACTGGTGCGGATAGGCGTGGTGCAGCACCCGTCTGGCCAGATCGTATTGAAAATGATGCCCGTCCATGTGAAACAATTCTGCGAAGGCCTCGCGGCTCCGCTCGGCGTCGCCGAAGGCGGCGAGACCCGTGATTTTGCCTTCATGGCGGTTGGGTTTGTACCCGAGCATCCATGTGATGAAATTGTAAAAAAGGCCGATGCTGTGAAAGCTCGACACGCCGGCGACCCTCGTCAATGTTCCGTTTTCCCCGTGATAAATCGAACCGCTGAGACCGTCGCCCTGGCCGTCCAAAGTCACGATCAGCGCCTCGTCTTTTCCCGAAGTGTAGTACGCCGAGGCGGCATGGGCAAGGTGGTGGTCGACCAGCTGGATGGGAATGCCGTCCAGGTCGAATCCGCGAAGGAGCTGCTTGACTTTCTGAATGCGGTGCCAATTGGTCCAGTAGGGATAAAACAGGAAATACCGGTCCCACCGGACCGACGTGCTGAACAGCGAATGGAAGGTCCACCGGTCATGCCGTTGTTCCTTCAAAAGGTCCCTGAGTACATAGTTCATCAGCGACCGGGGCGGTTCGATGGCGAGGGCGATGCGATCGATGTTAGACCGGCTCGAGCCGGTCATTTCAAGCACCCTACGGAGGCTCCTGTGGGGAGGCCCGTCCGACGTCGTGCCGTTGTGGAGCTTGATTCTGGAAAGCCGCTCTTCTTCGATCGCGGCCAGGATATTCCCGCCTTCGGTGACGGCGCATCCGCAATTGTGGTCGTCAAAAATTCCCAATATTCTCACAAGCTATCCCTGCTAAATGATTGTTTCTATAATATTTGTAGGGTTCCAAAATTTAAAATATAGCCACATTATCGCTAAATGTCAAGAATTATCGATCTTAATTGGACCTTTGGCACAACTCCGATTTAAGTCACAGATCCGATTTTATTAAAGGAAAGCCCCTCGGAAAAGAAAAAGAACAGTCCCAGGCCGGTGATCGGGATGTACTGGCTCAGGTGGTACAGGATCGAAAAAGTCAGCGATTGCGACTGCGGCACTCCGAAAAGCGAGAGGCCCAGCACCGAAATCAGCTGAATGGTGCCGATGAATCCGGGCGCCGAGGGCACCGCCACCCCGATGCACAGCACCACAAGCAGAAAAAAAGCGGAGGCGACGGGCAGGTGGATGCCCGCGGCGAGCATGGAATAGAAGAGGCTGAGCGCGGGAAAAATCCACAGCAGCACGGAGAGACACACCGTGACGGCGACGAACTTCCAATTCTGAAGCATCTGAAGCCCCTCGACGAATGATTTGAGCAGTCCGAGGATGCGCAGGCGAAGCTTTTCGGGGAACAGGCCGAGCATCTTCCCCGCGATTTTCAGGGAGACATCCGTCTTTGCCTTCAAGGCAAAAAGAAACGAGAATAATGCGACCACCGCGGCGGCTGACAGGACGCTCGTTTTGCGCAGCCAGCCGGGGAAAGGCAGGTTGAGAAAACCCGTGATGATCGCCAGGAAGAAGAGGATGGTGGCGCCGTCGAACATCCGCTCCAGCACGATCGTCGCGAACGCCGCGGTCTTGCTGACGCGGGCCTTGCGGCCGAGTACGACGGCCCGGATCAATTCGCCGATGCGCGCCGGGAAAACGTTGTTGCCCATGAAGCCGATGACCGTGGACTCGAAGAGATGCCCCATCCGGATGCGGCGGATCGGACGCAGAAGGATCCCCCACCGGAACGATCGGATCCAGAGGCCGATGAAATTCGAAACGATCGATGGGATCAGTAACCAGTAGTTGGCATTCCGGAACGCGTCACCGACGTCGTGAAAATCCACTTTCCGCACCGCGAGAAAAAGGAACGCGCCGCTGACCGCGATCCCGATCCAGAATTTCCAATCCAGAATTTTCTTCATCCTCGCCTCAAGAAGGGGGTGTGTGTTTCGGATTTCATCTCAATCCCGCCAGCTGGGATTTCAACTGATCCAGGCGGAGCGTCCGGGTGACGAGAAGGATGCCGCCGTACAACGCCACGGCCGAGATCACGGTGGGAACGAGGGGCCAGTCCGGCACGCGGATCAGGAAGGTGGCCATCACGGCCGCCGCAAACAGAATTTTGGGAATAAAAAACCATTCGGTGATCCGCACAACCTTGATGAACGCGAACACCGAAGCCATGCAGAAAACCAGGCCCTCGGTGATCAGGGTCGTCCAGGCCGCGCCGAGATAGGAGTACCTGGGGATGAGCGCCAGGTTGAGCAGGACGTTGCATGTCAGACCGATGAGCTGGAATCCGAGAATCGTTCGCTGGTGGCCTGTGGCGCCGCACAGGCTTGCCCAGAAAATGTTGACGAACAGGATGCCGGCCGGAAAGGCCAGAATCCGGATGACCCTTGCGGAATCTGCGAACCCGGCGTCGGCGAAGAGGAGAATCAGGCGGTCGGACAGAAGGTATACCCCGGGCACGAGCGGGATTGCCAGCATCAGCAGATGCTTAAACCCGACGGTGAACACGCGGGAGAGCTCCTGCCGGTCGTGGGCCGTGGCGGCGAAACGCGGGAAAAAAGACGTGGCAAAAATCGTCGGCAGCAGGTTTGTGAAACTCAGCAGCTTCTGGGCGGCGTTGTAGATTCCGACAGCGCTCAGGCTCTGCATCCACGAAAGGATGAGGGTGGCCACCTTGTCGTACAGGGAGGTGATGAAGAGAGCGCATCCGTACACAAACGCGGCCTTGAACAGGGCCGTGTTCTGACGCAAGTCGATCAGGGGAGCGAATGAATGGATGCGTCTTCGCAGAATCCCGAAGGCAAGCACCAGCGCGACCGCCCCCGCCAGGACGAAAAACAGCGAAAACGGAACCATGCCGAGCGCGGCTGTGATCGCCAGCACACAGAGCCCCGTGGAAAGCGTTTTTTCGGTCACAGCGACCAGGGCCTCGTATTCCATGCGTTCATGGGCCCGGAACACGCCGAACGCCAGCTGGGTGAAAGACACGGTCAGACCGTACAGACAGAAAATCCAGATGACGTGCCGGGTCTCGGCGTCGTAACGGCTTCGCGTCAACAGGGAAAATACGGTGATGAAGATCAGGCTTATCGGAAAGAGGAGCAATTTGAGCCCTAGGGCACGGTCCGTGAGGAGGCGGCTCTGGCTTTTATCCCTTGCGATGTCGCGGGTGATGAAGGTGTTGACCCCGAAATCGTCGAACAGCAGCACGAAATACATCACCGTCGTGGCGATGGTGTACATGCCGAACCTGTTTTCACCCAGGCCGGTCGTGGCCGCCTTGAACAGGACGAGGGCCATGATCATCTGCCAGCCCTGTGAAAGGGAGATGTAAAAGGTGTTGCGAAACAGACTTGGCATCAGGGAAGGTAATCAATTATTTCATCGAAATCAATCGGGATGATCCGGCTGCCTCTCTCCGCCCCGGAGACGGTCTGAAAACCTGCCAGATAAAGTTCGATTAGTTCAAGCGTTTCACGCTTACGCCCTGCGGAGGCGCAGGGGGGGTGGTGTCCAGACCTCCGAGTGATCCGCGATACACGAACTTGACAGCATCGGAAATGACGATGCCGTTCGTCTTATTTGAAATGACCACCTTGCCGGTATTACCCTTGTTGAAGGGAAAAATCCCAAGACTGTTCCATTGGCCGAAATTCCGGGTCTGGTTGATGGTGAATGATGTATCGCCGCGGGTGGAGGTTATTTTCACGGGAGCATCCAGGGCCAGGGGATAGTCATTGGGTGCGGTGCCGAGGTACCCGTGCCATTCGTACACTTCGTAATACCCGTTCAATCCGATCGTGGGGACGTAGGCGGCGATGTTCTCCCCCTGCCCGGGGGGCGACCAGGCAAAACCGTCCGGCTGGAACGCGCCGTAATTGCGCTGCGTATAAAACGCGTAGAATTTCTGTCCCTCCGAGCTAAGCACCCATCCGCCGGTATAACCGACCGGGTCGGAACCGGGAGACGTCTGGTTGTTCACATGGTTGTCGACGATGATGGGCGTGACGAGGACTTTCTTTGTGCGGAACAGCATGCATCCGTCGCCCATCACTTCGGGACTCGCCCAGTTGGCTATTTGGGCATCCCCCCAGAGCGTGATCGGATTGGAATTGGTCAGCTCCTGCCCATTGTTGAAATTCGGATCCTGGCCGCCCTGGAATCGGTAGTAACGGGATCCGCCGAGGGGATCGATAACGGCCAGCTCCGAGGCGGTAATGGTCTGTGGGATCCCCGTTGCGTTGACAATGCTCACGCCATTGTCGAAAAACCTGACCCAGACACCGCTGGCGTAGGGCGTGGACGAAAGCAGTTTTCCCGATATTTTGATTGGATCGGTTTTGGGATATCCGAGTTTGCCCTTGGCCTCGAATTCGTCATAGATATGCACGTTGCCGTGATGACCGAGCTGGCCGCCCTCATCGACGTAAAAGTAGCCCGACATCAACAGACAGCTTGCGAGCCCGAACCGGACGGAACGGTAGTTGTTCTTGTACGGGGTCACGACCGGTCCGTAAATGTATGCGAAACGGTGCGAGGCGTCAAAGATCATGATCCTGGGCTCTTTGGTGTTCAGGAATTCATCCGTGTAGCGGCTGATCCAATAGTTGAAGGGCCCGCTTAACAAAGGCCAATCCTCGAACATGGCGCCGTTGATGTTGGGCCAGAATCCCGTGGCCATGCCGTTGACCACCACGTATTTCAACCCCGGGATCTGGTACTCCCTGGCGTGATAGTTCGCCAACCCTTGCTGCCACACCGCAAGGACGGAATCGACACCTCCCCATTCGTCCTTGTCCGCAATTCCGTTGTTGTTGAAATCCACCGTCTGCATCTGGTTGGAGAGGAGACTGATCCACCACCAATCGTGGAAATCCCCGTCATAGTAGTTCCAATCGACGTTCTTTTTAAGCCAGTTCATGACCCAGTCGAGGAAGGTGACCGGTCCCAGCCCGTCCCCTTGATCGACCTTCTGGCAGTACGAGGAGATGTTCATGATCCAGCTGTCTTCCCACAGTTCAAACCGTTTTCCCGTGTAATCGTGGAGATACCAGGGTTCCGGGTGTACGCTCACGGACTTGTAGGTGTTGATCAGGGTGGCGTTTGCGAAAAGGATGACATTCGGGTTCTGAACCTTGTACTGCCGGGCCATTTCGTTGTCCGGGGGCATGCTGATGACGTCGAAATCCTTCAGGATATCGAGACTGGCATAGGTCAATCCGCTGAATGTGAAAACTCCCAGTCGGGGATAGGGGGGATTGAAATTCTGCGGATTGGACTCGGTCGATGCGATGAGAAGAAAAACCAGAAGCATTCCGATTGGGATGCGGTGTCTGCCTTCCCTTCCACCGATTAACAAACTGTGCGATTGGATGCCATGGGACATGGGTCACCTCATTGAAGGTTAACTAAATTCCGATACAATTCGTCAAAAGCGGATATCTGGCGGTCAATGCCGAACGCCTGGACCGCCCTCTTGCGGCCGTTTCGCCCCAGTGTCTTCATCAGGCCGCGATTTCGGCAGAATCGAAGGATCGCGTCGGCCAGGGCGGCCGGATCGCGGGGCGGGACCAGCCAGCCGGTTTCCCCGTGCACGACGGCCTCGGGCGTTCCATCCACGGAAGTGGCGATGATCGGTTTGCCGCAGGCCATGGCCTCCAGCACGGCGTTGGGCAGGCCTTCGAAAAGCGAGGGAAGCACGAACGCATCGAACGCGGCCATGAGCCGGGTGATGTCTTTGCGGAATCCCAGAAAACGGACGTTCCGATCCACGCCCAAACTCACAGCTGCGGACTCGAGGGACTTCCTCAACGGACCGTCGCCCGCGAACACGAAAACCGCGTTCGGGCATTCCCTTATGGTTTTCGGCATCGCCTCGAGCAGGTAACGGTGTCCTTTCTGTGCGGTCAGGCGCGCGACGGTCCCGAACACGAGTTGATCCGGCGAAAGGCCCAGCGTTTTCCGGCACGATTCGCCGGGAACCGGACGGAATTTGCGGTCGTCAACCCCGTAGCGGATGGTCCGGGTCTTGCGCTCCGGCACATGCCTTTCCCTCTGGACCTGATCGCGGATCGCCTCAGAAACCGAAACCGAGACCGCGTATCCCTTTGCCGCCATTCGGTACGCCGCCATCCGCTTGACGCCATACGGCTGGGTGATGGCCTCCCACGAAACGATGCGCTTCACGCCCGCAAGCCTGGCGGCCAAAGTCCCGATCACGTCGGCATAGAACAGCGTAGTCTGGACCAGATCGATCCTTTCCTCCCGGATCAGCCGGATCAGTCCGGCCACCTGGGACAGATCGTACGGATGCTTTTTCGGAAGGACGACCGTGCGGTCCGCGATGCATTCGAATGCCTCCCGGAGAGGCCCGCCCTGCCCCACGGCCGCCACGACCGCGCGGTATCCGCTGCCGTGACGGCGCTTCAGTTCCGAAACAAGTTCAAGAAGCTTCAATTCCCCTCCGCCGGGGGCGAACCCGTTGACCACAAACAGGATGCGCACGGGACAGAGA
>Ga0315274_10006537_pt1 | contig 16961 bp, 12 predicted proteins | sample YL17G02_20_MG_FD_203700 | JGI IMG/M metagenome (GOLD analysis project Ga0315274, IMG submission 203700) | Sediment microbial communities from Yellowstone Lake, YNP, Wyoming, USA - YL17G02_20 | ecosystem: Environmental > Aquatic > Freshwater > Lake > Sediment | place: USA: Wyoming | collected...
CGTCAATACGGTCCCTCTCGAAACGTATCTCGAGGGTGTGCTCCCCCACGAAATGGGGGATCCGGGTGCGGATGGGTTCGATGCGCTCAAAGCCCAGGCTGTCGCGGCGAGGACCTATGCGCTCGAGCGGATCGAGAAGCATCCGGCGGAGCGGTTCGATGTTTACGCCGGCGTCCAGGATCAGGTGTACCAGGGTCTAAAAGGAAGGAACAACCACGCCTCCGTCGCCGTGAATGACACCCGCGGGATGGTCGCGGGTAACGGCGAGAGCCTCGTCAAGGCGTACTACTGCGGGTGCTGCGGCGGGCACACGTCGGATATCAGACAGGTATGGCCGAAGCGGGAACCCGCCGATTATCTCTCCGGCATCCCGGATCGCGACGAGAAGAGCGGCCGCGCATTTTGTCGGGACAACCGGTACTTCCGGTGGCGGTACTCGTTCACGGGAAAAGAGCTTGGTGATATGCTGAGGGTGACGTTGCCAAAGACGCTCGGCATCAGTTCTTCCGACGTCGGGGAGGTCCTCGACGTTCGTATCGAGGGGCGGGCTCCGAGCGGGCGTGTGACGGCCGTCGTCATACAAACGACGAAGAACGGATTCACCGTCACGGGTGACGAGATCCGGTGGGTGCTCATGGCCGATCCCGTGAAAGGCCGGATCCTTCCCAGCATCATGTTCAACTTCGACAAGATCATGGAACAAGGCCGCATGGCGTTTCTCAGCATCGGTGGGGGCGGGAACGGGCACGGTGTGGGGATGTGCCAGAGCGGGGCGATCGCGATGTCAAAAAAGGGTTATACGTATCAGATGATCTTGAAGCACTACTATCCGGGGTGCGACGTCGTGAGGGCGTACTAAGAATGGGCAACGACCAGGAAATCCGCCTCTCTTCGGACATCAAGTTTCATCTGGTGAGGAAGATCGAGTGCCACAAAATCATGGGCCTCACGGGGCCGACGCTCCTTCCCCACGAGGCGAAGTACGTCGAATTTCACCGCCCGTCCGGGGTCATTCTCTTCGAAAGAAACATCGAGAGTTCACCTCAGGTTCGGGAGCTCGTCGAGCAGGTCCACGAGAAGCTCTCTAGCGACGGTCTCAGAGCCCTCGTTATGGTCGATCACGAAGGAGACTTCGTGAGCGAGCTCAAGAAACTCATCGGTGTCCCGCCGTCTTCCATGGCGATCGGCGCCACGGGGGACCCGTCGTTCGCGCGGGAGGTCGCATGCGAGACCGGCCGGGCCATGCGCAGGCTCGGTGTGAACGTTGTCCTCGCCCCTGTGGCCGACTGCTATTTCAATCCATCGTGTTCCGTCACGGGGATCCGGACTTTTGGGAGGGACCCCGAACGTGTCGCCGAGTTCGTTGGAGAAACGATCCGCGGATACGCCGACGCGGGGGTTCTCACCTGCGCGAAACACTTCCCGGGCCACGGGTCGACGCGGGATGATTCGCACATGACCCTTCCCCGTGTGAAAACAACGTTGTCGGAGCTCAAAGAGAGCGATCTTGTTCCGTTCAGACGGGCCGTGGAGGCGGGCGTGGACATGGTGATGATGGCCCATGTGGCGTTCTCATTCGGGGAGGGCGGCGGCGATCCCGTGCCCGCGAGTTTCGACGGGCGGCTCATACAGGGAGTCCTGAGGGACGAGTTCGGGTTCGACGGCGTCGTCATTACGGATGCTCTCGAGATGGAGGGAGCGCGGGTCCACGTGAGAGCGAGGTACGGGGGGCTCGCCGGAGGGTTCGAGCGGTCCATCGTGGCAGGCGCGGATCTCCTTCTCTATTCCGCTCCCGTTCCGGAGCGAATCATCACGCAGAAAGACGGAGAGCCTATGATCGCCGTCGATGTCATACAGACCATCATCGACACGCTCGAGCGTGTCGTGGACCGCAGCCGTATCGACAGGAAGCTCGAAGAGGCTGCGGGGCAAAACGAAGGCGTGAGAAACCTTCTGCGGATACTCGAGGCGTCTGAGACGCGGATCCACGCGCTCCGAAAGCGTGCAGGCGACATTTCTGCGCCGAAAAAAGCGAAGCCCGAAGGCAACGTCATCCACCTTCACGACTATTCGGTCACTCCCGGCGTCTACAAAACGGCCGCCGAAAAGAGTATCACCCTGTTGAGAGATCCGTCATCGTTCGTTCCTGTGAGTGCGGGACGGAAGTGCGTCGTGCTTCCCGTCGAGTCCTTCGCTAGCGAGTCCTTGAAAAAGCAGGATGTGGCGTCGTTCGCCGATGCCTTGTGCAGGAACTTCTCCGGGTGGGAGTCGTTTCGCCCGCTCGTGGGTTTCGAAGATGACGAGAGGGGCGCCGTCCGACCTGTCTTCGAGTATCCCCGAGCGACCGTCATCGATGCCACCCGCTACGATCCGCGGCTGCACGCGGCCGAAGAAGAGTTCAAGTTGGCCAAAGACCAGATGCTTCTCCCCGTGTTTTCGGCCCGGGGCGCGCCGCCCGATGGGTTTCTCGAGGGCTTGAGCGCGTTCATCGTGAGATACGGCGTGCCGTTCGTCGTCGTCACGGGGTGGCCGATCATCGACTGGATCCCCGAGTCGGTGGGGTGTCTTCTGACCTTCGGGGCATCGCCACAGGTGGCCGCGGCGGTTTCGGCCGTGCTTTCGGGGAAGGCGGAGGCTCGAGGGTCTCTGGATCGGGTGCTGTAGTGTTGATTGGTCCGTGATCGAAGGGCTTTTACGGACCCCTTGCGCAGGAGCGAGCGAGGATCGCCGACTGCAGCTGGGCGTTGGAGGGCCGTGGCGGACCCTCGCTCCACTTCGCTCGGCTTCCCGCCTCCGGCGGGCGATCCTCGCTCGTTCCCGCGAAAGGGTCCGCCACGGTCCTCCAACGTCCAAAGACGCGGGCGCGGGGTCTGTAAAAGCCCTTCGATCACGTGGGGGGAGCGTGCCGGGCCCCCGCTTCCCATCGGGGTCAAAACCGGATTGACAACGCCTCGCAACGATGCTACGTTGACTCCGGCCTTCAGCGGCAAGCTCTTCGAAAGAAAAGAAAACGGCGGGGTCGTAGTTCAGTTGGTTAGAACGCCTGCCTGTCACGCAGGAGGTCGCGAGTTCGAGTCTCGTCGGCCCCGCCATAATGTATCTCATTGTCCTGCAACGAGTTGGGTTGCAGGGTTTTTTGTGTTAAAATTGGGGTGGGGTGCGGCGGCTGTCCGGTTACGCACGCAGCAACACGTTATCGCCGAACGAGAGCACTCATGACAATCCCACGCGCACCGTCCTGTTGTCGTCTGGATCGTAGGTGTCCGCGATGTAGAGCGTCATGTGCCGTCCGAATTCCACGGCTGCCTGGTCGGTCGGCGTCTCGAGGTACGCGGCGATGCCGAGGTTGGGCATGATATTGACGCCGAACGTGTCTTCGAACAGTTGCTCTTCTGTTTTCGTGGGGTAGACGGATTTCACGATGTCGCGCACGGCGTTGTACGCCGTGTCATCGCGGCCGCCGTCACGGACCTTTTGTTGGAGGGCGGGGAGTTCCGACCCGGTGAAAAGCAGTCGGGGGTGGTTCGCGTTGTAGATCGAATCCGCCGTTCCGGCGGGTGAACGGGGCGAGAATGCTCGGGGAGACGCCGCCGCCGTCGATCCCGCGACGATCGTCCAGACAAGACACATCTGCACAATACCGCGCATTGCAAAACGCCCGCCGCCGGCCCTCCGGGCGACCGGCCGAACACGATCTATTATACCACGACGCGGCTCTACTTCACGTACACCGTCTTGATGTTCACGAATTCTTTGATGCCGTAGTGTGAAAGTTCGCGTCCGTAACCGCTTTCCTTGACCCCTCCGAAGGGCAGGCGGGGATCGGAACGGACGAAGGTGTTGACGAAACAGGCACCGGCCTCTAGTTCGGCGGCTGCGATTCTCTCGCCGCGGACGGTATCGGCGGTGAATACGGCGGCCCCAAGACCAAACACGGTGTCGTTGGCGATCCGCACGGCGTCCTGCTCGTCCTGCGCCGGAATGATCGCGGCGACCGGACCAAAGAGCTCTTCGTCGTACGCAGGCATCCCTTTTCGCACGTCGGCAAGAACAGTGGGCGGATAGAAGGCGCCTTTTCCCTCTGGAATTTCTCCACCGAGAAGACATCTGGCGCCGCAATCGACGCTCTCGGCGACCTGGCGGTGGAGCTCGTCTCGAAGGTCCCGGCGGGCCTGGGGGCCGATGTCGGTCTTCTCGTCCAACGGGTCTCCCATTCTTTTCGCGCGCATCTGTTCGACAAAGAGCCTCTCGAATCTCTCGCGGATGGGCTCGACGACGACGAAGCGTTTGGCCGCGATGCAGCTTTGCCCCGCGTTGATGATCCGGCTCGTCACGCACGCGGTCGCGGCTTGCTCGAGATCGGCGTCTTCAAGGATCACGTAGGGGTCGCTCCCGCCGAGTTCGAGCACCGTTTTCTTGAGCATCTCGCCGGATTTTCGTGCCACCGCCCGGCCCGCCGGCGCACTCCCCGTGAGGGTGACGGCTCTCACGCATGGGTTTTCTATGATCGGGTCGACTCGCGGACCGCCGACGAGCAGCGTGCGGAACGCGTGCTCGGGGAATCCTGCTTGGCGAAAGACCTCCTCGATGGCGAGCGCGCACCCTGGAACGTTTGACGCGTGTTTCAAAACGCCGACGTTCCCCGCCATGAGCGCCGGGGCGGCGAAACGGAAGACCTGCCAGAAGGGGAAGTTCCACGGCATCACGGCGAGCACGACACCGAGAGGCTGGAACATCACGAAGCTCCGCGCGGCGTCCGTCTGGATGACTTCAGGCTCGAGAAACGCCTCAGCATTCTCCGCGTAGTAGTCGCACACCCACGCGCACTTTTCCGCTTCGGCGCGTCCCTCGCGTAGAATCTTGCCCATTTCGAGCGCCATGAGACGGGCGAATTCTCCCGAGCGCGCCCGCAGGACCTCGGCGGCGTTCTTCATAAACGCGGATCTCTCAGAGAAACTGGTTCTTCGCCAATCGAGAAGCGTCTGATGGCAACTCGATATGATCTCGTCGATCTCGCGGGGCGTCATCTCTTCATAGGTGCGGATGGTTTCTCCGGTGGTCGGATTGACTGTCTGGATGGCCATTGTGTTTCTCCTGACAAAGGGTCCTCTCGGTGTCGGCACGGTGGCGCGGCTTCGAGTCGACTCCGGCAGGGGACAGCTGCGGTTCCAAGCGCAAGGCCCTCGTACCGGGTCTCGGGGATACATTACCACCCGCTGGGCGGGAGGCTCAACGCCAACGGGCTCCGGGAGGGGCTTTCGATCGACGTCGGGGCTTGGTATAATGAACATGATCTGTCGGCTGTCGGCGAGAGGGTCCGTGCTTGCGGTCGTCTCGCGCGGGTGGCGGCCACGGGCGCCCGCTCACGCGCGCAGCGAAGCGAGCACGGAAGCGGGCGGATGGCCGACAGGACCCGCGCCACTGGGAATCACAAGCACCTGTAATAACCCCCCAGCGCACGGGACAAGACAGCTTACACGAAAGAAAAGGACAATGAAGACAATCTATCTCGACTACAACGCGACAACTCCGATCGATCCCCGCGTGGCTCTGGCGATGCTGCCCTTTGTCCACGAACACTACGGCAATCCATCGAGCGGACACACTTTCGGGGTCACGGCGAAGAAGGCGGTGGAAAACGCGCGAGCCCAAGTGGCAGGTCTTCTCGGCTGCGCGATCGACGAAGTGATTTTCACCAGCGGAGGCTCCGAGTCCAACAACTACGCGATAAAAGGTGCCGCGGACGCCTACCAGAGAAAAGGGAACCACGTCGTGACCTCCGCCGTGGAACACCCCGCCGTCATCGAGGTTTGCCGGTATCTCGAGCGAAAAGGATTAAAGGTCACCTACGTGCCGGTCGATGAATACGGGCTCATCGACCCGGAAGAGGTCGAAGCGGCCATCACCCCTCAGACGATTCTTGTGAGCGTCATGCACGCAAACAACGAGGTGGGAACGATCGAACCGGTCAGAGAGATCGCCGAGATCGCTCACCGGCACGGCGTGCTCGTCCACACGGACTGCGCCCAGTCGGTGGGGAAGATACCTGTCCGGGTGGATGAACTGGGCGTCGATCTCCTTTCCGTGGCGGGTCACAAGCTCTACGCCCCTAAGGGAATCGGTGTGTTGTACATCCGGACGGGCGTGACGCTCGAAAGCCTCATCCACGGCGCTCAACACGAGATGAACCGCCGCGCGGGGACCGAGAACGTGATAGAAGTCATTGGGCTCGGCGAAGCGTGCGAGCTCGCCGGCGCGGGCATCGAAAAACACGGCGAACATATGAAGAGAATGCGCGACAAGCTGGAGAAGGGGCTGATAGAGAGGTTCCCGTGGGTTCGTATCAACGGTCATCCCGAAAAGAGGCTCCCGAACACCGCGAGCGTGAGTTTCAGAGGTGTGGAGGCGAATACGATTCTATCCGAACTCACCGGCGTGGCCGCCTCGGCGGGAGCGGCGTGTCACGCGGACGGGGTCGAGCTCTCGAGCGTGCTTCAGGCGATGAACGTTCCTCTCGAGTACGCCATGGGGACGGTCCGTTTTTCGACGGGTCGTTTTACGACAGCGGGGGAGATCGACAAGGCCCTGGAGGAGATCACGGAGGTCGTTCAGAAGCTGGCTCCCGCGGAAACGCCCATCCGTCTCCGCGCGGACGACAAAGAGATAAGACTCACACATTACACCCACGGTCTGGGGTGTGCGTGCAAGCTCCGTCCCCAGCTTCTCGAACAGGTGCTGAAGAACATCCCAATCCCCAACGACGCGAGGATTCTCGTCGGAGCGGATACCTCGGACGACGCCGCTGTTTTCAAAATCGATGATCGGACTGCGATCGTTCAGACGGTCGACTTTTTCACGCCCATCGTGGATGATCCGTTTCAATTCGGAGCCATCTCAGCGGCAAATTCGCTGAGCGACATCTACGCAATGGGGGGCAAGCCGCTCTTCGCGCTGAACATCGTCGGTTTTCCGAGCAACCGTCTGCCTATCGAGGTCCTCGAAGCGATCCTCCGTGGAGCGCAATCCAAAGCGGAGGAAGCGGGGATTTCGATCATCGGCGGACACACGGTGGACGACACCGAGCCGAAGTTCGGTCTCGCCGTCACCGGATCGATCGATCCCAGAAAGGTCGTCACCAACAGTCACGCGCGGCCAGGGGACGTGCTCATTCTGACCAAGCCGATCGGGACGGGGATCCTCTCGACGGCTCTAAAGAGAGGCCTCCTCGAAGAGGAACAGCAGAAAACTCTCATCGATACCATGGCCGCCCTCAACAAAGCGGCATCGGAAGCGATGCAGGAGACCGGTGTCAACGCGTGCACCGACATCACGGGCTTCGGCCTTATGGGTCACCTCCTCGAAATGATGAACGGCTCCGATACGACGGCTGTCATTTCAGCGGAATCGATCCCGCTCCTACCGGGCGTTATGGAACTTGCCACATCAGGTGTGGTACCGGGGGGCACGCGGGACAACTTCGCTTTCACCGCACCTAGCGCCGAGTACCACGAGGGGCTCTCCGCAACGAGACGGCTCGTCCTTAACGATGCACAGACCTCGGGCGGGCTTTTGATATCCGTCCCCAAGGGGAAAGCCGAGGCGCTCATCGGTCGGCTGAGATCTAAAGGCGTCGCAGATGCCGCCGTCATCGGCGAAGTAACCTCACACGAAACAAAGCCAATCCGCGTCGGCCTATGAGAACAAGCCGACCGTTTCGTTTACGGCACACAGAGCGGAAGCAGAAAACGCATGGCTCGTGAGGATCGCAAGACCGCTGAGTTTCGTTTCTACGAGGAGCTGAACGACTTTCTCCCCCTCGCACAAAGAAAGGTCTCTTTTTCGTACTATTTCAACGGAACGCCGGCCGTCAAAGATGCCGTGGAGGCCATGGGCGTCCCCCACACGGAAATCGAGCTCATCGTCGTCAACGGCGAATCGGTCGGATGGGACTATCGTCTTCGTAACGGCGACCGGGTCGCTGTCTTCCCGGTTTTCGAGAGCCTCGACGTTGCCTCGGCTATTCGCCTGCGCAAAGCGCCTCTTCGTCACACGCGGTTCGTCGTCGACGTCCATCTCGGAAAACTCGCGAGACTGCTTCGTATGCTCGGGCTCGACACGGTCTACAGGAGCGACTACACCGATGCGGAGATTGTTCGGATATCGGTGGAGGAGCGCCGCATCGTGCTGACCAGGGACCGCGGCATACTCAAGACGAAACAGGTGACCCACGGGTACTGGCTTCGGTCTTCGAGACCGGAGGAGCAGCTAAGGGAAGTCTTCGGTCGTTTCGACCTCGCGGCCAAAGTGAAACCCTTCGAACGGTGCATGGTCTGCAACGGGGTGCTCGAGCGGGTCGAGAAGCAGGCCGTTCTGAGTCGATTGCCTAAAAACACGGCGACCTATTACGACGAGTTCCGCCGGTGCGGAGAGTGCGGCAAGGTGTACTGGAAAGGTTCCCACTACGAACGCATGAAAAAGAGTGTACGAGACGTCGTTGGGGAGGCTAACCTCGACAACTAGGTTGACAACCCGCCGGGCAGGCGCGGCGGAAGGGTCGCGGGCGTCGGGCGGGTCTGCTTCGCGGAAATTCGTGATTGGAGGAATCCGTTGAAACCGAGACTCATTTTCATCCTCGTCATCGCCGTCCTTGCATTGATCGTCCTGTTGCAAAACGCGCAGGAGGTGGCTCTTCGTTTCCTCTTCTGGAGCGTCCAGACAAGCCAGATATTCCTTGTCGTACTGATGCTTGCCTTTGGGTTCATTCTGGGGTTCGTCACGGGAAAGTTATGGGGCCGGGGCAAACGGTGAGGCAAGAACCGCTGGAGTCGTGATCACGTTTTCCCGTTCGCGGCGAGGCCGGACCCCCGGGTCCGCCGGGGGGGCGGGTTACGTTGGTTTTTCAGGTGAGGTTGTCCGTCCTCGCGCCCGCGTCCACCGCGTGGGCCTGGGTCCTGTAGACGGGCGTCGCTTTTCTGAAGAGATCGGTGAGTTTGATGTTTTGATCGGCGAGCTTGGGGGCCAGTATGCGGAGTTTTCGTACGAGTTCGTGCAGGCATTCGTCACCTGTTGTGGACACGTTGTGCGCGTTCAGCACGTCGGCGATCGCCTTCTTCATCTCTTCCCTCAAGATCTGCCAGAGGTGCTTGCCTTCAAGCGCGGCTTTCAACCTCGAGAGGGCAAGGCTCATCGAGAGAACAGCGTTCATCCCCAGCTGGCCTTTTCTCTGCATGATGGCGATTTCTTCCTCCGCAGAGGCACCCTCCTTGATCAATCCTCGATCGCGCGCCAGGCGGAGCTCGAGGTTCAACAGTGTCCGATCGATGTCTACAACGCTCCCCAGTTCTTTCACCCCGCGCCCGAGGAACGCCCTGGAAATGATTCTCTCGACGTTATCAACGGCGTTGAGACAACCTTTGCCGCTGTAGCGTTTTGCCCTTTCCCAGGCGGCGGTGAGCTCGGGGTCGCTCTTCCGGGAGATTGACTTGTCATTGGTGCTCTTGTTGAACCGGTAGCTTCCATCCGGCTGAAGATCGAAGCATTCGGGGTGCTTTCGTGTGAGTTCGCCGCGAGGGATGATGCTGTCCACGAGGTGGATCGCCTCCCCCGTACCGGCGGAAGTGCCGAGCGGGGTGGCCCCGGTGAACGTGAGGAGCTTCTCGAACGTGCGATCACCGGCGATCCCGACCGAAACTTCGACGCCCACCGACGGAATTCCGGCGTTGGTGGCCTCTTCGTAGGCGACGATGGCCGTGATCGAGAGCTCGTCGACGAAATTCCTCGCTGTGTCGTCCGGCGTCGTTCCATGTCTCGCCGGCTCCGGGGCTGCGGCCACCCTTCGGACGGCTTCTTTCATTGTCTTCATCACCGAGCCGTACTTCACGAGACGTTCGGTATTCGCGCCGCCTCCCGCCTTGAGACCGACGGTATTCGCGGCGAGCGCGATCTGGGCTTCCATATCGTCGTTGGGGCTCTTCGAGCGGTGCGAGACAACGAGCTCCGACCCTTTTCCGAGGGCGACCATCATCGCGATCAAACACTCGCTCAACGTCCCGATCTGGTTTGCTTTGATCAGAGTGGTGTTGTTCAGTCCGGCGTCCGCAGCAAACTCGATCGCCGAATCCTTTGTGGTCACCGAATCGTCGCCGATGATGAAGATCTTGTCCGAAAACCGCTCCATCAAGAGTTTCCACCCCGCGTCGTCGTCCTCGGCGAAACCGTCTTCGATGGACACGATGGGTATCCCGGCGTCCTCGACGGTTTTCCGGTAGAGGTCGAACAGCTCGTCGCGGTTCATCACGACGTGGGCTTCGTCTCTCCAGAAGAGGTACGTTCCCACCTGATCGGGCCGTTCGAACTTCTCGCGGTAGGCGTTTTCGAGCTCGCTCGCGGCCGGGTCGAGCGCGAGGACCACGTCTCTGCCCGGCGTGTAACCGCAATCGATGATCGCCTGGTGGGCCATCCGCCAGAGGCGTTGCTCTGGAACCGTGTCCTCGGGTTGTTTGATCACGTAGGCGGCGAGCCCACCCTCGAGACCCACGCCCATGACACGGGCGCCTTCGGCGTTTTCGATGATCTCTTTGAAACGGTTCTGGAGCTCGACGGTCATCCGTTGGGCGTCTTCGTAGTTCTTTGCACAGAGCGGGATGAACATCGTCTCCTGCATCGAGATGTTGCTCTCGGGAAACTCCTTCTCAGTGTGCCGGCCGCCCATCCCCGAGTTTCTGAACCCCCAAGGCGCCTTGAGCAACGTCCCGTCGGCGAGCGTGGTCTCCTGTATACGTGTGTCGATCATACGCTGTTTGACTTCCGCGACCATATCGACCCAGCGCTGCTTCGTTCCCTCGGCGGCGACGGTCTTGCCGCGTTTGATCGCGGCTCTCTCCCTCTCTTTGAACTTCTTGTACTGACCGGGGTCGGCGAGAAGAAAATCAAGGAGACCCACGGCCCCTATTCCAAGGAACAACCGTCCGGCGTAGATCCCCGGGAGAAACGGGCCGGTAAGCCCGTAGGCGAGAAGAACCCCTGCCATGGGGAGCATCGCCCAGGCGACGTTCCGGCTCATGCGGGGCCCGGCGGCGGCCACAGCGAGGTTATAGGGAGCATCCGGGTAATACGTGAGACCCTGTTTTCTCACACCATCGAAGCGCCCCCACGGGATTCTGATGAACATCCCGGCGTACCACGCGAGCCTCGCGGGAAGTGAATCTCGTTTTCTTTTCTGAGCCTCGGGAAGCAGCGAACTCTTAAGACTGTTCAAGTCCAACGCGCGGAGGTAGTGACCCATCTCGTGGAGCGCGATTCCGATGTGGCAGGTGAGATACCAGAAGACGACGGAAACGATCGTCTCGGGTGAGACGAAGATGAATCGAAGGACCTCTCCCTTGTTTGCCGTGTCGAGGGGAATGCAAAGCACGGAGGAAATGAACGCTACGTGAAAGCTCACCAGGATGTGGTTCGCAATGACCCAGCCGCGTTCCAAATGATGGCGATCGGCGATTTGTTGAGCGAAGGCTCTCATCGTTGGCGAACGCATTGCGCGAATCATAATGGAACCCCGTGCGGGAGTGCAATCCAGAAAGAGGTTGCTTGATAACGTATTGTAATTTAATTGGATAGGCCTGGTGTCTCCGCGGGGGAGAGGGGTTTTGGCGGTGTAGAATCGCCGGCGCCGCGGTTCCGCGAAGGCGCCTGGGCGGACATCGGCGCGGGCTCGTTGGGCGCCGATCGGACCGCTCACCTCCGAACGTGGTATACTCGCCGAGCCACCGGCGAAAAACGGGAGAAGACACACGAGCAAGCGGGATGTCATCGATGATCGACCTCATCAAAAGACTTGTCGGCGCAGACACGGCACACGGGAGCAGCGCGGTCCCGGCGGCGGACGAGCGTTCGCAGGGGCGCGAAATCCATCTGGCGGCATGCGCCGTCTTCCTCGAAGTGGCCCACATCGACAACGAATTCGACGAACGCGAGCGCGAGCATATTCTCGGTGTGTTCGAGAACGAGTACGGCCTTTCATCCGAAGATGTTCTCGAGCTCAACAAGGCGTCCGAGAAGGAACTCGCAAAAAGCCTGGACCTCTGGACATTCACGAACGTCATCAACGAACATTACTCGAACGACGAGAAAACCCGCCTGGTGGAGCTGCTTTGGCGGCTCGTGTACGCCGACGGAAAGATGGACGAGCACGAAAACTACTTCATGCACAAACTTGCCAAGCTCCTTCGGTTGACCCACCGTGATCTGATCAACGCGAAACTGAGGGTGCTCCATCCGCAAGGCGGATCGAGCGACGGGTAGGAAAGACGAGGCCGAAGACAAAGAGGAAACAACTCGATGGTCAGACTTACCTTTCACGGTCATTCGTGCTGGGAGATCCGGGGCAAAGAGCATCGTGTGTTGATCGACCCGTTTCTCTCGGGAAAGGGGCTCTTCCTCGACATGAAGCTCATCGCCGAGATCCACAGAAAGGACGGGCCCGCATGATCCCGCGTCCCACTCCCGCAGAGTATGCGCCGTACTACGAAACCTACATCGGCAAAGTCCCCCCCGGTGACATCATCAACCTGCTCGCAGGCGGTGTCGAAGAGACGACCCGGTTGATCCACGATCTCAACGATCAACAAGCGGTGTTCCGGTACGGAAGGGGAAAGTGGAGTATCAAAGAGATCCTCGGTCATCTCTCCGACACCGAGCGGGTGTACACATACCGGGCCCTGCGTTTTGCCCGTAACGACGCCACCGTGCTCCCGGGGTTCGATCAGGACAAGTTCGTCGACGAGGCGGCATTCGATGCCCGCCCTCTGGCAGATATTCTCGACGAATTTCGCGCTGTGCGCGCGGCGAGCATTGCGTTCTTCCGCGGAACGTCCGCCGCGACGCTTCTTCGCAGGGGAACGGCGAGCGGTTTTGAGTTTACCGTCCGTGCGATACCGTATATCCTCGCCGGTCATGAGATTCACCACGTGGGAGTGATCAAGGAACGGTATCTTCGAGCGATGGAAAACCCGGGGTCTTCGAAGTGAAGCTGTCGGTCCAAACGCTTCTCAAAGGGGTTGTCGATTACGCGGGGCTTTTTCCCCCTGCGGGGCTCGACATGGCGTCCTCGATTCGGAACTACGGCGATTATATTTCCGGGGTGTACGCATGGGCCCTGGGCCGTTTCATCGTGCCCCTACCCAGACTGGAAGAGTTCAATTTCCACATGGCGTCCTACATGGCGGAAGAACGCGAAAAACGGCTGAAGCTTGAAGAGCGGGGAGAGCCCTGGCAGTTGAGCGCGTTGGCCGACGGTGATCTCAAGACGGATCTGGAGCGGATCAAACGGTTCAACGGCTGGCACGGAGAGCGCGACGAAACGCTCAGGGTGGTCATCGACGCAATCGAAGTGAAGGTGGGGTCCGGAGAGGCGATCGCCGGGACGGGAGAGACGTCTCCCGATTCGCTCCGCGTCTTTTTCGAGGTCCCCGTCGACGGCGATCCGGACGAACTCCTATCGGCGATCGCTCGAACCGGGGGCGCTGCCAAAGTGAGGACGGGAGGTGTGACACACGAGATGGTTCCGGCTGCGCAGGCTCTCATCCGTTTCCTCGACGCGTGCCTGCGGTACGGCGTTCGTTTCAAGGCGACGGGGGGCCTTCACCATCCACTCTACAACGTGCGGGCGTTGACATACGATCCGGCGAGCCCGAAAAGCGCGATGCACGGTTTTTTGAATCTTCTGCTCTCGGCCGCTTTCATGTACGACGGGATGAAACCCGAGGACGCCTTGGCGGTCGCGACGGAGCAGTCTGCCGAGGCGTTTCTTTTCGACGACGACGGAGTCGAATGGCGAGGTCATCGCCTGACCGTCGACACCCTGGCAGCCGTCAGACGCGATTTTGCGGTTTCCTTCGGCTCCTCGTCGTTCGAAGGACCGATGGAGGAGCTGAGACGGCTCGACCTCTATGCGAGATCGTAAGTCATCCCACCTGAGTGGTTACTTGCAGTTGCCGAGCGGGCAACCCATCTCGTTGTACCACTCGAGAAGGTCTTTGTCGCCGGCCTTGACCGCGTCGATGACCTGCTGCACGGTGAGCCCGTAGTCGACACCGGAGTGCGAAGCGCTGAGGAGCGCCGCGACCGCGTGCCGGCCAAGAGCGTCGTAGCCGCCGCCGCCCGTCTGGAGAGCGGTGAGAAGCGTACGGTTCGGGTCGAAGTAATTGGTTCCGAACACCGTGTCGAAGTCCTGGTTCGGACTATAACCGGCCTGATCCCAAGCGCAGCTGTGCATCCGCGTGTTCTTCCAGTAGCCCGGCGTGCAGCCCTCGCCGCCAACGCCCTCGATCACCAACGCCCCGGTGATCCACGCGAGCGACTGGGGAAGTACTCCGGGGTACACGGTGGTCGCGCACGCATCCGACACCGGCTCGAACTTCACCGACGTCGCTCCGGCGGGAATCACAATCGGGACGGTAAGTGTGCACCATTGCGCCCCGTCGGACGGATTCGAGAACGCATCGCACACGTCCGGTTGCGGCACGCCGTCGATCCACCAGCGCAGAATGCCGGGCCGTCCCGCGGAGATGCTGCTGAAGAAAAAGGTCATCTCCGCCTGGCGGTCCACCATGGCCGCGCTGAAGGTGTACTCTTGGGGCACGCATGACTTCCTCGGCTCAGGGAAATCCCTGAACGCCAGGTCGTTGCCGTCTCGCAGCATGATCGTCGCAGCGGGTTCGGCCATGTCCTGGTAAATTACCAGTACACCGGCACCACCGTTCTTGTCGTCGAAGGCCATCTCGGTGACATTGAGCGTGTTCGCGCCCGGAACGACAAGTCCGAGCCCCGTGATGTCCGCACGGTAAGTCGAACTCGAATACGGAGTGTAGAAGAAGTTCGGACCACCGATCAAGCTGCCGTTGACCGTGTTGCCGTTGACCTTGATCACACCGTCACCCGAGGCGATCTTATGCTGGCCTGCCCAATACAGGATGACCTGTTTTACGGTCACACCGGCGGGAACGTTGAACGCGATCGCGCCGTCGAAATTCGGGTAGAGACCTTTACCGGCGGCCACCATTCCGGACCCCGAAGCGATCGTGATGCCCACCGGATCGCCCAGGGTCTCGTTGCCGTTGAGAGCTGATTTCAGAATCCCCGAGGTCGGCGCTGTCAACTGGGATTCGTCGGTTCGGCTACAGCCGAAGGCCAGTAAGCCGAGTACAGTCATCAACACCGTGAATTTAAGGATGTTCCTCACAGTCGATACCTCCCTTGATGGGGTGAGAGTGGATACGTGAAGTCCTAGCGTTCCGCTAGCCTGTCCCTCGCGAGGCCTTTAATATTAGCATACCGACGCCTCTTTTTCAACCCCAGAAACGGGCGCCGGCCGCCGGAGCCCCGGACACGACGGTCCCCCGGGGGCCCGTTGGGGCGGCCGGCCGGGGTGTCATCGGGGCCGGGTCGGACCGTCCCCTCGGGGTCCGAAGACTCGTTGCCCCCGTCGTGATCCGTCGTGTATTTTCAGAACGGGGCGGGGGTCCGGTTTCGAGAGCCCGGCTTACGAAAACAACGCGCCGTGTGTGTGTCAGAGCCCTGCGCCCACAGGCGGGGAGACGAGATTCAAGAGCGGCGACTAAACCAAGGAGAATCGGTGTCGATGCATGCGCAGTCGCTCAGTCGTGAGTTCCGCGAAAAGAGCGCACCGGTGTGGCGCGCCGTTATGGACCATCCCTTTGTCCGCGGGATCGGATCGGGAGACTTGTCCCGAGACCGGTTCGAACACTATCTCAAACAGGATTACGTCTATCTCATCGAGTTCGGCCGGGTTCTCGCCCTCGCCGCCGCAAAGTCCGACCAGCTTCAGGACATGAACTATTTCGCCGGTCTGCTCCACGCCACGCTCGATATCGAGATGGCTCTCCACAGGCGAACGTGCGCCGATTTTGGGATCACACCCGAAGTTCTCGAAAGCGTCCAGCCGTCATTGGTGACGACGGCCTACGCGAACCTCCTCGTGCGAGCTTGCTACGAGGGGCGGCTCGCGGATATCCTCGCGGCTCTTCTCCCGTGCGAAGCGGGATACGTCGAGATCGCGGAGGCGCTCAAGAAACGCGGCGTACCTTCGAACCGGCACTACAAAGATTGGATCGACACGTACTCATCCGCTGAGTTTCGCGAGTTCGCGGGGTGGGTGGCGAACAAGTTCGATGAGCTGGCGGCCGGAGCGCCCCGCCGGGAAGTCGAACGGTGGTACAGGTTGTATCTCGCCAGCGCACGATTCGAGCTTCTCTTTTTCGAGATGGGGTGGCGGATGGAATCGTGGCCTGGTATCGTCCCCGATTAATATCGGACGGACTATCCTGCCCGGACCGAAGGGGCCCGTGGAGGAAATCGACGCGTCGTTCATCACGAATCAGCGCTTGCGCGGCCGGTAGAGATGCGTGCTCCGCCCGAAGAACACCTCCGCGGCTTCCATCATCGTTTCCGAAAGCGTCGGGTGGGGGTGGATCGTCAGGGCGACGTCCTTCGCCGTCGCTCCCATTTCCACGGCGAGCGTTCCTTCGGTAATGAGCTCGCCGGCACCGGGCCCGACAATCCCCACGCCGAGCACGCGTTCACTCGCCGGATCGATGACGAGCTTGGTGAAACCGTCGCTCCGCCCGATCGTTTTCGCCCTCCCCGAAGCCGCCCACGGGAAACGGGCGACCTTGACGCTCCGATTTTTCTCCCGCGCTGCCCGCTCGGTGAGCCCGCACCAGGCGATCTCGGGGTCGGTGAACACGACGGCGGGGATCGCCCGGGGTTCGAACGCCGCGTTTCGGCCCGAAACCACTTCGGCGGCCACACGCCCCTCGTGCGCTGCTTTGTGCGCCAGCATAGGTTCTCCCACCACATCTCCAATCGCAAGGATCGATGGCACGCGCGTACGACACGACGCGTCGACCTTGATGAACCCGCGCTCGGAGATCTCTACACCGATA
>Ga0315274_10006538_pt1 | contig 16959 bp, 15 predicted proteins | sample YL17G02_20_MG_FD_203700 | JGI IMG/M metagenome (GOLD analysis project Ga0315274, IMG submission 203700) | Sediment microbial communities from Yellowstone Lake, YNP, Wyoming, USA - YL17G02_20 | ecosystem: Environmental > Aquatic > Freshwater > Lake > Sediment | place: USA: Wyoming | collected...
AGTTAAGAAATCAACGGATGTCCAACCATTCAACAGGATTTACTTATGTGCTGTCTATCGAAAAAAAAGGGTTGAGATTCAGAGGCTTGCCCTTGCGATACAACATAAGTGCGGCCTTCACATAACCAATACGGCTACAAACGATAATTCTTCTCAATGCCTTCCTGTTCCCAGTTTGCATTGAGCATATCTACAACCATCTCGTTATCATCTGTTCCCAGTTCTGTGTCTGGCAGATGTTGCCTGTTGCAGACCTTATCGTCCAGAGCCCCTTTGCTCCATCTCCATTACAGAGACTTCATCGCTACTACGAGCTCATCCGCCAGTCCTATCCGCCTGTTGAACTTCGTTTATCCAACTTATATCAACAGCCCTTATTGGATAGGACCTTCCCAACTTTGATATCTGACCTTTTCTGAGACGCCTTGACCCATCATATCCGCAGGAGCACCCGATTCTGATAACATCCGTTTTATTTCTCATCAGGTGTTTCAGCCTTCCCTACGAAGTAATAAAGGTCGGCCTCCTGAATACCTTGCAAACGACTTCACGCAAGAAGCTCAATTTCGGTTTGCAGTCTTCGCTTTATGCTAAGGCTTCCCAGATTGATAGACCCCTGAGTCGTTCCCACTTCAAAGAGCGGTCTGGCCGTTTACATTCGAGCTTTCATACTGTCTGTTACCATCCAGTATGTCGAATATATCTACTTGGCTGAAACGGACAAATTGCCAAGACGGGACTCTCACCCGTTGGGCCAAATATTTTGTTGGCTGCACTACTTCTATGCTTCTTCTCTTTTTTATTCGATGACTCCCGCTTTGCCTTCTCTTCCCTGATTCTTTCCAGTAACTTTCCTGCTGGTTCATCGGTCGGGTCTTGCAGGACTAACTTTCCTTCAAAAGCTTGCTTCAAAATGCTCTGGCGTAACCTATCTGACTGTTTGAAGCTCTGCTCCATTACTTTTTCTACTTCGTCAGCCATAGAAAGACGGTTCTCTATTTCCTCAACTATTTTATGCTGTTCAAGGAGTGAAGGAACAGGTATTGGCAAATCACGACATATCTCCAATGTTAGATTTGACTGCCCTGCTGTCGTCTTTGCTTTTTTGATTGCTCGATTTAAAATATCTTTGGAGAGAAGGCAAAACATCAAATAATGTCTATTAAAGCTGGGCATGGAGCGAAAAACAGCCATCGCTTGATTCATATTCCACTCTGGATGGGTATGTGGGACAATAGAAACCTTTCCCAAAGGGGGGCCGACTATATTCATTAGAATGTCATCAGCATAAACTTTAGAACGGTTGAGTTCTCCTTCATGTGTCTGTTTAGAAATAAATGTGGGGTTTATATTGAAGTTTAAATATCCTGTGTCAGTCAAATTATAAACTTTGATAAAAGGCACTTCCCCAACATTGGAATACAATTTATCTGGACTTGGTGTTGTCCCTTTTGTTATAAACCCGCATAACTCTTCAGCACGTGCCCAAACCCAACTGTCTGGCAATTCAGGCAAATCGGATTTCTCTATCGGTGGTAACTCCCTATATTTCCCTTTGGCATCCTTTTTTCGTTCTTCTTTTATTCTTTCCAAAAGGACGGATGGGGGTTCGATTTTTCCTTTATTGGCTTCTCGCCATTCCTGGGTGAGTTTTCCTTCAAAGGCATATTTTAAAACGGCCTGACGGTAACGCTTCAATTGGGCTTTTATTTTCTTTAAAGCCTCTATTCCTGCATCCAGCCTGGTAAAAAGTTCTTCGATTTTGGCAACGATGCGATGCTGTTCAGGGAGGGGAGGGAAAGGGATATGAGTATCCTCAATATTTTCTATTGTTAGAATTTTCATAGTTGTCCCTTTGCCAACTTCTTCCCAATATTGGCTGAAACGTAGCAATTTCATAAAATAATATGCGAACTTCAAAGTGATTAAATTCTCATTTAAACTTATTTTAGCTAATCGACTTGTTATCATTGCCTCATCAATTTGTTTCGGAACGATAGCAACAAGTCCTAACGTTCCTGTTTTTGAAACAATTATGTCATCCCCCTTAACCTTGCTCCTTTCCAATTCTTTAAATTTGGTTTCAGTAATGAATCTTCTAAATGACAAATTAATTTTATCTCCCTTTAGATTCTGCATTTCTATCAGAGGGATTCCTTCGGTTGTAAATTCATGCACTTTCATTTGACTTCCAAATGGGCCGTCAACAATTGCATATTTAGTATCTTCAGCTACATCTCTTAAAGTAACCCAAAGCCAACCTTTTGGAAACTCAAGTAACTTGTTATCTGTCATGCGGCCAACCTCTCATTGAGTTCTTCCAAAATCCCGTTCAACTGCTGTCCGAACAGTTGATAAATCTTAACCGCTCCACCTCTCTGATTGAAGGGAGCCATTTCAAAATCATCTATCCCTATTGAAAGGGAAGTGGCGATATGTTCTTTTATCATTGTGAGCCATTCCATCTGCTCTGGACTAAACCTCTTTCCTAATCCTTCCTGTTGAGCCAACCAGTCATTGAACCTTCGGTCTACCATATCGGAGAAAGGCTCAAGGACATCGCTCTTTTCTAATGCAAAACGCATGAGGGAAATGATGTTCGTCAAAAGTTTTTGTGGACCAGCACCCCTCACCTTTGATTTTTCCAACTGTTCATAAGCCTGCCAGATAACTTCTGGGGTTAGAAAATAGGGTGGTTTTTTTATGGATTCTGCCAGTTGTTTGATTTCTTCATAGGTGAGATGGCGGCGACCGTATGGTTTATCGTAGATAAGTTGTATTGTTGTGAGTTCGTTTTTATTTTCCTCGATAAACCTTCTAAACGTATCCACAATAGTGCGTGCCTTTTCTTTCGCTTTTTCATCAAAGCCAACAATAATCACCCTGTCTTTGCTGACCGTATCAATGATCTGCTCATTTTTTTGCTTAATGATAATGAGGGTATTTCTAAACGATGAGTTATCAAAAGGGATGCAGGCTTGTTTGACAAGTTCTTCAGAGGCTTTTTTGACCTGTTCAATAGTTGGGGTTTCAGTATTGAAAATCGCCTTTGCTTTCTCAATTTTCTTATCACAAAAAGAGAACTCTCCTCGCTTTAGCAAATTTTATCAATCGGTAGGTGAAGCTGACGGCGGTAAAAGTCTTTCCTCCACCTGATGCCATTTGGATAAGAGACTTTGGCCTTAAATCAGCAAAGGATTTTTCAAGGTTCTCGATGGCTTCAATTTGGCAATCCCTCAATCCTGTTTTAATCAGGGGTGGCAAACCCTTCAGTCTGTCCCGTAACGTATCCTCCTCTGTAAGCCAATCGTTAAGTGTTTTAGGCTGGTGAAAGGCAAATATCCTTCTGCTACGGGGTTCAGGGTCCCTTAAATCTCTGGAAAAAGTTTCTGTGCCTGTGGTCTCATAGGAGAAGGGGGGAGTGGTTGAGATTTGGGGTAGGCTTTCTTCAATTTTTGTTATGTATTTAATGGTTTGCTCTGCCACCCTGCTTAATGTCGTTCCCTGGGGTTTTGCCTCGACAACTCCAACAGGCTTCCTATCCACAAAAAGCAAATAGTCAGCAGAGCCAGACTTAAGAGGAAACTCACGGACAGCAACCCCCAAAGAGGCTCCGAGATTTAGTTCACGGTAATCCTGAACCTCCCAGCCTGCCTTCTCAAGCAGTTGGTCGATCAACTGTCTTGCTTTTTCTTCGGGCCTCATGGAAATCACTCGTTGGGTTAGTTTGAAAAACCCATTGGAGTTAATCTTTCTTTAAGAATGGTAGAGAAAATCCGGAGAATCCGGGGTCGCACCTTCAAATTTCGTTTTATATCCTCACCTAACTCTGCTGGCCTCTTTTGAATCCTCACTACCCATTAACCTTATGCTGGGAAGTCAATGGTTTGATTTTCATACGAGTTTACCAGATTGGGGAAAAAAATCAACTGGATAGAAAGTTTGGGTGAGCGTCTAATCTTCGAGGCCTTCTCCCGATTTTGAGGTTCCTTCTTCTTCCATTGCCTCGTCCACCATCTGGTCTACATCTTCACCCATATCTTCACCCAACTCCTTTCCCATTCGTTTCGCCCATTTGGCAATACTCTTTGGATCCTTCTCGTCCAAACCGGCCCATTTCGATGGATCGGCCAGGCTCTCCATTCTGCTCTCTTCCGAGCGGACTACCCTCACCCTGGAAAGGACTCGCGACATCTTCTTGCTTTTACATTTTTTGCACCGGGGAACAAAAATCTCATCGGTCTTGATCAAAAGAAATTCAGAGATCTTCCCACAGTCTTCACATCGGTATTCATAGATTGGCATATCGATTTCCTCCTTTTTTTCTGACTAAAAAATGGAAATAAAGGAGATTGATGACACCGGTGAAAGTGAGGCAGAGGAACATCGTTTGATAGCTGGTTAACTGAAGGATAATGCCCATAATGACTGAACCCATGCCCGAACCCAGATCAGCGACAGCAGTAAAAGTACCCATCGCTGGGCCAAGAGACGATCTCGCATGATCCAGAGCATAAACCACCAGCGTGGGGTAGAGAAAGGCATTCCCAATCCCCCAGATCACCGCGACGAGAATAAACATAGGAAGAGTCTTAGAGAAGGTAAGGATAAACATTGAAATGATATAAGCGACAAGGCAGGGGAAAATTATTTTTTCTCTGCTGTAAAGATCAAATAATCTTCCACCCAAAACACGACCGACGACATGGGTGATCGCCAAAGTGCCAAAAAAGAGTCCGGGATTTGAAACCCCTTGACTCAACGCATAAAGGGGGAAAAAAGCGGTGATCGCCCCCCATATGACGTTGACCATGAAGGCCATGATGGCAGAGGGAAGGGCTGCACGATTTAAAAAAGGCTGGTTCTTTGCGGAAGGATTTTCCAATGGAACGCCCTGGATCTTACTCAATCGGGTGGTGATGAATAGGGAGCATAAGGATAAAGCCGTACAGACCAGGAAAAGGATGCTGAATTTGAATTGGTTGATGAGAATCATCCCAAAGTAGGGGGCGAGAACAAAGGCAAAATTAATGGCTAAATGATAGTAACTTAGGCCTTGTCCCCGGTGCGCTTCTGGGATGATATTCGCGATCAAGGTGAAAGAGGCGGTTGAAAAGAAAGCAAGGCCGATCCCCTGCAGGATTCGAATGATAAAAAGGGGCCAAAAAGGCATCGCAAAGAGATAGGCGAAGGAAGAGAAGGCATACAGGATAGTACCAGCAAGCATGAATTTTCTCTCAGGAATTCTTAAAAGGGCTCTTCCAACAAAAGGCCTGAGGACTAATGAGGAGACGCTAAAGACTCCGATGAGGAAACCAATTTCTGCCTCAGAGGATCCCCTCCTCGATAGATAGATCGGAAGCGTAGGGATGAGGATACAAAAAACGGATGAGAAGGCGAATTGCGCAAAGAAACTGAAGACAAAATCGCGGGTCAATATCTTCTCCGTTGCCATATTTCGTTCCCAATCTATTTTAATTTTATCGTACCTCCTTTGTAAAGGGATTTTGAAACCATCCGCCCATCCTGCGCAGATGACATAAGTGCGTCCAGACTTCCAAGTACCTTTCCGATGCCATTCTCCTCTGCGATCTCAAGTTCATATTGACAGGGATTCCATTTTCGTCAATAATCCGTTCAAGGATCAGCCAAGAAACATGGTCCCCACCTTAGAATGGAGGAGGTATCGTTCATATGGATTACACCACTCTTCTTTTTGGCGTTCGTGACAATGTGGCTCATATCACTCTCAACCGTCCAGAAGCAGCCAACTCGATCAATGAAGAAATGGGCAAGGACCTGATGCACGCCGCGCTGCGCTGTGACGAAGATCCTGAGATTCGGGCGGTATTGATCTCTGGAGCAGGGAAAATATTTTCCGGTGGCGGAGACTTAAAAACCTTTTCTGCCAGGGGTAACCAATTACCGTATCACGTTAAGGAGGTGACTACCTACCTCCATGCCGCTATGTCACGGTTAACACGGATGGATGCGCCGGTGGTCGCGGCAGTACATGGGGCGGTTGCGGGAGCCGGAATGAGCATTGCCATTGCCTGCGATATTGTCGTCGCGGCGGAGACGACCCGTTTCATGGTGGCGTACACGCGAGCTGGATTAGTGCCAGATGGCTCTTCAACCTATTTTCTTCCCAGAATCGTTGGGCTCAAGCGCGCATTGGAGCTGACGCTCACCAATCGCATGTTCTCTGCTCAAGAAGCACTGCAGTGGGGTCTTGTCACCCGCGTGGTGCCAGACAATGAATTGCTTGCACAGGCGAGTGCCATGGCTGTCCAGCTTGCAGCTGGTCCGACGCGAGCCTATGGGATATCAAAGCGGTTATTACATAGCGGCTGGACTGAAACGCTGGAGACACAAATGGAGAACGAAAGTCAGGCGATTGCAAATAGCGCTCGCACAGCGGACGCTCGTGAGGGGATCTCCGCTTTTCTCGAGAAACGTCCGCCGAAGTTCAAAGGGCAATGACCGTGAGGCGGTCATCTTTAAGGAGGTGAGAGTGGAAATCCAAGATCCTCTGTAGAGAGATAAGGCACCTATGCTTTTTGTTCCGAATGTCTGAAGGCGCAGTGGTTTAAATCGTAAAGGCAGGCGAGAATATTACCGCTTTTGACTATGTCGGTTCTCTAAGATCACCTGGTCAAAAATCTCTCCGCAAGAAATGCATCTCCATCCGAAAAAATGTTCACATATCCCGAAGAACTTCTCGTAGACCATAATGCCTCCGCATCGATGGCACTTCATCAGAACCTCCTCAGAAATAAAATGATTAAAGTTTCCCAGCAGCTTTCCGTCAAATTTTGGGATCATCTTCGTGGTGCCAATCCCTCCCCCAGCATGGAACAATTTTCAATAAAAGGATGTGAGAAGTAAATAGGGTAAATTCTGTATTTTACGATAAAAAATACTGTATTTTTGGGCATGTTTGCGATGTAGGTTCCGATCATGTATTGATGAGAGATGAATTTTAGAAAATTTTACGGTCCGTGAGGAGAAAATATAATCCCGTATTGTGCGCGAAGGGCCAGGTTTACGAAACCATGGGCCAGCCAGGGTAAAAGATTAAATTGCATCAGTATTTGTAAGTCAGTTATAAAGAAAATTGGAGGATTGCACAAGCCCTTCTGTCTAATTTGAATGGATCATAAAATCCTTGAATTTCTTTTCGATAATTTATAGAATGTTCGCTGCCCATGTCAAAGGGTAATCCATAAAGGAGAAGAAAGAGACGAGGGGGCATTCTGCCCCTTTTTAATATTCCAAAGAGAGGTCTCATTATGCATCGAGAGGTGATTAAAGCCAACATCGTCGTTTTTATCGCCAGTTTTTGCACGCTGGTCATTGAACTGGTGGCGGGAAGGATCATGGCACCTTATGTTGGGGTTTCCCTTTATACCTGGACAAGCATTATTGGTGTGGTGCTTGCCGGAATCAGCATCGGAGCCTATCTGGGTGGACTGATTGCTGATCGATATCCTCGGTCTTCAACACTCGGCTGGCTCCTCTTCCTCTCTGGCTTGGGGGCATTCTCCATTTCCCCCTTGACCAATCTGATTGGAGGAGCACAATTTCAGACCAGTTTGATGATCCGAATCCTTCTGATTACAACCATCATCTTTTTCGTCCCATCCTGTCTCCTCGGAATGATCTCACCCGTCGTGGTCAAGCTGACCCTCAACAATCTAGCAAGGACAGGCAATGTCGTTGGGAAGATCTATGCCTTTTCTACCCTTGGGTCCATTCTCGGGACATTTGCCACCGGATTCTTCCTCATCTCATGGATGGGGACCCGTCACATCCTCCTCACCATGGGAATCATCCTCATTCTTTCCGCTCTGGTCTTCGGAGGTTTCTTTGGTAGAAAAAAGAGTCTTGCCCTCTTTTTTATCGTCCTCTCCCTCATCCTTCTTATTCTGCCATTGGTAGCATTGTACGCATATGCTGCGATCTATCCAAGCGAAATATCCATTTCCTTCTCTCCCATCCAATCTTTGAAGACAGCCTATGGATATGCCTTCAGGTTGCCTTTGGATGAAGAGACCTATTTTTTTAAAGAGAGCGATTATTATACGATCAAATTGAAGAGGAATACCACCCGGAGTGGGGGGGCTCCTTTGGAATCCCTGGTCCTCGACCATCTGGTTCACTCGTATACGGACTTAAATGATCCACTCTATCTGGAATATGAATATATCCGGATTTATGAAGAAGTGATGAGGTGGCAGGCAAGAAAAAGAAAATCCATTAAAGCCCTCTTCCTAGGCGGAGGGGGATATACCTTTCCTCGTTTTATCGAGGCAAAATATCCGAAGGCAAAGATCGATGTGGTGGAGATTGATCCGGAGATCACCCGGGTAGTCCAAGATTATCTTGGGGTTTCAAAAGATTCAAGAATTCGTTCTTTCAATGAAGATGGCCGCTGGTTTGTGATGAATAGCAAGGAGCAAGGGAGTTACGATTTTATAATTGGAGATGCCTTCAATGACTTATCGATTCCATACCACCTGACCACAAAAGAATTTGCAATGCAATTGAAGAGGCTTCTCAAACCAGATGGATTGCTTCTGGCCAATGTGATCGATAGTTTTAAAAAAGGCGCCTTCATGCCTTCCTATATCCGAACCTTAGAGGAGGTGTTTGGCAAGGGGAATATCCATCTCCTTACCCTCAGTTCGGACTACGAGCACATCGGGATCAGCACGAACGTTGTGGTGGCAAGCCCTCAGAGGTTAGATATGGACGATTTCGTGAGGGCGGTGGAAGGAAAGAAGGGGAAAGAAATGAACTCCCATGTCATGCCTCAAGAGCGGTTGCAGCAATATCTGAAGGAACGCACCTCCGTGATCCTCACCGATGATTACGTGCCCGTGGATAATTTGATCGCGCCGATCTTTGAAGAACGATTCGGGTATCAACGTTGAGACCGAAAGGACTCGAAACTCACCATTTAGGCCAGTCACGTTGTTGGCTGGAACATGCCCAGTCCGTCCTGCCTTCTGGTCCTGAAACATTTTGTTTTTTTATTGACAACCGGAGGAAACATTTTTTAAAGTGGTTGCAGATTGTCAGACAACCCTACTAAAAAGAGCAAAGAGGTAGAGATGTACAGAGAAAAATTTAAAGGTGTATTTGCACCGATCGTGACTCCCTTTGATGAGGAGGGTGAGATTTCTTACCAGGGGCTGGAAGAAAATATAAAAAAGTTAAACTCCTCCAGGTTAAGAGGTTATCTGGTTCTTGGAACTAATGGGGAATTTAAAAGTATATCTGAGGCAGAACGTCGGAAGGTATTGGAAACGGTCATGAGGGTGTCCGCAAAAGATAAAGTGATTATGGCGGGCACAGGCCGTGAATCAACCAAACAGTCAATTGTGGATACAAAAGAGGCGGCTGCCATAGGAGCACATTTTGCAAGCTTGATTGCTCCCTCCTTTTTCGCAAAAAAGATGACAGATCAGATTCTCTTAAGACATTTTCGCTTGATTTCCGATGTATCCCCTATTCCAGTGCTCCTCTATAACAATCCAGAGGTTGCGGTGGTGACCTTCAGTACCGGTTTGATCGGTGAGATATCGAAACATCCAAATATCGTTGGCATGAAAGACACCTCCAAAGGAAATTTTGCTTCTTATATTCTGGCCGCAGGTCCTGATTTTAACCTGTTAGCCGGGTCAGCCACTTTTTTCTTGGAGGCCTTGGTCATGGGCGGGGTGGGAGGAGTCCTCTCCATTGCCAATTTTGCTCCGGAGGCCTGTTGCAAAGTATATGATCTCTGGAAAGCCGGTAAATTAGAGGAGGCAAAAGCAGAGCAATATAAATTGATGGCATTAAATCAAAAGGTTTCGGGTAAATTTGGTGTCGCAGGGGTAAAGGCAGCGATGGATTTTACGGGATACTATGGTGGCTCTCCAAGAGCGCCTCTCCTATCCCTCACCCCTGATGAGAAAAGGGGACTTCGGGAGGACCTCATTTCAGTTAAGGTTTTGGAATGATGGATATTCTGTCAGGTCTGTTGGGGACAAAGTAACCCCAGAAGTTATCCGTCGGTATATCAACCTGACAGTTGCAAAACGGACACGGGCAAACCGCCCTTCAAGGCTTCGGAAGGCGGTTGTTTTGAGAATTTAAGGGTATCGGAGGACATCACTCCAAGTGAATTCCAGCAAGGGAAGGGGACGAGAGTGCTGATTCGGCCAAAGGTTCGCCTCGAAGCCTCTCCGAACGGCTTGCCCATGTCCGTATCGTCAAAAGTTTATCAACGTTAAGGTAAAGTGTCAGCACCAAGAACAGTTTTGCTCAATTACCTTACTTTTCAGTTCACATTAAATAATACTGACCTGAAGGCGTTTTCCCAGTGCAATAGCAGTGCGCTCTAATGTGGACAGTTTACTGTCTTCAGAGTGATTCTCAATTCTTGGAATTGCAGTTTTTTTGGTTTTAAGTCGACGCGCCAGTTCTTCCTGGGTTAATCCTGCTGCCTCACGCGCCTGCCGAATGGAGATGGAATAGTAGACAAGGGGAATAAGAGTTACCAAAGCAACGGTATTGTAAAAGAGGCGATGGAATCGGAACTGGTCACCCAACTTTTTTTTCATATAGTCCGTCACCGGTGTGGCTATCAGGATGCTGTGGAGAGTACACCACACTATCCATAAAAGGGAGGCGAAGAGATACGTCACAGGTAATTCCATTTTTGTCCACATATTATCCTGTTTCTCCGGTGTCCTTTTTCTTCTTCGGCGTCTCCTCTCCCTCTGCGTATCGCATCATTTTCTTCATCATGGAGCAACAGTCAGCCATTTCCCCTTCACCCGTGCAACAACGTCTCATCATTTCAGCCATTTTCTCAAATTTTCTCTTTTTATCCATTGTATTTTTCCTCCTTGTTGTTTGTTAAGTTTTATAAATCCTTTTTGACTATATAGACGGAAGTCAGACAGGAAAGGTTACATCTTCTTCGTGAAACTATTTCATTTTGGAATAGTTAACCATGCCCCCTTTTTTCCCCCTTTATCCAACCAATGGTTTAATTGCTGAGACCTTGATGCTGACCACCGAGCTCGCCAAATCCTTGGCTTTTTCCGGAGAAAGCTTCAAATTCTTTGCAATCTCTCTGGCTGTCGGGTCATTGGCCAAGAACTCCGTAGGAAAAGCGGCCTCGCCCAGGATCTTGGTCTCCCCAAATCCTGCTGCCTGGATCGCTTCCAGGTACTCCTTTTTAGTAGTGGCCCCAGCTATACACCCAACGTAGGCAGCCACGGAATTTCTGATCTCCACAGGAAGCTCTTTCAGTAGTACAATATCAGAGACCATCAACCGTCCACCAGGCCTGAGTGCGCGGAAGGCTTCCTGGAAGACTCTTTTTTTATTGGGGGAAAGATTGATGACACAATTGGAGATAATGATATCGACCTGATCGTCGCCCACTGGTAAGTTCTCGATCTCTCCCAGCCTGAACTCCACATTGTCAAAATTGCCTTTCCGGGCGTTCTCTGTCGCTTTCTCGACCATTTCCGCGGTCATATCTACCCCGATGACTTTCCCCGTTTTGCCCACCTGGTTGGCAGCGAGAAAACAATCGAATCCTGCACCCGAGCCAAGGTCAAGGACGGTCTCGCCTTCCTTCAAGGAAGCAAGAGCGATTGGATTACCGCATCCCAGACCCATGTTTGCCCCCTCAGGAGCGGCTTTCAATTCTTCTTCGCTGTATCCTATGTTTTTGCTAATGTCCTGCGCTAAATCAGTGCTCCCACAGCACGATTTCGCTGGAGAACAGCACGAGCTGTCTTGTTTCGCAATTTTGCCATAGCCCTCTCTTACGACTTTTTTAATTTCTTCCTTATCCATTTTCGATTACCTCCATCTTATTATTTGGCAGCATCGCTTGCCATGACTTCCTTCATCATAGGACCCAGTAGCCCTTTCACCATGCCTCCGAATTCATCAGCCTTTATTAAGGTAAAACAACAGACTTTCCCATCCTTTTCCCAACTGACAAGAGCTAACTTATCGCCTGTGCGGATATCGGCTTTATCTCTTATCTCTTTGGGGAGCACCATCTGCCCGCGCTCATCTATGCTGATCAGCGCTTCAACCTTACAGGAACTCATTTTCCCGCAGGGGGGTCCGGAGCAAGATGCTTTCTCAGTCTTTTTGACCATTTTCTCACCTCCTAAATAGCTTTCAGCATAATTAAATTATTCTTATTTATCAGACCATACTGATTAATCTAAACCATCAGAGAAAGTTTGTCAAGCCTTTTTTAAAAATATTTGGTTCTTGAACAAGGGGAAGGAAATGTAGTTGGGGTCAGGGCCTGCGATAACACATGTGACGGATAGCCTTGGAGGCAGGCAATCGTAGTGAAGTACCCCGCAGCAGAGCTGCGGGGCATCTAATTCTCTAAAAAACTTTCCTCCCTCTTGATGGGGGAGGATTAAGGTGGGGGTGATGATTAGATCATTTCCCCCTCACCCTAACCCTCTCCCCCCAGGGGAGAGGGTAGGCCATTCATCCCCCCAGCAGAGCTGGGGGGTATTCTGGCATATTTTGATAAAGTTTTGGCTTCTAAACGAAAAGAGGGCTAATCATTCAGGTTAGCTTTTTTCTTTCTCCTCAGATCGTCTCAGCGAGGAGCTAAAATTAAGCTTATCCGGTGAGCATCAGGAATTTTAAGGCAGGAATTTTGAAACAATTGTCTGGAAATGTTTCACCCCTTCGGGGGGACCGACTTTTTTCCATTGGTATGAAAATTGGTCGAAATGAAGGCGCGAAAGGCTTCTGAGATGTACGGATATATAGGGGATTAAACTCCTTCTAATTCTCGATATATTTTTTTTGTCGTTGGAGTGGGGATACCCAATTTTTTCCCAAGATCCATAATCGTGCCACCGAAAAGTTCCAATTCACTTCTACCTTTCTTCTGGTGGATATCTCTCTGCAACGAGGTTTGTGTGTCGGGAGGAAACATCATTGCCTTTTTGAGAGAAAGATCTACGATTCCATCAGACAATCTAATATTTCTCTTCAAGGCAATGGAGTAAATTTCATTCATAATACCAATGACCTCTTCTTTTAGCGAAGGTTCCTCCAATATTTCTCCAAGGGTTCGATGATAGCGAGCCGAGATTAGGCTGAAACTGGCTATAAAAATATACTTCTCCCAGATCGCTGGATTTGCGTCATCTTTCCACTCATAATCAATCGAAGACTTTTCAAAGATCTTGAATATTTCATGGGGAATGTAATCGGGATGATCTTGGTCTCTCCCAAAGACAATTTTCCCTGGTTTTCCAACATGAACGACGACCCCTGGTTCTTCGATATGAGCAGAGAAGTAAACACAGGCGGGAAGAATGATTCCGGTCTCAATTTGATTACGAAGTCTTTCCTGAATATCTGCTCCATTCAAAGGGGGTAAAATAACTGTCTTTTCTTTTACTTGATTTCTCATCGAAGTTGCAACGTCCAAGAGATCATATCCTTTAACGCAGATCAAAAAGATGTCAATTTCGGGAAGGGTGTTTATTCTCTCCGTAGCAAGCGTTGGTCTACAAATCATAGTTCCGAATTCAGGAGATTTAAGGACAAGTCCATTTTTTTTAATTGCCTCAAGATGCTTTCCACGGGCTACAAAAAAGATATTGACGGGAGAATCAGGATTTGAAGAAAAGGTATGGGCTAATTTCCCTCCGAAATAGCCTCCAACACCACCCACTCCAACTACACAGACATTTAAACTGCCCATACGCTGCCCATTTAATTTTTCATGACGGGAACGTCACCCACAAACGATGAAAATGGTCTATCGGTTAGGGTAACGAAGCCCGTTTGGTTTAGGAGCAAGGGGTTAAGGTCAAAGATTTAAAGACCGACGACATAGCCCAATGACAAAACCAACCTCTTTACCCTTACCCTTAAACTAAAGACTTTTATTTTCCAGGTAAACCCCGTTAGAAATTCCAGCGGGGCATTATTTCTAACGGGGTAAATATTGATCCATCATCGACAGGTTGACCCCTATCCATACATACTGCTCCTTATACTCTGTTGTTGCACCCTGAAGGATAATACGCCCACTTTAATTTCGCAAAAGAATCTTTCCAAGACAGAACTCAAATCGCCGATTATCTCTTCTTCAAAGGTGTCTCCAAAAATTTATGTAATAAAAAAGGGCAGAACCATCTGATTCTGCCCTTTCGATTTAATCCTCCCTTTAATAAAGGGGGGCGGGAGGGGATGATTTACCCGCCAGTTGCAAAGAAACAATATCGAAAACGGGCGGGGGTACTGAAAAAGCCTTGCAGCGGCACCTTTGGGAGTTAGCTGCTTGCGTCTCCAGCTAAAACCGGGACTTCACGTAAAGTGAGATCCTCTGTTACCCTTCATTTACGAAAAATCCGCAATTGCAAGGGTTTGGAAGTATCCCTGCCCGGGTTTGATATTGCAACATCTGGGTTTACTTATTCATCAAATGATCATGAATTGAATTGGCAGCTTTTCTTCCTGCACCCATGGCCAGGATGACAGTCGCGGATCCGGTCACGATATCTCCTCCTGCCCAGACCCCTGGTTTGGGTGTCTTTCCAGTCTCCAAATCGGCGACGATATAACCCCTCTTATTCAGTTCCAGACCTGGTGTGGTGGTGGGGAGAAGTGGATTGGCACCTGCACCGATGGCCACCACTGCCATATCACATTCCAATTTAAACTCCGAGCCCTTGATAGGAACAGGCCTCCGTCTTCCTGACTCATCCGGTTCACCTAATTCCATCTTTAGACACTCAAACCCTGTCACCCAACCGTTGTCGTCTCCAAAGAATCGTGTCGGAGCAGTGAGAAGATAGAATTGGACTCCTTCCTCCTCCGCATGGTGAACTTCTTCAATACGGGCTGGCATCTCCTCCCTTGATCGACGATAGACGATCCGAACAGTGTCTGCTCCTAATCGGAGGGCTGTCCTGGCTGAATCCATCGCCACATTTCCCGCTCCAAAAACGGCGACATTCTTTCCCCAGGCGATGGGAGTATCATATTTTGGAAAGAGATAAGCCTTCATCAGATTCGATCGGGTCAAATATTCGTTGGCCGAATAGATGCCACAGAAGTTTTCACCGGGGACATTCATAAACTGAGGAAGCCCTGCCCCCAAACCTAAGAAGACAGCATTATATTCCTTAAGAAGCTCATCCACGGTCTCGACTCGTCCGATCACACAATTGACCTCTACCTTCACACCCAACCGCTCCAAATAGTTGACCTCCGACTGGACAATATCCTTGGGAAGACGAAATTCAGGAATACCGTAAATCAGGACACCACCCGTCTTATGGAGGGCTTCAAAAATGGTGACCTCATGTCCTTTGAGGATGAGATCCCCAGCCAAAGTTAAACCCGCTGGCCCTGATCCCACCACAGCCACCTTCTTACCGGTGGAAGGAGCTTTTTCAGGAATGAAGACCTCTCCTTTTGTCCTCTCCCAATCTGCAGCAAATCGCTCCAGCCTCCCAACGGCCACAGGTTGATCCTTTTTCCCAACGATGCAGACCTTTTCACACTGGTCTTCCTGGGGACAGACGCGTCCACAAACGGCGGGAAGGCTGTTTCGTTCTTTCAATTTGCGTGCCGACCCGGCAAAATCCCCTTCTGAAATAAGTTTGACAAAAGCCGGGATATCGATTTCTACCGGGCACCCCTCAATACATTTCGGTTTTTTACATTGAAGGCAGCGACTCGACTCCAACTGTGCCAATTCAGGCGTATACCCAAAGGGAACCTCGTTGAAATTCTTCGCCCTTACTTTGGGTTCCTGCTCAGGCATCTTCTGCCTTGGGACTTTTGGTTTTTTCTCTTTCTCTTCTTTCTCTTCTTTCTCTGCCATCTCCATCCCCTTTCTATATTCCTAATGTTTTAAATTGATCCATCGAAACCTTTTCCTCTTTGAGATAGGCCCTTTGTCGTTTTACCAGTTCATCATAATCTACTTCATGGCCATCGAATTCCGGGCCATCCACACAACAGAATCGGGTCTTACCTCCCACTGTGACCCGGCAGGCCCCGCACATTCCTGTTGCATCCACCATGATGGGGTTCAGGCTGACCATCGTCTTGACCCCATATTCCTTCGTCAATTTGCATAAAAACTTCATCATGGGTACAGGACCAATCCCCACGATCAATTTCACATCCTTCTGCTGATCCAGAATTTGGCGGAGCACATCCGTGACGAACCCATGATGACCATAACTTCCATCATCTGTCGTCACCCTCAGATCATGACTCGCTGCCTTCATCTCGTCTTCCAAGATCAGAAGATCTTTCGTTCGAGAGCCAATGATGGCGATCACATGGTTCCCTGCTTCCTTGTATGCCTTGGTGATCGGGTACATCACGGCAACGCCTGTTCCACCCCCAACACAGATCACTGTTCCCAGTTTTTCAACATGGGTAGGTCTTCCCAATGGTCCGATGATATCGGCGATGGTATCTCCTACATTGAGAGTTCTTAAGAGAGCAGTCGATTTTCCAACTACTTGAAAGATCAGGTCGATCGTTCCTACAGAGGGGTCTATTCCTCCCATGGTCAGTGGGATTCTCTCTCCTGTTTCATTGGCCCTTAACACGACGAATTGTCCTGGCTTTGCCTTTCGAGCAATTCGAGGCGCCTCTACCGTAAAGTGGCACACCGTTTTCTCGGCCATCTCTCTTTTATATAATATCTTATGCACTATCCCCCCTCCTTTCTGATAAATTTTTCACAAAGTTTGTCCCATATATAAATGAAGCAGATTTAAATGTCAATCTTTTATTACATTTGGCTGGAACTCCGATATAAGGATCAAAGATAGTCATGGTGCCACAAATAGATTCGCCGGAGTTATGTGAATGAATTAGGGAGGCGAGAGTCCAGTGTATTTGGTATCAATTGAGGTGCGGGTGACTCCC
>Ga0315274_10006539_pt1 | contig 16959 bp, 14 predicted proteins | sample YL17G02_20_MG_FD_203700 | JGI IMG/M metagenome (GOLD analysis project Ga0315274, IMG submission 203700) | Sediment microbial communities from Yellowstone Lake, YNP, Wyoming, USA - YL17G02_20 | ecosystem: Environmental > Aquatic > Freshwater > Lake > Sediment | place: USA: Wyoming | collected...
CCAAAGCTGACATACCCGGAGCCGCCGAGCGCCTCGGCGCTGCCCGTGCCCTTCAGACCAAGCTCACCGCCATCCTCGAAGGCGAAGCCCCGCTGGACATCTTCGTCCGCTGGAAGCCCCTCAAAGAGCAAACCCAAGGCTGGCACCCCGACCTCAACGACGGCATCCGCCAAAACATCCGACCGTTCTTACTCGCCGGCGATGTAGGTAAAAAGGGAGCGGGCCTATTCCGCACAGTTCCGCTCACGCTCAAAGATAAAGACCGAGGCACCGAACCCACCCGCCCCAAATCCCACTATCCCTGGTTCTGGTGTGAAGAAGAACCGGGAATAGACCCCACCGGCGGTAAAGACTTCGTCGGTAACCGTTGGAACAATGTTCACCTCACACTGGCCCGGAAAAAAGAGGCAAGCTCATGAGCGCCATACCTCGCAAACCTTCTACCAAACACGGCAAAGCGGCGCAGGATTTCACCGCCTTGGTGGACGCCGTGCGTCGGGTGCATGACGAGTGCGCCGCCGCAGTCAACCGTACGGTCAACACGACGCTCACACTTCGCAATTGGCTCATTGGCGGCTACATCCGAGACTACGAACAGAATGGAGCCGACCGGGCGCAATACGGGATCCACCTTCTTGAAAAGCTTTCGGACTCTCTGCAAGGATGCTTGGACCGATGCTATACCGGACGCTATCTTGGGTTATGCCGCCAACTTTTCGATGCCTATCCGTCAATTCGGAAATCATTGATTTCCGAATCAGGCATCGCCCTTCTACCAGGGATTTTAGAACCATCTGTCGCACGACTGGAGACTCGGAAATCGGTGATTTCCGAATTAGGAGCGGATTCTTGGACTTTGGTCCAGCGGCTTTCCTTTACACACCTTGTTGAACTCCTCGCCCTCGAAGACCCCCTCAAACGCGCTTTCTACGAGATCGAGTGCATTCGCGGCAACTGGTCCGTGCGGACGCTCAAAAGGCAAATTGCGACTCTGTATTACGAGCGGTCGGGCCTTTCCGTGGACAAAGAAAAGCTCGCCGACATGGCTCACGCCGCCGCCGAAAAGGCCGAACCAAAACTTGCCATCCGAGATCCCTACATTTTTGAATTCCTTGGACTCAAAGCCAGTGAGGCCGTCAGCGAATCCAACCTCGAAGATGCTCTCCTGGACAACCTGCATCAATTCCTGGTGGAACTCGGTCACGGCTTTTGCCTCGAAGCCCGGCAGAAGAGCATCGTCATCGGAAAGACCCGAGGGTTTGTGGATCTGGTTTTCTATCACCGTATCCTTAAGTGCCATGTCCTCATCGAGCTCAAAGTGGACAAATTCACCCACGAACACCTCGGCCAGCTCAACACCTACGTGTCCTGGTATCGCAAACACATGATGACCGATGGAGACAATCCGCCTGTGGGACTCCTGCTCTGCACGCAGAAAGACCACACCCTGGTCGAATACGCCACCGCCAACATGGACAACAGCCTCTTCGTTTCAAAGTACCAGCTTGAACTGCCCACGAAAGAGGAACTTGAACGTTTCCTCGAAAACAAACGCCGCGAGATAACTGAAGGATAAAATCTTATGACTATCCTCGAATCCATTCTTAAATCTTTACGTAGTGCGGCTTCTTACAACAAGCACGACCTGGCTGCACCAAGAGTCATCCTATGGCCTGACGAGGAGCGGTTATGGATGCAGTGCATCGAGCCGCTGCGGGCGAGCTATCCCGCCCTGTGGTCGCTCGGAGATTATGTTCCCGACAAAGCGACAGGCCCGGCGGCCTGGCTTCGCTACCAGTTGGAAACTCAGCCTGGAGAAGATGTACCGGTGATCTATCTGCCCGGTATCGGACGCTCCGCTTTCCGCAGCGCAGACCAATGCCCGAATCAGGCGAAGCATTTATTTCCACTGCAATTCCAAGGGCAATTCTGGACGCAGAAGAACGGGAAAAACTGGACGCCGTTTGCGTTCTTTTCGAGCGCAGATGGTGGACTCGGTTTAGATGTCGCTGGCGATCAAGAAACCAAAAAAGCCATCCAGGAATGTCTACTGGCGTTATTAGAAGTTGAGGTGGATGCCTTAAGAGTTGGAAAGCTGGAAGCTGGAGACTTCCGAGCCATCGTCACGAAAGACCCCGCAGATACCCTTTTGCGATGGATGGGAGACCCTGGCAAAATCAAACTGGATTTGCAGAGATTTGGTGCAGAATGGGACAGCTTTTGCGCTGTCTGTCGGGCAGAATATCACTTTGACCCGGAGAAGGATGGAGCGATCACTGCAGCAGAGAAACTGACAAGTAGCGCGCCTGCCTGGAAATTAGTATGGGCGCGTTACAAAAAGGCACCACGTGCGTATCCAGGCATAAAAGAAGTGCTTGAGTCTGTGATTCCCCGCGACCTCTTTGGGGCTTCTGGTGAGTACCGGCCGAGCTACAACCGGGATGAGGAAGAGCGCCTGGAAAAAGACCTCCGTGCACTGTCGTCGGCCCCGCCCAAAGATGCCCTCGCAAAAATCAAGACGCTGGCCGCTGAGCACGCCCCTCGCTCCACCTGGGTATGGGCCGCCCTAGGGGAAGCCCCGCTGGCGCAGGCCATCGACCACTTGCGAGACATGGCTGAGGTCGTACAAGCGTCCGGAAATCCTTCCACTTGGGAAGCGCTGGCTGAATACTACTCGATGCTTGGCTGGAAAGCCGACCGCAGTATGTTGAGGGCTCTGGATGCAGCGCGGTCCACTGCCACCATCAAAGCGGTGACAGCTGCCATCCGGGCGGTCTACCTCCCTTGGATCGAAAAGTTTTCCACACTCGCCCAAGCGTTGACAACTACTTATCCCGCCACTGGGCCGCAGACCTGTCGCACTTTGCCTGCCGAGGAAGGCACGGTCTATCTTTTTGCCGATGGTCTGCGCATGGATTTAGCGAGGGTGCTCGAAGAAAAACTCATCTCCTCTGGATTAGAGGTGAGATTCGAACATGGATGGTCCGCACTGCCGACGGTTACCGCGACCGCTAAGCATGCATGGATGCCGCTTGCGGGAAAATTGGGTGGCCCGCTGGAGGGGGAAGGGTTTGAACCGAAAGAGCAATCAAGTGGAAAGACCATTACTCACGCGCGATTCAAGCAACTTCTCGAAGAACTTGGGACATCCTTTCTAACATACGATGTAACCCTTTTTCCAACCGGGTGTTCCTGGACTGAGTTCGGTTCTATCGACACCTATGGCCATAATCAAGGCGCAAAGTTGGCATGGAGGGTAGAAGAGGAACTTGCCGGTCTGCAGCAACGGATACTCGAACTCATTCATGTTGGTTGGAAAAAAATAAAAGTAATCACGGATCACGGTTGGCTCCTTCTGCCCGGCGGGTTGCCCAAAGCGGAACTGCCCAAGCACCTGACCGCATCCCGCTGGAACCGCTGCGCCATCCCAGGCACAGGCGCCCAGCACGGCTACCCTATGACCTCATGGTTTTGGGACTCCGCCGAAGCCGTCGTCCTGGCTCCCGGTGTCTCGTGTTTTGAAGCTGGGATGGAGTATGCCCACGGCGGGCTCACATTGCAGGAGGCGTTGATCCCTTCCTTGACACTATCTACTAAGCAAACGGGCGCCGTGAAGTCTGTTGTCCTGAAAGAGATGAAGTGGTCGGGAATGAGGTTGAACATGATCTTGGAAGGCGCGGCAGGACTTACTGTTGACCTCCGCAGTAAAGTCGCGGATGCTTCAACCAGCTTTGCTTCATCCACAATGACTGCAGCGGCAGACGGACAGAAGACCAGCCTTCTGGTGGCAGATGACGGGTATCTGGGTGCGGCGGCTTTCCTCGTGGTCGTTGATCAAAACGGCCAACCAATCTTCAAACAACCCATAGTCATTGGAGAAAACTAATATGCAACTCGACGCATTAGACCAAATCGCTGCTAAGGCATTTGAGGGATACCTCGTTCGTAAAGACCTTGTGCGCCAATTCAAAGGACAGTATCCGGTGCCTACCTATGTGGCAGAGTTTCTTCTCGGGCGATATTGTGCCAGCGTGGACGAGTCAGAAATCCAGGAAGGGCTTGCCATCGTGCAACGGCAATTGGCAAGCCGGACGGTCCGGGCAGGCGAGGAAGAACTGTTCAAAGCCCGTGCCAAAGAGCAGGGCCGCGTGAAACTCATCGATCTCATCAAGGCCCGGTTAGATGCCAAGAACGATTGCTTTATGGCAGAACTCCCCAGTGTGCGACTCAACGATGTTCGTATCGCAGATGATCTGGTCAACACTCACGACCGCATGCTGACGGGAGGTTTTTACGCGGAGGTGGATCTCACTTATGATCCCAGAATAGCTGATGAAAAGAACGGGCGTCCTTTCGGCATCGAGTCCCTGCGCGAAATCCAACTCTCGAAGAGCGATGTGCTGGAAACCCTATATAAAGGTAGATCCCCATTCACTTTCAATGAATGGAAAGACTTGCTCCTTCGCAGCGTTGGACTGGAACCGTCGGTTCTCGGAGAGCGAACGTGCGATGTCATGCTTCTCCGTATGGTTCCGTTCGTAGAAAACAATTACAACGCGATAGAGCTTGGCCCCCGCGGAACGGGCAAGAGCCATCTTTACCAACAGGTGTCGCCCTACGCTCATCTTGTCTCAGGTGGCAAGGCCACCGTGGCAAAGATGTTCGTCAACAACGCCAATGGCCAGCGCGGCCTCGTCTGCCAATACGACGTGGTTTGCTTCGACGAAGTCTCCGGCATCTCCTTCGATCAGAAGGACGGGGTGAACATCATGAAAGGCTACATGGAGTCCGGGGAGTTCAGCAGAGGCAAGGAGAGTATTCGCGGTTTCGGTGGGATTGTCATGGTGGGAAACTTCGAAATCGACGTGGAGCATCAGCAGCGTATTGGTCACTTACTCCGGTCACTCCCACCAGAGATGCGTGATGACACGGCCTTTATGGATCGCATCCATTCCTACATTCCCGGCTGGAACGTGCCAAAAGTAAACCGCGAGCAGTTGACAGATCATTTCGGCCTGGTCAGCGATTTCCTTTCATCATGTTGGAACCATCTGCGCTCCCAAAGCCGGGTTAACAAGCTCCAGGGTCGTATCCAATTCGGTGGAGCCTTGAGCGGGCGTGATACAACAGCCACGCATAAAACAATGAGTGGACTGCTCAAACTGATGTTCCCAGATCCTGAAGCCGACATCCCCGACGACGCCATCGAATGGGCCGCCAAGCTCGCTCTGGAATGTCGCCGAAGGGTAAAGGAGCAACAAAAGCGCATCGGGGCTGCCGAATTTCGAAACACCCATTTCAGCTTTACCATGATCCCCGATGGGATGGAGCAATTCGTTTCCACACCCGAACTCCACAGTGAGAACAGCATCGGCAGCGACCCGCTCCCTGCCGGCCAGGTGTGGGCGTTGTCTCCGGGTGGTACGGATGAAAATCCCGGGCTGTTCCGCATTGAGGTGACAGAAGGGCCGGGAAGTGGGGTGAAGATTCTCAATCAAAGTCCTCCGGGGCCGCTCAAGGAGAGTGTGCGCTGTGCCGAACAGAATCTCTATGTCAGGGCAAAGGAACTGGTCGGTGATCGCGATCCGCGTGCCCACGAGTTCACCATTCAGTTCCGCGCCTTTGATGCCTGCAAGAGTGCTGCGGCAACAGGAATACCCATTTTGATCGCCATGAGTTCGGCGCTCGTCGAGCGCAGCCTCGAAGGCGGACTTGTCATCGTCGGCGGACTCAATCTCGGGGGATCGATCGAAATCATTTACAACGCCGTCAGCATCATCGAACTGGCTGCCGACAAAGGAGCACAGAAAATCCTCATGCCTGTCTCTGCGCGCAAGCAACTCTTCGAACTGCCTGACGATTTGGCCACCAAGGTAACCGTCATATATTACGCGGATGCAAAAGACGCGCTGCTCAAGGCACTCAGTGAGTAATAAATGAGTCGGGAGCAGTGCCATGCACGGCTCCTGACGGGGCGGGGAGGGCGAGTGTTGATTCCCTAATAATATTCACATAAATCCTGTAATAACATATTATTTTTGCTCGACATCTAATTGTTTTTATGCGTATTAGTGCCTCAAATCAATCATAAATATGAGGCACCAAAATGATGCGTAGTTTTCACGTCCAATTTACTGAAAAAAACCTGACTCATTGCCATGTTCTTTGCACCGACGGCTGTTTTGATGAGAAGGCTCTGTTTCTCGGGTGGCGCCTCGTTTTGGCCCGGAGGGTTTAAAGGTCATTTTTGAGCACAAGGTGTTCCGAATGCTTCTTTCCAAGGGGAAGATCACCCCGGATCTTATCAGCTTGCTCCGTTCCTGGCGGCATTCGGGGTTTCAAGTCTATGCAGGTCCGAGGATTCAGCCTGGAGAAGAAGAGTAACAAGTATTTCGGGTCAGGCTTGCTATTTTGCTATTTATGAGATAGTCTTGCCTTATGGCTCGGAAACCGCGACTCCTTTATCCAGGAGCACTGTACCACGCTATCTTGCGTGGTAACAACGGCCAGACCATTTTTGTCGATCATAAGGATCGTACGCGCTTCTGCCTGCTACTGCAAGAGGGAATTGAACGTTTCGGGCATCGTATCCATGCATTTTGTTTGATGACCAACCATGTCCACCTGGCGATTCAGATGGGTGGGATTCCGCTTTCTCGAATTATGCAGAATCTCAGTTTCCGCTACACCCGTTGGGCGAATTGGCGCCAGAAACGATCTGGCCATCTCTTTCAGGGGCGGTACAAAGCTGTTCTGGTAGACGCAGATTCTTACCTGGAAGAATTGACTCGCTACATCCATCTCAATCCGGTACGAGCAGGGATTGTCAAGGAACCGGAGGATTATCCGTGGAGCGGCCATCGAGCGTACCTCGGTCTTGAGATGATTCCCTGGCTTACCACGGATTGGGTTCTCTCGCAGTTCTCGAAGAGGCTTACCCTAGCCAGAAGGGCCTACAGGAGATTTGTTCATGAGGGAAAAGGAGGACATCATCAAGAAGAATACCACAGGGGCCTGGGAAGAGACAGCCGGATTCTCGGTGATGACGAGTTCATGGATCGGATGTTAGGCCGGGAGCCGATGAGGCTAAGACCGAAGGCAAGCCTTGATAGAATCATGCAGGAGGTTTGCCGGTATTATCACTTTGAGGAGAAGGATTTTCTTGTTCCGGGTAAAGATCGTGAATTATCAGAGGCCAGGTGGATGGCGGGATGGCTGGTTATGGAGTTGGGGGTCGGGACCCTTTCGGAGCTTGGCAGACGGACGGGGAGAGATGTAACGACGTTGAGCTCTGGAGTGAAGCGGTTGCAGATCCGGTCTCAAACGGACTTCAAGTCAGCCGGTGTAATGAAGTTGTTACTGAAGGCAGTTTCTTAAATCGCAATATAGCAAGCCAGACCCCAGGTTGCCCCTGCAAGCGGTTTATAGCCGATTACACGACCAGTTCCGGTAAGCCCTTACATGAAGAAAAACTACTAAACCTCGGTTTGTTTGTTTTGGAACGGGAAACGCTTTTTCCGACCCATGCGGCTCTTCTGCTTTCCGAATCACCGGAGAGAAAACGCTTCTTCCCCTATGCCAAAATCGAATGCGCCCGTTTCAAGGGGACAGAAACAAAAGTTTTTCTGGATCAGGCCACGATTGATGAACCGATTTACGCCACCATTGAGCCCTGCATGGCTTTCATTAAGAGAAACATTGCGCTGGGTTCGCGGATTGGTGAAATATACCGGGAAGACCGTTGGGAATACCCCTTGGAGGCCGTTCGGGAGGCAATCATCAATGCCGTTGTACATCGGGATTACGCCATTCAAGGAAGCGACATCAAAGTGGCAATCTTTGACGATATGCTCGAGATTACAAGCCCCGGACCCTTGCCGGATACCCTGCCCCCCGACGCGCTTGGAACAGGCCGGTCGGAAATCAGGAACCGAATTCTGGCGCCCATTTTCAAGGAACTTAAATTGATCGAAGCCTGGGGTACCGGAATCCAGAAAATGCGAGCAGAGACTCAAAAATACCCGGAGATCGAACTCATACTGCAGGAAACCGGTCACGCATTTCAGGTTCAGTTTATTAAAAAAGAAGCCCAAGAGGCCCATGACGAGACTCATGTCACACCCCAAGACACACCCCAAGTTGCATCCCAAGTTACGCCCCAAGTCCTTCAATTGCTCTCTGTTCTGAAGGGTGTCGAGGATCGAGAGACGCTGCAACGTGCCCTGGGGTTAAAGGCCAGAAAGAATTTCCGCCTTTTATACCTGGTTCCCGCTTTGGACGCCGGTTTAATTGAGATGACGATCCCCGATAAACCCCGAAGCAGCAAGCAGAAATACAGGTTGACGGAACGAGGTAAAGTGATTCTAAAAAAATATAATATTCAGTAGAGGTGGTGTGATGGCGAAAATTGCGGAAGTCGTAAAGCTCAAATCCGGTTACGCGAACTACGTTCAGCTTAAGAGCGCTTTTGAGGCAAGCCAGGAGAACGCGGACCGAATGGCCATGTACCGGCCGACCAAAGCGCACCGCGCGGCGTTCGAGCGTATTTGCCGGGGGCTCTACCAGCCCAACGACAAGAAGTTCTATCTACTCAGCGGCTCTTATGGAACCGGTAAATCGCACCTGTGTCTGATGACGGCAAACGTTCTAAGCCGGTCCAGCGGTGACCCGGGGATTGCCGGCTTCTATGAAAACTACGCCAAGCTCGATTCCGAAAAGGCGAAGCTGCTCAATAACATCCGCAAGGACGGGCAATACCTGGTCGCGATCTGTGACCCTTACTCGGGGCGGCATTTCGAAGACGTGGTGATGAGGGCGGTTTTTGATGCCTGTAAAGCCAAGGGATTGAGCACCGGTGTGGAAACGGAATTCGACGAGGCGGAGCGTCAACTGGCCGAGTGGCAGCAAAAGGGAGATAAGGGCGGTATCCGCAATTTCTACCAGGACTTTGGCAAAGCCCTCGAATCTATTGCGCCCGGCCTTTCTGTGGAGCAACTTCGCGCCGGCCTCAAGAATTACGACTCGGATGTGCTTGGCAAATTCCGCGCCGCATTCAAAGAGATGATGGGGGGGGTGACGTTCCAGGCCCAGGCAGGCAATCTGATCCCCATACTCAGGAAGTTGGTTAAGAGCAAGGACTTCAAAGAACGCTTCAAAGGGCTGGCCGTTTTCTTCGATGAATTCCAATATACATTGGAGAATCGAGCTTACGCTAAAGATGTACTACATGGATTTATGGAAACCATCTGCAAGAACGAGCCGAACGTGATCTTTGTTGGATGCATTCACAAGGACTTCAAATCTTATGTCGACCGGTTCAGCAAGGACGATGCGGCGGTCATGAGCGCCCGCATCACCCAGGTGGATCTGCTCAATGAAGGGATAGAGGAAATCATCGGAGCCATCGTTGAAACGGACAAGAAGGGCGAGATTTGGAAAAAGGAGATTGCGCCCAAGGCGGGTGTCTTCGACCAACTGGTCCCGCCGTGCAAGTCGCTGGACCTGTTTCCATGGATTGCGGATGTGGACCGCATCCGGCAGCGGGTGTTGGAAGATATCTACGGCGTACATCCCATGGCCCTGTCATGTCTGCTGAAACTGTCCTCTGAAATCGGCTCGGATGCGCGCAGCACGTTCACCTTTTTTTCGGGGGATGTGGGCGGGGAGAAAGCATCATACGCCGATTTTATCGAGAACGCGGACATAACCGTGGGCGGCGGCAAGCTGAATTTGTACACGGTGGACCGCCTGTTCACTTTTTTCCAAAAGGAACTGTCCCAGAAGAACCCGGAGCTGCGCGAAGGGCAACGGCAGTTTGTCAATGGCTACTACGCCAGCCTGGACGCTTTGCGTAAGGCCACTGAAGGGGGACTTTTCGGGTTTCAGGAGGATGAGCGCATACACGTGCTCAGGGCGATCCTGATTTACCAGCTCTGCCAGATTCCGACGAGCTTGGAGAACATTCAGTTCGGTATGTACTGCCAGAGCCCATCCGAAAAGAACCAAGTCAAGGGATACTTGAATGACCTGGTCAAGAACGGTGCGGTGTTCTTGCGCCCACAGTCAAAAACCTACGAGTTGGCCGCCGGCGCCGGGCCGGACCCCACCGATCTGATCGAGCGGTACGTTGCTGATACGAAATTGCATCCAGCGGACATGGTGGCGGCCTTCTTGGAAGAAGCCGGCGGGGGGCGTCTTCCGGATTTCTCGGAGGCCAAGGGGTACAACCTGCCGTTTGGGGAGGACAAGCGCTTTCGAACCCGTTTTGTTCGAGCCAAAGATCTTGGAGATGCGTTGTGGGATGAACTTCGCACGGCGTATGCAGAAAGCCACAACAAACCAACGCAAGGCTTTGAGGGAACCCTCGTCTACGCGCTGTGTGAGGACGAAGCCGAAGTCAATGTGGCAAGAGAGGCGGCCAAGACCATCACGGACGCCAACGTGGCCCTGGCAGTGCCGCACGCCCCACAGCCTTTTTCGGAAACATTGTTGCGGGTGAAGGCGTGCCGTCATTATCTTCCGCCCAACGAAGCGGAAAAAATCAGCGCCCAAACCGAGTCGCGGCTGCGGGACATTTTCAACAACCCCGAAGACGGGTACCTGCCGACCATTGAACGCGTGTTCCGGGACATAGAGGAGGGAAGCGGAGCCTGCTGGTATGGACAGGGCGGAAAAGTCCTGGTGGACCAACCCAAACAGTCGCATAAACCTGCGGACATGTTGTGCGAAGAACTGTTCAAGAAACGGTGCCGCATTAAACATCCGGACTTGAATTTCTGCCACGATGAGAAGTGGCGAACGGGAAAGAACACCGCACTGAAACAGGCCGTGGCCGTATTGCTGGAGGCGGACAAGGTCCTGATTGACAACGGCAACCCCGATAACCACGGAGAGAAGCGATACCTGGAGAAAGTCCTTCTGAAAGGCGCAGGAGCCCTAAAGAAAATCGGTTCAGAAGGCGTTGTTTCCTATTTCGCCTGTGAAACCGATCCTGCCAAGATTCACGAAGATTTCCCGGTTTTCAAAGAACTCTGTGATCGGCTGGCCAACCTCAACCCTGGAGAAGCGTTTTCTGTCGGCGCTTTTCTTGAGGAAGCCCAGAAAGCGCCTTACGGCATAGGAGGCGTGCCGCTCATGCTCGCACTGGCCCACGTCATTCGAGCATATGGGGAACGGTTGATTGTGTACAAAGACTCCACCAAGATGGTGGAGCAGGCCCTTCGTTCCTATGACGATCTTGTCAAGATTGTCTCGGACCCGGCCGCCAAGACGGTGTTTGTGGTCCGGGATATTTCGCAAGCCCAGATGAATCTTATCGATCTGGTTGCCAAGGCGGTTGCCGCGGCCCCGCTGAAGCATGGTGAAACCCGGTCCCTCAACTCAGCTTTTGAAACGCTCAAACAGTGGTGGAACGGTTTACCGGCTGTTGCCAAGGTCATCAGCCTTTACGAAAAGGACCGGCAGAGTCGTTTGAACGGACTCAAAAACCTGATGGACAGTCTGGCCGGCAGTGTGGATCGATTTGATTTCATGCTTGAGCAATTACCTACAGTTTACAGTGGTGGTCCGGTTGGAGATGCCCTCACAGAGAAGGACGCCAAGACCATCGGGGAAGCCTTTGCAGAGGATGTCAAGCTGCTCAACTCGGGCGAACAGGTTGCGCAGGAACACGTCGCGCAGGTCATTTGTGAGGTCTTCGACGCAAAGGGCGACATGATCGAGTGTGGAAACGTGGTAGGCAGATGGTATGAGAACTTGAACCCGAGCCAGCGCGACCCTCACAAGTGCGACCACGAAGATGCCGCCCACTTTCTAACCCGCCTGGCCGATCAGTCCGTCAGCTTCACTACGAAGATCGTCAAGCTTCTGCCCAAGGATTACGGTTTCGGCGCGGTTTCGGAATGGACTTCGCTTCACATCAAGGACTATTCGGCCAAGCTGAAACAGGCCAAAGCCGAGATCGACAAGGCCAAGCCGGTCGTTTACAAGCCCGCTGTCAATGAAGGCGTGCATGAAATTCGTGAATCTCAGAGGAGAAGCATGGAGGGTCACATCTTCATATGTCAGATTTTCCATCAATGGATGGTGTCATCGATAAAAAAGTTGGTCCTGCCCTAATCGCAGACGAGTTAATGGGTCAATCAGGTATTTAGTAATTAAGTCACAGAGGTGAAAGGCGGAAGTGAAAGGCGGAAGTGAAAGGCGGAAGTTAAAGGCGGAAGTTAAAGGCGGAAGTTAAAGGCGGAAGTTAAAGGCTTAAGAAAGACTGTAGAACTTGGCTGAATTTTTCAGTCGAGTGTAGAGAGCTTGGTGGAAGACCAGGGGGCAAACTCAGAGGGGTGGATAGATTGTGGATCGGGAGCGGCTTGAAAAACTTGCTGCGGACGAACGATTCATCGCAGGAATTTATAATTATTGTGACCGATGGTGCGAACGTTGTCCCCAAACCCTCCGCTGTTTGAATTTTTCGCTTTTGGAGGAGGAATTTTCGGATCCCGAAACGAAAGATATCAGAAATGAGAAATTCTGGAGAAAGTTATCGGGGATCCTGGGGGAAACCCTGGAGCTGCTGAGAGAAGCGGGGAAGAAATGGGGGATAGAGCTAGAGACGTTGGATTCAGCGAGTGATACAGAAAGTATGCGGGCGAATGATAAGGCTGCGGAAAACCACTTGATTTGCCGCGCCGCTAAAAGTTACAGCAAAATGGTGGAGGATTGGCTCCGAGAGAGGGAAGGACTCTTTTTTGAGACTGCAACTATAGTGAACGAGGGAGTGAACCCTGAGGAAGCTCTCGAGGTGATCCGGTGGTACCAATACTTTATCGCTGCTAAGGTTATGCGAGCTATCCGGGGAAAGATGGAGGAGGAAGAGGAGAGATGCGATGAATTTGCAAGCGATTCGGATGGTTCAGCCAAGATCGCACTGATCGCCATTGACCGTTCGATCGGCGCTTGGGCAGTGATTCCCCACTATAACCATCTGTATGCTGAGAGCGTTCTCGAAATTATCTCCTTTCTCGACCGTTTGAGGCAGGCCGTTGAGGAAACATTCCCTAGGGCGAGATCATTTCTTCGACCCGGATTTGATAGAATCGATCTAAATTTACAGGGACGGTGTCATCTATAAGTTGCGGCCTGGCAAGGTCGCGTAGTCCTGTAGGTGAGAAGCCTACCCAGGTAGCCTTTAGCCACGGGCCTGGAATCGAGCCTTGCAGGTATCCTGGTAATTCTTGACAAGGCATACCCTTTCTTTAAGAAAAAGAAGGTCTTTATATAAGGAATGTGAGCCAGCGATAGTCGAGGCGTAACAAAGCGCTCAGGAGTGGCAATCCGTCTGAGCGATCCGTTAGACGTAAATGGGAAAAACATCTTGCATCTGTGTTGCGAATGTGACACAATAACGCCATGAAAACAGCAGTCGTCCACGCACGCATTGAACCGCAAACAAAGCAGAAGGCCGAAGGGGTCCTTCGCAAGCTTGGCCTTACCCCCACGGAGGCGATCCGCATCTTCTACAAGCAGATCTCCATTCGTGGCGGTCTGCCTTTCCCGGTCGCGATTCCGAACAAGCTTACAGCGGCCACTTTAGAGAAGAGCCGCCGCGGCGAAGACATTGAGGAATTCGAGTCCTTAGAGGCCATGTTCAAGAATTGGGAGAAATGAAGAAGGTCTCGCAGACCAAGCAGTTTTCCCGGGATGTCAAGCGCATGCGGAGAAGGGGAAAGGACCTGCGCAAGTTGCAGGAAGTTGTCAAGCTTCTGGCCGAGGACACAGCAATTCCACCGAACCACAGAGACCATCCACTCACCGGACCGTGGCAGCCATCGCGTGACTGCCACATTGAGGCCGACTGGATCTTGATTTACACCTCAGATAAAACCTCTCTTCGACTTGAACGGACCGGCACGCACAGCGACCTTTTCAAGAAATGAGGTCGGAAAGGAAGTTTGGGGACGGCTCTCCTATTCTTTCTAAATAACAGATAGGTACAAATTAATTATTTAAAAACTCTGGTGTCAGCCATAAGTTGCGGCCTGGCAAGGCCGCGTAGTCTTGTAGGTGAGAAACCTACTCAGGTAGCCGTTAGCCACGGGCCTGGAATCGAGCCTTGCAGGTGTTCTGGTAATCCCGCCTATTAGCGGGACTTGATGCGGTGGCAGGAGAGGACGCGAGGTGCAATGGGAATCCCGCCCAGGCGGGACTGACCGTGAAGGTGTTGAGCCCCGATAAGACAGTCATGGGAGAGGCCGATGGTGTTTATGGGCCAGCAGGCAACAGTCCTTTGTACGTGAGAGGTGAGTGCGAGGGGCTGCCCCGGGGTCTTAGGCCGTGTCGAGCTTCACATCGAGACTACGTGGTAACCAGGGAGATGCACCACGTCCGGTTCTGCGAGGAGCCGGGAGTAACGGTTGGATGGTTGTTGAATTTTAGGGACGTCCATAAAGATATAAATTGACATCGAATGCTTCATTTGATATCTTTATTTCCATGCCACGAAAAGCCCGCATCGATGCCCCTGGTGCGCTCCATCACCTCATTATGAGAGGCATCGAGCGTAGAAAAATCTTCCAGGACGATCAGGACAGGGATCAATTCTTAGATCGTCTGAGAAATATCCTGACCGAAACAACCACTCCTTGCACCGCCTGGGCCTTGCTTCCCAACCATGTTCACCTTTTACTTCGAACGGGCACGGTTCCCATCTCTACGGTCATGCGAAGGCTCCTCACCGGCTATGCCGTCACCTACAATCGACGCCACCAAAGACATGGTCAGCTCTGTTCAGAGGGGTGAGAGAATAGCCAGGGAGAAGGGACTTAAATTATTGGAGGAATAGTTTTTTATGATTTTATGGACGTCCCCAACACCTCATAACGTCCCCAGCACCCCATAAGGAGAGAAAACGATGGATCTATTACAAAAGGTATCTGAAGAACTTCAGAGGGGAAATTTTAGAGAGGTGCCAAAATTAGTACAGGAGGCTTTGGATGCAGGGGTTTCACCTTCTAAGATTCTTAATGATGGGCTGGTTGCAGGGATGGATGTAGTGGGAGAGAAATTTCGTAAGGATGAGCTTTTTATACCTGAGGTTCTAATAGCAGCCAGAGCAATGCATGCGGGGATGGAGATACTCCGTCCTAAGCTTGTGGAGACGGGTGCCAAGCTTGCTGGGAAGATCATTCTCGGAACGGTTAAAGGGGATCTACACGATATTGGTAAGAACTTGGTGGAAATGTTTCTTGAAGGAGGGGGTTTCCAGGTGATCGATGCTGGGATTGATGTTCCCACAGAGAAATTTGTGGAAATGGTAAGATCGAATAAACCGAACATCCTGGGACTCTCTGCCCTCCTCACTACCACATTGCCGAAGATGAAGGAGGTGATCGAATCCCTCATCAAGGCAGGGGTTCGTAATTCGGTGAAGGTTATTGTGGGAGGGGCACCGGTCACTGAAAAATTTGCCAAAGAGATCGGAGCGGATGGTTATGCACCTGATGGAGCAAGCGCCGTGGAAAGGGTCCGTCAACTCATTGGTTGATTCATCAGAATCTCCCATTAGAGTGAGGAGGTTGACCATGTGTTTAGTCAGCAATACCGCACCTGATTTTGAACTTGAAGGTTATTACAAAGGCCAATTCGAAAAATACAAGTTATCAGACTACAGGGGAAAATGGGTCATCCTTCTTTTTTACCCCCTTGATTTTACCTTTGTCTGCCCTACGGAGGTACTCAATTTCTCGGCTGCGGCAGAGCAATTCGCCAAACTCAACTGTCAGATCTTTGGCATTTCAGTGGACTCCATGTATGTCCATAAGGCCTGGGTCGATACGAAGCGCGAAGACGGGGGTCTTGGCGGAAGCCTCAACTATCCCCTCCTATCCGACCTGAATAAGGTGACGGCCCGGGATTATGGTATCTTGATGGGGAATGAAGGCGTTGCCCTGCGAGGACTTTTTCTTATCAACCCCGACGGGATGATCATGCACTCCACGATCAATAGTCTTTCCGTGGGTCGTTCTGTGACGGAAACCCTGCGTGTGCTGAAGGCCTTCCAATTCGTCAGCATGCACGAAGGTCAGGTCTGTCCCGCAGACTGGGAGGAAGGAAAAGACACCATGATTGCAAATTCCGATGGGATGAAAAAGTATCTCACCCACCATTAATATAACGAACCATTCAACAAAGGAGAAGAACATGGAACAGTGGGAGCAGTTTTTTCGGGAAAAGCAGGTAGAGAGGACAATCAGTGCATTGAAAAAGAATAACTTCGAAGCCCTCTTCGTTCCAGATGCGAAGGCTGCGCTCGAAGAGGTGATGAGACGAATACCTGATGGGGCTACAGTAGGAGTAGGAGGCTCCGTCACTCTCAATCAGATCGGATTATTGGATGCCTTGGGAAAGCGGAATATCCGTCTCATATGGCCTTTTCAACAGGCGAGAAACGATGAAGAACGAATTGAATTAGTCCGAAAATCTTTTTCATCCGATATCTTTCTTTCAAGCACCAATGCAGTGACTGAGGATGGGAAATTGTTTAATGTGGATGCCACGGGCAATCGAGTGGGAGCGATGTTCATCGGACCCAAAAGTGTGATCGTTATCAGCGGGGTAAATAAGATTGTTAAGGATATCGAAGCTGCAGAGAAGAGGGTTAAGGAGTGGACAGCTCCGCAGAATGCGAAGCGGCTCAAACGGAAGACACCCTGTGTTGAAACGGGCGTGTGTGCGGACTGCAGTTCTCCAGATCGGATCTGCAATATCTATGTGACCCTGGCCAAAAGACCGAGCCGTACCGATGTCATAATCATTCTCGTCGGGGAGAAACTAGGTATCTAGTATAACGTTTCATTAAAATATTAACATAATGTTGAAGAAGCAAGATTGAACTTTTTCCATCGGTGAATAACAGGAAATTCATTAATTTCGTCAATCCCACGCAGAATTCTCTCTTTGAGTTCT
>Ga0315274_10006540_pt1 | contig 16959 bp, 17 predicted proteins | sample YL17G02_20_MG_FD_203700 | JGI IMG/M metagenome (GOLD analysis project Ga0315274, IMG submission 203700) | Sediment microbial communities from Yellowstone Lake, YNP, Wyoming, USA - YL17G02_20 | ecosystem: Environmental > Aquatic > Freshwater > Lake > Sediment | place: USA: Wyoming | collected...
AAATGAAAGCTATTTTGCTTGAGGCATGGGTGGTTAGATTGATCTTTAGCTTATCTAGCGCACTACAGTTTAGATTATACTATACTTATCTCCCGAGTTCCCTCAAGGAACTGGCATAGCCTTAAGAATAGGGCCAGTTACTTGGTCGCAAGAGATTATAAAAATATGAAAGTGGTCTTCTTAGATCGAGATGGTGTGATAAATAGATACCCTGGAGATACAAAATACGTTACCAGCTGGAAAGAATTCCGCTTCTTGCCTCGTGCGAAAATTGCCATTGCCAGATTGCACCAAAATAATTTTAAGATATTCGTAATTTCCAATCAAGGCGGGGTCAACAAAGGCATTTTTAGTCAAAAGACCCTCGACTTAATTACCCGCAATATGTTAAAGGCAATCGAGAAAGCCAAAGGTAAGATTGAAGCAGTTTATTATTGCATCCACCGCCAGGAAGAAAATTGTTCTTGCCGCAAACCCAAGGCCGGTCTGATAGGTATTGCCAAAAAGAATCGTCATCTCGACTTAAAGAACTCCTTTTTTATTGGTGATACTATTCGGGATGTAAAAACTGCCAAAGCTGCGGGCTGCAAATCTATCCTGGTTTTTTCCGGAAAAGAAAAATTTTCCAACCGTAAAAATTGGGAAGTGCAACCGGATTTTACGTTTCCCAACCTTTACGCAGCCGCAGAGTTTATCTTAAAACAAAAATAATAGATGAAAATCATAATAGTTTATTCTTCAGCCGGCACCGGGCATCAGCGCGCAGCGGAGTCGCTGTATAATTGTTTAAAAGAAAATTGTCCGAAAACAGAAATCCAATTAATAGACACCTTAGGAAAAACCAATATTGTATTTAAGAGAATTTACACTTACGGTTATAAATTTTTGGTGCACTATGCCACCTGGTTATGGCAGATAAGTTTTTGGATAACATATATAAAGTTTTTAAGAAAAATAAACAAATTTTCAACCTTCATTATTCATCGGTTAAATACAGGCGATTTTTCAAAATTCTTAATTGAGGAAAGCCCCGATTACATCATCTCTACCCATTTTTTACCTTCGGAAGTATCCGCATATCTAAAAAGAGGCAAATTAATAAAATCAAAAATATTTACTGTAATCACTGATTTTGGAGTCCATCCTACCTGGATTTGGCCGGGCACAGATTTATATATAGTGGCTTCGGATTATACTAAAGAACAATTGATTAATCAGGGAGTAAATAAAGAAATTATAAAAATATTAGGCATACCGGTAGATTCTCTGTTTTTAGCAAAATATAAAAAGGAGGAAATTTTAAGGAAACTCTATCTTAAAGAAAATATTTTTACCGTATTAATACTTACCGGTGCATTCGGCATCGGCCCAATAGAAAAAATCGTTGATTTGTTACATAACGATGCGCAAATATTGGTGGTTTGTGCTAGGAACAAAAACCTGTTTTTGAAACTAAGAAACAAGAATTACCCCCAAGTCAAAGTTTTAGGATATGTAGATAATGTTGCCGAAGTGATGGCGGTATCCGATATTATCATTACTAAACCGGGTGGCTTAACTATTTCTGAGCTTTTAGCCATGGAATTAGTTCCCGTATTTATTTCTGCAATTCCCGGCCAAGAAACAGAAAATGCCCGGATACTGGAAAAATGTGGCATTGGCGTCAGCGCAAAAAATTTAAGAGACGTAAAAGATATAATTTTAGATTTTAAGGAGCATCCAGAAAAAATTAATGAGATTAAAGAAAATATTAAAAAGATAAAAAAGCCTAATCCTTCAGGGGAGTTATGTAATGTTATACGCCAAGATAGTTTTGGGTATTCCGGTGGAAGGCCCCTTTGATTATATAGTTCCGGAAGGGCTATCTGAAAAAATAAAAGCGGGGTCAAGAGTCCGAGTTAGCTTTCGTACGCAGCAAGCAGTGGGTTATGTGGTAAAACTTACCAAAAAGTCAAATATTAACAACGTTAAGCCGATACTGGCCTTAATAGATGAAGTGCCGATATTAGATAAAAATATTCTTTCGCTGACTAAGGGATTATCTGAGTATTACTGTTGTTCTTGGGGCGAGGCTATTGAGACGGCATTGCCCGAGGTTTTAAGAAAAGGTAGAAAAATAAGTCAGAATATAAATATTATAGAAGAAACAAGCATAAGATATGATTTCAGGCCAGAAGTAACCTTACTGCACGATTTAGATGGCGATGCCAGATGGGAGATTTATCTTAAATCCATAAAGGAGGCCCTGGATAGCAATAGGTCAATAATAGTTTTATTGCCTGACATCAGTTCTGTCTTAAGAGCTAAAGAAAAAATTTATGCCCATTTAGGTATTATACCTGCACTTTTATACCGAAAACAACCCCAGGAACTTTCAGAATGGTTAAAATTGAAATCCGGTCAGGCCAAGATTGTAGTAGGCACGCGTTCCAGTATTTTTGCGCCGTTAAATAATCTGGGTTTGGTAATTATCGATGAGGAACATGACCCTGTTTACAAACAAGACCAGGTTCCGCATTATCACGCCAGAGAAGTCGCGTACATACGCATTAAAATAGAAAAGGCAAAGTTAATCTTAGGCAGCGGCAGACCTTCTTTAGAGACTTTTTATTCCGCAAAACAGGATAAGATCAAATATAAATTTATTTCTCGAATTAAGGATTTCCTACAGATAAAAATTATTGATACCGGTTATTTAGACAAAATATCCAAACAAAAAAATATATTCTTATCAAAATATCTGGAAGATTCTATTGCCCATACTTTAAATGCGCAAGGCAAAATACTTCTTTTTTTAAACCGCAAAGGTTTTGCTACCTTGGCTTCCTGTATTTCCTGCGGTAAAAGTTTAAGGTGCCCCCGCTGCAATGTAAATTTAGTGTATCACTTCAAGGACAATATATTAAATTGCCATTATTGTAATTTTAAAATGCAGCCGCCGCAAATCTGCCCGAATTGCAATTCCGGTTATATTAAATATTCAGGCCTGGGCACGGAAAAAATAGAAAGCGAATTATCCAGGTTATTCCCGCAGGTAAGAATTAAAAGTTTGGATAGCCGAAAGCAGATTGATTTTAGCGATATCGATATATTTGTTTCTACGCAAGCTATCATTAAAGATCCAGATTGTAGCTTTGACCTGGTCGGCGTTTTAGCTATAGACAATTCTTTAAACCGCATTGATTTCCGCGCCAGCGAAAAAACATTTGCTTTACTCATCGGCCTGCTAAAGTTAACCGGGAAAAAAATGATTATTCAGACACGGCTACCGGGCCATTCTTGCTTTCAGGCTTTGGAGAAGAAAGATATGGATATTTTTTACGCTGAAGAGCTGAGACAGAGGAAGGCTTTGAAATTTCCTCCTTACGGGCATTTAGGATTAATAAAATTACGCGGGATAAAGGAGGAGAGGGTAAAAGAGGCAAGTTCCTCTTTATTTGATAGATTAAATAGATTTAAAAAGCGCAATATTAAAATACTTTCAGTCAATTCCGGTCAACCAGCGAAATTACGCGGTAATTTTTATTGGCAGATATTAATCCGAGGGAAGGAACCCAGAAACTTGAGTAGTTTTTTAAAAAATCACTTAAAAGATTTTCCGCATTCGGGTATAATAGTGACAGTGGATATAGATCCTGTTTAGTAGGTAGTAGATAGTAGGTAGGCTGTAGGATGAGTAAAATAGAGAGTTTTGAAGATTTAACTGTTTGGCAAAGAAGTCATGAACTGGTACTTGAAATTTATAAGATAACAAAAGATTTTCCGAAAGAAGAAAAGTTTGGGGAAAATGCTTAATGGGTTAATTTCTTCTATTAATCATAATTCCTAAATACTAACTACTACCTACTACATACCTAATTATGAATATCGTATTCTTCGGTAGTGCGAATTTCGCTGTCCCTTCCTTTAAGTCCCTATTGGGTAGCGGTCATAAAGTAGCCTGCGTGGTTACCCAGCCAGATCGGCAAAAGGGCCGCGGCCTGCATTTGACAGAGACCGTAATTAAGCAAATAGCCCAGGAAGCTGGTTTAAAGATTCATCAGCCTTCAAGAATTAATCTTCCGCAAGAGATAGAAATTCTAAAGAAACTAAATCCGGATTTATTCATTGTTGTTGCCTACGGCCAGATATTATCTCAAGACCTGTTAGATATCCCGAGAATTTTTTCCGTAAATGTCCACGCTTCATTATTGCCGCGGTATCGCGGAGCAGCGCCGATAAACCGGGCATTAATTAACGGGGATAAAGTCACCGGAATTACGGTGATAAAGATGGCCAAAGAAATGGATGCCGGGCCGATAATTTTGCAAAAATCTTTAGAAATCAACAAAGACGATACTGTAATTACCTTGGAAGATAAATTATCCCATCTGGCAGCAGAAGCTTTATTATCTACGCTTGAGTCGGTTGAAAATAGAAATTACAGTTTAACTGCCCAGGACCAAGGTAAAGTAAGCCTTGCGCCAAAACTAAAAAAAGAGGATGGCTTGATTAACTGGGGTAAAACCGCCCAGGAAATTTATAATCTCATCAGGGGGTGTGTCAATTGGCCAGGAGCCATTACGTATTATAAAGGAAAATTATTGAAGCTATACAAAGCAAAGGTTCTTGAGTTTTTGAGTTCTGGAGTTCTCGGATCACCCGGAGAAATAATACAGGTTTCTAAAGGAGGGATAATTGTAGCAACAGGGGGAGGTAATTTACAAATTGAAGAACTACAATTGGAAGGTAAAAGAAGGATGAAGGTAGAGGAGTTTATCAGAGGGAATAAAATTTGCGTGGGAGAAGTTTTTAGGGAAAAATAATTATGATTCTTCGGCAGATTGCCTCAGAATCAAATAAATATTTTATTAATAAAATATTTATTTGAAAAAATAGTTGCATAAGAAAAAGGCTATGGTATAATTACCCCCAATGTTAACCTCCAAGGACTCAAGAACCCATGAACTCACGAGCCAAGAATGCCAGAATTAAGAAAAGACCCGATTATTGGTAGGTGGGTAATTATTGCCACCGAGCGCGCAAAACGACCCGATCAGTTCTCTGCTCAACAAGTAGAAGAAGGTCCTGCGGCGGAGAAACCCTGTCCTTTCTGCGAAGGCAGAGAATCCCAGACTCCCAAAGAAATATATGCTATAAGACCTAAAAACACTCCTGCAAATGGGCCGGGATGGGAATTAAGGGTGGTACCGAGCGTTGCGCCATTATTAATGGTAGAGGGAGAACTCGAACGCCGGGGTAAAGGCCTATATGACCTGATGAATGGCGTAGGCGCACATGAGGTGGTCATTGAAACAAATCAGCACATTGCTAATATTGCAGATTTAAGCGAAGAACAAATAGCAAAAGTGATCGCCTGTTATACAGATAGACTTAAGGACTTAGAGAAGGATGGGCGTTTTAAATACGTTTTGATCTTTAAAAATCACGGTTGGATAGCCGGCGGGGGAAGAATTCAGCATTCGCGGTCGCAATTGATTGCTACTCCGGTTAACCCTAAGCGCGTAAAGGAAGAATTAGTAGGCGCGCATCAATATTATACATATCATGAAAGATGCATTTTCTGCGATTTAATCAAGCAGGAATTAGAATCCCAGGATAGGATTATTTTAGATATCGACGGTTTTATTGCTGTTGCACCTTTTGCGACCAGATTTCCTTTTGAGGTTTGGATTTTACCCAAGAAACATTCTTGCGATTTTACCAGTCTAGAGATATCCGTGCGTCTTGATTTAAGCCGCATCTTAAAGAAAGTTCTGATGAAATTAAAAAAAGGATTAAATGATCCTCCTTATAATTATATTTTACATACCGCTCCTTTTCGTCGCACAAAAGTAAATTATTGGAAGACCATAGATTATGATTATCACTGGCACATTGAGATTATGCCGCGCTTGACCCGGGTTGCAGGATTTGAATGGGGAACAGGATTTTATATCTGTCCCCTGCCTCCTGAAGAAGCAGCCCAGTTTTTAAGAGGAGTAGAGGTTTAAAATGTCTGAACTACGTAGGGATCCTATTTGCGGACGATGGGTAATCGTAGATACTGACCATCCCAGCAAACCCGAAGACTTTGAACATGAACCGCATTCCTGGAGAGGCGGGGTATGTCCCTTCTGTTATGGTAGCGAAGGCATGACGCCGTTTGAAATAGAAGCACTTCGCGATCCCAATACCGCGCCGAATACGCCAGGTTGGCAGGTCAGGATTGTCCCTAATAAATTCCCGGCACTGCAGATTGAAGGCGACCTAGACAGAAGAGGAGTGGGTATATATGACAAGTCTAATGGCATAGGCGCGCATGAGATTTTAATTGAATCACCTTACCATAATAAGGATATACCGGATTTATTAAATGAAGAGGTGGAGAAGGTTATTTTAATGTGCTGCCGCCGGGCCCAGGATTTAGTAAAGGATAAACGCTTTAAATACATTATGATCTTTAAAAACTACGGGCCTTCAGCCGGTGCTTCTTTGGAGCATCCACACACCCAGATTATCGCCCTTCCTTTGGTGCCCAAAAATCCTATGGAAGAGATAAAGGGTGCTCAAAATTATTTTGAATATCGTGAACGTTGTGTATACTGTGATGTTATCAGGCAGGAGATTCAGGAAAAAGAGAGAATAATTTTAGAAAATAAATATTTCCTTGCCTTCTGTCCGTCCGTTTCGCGTTTCCCCTTTGAAATTTGGATTATACCCAAAAAACACCAGAATCATTTCTATCATATGCCGCCTGAGGAGATACCTGTTTTAGCGTCTATTTTGAAAGAGACAATTACAAAAGTAAAAAAAGTATTTAATAGCCCTGCTTACAATTTTATAATTCATTCTTCGCCAGCAAATAGTGACAGCTTTACAGAGAGTTATCACTGGCACATTGAATTTATGCCGAAATTGACGCGCGTTGCCGGTTTTGAATGGGGTACGGGTTTTTATATTGTGCCTACGCCCCCGGAATTAGCCGCAGCATATCTACGGGTTTAAGGTCATTTTAAATAATTAAACGATTACTCTGGAGGTGGATGATGGCAGTAAAAGTAGGTATTAATGGTTTTGGTCGTATCGGAAGGCTCGTGTATCGAGCGGCATTAGCCAAACAAAGCACAAACTTGGATTTTGTCGCAGTCAATGATTTGCCCGTGGGGACACAGATTTTAGCGCACCTGCTCAAATACGACTCTAATTTCGGAACCTTAAATATGATTGTGGAAGCAAAAGATGATGCCTTAGTGATAAACGGAAAGACCGTTAAGGTGCTCAGCGCAAAATCACCTGCCGAGATTCCCTGGAAGGATTACGGCGTAGAGATGGTCATTGAGTCTTCCGGCGTCTTTACGGATAAAGAAAAATGCATCGGTCATATTACCAATGGTGGCGCAAAAAAGATTATTATCACTGCTCCGGCAAAAGGCCAGGATGTTACTATTGTCATGGGCGTAAACGATAAAGTTTATGACCCCAAAAAACACAATATTATTTCCAATGCTTCCTGCACCACCAACTGCCTTGCGCCTATGGCAAAGGTGTTAATGGATAATTTTGGCATTAAAAGTGGCCTGATGACCACCATACATTCTTATACCAATGACCAAAGGATTCTTGACCTACCGCATAAAGATTTACGTCGGGCACGTGCCGCAGCCGTCTCCATCATACCTACTACTACCGGCGCAGCCAAGGCCATCGGCGAAGTGATACCGGAATTAAAAGGCAAGATGGATGGTTTAGCCATTCGCGTGCCTACTCCTGATGTTTCTTTAACCGACCTTACCTGTATTATAGAAAAAGATGCTACTGCTGAATCCGTAAATGAGGCTTTCAAAAAAGCATCCCAGGCGGAACTAAAAGGAATCCTGCAATACCTTACCGAACCCTTGGTTTCCAAGGATTTCTACGGCTCTAATTATTCCTGCATTTTTGATGCGGAATTAACCCGGGTCATCGACGGCAAACTAGTTAAAATTATGGGTTGGTATGATAATGAATGGGCCTATTCTTGCCGCGTTGTAGACCTTTGCGACCTGATTATCAAGAAGGGGCTATAGGCATAAGCGCGATAAAAGCTAAAAAAGGGCAGGAAAGCAAAACCTGCCCTTTTATTTTCGTTTCGCTAAAGGATTGACAAGCGGAATAATTTTAGCTATATTAAGACGAATTGATTAGGGGAGTTTTTAATGGCAAAGTTGGCTTTAAAAGATATTGACCTTAAAGATAAGACAGTTTTGGTACGCGCGGATTTTAATGTTCCTCAGGATGAGAATCTGAATATCACTGATGATACGCGCATCAGGGCCACTTTGCCTACCATAAAATATATCTTGCAAAACGGAGTAAAAAAACTGGTTTTGATGAGTCATTTAGGCCGGCCTGATGGCAAGCGGGTGGATAAATATAGCCTTCAGCCGGTAGCCAAACGACTAAAGGAATTATTAGGAGAACCGGTGAGCTTCCTAAATGATTGCATAGGTGATAACATAAAAAAAGAAATTAATACTACCAAAGAGAGAGTCGTACTTTTGGAGAACTTAAGATTTCATCCCGAAGAAGAAGCAAATGACGCTAACTTTTCGCAGCAACTGGCTTCTTTGGCGGATGTGTTTGTGAATGATGCCTTTGGTACAGCCCATCGTGCGCATGCTTCTACTGAAGGAGTAGCGCACTATCTAAAAGGCGCCGCAGGATTTCTTTTAGAGAAAGAGATTCAATATTTAGGTAATGCCGTGCAGAATCCGCAAAGGCCGTTTATGGTTATTTTAGGCGGCGTAAAGGTCTCCGATAAAATCGGAGTAATTGAGAATTTACTGCCTAAATGCGATACGATTTTAATCGGCGGTGGTATGGCTTACACTTTTTTGAAGGCCCAAGGAAAATCAATTGGCAATTCTAAGCTGGAAAAGGATAAGCTGGATAAAGCCTTAGGAATTTTAGAAAAGGCCAGGGCATTAAAAAAAGAGATTGTGCTACCCATTGACCATTTAGTAGTAGACAATATCGACCCTCAGGCCAAGACCGAGGTTGTCGGAGAGGATATCCCAGAAGGCAAGATTGCTGTAGACATCGGACCGAAAAGCATAGCTATATTTAAAGCTAAATTAAAATCGGCAAAAACTATAGTTTGGAATGGTCCTTTGGGGATTTCTGAGATGGAACCTTTTAGTAAAGGTACTGAAGAATTAGCAAAATTTATCTCTAGGCTAAAAGCTACCACGATTATTGGCGGCGGCGATACGGCTGCAGCTATGGCCAAATTTAAGTTAGAAGATAAAATGACCCATATTTCTACCGGCGGCGGCGCAAGTTTAGAGTTTTTAGAAGGAAAAACTCTGCCCGGAATCGCCGCGCTTACTGATAAATAAAATGCGCAGGACTATTATTGCCGGAAATTGGAAGATGTATAAGACCATTGGCGAAGCCATTGAATTGGCCAATAGCTTAAAAAGAGAATTTTTTAATTTAGACTACCAGGATATTGATATCGTCATCTGTCCGCCTTTTACCGCTTTAAGTGAAATCGGCGAAGTAATTGCAGATTCCAATATCCATCTGGGGGCGCAGGATGTTTATCTTGAGGATGAAGGCGCTTTTACCGGCGAGGTTTCTCCTTCTATGCTTAAAGATACAGGTGTTAAGTTCGTGATTATCGGGCATTCCGAACGCCGGCAGTATTTTGCAGAAACTAATGAATCCGTAAATAAAAAGATAAAAGCAGTCTTAAAACATGACTTAGTTCCTATTGTTTGCGTGGGTGAGACCTTAAGTGAAAGAGAAAAGGGTAGAACTTTTGCTGTATTGGATGACCATGTAAAAAACGGGCTAAAAGATTTAAATGAAGAGGATATATTAAAGGTGGTGATTGCCTATGAACCGGTTTGGGCAATTGGCACAGGAAAAACCGCTACCGCACAACAGGCGCAAGAGGCGCAAAAATATATTCGTGATTTGTTAAAAAGTGTGTATAATAAGGATATCGCTAATAAAGTAAGAATTCAATATGGAGGCAGCGTAAAACCGGACAATATTAGCGAGCTCATCCGGCAACCGGATGTAGATGGAGCATTAGTAGGAGGAGCCAGCTTGAAATTTGAGACATTCGCAGAGATTGTCAAAAAGGCAGCTGAAATTAAAAAATGATGGGACTAATCATTGCTATTCATGTTATTAGCTGCGCATTATTGATCGGGATTATTCTGATTCAAAGAGGCCGGGGCAGCGGGCTGGTAGAGACTTTCTCAGGAGTGGAATCCATGTTTGGCACAAAGACGAGCGCATTTTTGGCGCGCACCACCACTATTTTATCGGTTTTGTTTTTCCTGACTTGCTTAAGTCTGGCCATTCTTTCTGCCAGACAGAGTAAGTCTTTGATGCGTAATATTAAAACCCCGCGCATAGAAGAAAAGGCAGCGGCTCAAGAAGCACCGGCACCCAAAACCGAAGCAGCGCAGGTTACAGTAAAACAAGAAGAGGCGGTAAGCAGGCCAACGGAGAAAACTGAAACTACGCCCAGCCAGGTGACCGTAGGGGAACAACAGAAACAAGGGGAAGCTAAGACTGAATAACTTAGCCGTTATTCATCAGTCATTGGCTTAAAAACTACCAAGAAAATTGGTAGTTTTTTTATTTAATTTATTTAAGACGAATCCCGTTAGAAATCTATATTATTTCTTACGGGGTTCATTTCTAACAGGATGAATAAAAAACTTTTTTGGATTTTTGCCTTAAGTAGCGCAGTTTATTTTACCCAAGGCATAGAGGGCCTTCCTTCCCAGGGTCTATTTTATTATCTTAAAGAAACCCTTAATTTTTCTGCCGAAAAAATTATGGTCATCTCAAGCGTTACTATCTTTGCCTGGTTGGTAAAGCCCGTCATCGGCTATATTATAGACAACTTCTTTAATAAAAAAATCTGGATTTTTATCGCGCTGGCATTGGATATAATTTTAGTTTTATTTATAGGATTGATGCAGTTACCACTTTTTATTTTGATTATGCTATTAGTCATCAATTCAGCGAACGCCGCTTTTCGGGATGTGGCCGTAGACGGGATTATGTGCGTCGAAGGGAAAATTTACAATGCCACAGGCAAAATTCAGAGCATCCAGTGGATATCTATTAACGTAGCAGCGTTGCTTACAGGTATAGGTGGAGGCTACATTGCAGAAAAATGGGGGTATCGGGCGGGATTCTTGTTTTTAATCCCGGTTTATATATTTGTAGGAGTTATTGCGTGTTTTTATATTGTCGAAAAGACGGCAGAGAATAAATCCTCATCATTGTTAATGGATATGAAAAAATTATTTTCCAATAAGAAATTGCTCATCGTCGGTTTGTTTATATTTCTCTATAAATACTCTCCTTCTTTCGGGACCCCGCTTTTTTTTATCCAGAGGGATGTCTTTAAATGGGGTAAGATTTGGATTGGGGCCTTGGGGACAATCAGCACGGTCTTTGGCATAATCGGCTCTTTGTTGTATTACAGATTCAGCCAAAGGATAAATATTAAGAAGTGGCTATACTTTTCTGTATTTTTAGGCGCGCTAACTTCATTAACCTACCTTTATTATAAGCCTTTCACGGCGGTTATTTATGATGTCGTCTATAGTCTTATCGGAATGTTTATTTTTCTGATGGTCATGGACTTTATGGCCAGAAATACCATCAAGGGCCTGGAAGCAACCTCTTTTGCCCTGTTGTGCAGTATGAGTAATTTAGCGCTGGTATCCAGCAATCTCTCCGGAGCATTTTTATTGCCTAGAATAGGATTAAATTGGCTGATTATCATTTCTGCTGCAACCAGTTTTTTATGCCTACCTTTAATTAAGAGGATAGATTAAATTACCACTTGAAGCAGTCTAAAGATAGTAGTATAATTTTTACACTATGCTTGAGGTACTAAAACCTTATATTTTAACCTTTATCCCCATCTTTGTGGCAGTGGATGCCATAGGCAATATTCCTTTATTTATCTCTCTGGTGGAAGGGACATCAAAGAGACAGAGGCGAAGGATTATCCGGGATTCGGTAACCACCGCTACCTTGGTGGCAATTCTCTTTGTATTCATTGGCAAATGGGTATTAAGATTAATCGGTATTACCATTTCTGATTTTCAGATTGCCGGCGGAATGCTTTTATTCGTCATCTCTTTGCGCCTTTTGCTTCCCGGTGCCACCAAAACTTTCTTAGCCGAAGGCCGCGATAACAGCGTGGGAGTTTTCCCTTTAGGTACGCCTTTAATTACCGGGCCGGCGGTTTTGACTACTACCCTGATGATGCTAGATAGTTTTGGCACTGCCCCGACCTTTGTTTCTCTGGTAATTAATATGTTCATTGTCTGGTTTAGTCTGGTAGAAGCTGATACCATTATTGCCTTAATGGGCGCAAACGGCACGCGCGCCTTTTCTAAAATCATGTATATTTTACTTGCCGCAATCGGAGTAATGATGGTGCGCAAGGGTATATTCGGAGTATTATTGATACCATAATGAAAAATGTCTTAACCTTTATTATGGCCGGCGGAAAGGGGGAAAGGTTGTTTCCTTTAACCCGTGACCGCACTAAACCCGCAGTTCCCTTTGGGGGGATATATAGAATTATTGATTTTACGCTCAGTAATTGTATCAATTCTGGCCTGCGCAGGATTTATGTTTTGACGCAATATAAGTCCGCATCGCTGGAGAAACACCTGCGTTTGGGTTGGAATTTTCTACCTTCGGAATTAGGCCAATTTATTCAATTGTTACATGCGCAACAGAGGGTGGGTGAAACCTGGTATTTAGGCACTGCTGATTCGGTTTATCAGAATCTCTATACCATAGAACTGGACAAGCCTCTGGAGGCATTAATTTTAGCCGGCGATCACGTTTACAAAATGAATTATTACACGATGATTGATTTTCATCGTCAGGCTGATGCGGATTTAACCGTAGGGGTGGTGGAGTTAGATAAAGACAAAGCCCCCAATTTAGGCGTAGTAGAAGTGGACGAAGACGGTAGTGTGACAGGCTTTCAAGAAAAAACCAAGAACCCCAAAACTATAATCAACAAACCTAATAAGATTTATGCTTCCATGGGCGTATATGTTTTTAAGCACGAGGTTTTAGAAAAAGAATTACATGAAGACGCCAAAAGTAGAGAATCTACGCATGATTTTGGCAAGGATATCATTCCGCAGATGGTGAAAAAAGGCTTAAAGGTTATCGCCTTTAATTTCATTGATGAAAATAAAAAAGAGGCGCAGTACTGGAGGGATATTGGGACTATTGATGCTTATTATGAAGCCAATATGGATTTGGTGCGGGCTGAGCCGCAATTTAATCTTTACGATAAGGACTGGCCGATTAAGACCTTTCAGGAACAATGCCCTCCGGCAAGAACAGTTTTTGATGACGACGAGGTCACCGGTAAAGTAGGCTTGGTCTTGAATTCGCTGATTTGTGACGGCTGTATTATTATGGGAAGCAGGGTCCAGAATTCCGTGCTTTCCCCGAATGTAAAAATCAAACGCGATGCCGAGGTATACGAATCCATACTTATGGAAGGAGTAAATGTGGGCAAAAAGGCCAGGATAAAGCGGGCAATTATCGATAAGGATGTCAGTATTCCTGATGGAATGGTTATTGGTTATGAACCCAAGGAAGACAAGAAGAAATTTTTTGTTACTGATACTGGCATTGTAGTCGTGGCCAAAGGCACGGAGATTAAGTAGCAGTAGGTAGTAGTTAGTAGGTAGGGGTTAGGATGATTAGGAAAGCAAGAATAAAAGATATAAAGCAGATACAGGATTTGATTAACTATTATGCCAAGCAAGACCTCATGCTGCCGCGTTCGCTAAATGAATTGTATGAGAATTTAAGGGATTTCTGGATTTACGAAGAGGATAACAAAATTATCGCCTGTTGCGCTCTGCATGTCTCTTGGGAGGATTTAGCCGAGATTAAATCCTTAGCGGTGCGAAAAAACAGACAGAAAATAGGTATTGGTAGCCAGCTGATTAATATTTGTCTCAAAGAAGCCAAAGAGTTAGGAGTAAAAAGAATATTTGCTCTTACCTTCAAACCGGAATTTTTTAAGCAGTTCGGTTTCAAAAGAATAAAAAATACCAGCCTGCCGCATAAAATCTGGGCAGAATGTATCAATTGCCCAAAATTTCCTAACTGTAAAGAAGTGGGCATGCTAAAAAAACTATAATCAAGACCGGGTCTTCTAACTTCTTAAATATCAATATGTTGCAAGACCCGATCTTATAAAGGGAGGGTGAATGGATTATTTATTTACCGACGAGCAGAAAATGGTTCAGGAATTAGCCCGTAAAATTGCCGATGAAAAGATCCGGCCGGTAGCAGCGAAATATGACCAAAGCGAAGAATACCCCTGGGATATAATAAAAGTAATCGCAGAGGCGGATTTATTCGGGTTGTTTATTCCCGAAGAATACGGCGGCATGGGGACAAGTGTTTTGAATTTATGTATTGCGATTGAAGAGTTATCGCGTGCCTGCGGCGGAATAGCGGTCTGCTACGCAGCTTCGGCTTTAGGCACTTTTCCCATTGTGCTTTTCGGCACTGAGGAACAGAAAAAGAAATACCTTCCGGATTTAGCTAAGGGAAAGAAAATCGCTGCCTTTGCTGTTACTGAACCGGAAGCAGGCTCAGATGCCTCAGCAATTAAAACCACTGCACGCAAGGAAGACAATTACTATGTCTTAAACGGATTAAAACATTTTATTACCAACGGAGGAGATGCCCAGATTTACACGGTAATTGCGATGACCGATAAAACTAAAGGTGCCCGCGGCGCTTCGGCCTTTATCGTGGAGAAAGGCACTCCCGGGTTTACCTTTGGCAAAAAGGAAGAGAAATTAGGAATCCGCGCCTCTTCCACCCGAGAATTGGTTTTTACCGACTGCAAAGTCCCCAAAGAAAATCTGCTTTCTAAAGAAGGGATGGGTTTTATTGTGACGATGAAGACCCTTGATCTGTCTAGGCCCGGAGTAGGTGCGCAAGCTGTGGGTATTGCCCAGGGTGCTTTGGATGTAGCGGTAAAATATGCCAAAGAAAGGCACCAGTTTGGAAAACCTATTTCCAGTTTTCAAGGGATACAATGGATGCTTGCGGATATGGCTACTAAAGTAGAGGCAGCCCGGGCTTTAGTTTATGCCTGTGCCAGAGAAATAGATGCCGGCAGGCGTGATGTCGCCAAAGATTCTGCCATAGCCAAGATGTATGCTTCGGATGTGGCGATGGAAATTACTACTAATGCGGTGCAGATACTCGGAGGTTATGGTTATATGCGTGATTATCCGGCTGAGAAATATATGCGCGATGCCAAAATTACCCAGATTTACGAAGGCACAAATCAGATTCAGAGAAATATCATTGCTTTACAGTTAATCAAGGAGATGTCAAAGTAAAATCGTTATGACCGTTAAGTTCGTTAATATCGTTATGGGATAAGCCAAGATAGCTAATATGAATATCATTGTTTGTATTAAGCAAGTTCCCGAAACTACAGAAGTCAGAATTAATCCCGAGACGAATACTTTAATTCGCGAGGGAGTAAAGTCCATTATTAACCCCTTTGATATGTATGCCATTGAAGAGGGGCTGCGCCTCAAGGAGAAATTCGGCGGTAAGGCGACCGTTATCTCTATGGGGCCGCCGCAGGCAGAAGTCGCCATTAGAGAAGCTATCTCGATGGGTGTAGATGAGGGTATTTTACTTTCTGACCGTGCTTTTGCCGGAAGCGATACCTGGGCAACGAGCTATACTTTGACCGGCGCAATTAGAAAGATTGGCCAATTTGATTTGATTCTCTGTGGCAAGCAGGCCTCTGACGGAGATACTGCCCAAGTAGGGCCGGGAATCTCCGCGCATTTAGATATTCCCCAGGTGACTTACGTAAAAAAAATCGAGGAGATTAAAGATGGCACAGCTCGGGTTGAGCGCATGACTGAAGAAGGTTTTGAAGTGATTCAGACGCCTTTACCGGCATTATTTACTGTGGTCAAAGAGATAAACGAACCCCGGCTTCCTTCTTTAAAAGGTATGCTGCGCGCCAAATCCGCTAAAATTACGGTCTGGACGCAAAAAGAACTTAATTTAGACCCGCAGAAAATCGGACTCTCTGGTTCTCCTACGCAGGTAGTCAGGATCTTTACCCCTCCACCGCGTAGTGGCGGCCAAATGCTTCAAGGTGAAGCGCAGGAAATAGCAGAGAAATTAGCAGAATTATTAAAAGGCGAAATAACCTAATTCGCTCAATAACTCAAGAACTCGCGAACTCAAGAACTCGCGAACTCAAGAACTAACATGTCTATCCAAATTATCTTAACCAAATGCACGGGCTGCACCTTATGTGTTAAGGCCTGTCCAATTAATGCCATAAAAATAATCAATAAGAAGGCAATCATAGATTTAGATAAATGTAATCTCTGCGGCGCGTGTGTTCCTTCCTGTAAACTGAAAGCCATTTTTTTAGAGAAGGCCGAGAAAGTCTGCGTGGTGCCGGATATTAAAGATTATAAAGGTGTCTGGGTATTTATCGAGCAAAAAATTGGTAAAGTCCAATCCATTTCTTATGAACTTTTGGGCAAGGCCCAGGAGTTAGCCAAAAAACTCTCCACCCATGTCAGTGCAGTCTTGTTGGGAAATAATATGGATGACCAGTTGGATGAGATTGTCTGGCACGGTGCAGATAATATTTATCTGGTTCAGGCTCCGGAGCTGGCGAATTTTCAGGATGAGCCTTACACCAATGTATTAGTGCAATTAATTCAGAAACACAAGCCCGAGATTTTACTTTGCGGTGCTACTTCTATAGGCAGGTCTTTAATTTCTCGTGTGGCGGTGAAAATCAACACGGGTTTAACTGCGGATTGCACCGGTTTAGATATTGAGGATGAGAAAAAGATACTCTTACAGACCCGTCCGGCCTTTGGCGGAAATATTATGGCTACTATT
>Ga0315274_10006541_pt1 | contig 16957 bp, 16 predicted proteins | sample YL17G02_20_MG_FD_203700 | JGI IMG/M metagenome (GOLD analysis project Ga0315274, IMG submission 203700) | Sediment microbial communities from Yellowstone Lake, YNP, Wyoming, USA - YL17G02_20 | ecosystem: Environmental > Aquatic > Freshwater > Lake > Sediment | place: USA: Wyoming | collected...
AAGGAGATGGGGAACCCGGAGTAACAGTTTTATGGCTTGGATTCCAACGTCTCTATGATATTGCTAATTCTTGGCTTCTTTTTCACCTTCCTTCTTCTGAACCCAAAATTGTGGGTAAAGATTAGTTTAGCTAAAGGGGGAATTAGCCTAAACTCCCCTCTTGAGAGGGGTCCGGGGGTGTGTTTCCTATTGGTAAGTTATTTAATTATGGTACCTTAGCGGAGGTGATCCATATCTTACCTGAACCAGAACCAGTGCGGAAGCCTGTTATAGACGACGTATTAAAGAACGGTCACGTAGTTATGGTCATCGGTCGAGTGGATACAGGGAAATCCATGTTCTGCCGTCAGCTTGCATTATCCGCTCTGGGGCGGGGATTAACAGTCGCAATCGTGGATTCAGACGTTGGGCAGTCCTGGATAGGTCCACCGACAACTGTGGGAATGAAGATAGTCACAGGAGAACCTTCGCCGACGTTGTTCCCTGACTCCTTTTACTTCATAGGAAGTGTTACACCCGAAAAGCATTTACTACAAACCATCGTAGGGGCGAAGCGGATGGTGGAATCGGCGGAAAAGGCAAACGCCGATCTGATTATAATAGACACAACGGGTTTTGTTGATAGATCAATTGGCAGAGCGTTAAAACTCAGCAAGATCGATCTCATCAAACCCGATCATATAATATGCTTTCAGCGTGCCAGTGAACTGGAAACACTTATCAGGGGAGTCGGATCAGATGTCTGCCGAGTTCACAGGCTTGAGCCATCGAAAAGTTTGGAAAAGAAAACATCTGATTTCAGGGTGAGATATAGAAACGAGCAATTTAACGGGTACTTCTCTGATTCCAAAGTTCAGGAACTCCAATTCTCACAGCTTAAAGGGCAAAGAGACATCTTTCTGAATGGGCGAAGGGCGAATGAAAAAGAGCTTGATAACATCACTCAGATACTAGATTGCGAGGCTATTTACGCCGAATGGTCTTTTAGAGGCTTATTCGTAGTTACGGCGCATAAATTTGAATGGTTAGCTTCGAGACGCCTTTGTAGCCAATTGAAAATAGAGGAATTATATGCTAGAATTCCAGAAGATTTCGTCCATCTTCTCGTCGCACTTATAGATTCACAAGGAGAACCGATCTGTCTTGCGCTGATTGAAAGTACTGACTTTAACAACGGTATAATGAATGTAAGATGCAGGGACGGAGCCGCACGTTCTGCAAAGACGATCCAATTCAGTGATTTTCATATTTGAAGGTTTAATATGAAGGAATTTGAACACGTAAACGCTACTTCTCTGGAAGAAGTATTTTCACTCCTAAATGAAAATACAACGATAATCGCCGGTGGGACAGACATTCTGACAGGAATGAAAAACAAAGTACTTTCACCTTCTCGTCTGTTGAATATTAAGACTATAACTGATTTGAATTACGTAAAATACAGCGAAGATCAGGGTCTAACGATAGGCGCTTTGGCATTACTTGATCAGATCGAGAAGGATGAGATTATTCAGCGATCATACAGCATATTGGCGCAGGCGGCTGGCAGTGTTGGAACTCCGCAGATACGCAACGTGGGTACAATAGGCGGTAATCTCTGCCAAAAGCCAAGATGCTTGTATTACAGAAATCCGAGTTTTCAATGCCTGCGTAAAGGCGGAAAGTCTTGTTTCGCTGTTCGGGGAGAAAACAGATATAGCGCCATCATAGATGGTGGACCATGTTTCATGGTTCATCCTTCGGATCTGGCAACTGCTCTGGTAGCACTCGATGCAAAAGTCAAAATATTCAGTCCAGATGGTGAAAGAGCGATTCCTGTTGAGGAGTTTTTTGTCAGCCCTAAAGTAAGCCTTACCAGAGAAAACGTCCTCAAGCCTTCTGAGTTGATAGCAGAGATTCAGATACCAGCCTCGTCGCCTTTTTCACGAGGTATATATCTAAAAGCAACTGAGCGGAAAACATGGGATTTTGCGACAGTTAGTGTGGCTTTACAGATGGATTTTGAGGGAGATACAGTCAAAGATGCTCGAATAGTTCTTGGTGGAGTTTCACCGACACCTTTCCGTGCAAAAGATGCTGAACTTTTACTCAAAGGTAATACCATAAACGACAGCTTGATTGATTCTGTTAGTGAAGAGATTGCATCGAGAAGCAAACCACTTAAAGGCAACGAATACAAGGTTTCACTTTCCAGATCACTTATCAAACGAGCTTTAAGCAACTGTAAGATGTAATTGAAGAGGGGGGCATTTCATGAATAGAGAGGCAATGAGTTATTATACTCGTGGAGTAGCGTTGGCAATACTTGACAAATACGAGGATGCACTGGAGAACATTGATAAAGCGATTAAGCTTCAACCTGACTTTGCAGAGGCATGGTCTATGCGGGCTGTTGCTTTGATCATGGAAAATGAATACGAGGATGCACTGTATGCTTACGAAAAAGTCGTTCAACTGCGTTCTGATGATCCTGACGCATGGAGGGATCAAGGCGGAGTGCTTGAGTCACTCGGCAGACACGAAAAGGCATTGCAGAGCTACGAAAAAGCTATCGAAATTCGCCCTGATGATGCAAAAGCATGGCGGGATAAGGGAGGTGCTTTGATCATAATGGGCAAATACGAAGAGGCACTTAAAAGCCTTGAAAAATCCATTGAACTCGATCCCGATTATGATAAGGCGTGGCGAGATCATGGCTGGGCTTTTGACATGCTCGGAAAGTATAACGAGGCTTTAAAAAGCTACGATAAGGCAGTTGAACTTAATCCCGATTACGCAAAGGCATGGAAAGACCGTGGCTGGGCGCTTGATATGCTTGGGATGTACGAGGATGCTTTTGAAAGTTTCGATAAAGCGGCTAAACTTCAGCCAGAAGATGCAGACATCTGGTATAGTCGTGGTATTGTGCTTGTCACTCTTGGCAGACACAAAGAAGCCCTTGAAAGCTTCGACAAAGCAACCCAGCTTAAACCTGAATAATATAATGAATGTATCCGGGATAATCCTTTCAGCAGGCGAATCAACCCGAATGGGGTCGCTCAAACAGCTATTACCATTCGGACAAAAAACAGTCATAGAAACTGTAATAGGCAATTTTCTGCAAGCCAATCTCTACGAAATTATAGTTGTGCTAGGGCATCAAGCAGAACAGATTTCCAGAGCGCTGGGCAAAAGCCCGATCAAGAGAGTCATTAACGAAAAATACAAGGATGGAATGTTATCTTCAATACAACGTGGGATAGAGGCAACTGACGAAAACACAGAAGCCTTTTTAATCGGTCTTGGAGATCAGCCTTTTGTACCCGCATCTGTGATTATAAAGCTTTTAGAGAGTTTCAGGGAGTGCGGAAAAGGTATAGTCATCCCAAGTTATAATAAAAAGCGAGGACATCCCATCGTCATTCACGCAAAATACAGAGATGAAATATCCCATCTGGACACAAACGTAGGCTTGAGACAGCTTGTTTACGAACACGAGGATGATCTAGCTTACGTGGACGTTCCATCAGACGAGGTGATAAGAGACATGGACTTTCCAGAGGACTACGAACGAGAGTTGAAACGGGGTGAGATATGAAAGCAAAAATTAACGTGTGCTTACTATGCTGTGTTATTCTATTTTCTTATAGTACCTTTGCATGTTCGACAGGTGAAAATGCGCCTTCCCCATCAAGTATAAAAATAGGGAACTCAACTGACGGTGCTGGCGTTATGATGGGGGTTTACAGCCCTTTTAATAGTGAAATGAAAGGCATTTACGGCGGTGCTTTCATAATAAGCGGGCAGTATTGCCTGAATATGAGCCGATCTATTGACCTTCTAACTTCCATTGGATTCATTCGTAAGGAAGGCGACCCCTATTACAAAGATTCTACTTTCAGTTCAGGTGATCACTCAAATATAAACATCATTCCAATTGAACTGAGCATAAGAAGGCGGTTCGTACTCATGAAAGAACCCGCCAGAGGCTTATTCATTGGTGCGGGTATAAATTACATCAGAGCGACCGAAAAGATACCCGACATCGTCTCATCTAGCGGAGGGGATTTTGGGACGCACATATTTGCCGGACCTCAGGTATTCCTTAGAGACAATGTTGCCTTTGAGGGTGAAGTGAAACTGATAATGAACGAGATAGATATGAAAGATGGAAGTCTAAGGTATCCTCTTACTTTATCTGGCTTGACCATCAAAGCAGGATTCTCATGGTATTATTAAAACGGAGGCACGTTATGCGGAAATTAATCAGCCTGATTTTTCTGTTGATATTTGTTATGCCAATTAATATTTACGCCTGTATGATTGTTTTCTACAAACAGGACCCCTTGATCTATGAGATAACGCAGCGCTCCATTGCCATCTACGATAGAGAAAACCAGAAAGTGGGACTTATACCGCAGATTAGCTTCAGAGGCAGGCCGCAGGATTTTTGCGTTGTGGTTCCAACTCCAACCGTACCGAGACTGAATACGGTTTCAAAGGATGTGTTTAATGAAGCGGAAATGATGACCACTCCCTCATGGGTTGAAAGAGGTTCCGGTTGTTTCTTTAGTGGTGACTTATTTGGAGGAAGCGACACTCAGGAAGCTACAAACGCTGTTGAAGTTATTCAGGAACAGCCAGTTGGGGCTTTTGACACTGTCACACTTTCTGCCACCGATCCCGATGCCCTTATAAAATGGCTTCAGGATAATAACTACAAATATTCTATTCAGGACAAGGAAATTCTGGATTATTACATCCAGAAGGGCTGGGTCTTTACTGCTATGAAGATTGATACGACGCCATCTCAGGGAATGTCCGAATATTACAAATATAACATTAACCCAATAATTTTTAGGTATTCGGCAAGTTCGCTCGTTTATCCCATGAGGTTAGCGTCCATAAACATTGAAGACCGCACTGACGTAGTCGTTTACGTCCTCTCTGACAGTAAAATGATCTTTCAGGGAGCAAAAGTAGAATATGCAAACAGGATAGACGAAAATGAGCTAAAAGATATAAGCAAGTCTTATCCTGTATTTGGCGGGCTAATTGGGCAGAACCGCTACATCACTAAATTAAGGCGCACTTTCCCAATAATGGAAATGGATTCCGACGTTGAGATCGTCACTGCTTCCAACAATAGGGAATTCAAAGGGATCGTATACTACGATTTTTCGCCTTTGACGGATATGCTTCCGATCGGTGTGATAGTACTCGTGCTTTTAGCATTTCGATACTTTATAGAAAGACGAAAGGCTCATCAGGGATGATTGGAAGCCAAGCATATTGAATGAATATGGTTCTTCTGACTTGAATATGGAAATATATGATTTTAAATCCCCCTAACCCCATAGACATTAAGCTAAGGGAATTTGACAATTCCCCCTTTAGCTAAAGGGGGATAAAGGGGGATTTGATTAAAACTATCGGATCAAAGTATACTCTAAAACATCAATGGTGTAATTAATGAGATACAAAAATATCTTTGGATAGATTCATTTAGATATATGGTTTGTTTAATCAAATTCCCCCTTCCCCCTTTTAGCTAAAAGGGGGTTACAGGGCATAGGCGTTAAGCTAAGGATTTTTTAACCCCGAAGGGGTGATATATTTATAGAAAACGCATAAACAAAAAATTCTTAGCTCCGTCAGGAGCGGCATATTTATTCATCATATTTCGCTCCGCTGGAGCTTTGTACTTTGGTGATTGTTTTTTCTATAAATATGGCGCCCCTCTGGGGCTAAACAAAACGTTATTTCACGTTAAAAATTACACCTTTTTTCCTTAGTGCATTAATGTAGGTTGGGTTGAGGAACGAAACCCAACAAAATATTGATATAGTCGGGTTTCATTGCTTCAACCCGACCTACTACTACTACTTAATGATTGTATTTCGTAGAGGCACGTTGCAACGTGCCTCTACAAATTTTTGCCACAAAGGCACAGAGAACACAGAGGGAATTTCGATTTATCTTTGTTCTTCTATACGCCTTATAACATCCACAATTTCCTGAACGGATTTTTTAGCTACCGCTTCCCCGATTTGAGCAGTCGCTTCCTCTGGAAAACCCATAACACCGACCTGAATGTCCTTTCTCTGCCTTATCCGGGGGCCAACGTGTGGAGAATCAACCATCTTCTGAATATCCTGATAGGCGTCAGGATTCTTGCGCATCAGGTCTATAAGCTCATCGGAATCATAAGCTATTCTATCAAAATGAACCAGTTCTGGCGCCCAATACAGCATCAACGAGGTCTCAAATCTGCCGGCGTGCCAATCACCATCAGCAACAAGGTTCACAAGATAAAAGTCCATAACAGCCACAATAACGTCCAGATGATTGTGCTTGCGCAGGAACATATCCCGAAAGGCTAACAGCGCCGCCATATTCTCTGATCCGCCGTGTCCGGGCAGTATTATTATGTTCCTCGCACCTTGAGCCGCCAATGAAATACAGATTTCCTCAATATAGAGAGCCAGAACGTTTGGCGATACGTTTACAGTGCCGGGTAACTCCCCGCCTGAATACGAGTAATTGACTGTGGGTAACACTGCTATTCCGGTCTCAGAAGACACACGTTTTGCTATCTCCTCTGCGTTTAGAATATCTACTGAGGTAGGGAGGTGATAGCCATGTTGTTCCGTGCATCCTATCGGCAGGATCACCGTCGGTCTTTTTTTCAGATATTCACGTATCTCTGCCACAGTCAGTTGTGACCAAAGAACAGGATTTCCCATTTCTCCCCTCCCGAAAGGCGTTCAGTAATCAGTAATCAGTAATCAGTAATCAGTGATTAGTAATCGGGTCTTTTCAATCTCCATGAATGGTCGGTCTTGCAAAGTACGTATTTATGGCTATTCATAACGTCAGTAATTTTGCTTTTAGCACATTTGCTTTGTTTATACGAGCATACAACTAAACACTTTTTGTCGGTCATAGTGTTGTTTATAGTTTCCTCGAAGTCCATAAAAGAATCCCAGCCATTCCGATCAAGCCAGCACGTACTTCCTGCAACTCTAAGCCCGGAATAGCCATTGGATATGGCATCCTGACATTTCTTGGATGCGGCGTTCAGAACCAATTGTCCATCAAAACGCCCACCTACCAGATACCAATCTTCGTAAGAAAGGATTTCCAACTGCCCGTTATCAATATATGCTTCAATGTTTGGAAAGGATTTCATGATATTATCTCTGGCTTCGGTTTGCGATATATCTGATACGACCCAAAGGCATCGCTCATTTTGCTCCAGTCCTTTCGCCATATAAGTGACCACAACCTCAGAAATTTCGTCTTTGCCATCGTATAACTGAGCTACGTGGCTACCCCATCTAAGAAGGTCAATAACATCAATGCCTGTTTCTCTGTATTCATCAGCTCTAGCCAGTTCCATCACTACTTTTATTCTCAGAACCTCTGGGGCTTTAATATATGGGTTTCTTTCCTGAATGAGAAATTTTACAAATCTATATGCCTCCATCTCCTTTCTACAACTATTACATATCGTCAGATGCTTTTCGAAGAGTTCCTTCATTTCTGTATCTAGTTCATTATCCAGATAAGCGCACACCCATTTGCATATATCTTTACATTCCATATTATATTAACCCTTTAGATAGCCATGATCCATTGCATATTCATATAGGTTTTTCCTCAAAAGTTTTCTCCCTCTATGAAGTCTGGACATTACAGTGCCTATTGGGCAGTCAAGGATCTCAGCTATTTCTTTATATGAGAACCCCTCTAAATCCGAAAGGATAAGAGTAAGTCGAAAATCGTCCGGCAAAGAATCCAGAGCTTTCGTAATATCATCATCAAGAAGCCTATCAAAAATCTGGTTCTCTGGAGTTTCCGTAACGGACAAGAAACCAGATGCCTCCGCATCCGAAGTATCCATCATCTGGGGAGTTTTTGATTCTTTTCGGTATTTGTTTATGTAGACGTTTTTTATAATCTTAAACAGCCATGCCTTAAAATTTGTTCCCTTTTCGAACTTATCAAAGAAGCGATAAGCTCTAAGATAGGCGTCCTGAACCAAATCTTCAGCGGCAGTCTGATCCCTCGTCAACCTTAAAGCAGCATTATAAAATGAGTCCATGTATTGTAGGGCTAAACCCTCGAACTCTCTCTTTTTATTTTCTGTAGTTCCAATTTCGCACATAATGTTCTCTCCACCCCGGGGTTCTTTCGTATGTGCGATTATTATACCACGATTTTTTGAGAGTTCAAGGAAAATCTTACAAACTTTTTAAAATGAGAGTGGAGAGATTGCTTAAACGATCAGAATAACAGAAAAACACAGTCGAAAATTCCTGATTGGCTGATTTACTTCATTTTTTTTGGCATGGTTCATAAATTCGGCTTTTCCTCAAAGAAAGCCAGATGAGAGATGCAATTGCAGTCACTTGAGCCAAAACCCTTGACTGGTATTCGGCACCCCGACAAAGACGTGATCCTCTGATTGAACAAACATTCCTGACGTTCATTGGTAACGTGAGTTATAACGTCAACGATCCGCCCATGCTGTAACAAGTAGTCTACGTGCCAGTGAAGACGTTTATCACTACGCTGATGTCTGGCGATCCTCTGCTCCAGTCCACGCATCGCACTGCCAGTGTATACGTAATAACCCGCCTTAAAATGGTATCGTCCAAGCTTACCCACTTCGATGGTCGTATCAGATGGAAGGTATATTAATAGATGATAAATGCCCGGTGTCATAGTTTAGATGCAAGGTTCAAAGCCGTCAAAGCGAATACGTACGGATTATTCGGATCAATGTACCCGCCGATCACTTCCCAATAAATCCCAACACAGCTTGCATCCCAGCTTCCATCGGGATTCTGGTGACTTATAAGGTAATCTACCCCTCTTTTAGCAGACTGGCTTTCTGGATCATTCAAAAGCAAAGCATAAGTTGACCACGCAGTCTGCTCAATAGTGCTTTTTATCCTGCTTCCGTTTATGTCCTCACCCCATCCGCCGTCTGGATTCTGGCACGATTCGAGCCATTTGGCTCCACGTTTCACTTCATCACATTCCCCTTGTCCAGCCTTGATAAGAGTTTCTATGGCTAATGCTGTACCATAAGTGTTTTTAGCAAGCCACAAGTCTTTCCAGTATCCGTCATCGGAAATACTACTCTTGATCCATTTTATAGCCCTGTCAATCTCAGTATTTGCCCCGCCGAACTCCAGAAGTGCTGATATTGCGTGAGACGTAATGCTTATACAGCTTACATCGCCTGCGCCGGGTCTATAAGTACCCCATCCGCCATTAGCGGGCTGATGTTTTTTGAGCCAGTCCACACCTTTTTTCACAGAATCGTGGTCTTTGCCTATTCCAGAGCGCAGAAGCGCCAGTATCGCCAGAGAAGTATCATCAGCATCGCTGGGCAGATTTCCACCGGGCATGCCCGAAAATGCCCATCCGCCATCATCATTCTGGTTCTTTACGACCCATACAACTGCACGATCAAGCTGAGGTTTATATTCTTTAGGATCTATATTACTCAAAGCTATCATACTCAGCGTTGTATCCCATACGTTCAGATTCCTAGCCTCTCTGCATCCGCCGTCACTGGAGCGAAGCCCTTGAAGCCATTCATTGCCTTCACGGATAGCTGACTCAACCTCACTGCTGTCATATCCAGCGTTTTTAGCCTCAATAAAAGCCAATACAGATACCGCCGTTATAAGCCCTACCCTGAACCAGCTTCCATCTTTGCACCTGCTACCCAGATGCCATTTTATGAGATCAGATACCACTTCCCGCCTGTTTTTGTTATGAATCTCCATCATAATAAAAAATGGCGCAAGGGTTTGTTTTTCAGCGATAAACAGGTTTTCAAACACCGGAGTATAAAATAATCTGACAGGTGGGGCGTAGTTATTCGGCGGCTTGAAACGAGAAACCAGTGATTTTGGCAGTATCGGGGCAAGCTTCTCACCCATTTGCATAACAGACGATAAAATTTTTGGTGCATTAAGCTCATCCCACGATATATAGCCAGCCCTTGCATATAAAGCCTTAACGATCCACAGGTTCAGTTTCAGATCGGGTATCTTTTTCAGAATAGACTCAACATCTTTACTGCCAAAACTTTTATTTATCTCCATTAGAGCGAGTTTAGCAAGAAGAGTTGCACCATTATCAGACCCGCCAGACGCATCAAGTCCCCAAAAGCCTGCGCCGTTCTGCGATTCAGCGAACCATCTCACCAGATCATCATCTATTGGCTGATCAAGAGCAAGCTGAACCAGTGTGTATGCACAGGTAGGAAAGGTGTTAGATGATAGTTCTCCCTCGAAACGCCCGTCATCGCGCTGTAACTTTAGCAGATGGGGAATTGCTCTCTTTATGCTCTCGTTAAATGTGATCATATCATATCCGTCCCGTTAAAATACTGTAATCAACCTGAATCGGTCTTCTTACTGAGATTCTTTCACAGCCGCACATGCTCTGCGCAGGTATTCCTCATATTCCCAATCCCCGCTTTTACCAGTCTGACGAGTTATGACTAAATCCAGACTCGGTACAAATCCAATGAGTTGGCCACCAGAACCCGGCTTGAATCGGGCATCAGCAGGAATACCGCGCCCACGTCCATCTGTCAGCCTTGCAGGCAATTCCCAGCCATTCGACCAGTATTCTGCATCGTTGCCAAAGCTCTTAATGCCAGTAACTGAATGAGTTGTTGCCGCTGTTTCTTTTACAAACCATTGTGGAATCACCTGACGATCACCCCACTTCCCATTTCGGAGCATACAGTAGGCAATGCGAGCCATCTCTCGTGCCGGCAATCCTAAAGCATGTGATGGATGATTCCCGTGCTGTTCATCACCTTCAAGGACTTCAAAATCCCACTTCTCGATGCCTAAAGGTTTTAGCAGGTACTCAATGGCGAATTGATCATAAGGTTTGCCTGTGACGTTCTCGCAAACCAGTGCGGCGTGATATAAGGCATGGGTTGAATATGCGAGGTCAGTCCCGGGGTCGAAATACAACTTTGCTGTTCTTCCATCTCCGCTGTGACCGAGAATGTATTCCCAGCGTCCACGATTACTGACACCGCTACTTTCTGGAGTAATCCCGGAAGTGTGGTTAAGGAGTTGCTTTACTTTGATTTGCTCTTTGCGAGGGTCGCTCAAAGGATATGCCCACGGGATATACTTGAATGCAGGGTCATCAAAAGTCATCTTCCGGGGTGTATTGCCCTTCTGGCTTTCTTCGGAAGCGATTGATAAAACTGTGGCACAAATTGCCTTGGCGCAGGATTTGACATCCCCCGTATCCGTTTTGGCACTGCGCTCTCGTTCCACCTCTAATACTATATAGCCGTTGCGTATGACTACTGCGGCAAAAGGGCGATCGTCAGAACCCAGTAACCATTGCTTAAGATCATCAAGTTTAGCCGGGTCCATGCCCGCAAGCCGTTGAATATCTTCGGGGCTTTCCAGTTTACGCCATCCGCCTTCAGATTCGGGTGGTGGAAAGTAGCATGTTTCCATATCCTTACCAGACTCAATAGAAGCGTCAGGCTTAGTAATCGTGTCCGATGCAAAGCAATAGCTGATAACAAATAGTAGGCTAATTCCAATATAAAATAATCCGTTCATCATTTTGATCCCCTGTAACCGGTGATTTGTTTTCTCCGTTCCAGATAATAAAGGTAGTTTTCGTAAGATATATCCTCTGGAACGCCGTGATCCACAAGTGGTATGAAACCGCCTTTTTCAACAACAGGAGCCAGACGCTCAATCTCAGCGTCAATAGCTTCCTTGCCTTTAGCCAAAGCCCTTTTGTCAACGTTTCCCCACATCACGATGTCATGCCCATATTCATCTCGCAATTTTCCAGCATCCATACCAGCGGCGACTTCAAGGGGATAATGCCCAATCACACCGCCCTCAATCCATAACGGGAGCAGTGCCTCAATATTGCCATCACAGTCAACCCATGACAGTTCAACACCGTGTTCAACGAGGAATTTCGTCATCTTTTTATAATTCGGCAGAAGGAATTTCCTGAACATAGCAGGTGAGATCAACGGACCAGCTTTATAGCACATATCCTCCCAAAATAGAGCAAAGTCAACGTCAACCTCGTGTAAAGCTCTATGAAGCACCTTTATAAAAAAGTCCGTAAGATAATCCATCATTTCCTGAATAAGTTCAGGGTCATCGTAAAACATCAGGCTAATATTATTGACGCCAATCCAGTTACGGGCAAAGCCATAGAAACTTCCACCATCAATGCTTATGGGATAGTCTCTATTTTTCCATTCCCTCTTCATCGTCTCCCATTGTGATTCCTCTGGATAGCGTCCAGAGCTGTCGGGATTCAACTGCTCCTCTTTGAACTTTTCCCAGTCCTCCCTGTTCTTGATTGGGTAATCCAGCCATTGATACGTTGGGTAGCCTTTCACGTCCCTGCGCACCTTAGTAAGCACGCCGTCCCCGCCACGATACAGCCGATAATCCTCCGTTTCCTCAATTATCACAGTTGGGAACCCCGGATACATGCCCAGATTCACAGGCACACGAGGATTACCCCAAAAAGCCGATATAAGACCTTCAAACCCAAAATACTTGAAGGGATCAACGTCACTTGGCATCCCCTCTTCCCGCCATCTATCGAAAGGACCGATCCAGTCCGCCCAAAACGGCAGATAGTCAACTTCCTGAAACCTCATAGTTCGCCAGAATCTTTCTCTGTTAGTCATAAACTTTTCCTTATATATTTAGGTTATGTCAAGGAACGAGACCCAACAATTCTAATTCTGAAGTATACTCTCAATTGCTTCTATGCCTTTGTTCGCCCAAAGGTAGACAATGGTATCTCCTAAAATTGTCCCCAAAGCAATCGGGTTGCCGAATAAATCAGATGCGTGAATATCATCACCTTGCGGAATCTTAAATTCTGCGTGATTATATTTTGCGGATAGCACCGCAACTGAGCGATCCTTACCATCAAACAGGTAGGTTCCACCGGCATCGTGCAAGCGAGTCCAGTTGACACCGACAGCTTTTGCCATCATTATATGCCGCACCGTAGAGTTTGTGTGTATACCAAACGGCGAATTTGGCGCATCCTTCATCCAATAGTGAGGGCGATGCAGGCGATGTACGATTATCTCGTAGTAAGGGCTTATCCTCTCACCATTTGGTTTTTTAACGTGGGCTTCTATGCGGAAAGCACCGTAGGGCTTATCGGGAAACACGTTATATCTAAGCATACCGTAATGGATAAATCCATCGCCGATAGCTACGTTTGGAAGTGATTTTTCCTCACCGTAAAGATTGACAACTTTTACCTTGAGTACTGCATCGGGAATGTTTCCACTGATGCAGAATCTAATCAACGGTAGCTCATCATCAAATTGCACAAGGGCAGGCAAAGCATCACCTTCTGGACACGCTAACGCAACCTCACAGGCAAGCTGGCTACTGTATGAAGTCGCATAACTTCCTGCCTCAACCTGCATAGCGTCAATCCAGAGTTCCCCTTTCCTTCAATCCTCAATCCATAAGCACGGGCAGTTAAGCGAGGTGAGAACGTAATGTTTATCCTCTGCCATTCATTAGTTTTTGGCAGAAAGTCCTTGCTTGCCAGTTGGCCACGATCACAAAGGACGATCAGCTTTCCGTTCCAGTCACCTTTGACGTAGATGCTTGCTGTATGTGGTTCAAAGACTTTGTTTACTGCAAACGGTGCCGTATAGATTTTCATATCTTCACTGGCTTTAATCTTCAGCGCAGGTGCGCCGCTGGGCCCTATCATATTAGTATCACTATTTATAACAACGTCGTCAGTATCGGAGCTATCTCTATCCAGTGACCATCCGCTTTGCAGTCCCAATGGAAATCGGGAAATTCGCAGTAGATTTTTACTGCCAGATTCTTTGTAATTAGCTTTTGCGTCAGCCAGAAGCTCGCTTTCAGATCGCTCTATCAACTGAATCCCGGCAACATCAAAGGCGCATTCACCGTAGACTATAATGAAAAAGCCAATTGGCTGTTTATTTGCTTTTGTCGGGTAGGTGAATGAGTATTTTTGCCATGAACCCGAAAAATTGCCATGCTCTATGAACATAAACTCCTGAATTGCGTTTAATGAGCGGACACAGAAAGCGGCTGACACTCTCGATGGGTTACGAATTTTGAGTGAAAGCTTATAATAGTTGCCGTCAACAGTATCAGGCAAAGGCTGAAACGCAATCTGGCACCATCCCTCTGTGCGTTTTTTGACGTTGATGCGCAGGAACTTTAGTCCATCTTCCTCCACAGGCTGATAATCTACCTGAACCTTAGCCCATTCGGAATTGTCGCTCCACCCATCAGGCAATTTCCCTGTTATCTGCAAATTTTTTTGCTCGTTGATGATATTAACCTCGTGGGCCGCATTGCCGAAGTCCGTATCAATCAGCGTTTTTGCATTGATATTAGCAGGAAACATCATCATCACTGTAAGTATTCCTAAAACGCCTAAATACCACATTTTAAGACTCCATGTATAAATTTTTTCGATAATGATAAACCAAATTAATTTGTAGCCCAATTCTCTAAGTTGGCTTATTTAATACTCACCAAGATAGAATCTTGGGTTACTTTTTGAATTCGCAAACAGTATCAGTAATGATAAAATCATTGGCAATCTGTATCTTACCTGACTTTCGTTCAACAGTCAACAGAAAATTCCGTTAGCCAGGGTCGAATATCAAGTTCTTTCCTATGTTTTTTAAAACAACAGCATTCCTGATAATCTTCTTTATGTTGCATCCCCCTATTATTTTAGATATAAGTTTATCTATATAGTTTTTCCTTGACTTATCTCTATGACAGTAGTAATATCAACGTTGTTCCCTCATAAGTACTAATCGTGGTAAGCCTGATAAAATGTGACTTATAATTTCACAAAAAATACAAAGAAATAGTGATGAACAACAATAAAGTTGATTTTTCAGACCCGTCACCTGTTACTTATTTTTTGTGTCTTTGTGGTCAAAATCTGACAGTACCGTTTATATCGTGGAGGTACGTTAAATGAAAGAAAAGATTAAGTTAGCGATCATCGGTTGTGGTGGAATGGCTGGAGGGCATTTGAACGCTTGCAAAGAGCTAAAGGAGAAATTTGACGTTTTCGACCTCGTTGCGACCTGTGACGCTGTTGAGGAAAAGGCGGAACGCTTTGCAGAAATAGCGAAGGAGTTTCAGAAAGGCGCAAAACCGAAGGTATTCAACGATCATCGGCAATTACTGGATAAGGTTAAAATTGATGCGGCACTCATTCCAAGCCATCACCGCAGTCATCACATTATCGGAATAGACTGCCTTCTTGCAGGTGCGCACGTCATGACCGAAAAGCCCTTTGCCATAACCATCAAAGCGGCAAGAAAGATGATTGGCACAGCGAATAAAGCGGGAAAGATAGCCGCTGTTGCAGAAAACTACCGATATGACCTGTCGAATCGTGCTATTAAATTTGCCATTGAGCATGGGCTTATCGGCAAGCCTCAGATGCTGTTTCAGGGCGGTGTCGGCGGGGAACTGAACGCAAAGCTTGCAAGTACCGCATGGCGCCATCATAAGCTCGAAGCCGGCGATGGGACGATTCTGGATAATGGCGTGCATGACAGTGATTTGTTCTATTACTTTCTTGGTGAAGTGAACGAGGTTTACGGGGCAACGTTCCGATTCGACGACATAAGGTATAGAAGGGATGATAAAGGGAAAGTCACAGAGACGACCTACAACGACTGCAACGAGGGCGGGTTTGCAATACTCAAATTCGTAAACGGTGTCTATGGGCAGTGGGGACCTGCTTACTGGGCTGGACACGGTGAAGGCGCAGGATATGGGAGATGGATTTACGGCTCAGAAGGCGTGTTAAAAGGCAGTGACATTATCAGAGCAGATGGCACGAAGGAGAACGCAACGACGTATTTTGAAGCTAATGCCAGCGATGAACTGAAGCAAAAGCTGTTCCCGCTTGGGCTAACGAACTCCGTCTCTCTTGAGGTTTACGGCTTCCTCAACTGCATCCAGAACGGCGGAATACCCGAAACTGACGGTGAAGTCGGGATCAAAGCCCTATCCATCGCATATTCGCTTATTGAGTCATCCTGTTTGAATGCCCCTGTCAAAGTCAAGGATGTTGAAAGTGGCAAGATTGAGGTCTGGCAAAAGGGGATCAACGAAGACCTCGGGCTATAGTGGCCATTGAAAAACGCCTTTAACTCCGAAGAAACGAAATATTTATAGCATACAGTAATAATCGAAATTCAAATCCTCAGCGGGGTGGTATATTTTTTCGTATTTCGCTCCATACGGAGCTATAATTTTGGTTGTTTATACGAGTTTTTCAGTTATGAGTAATACTTGACCAGATTAATGTTTAACTTTATAAACAACGCTTCAAAATCCCCCCTTCCCCCCTTTTCCAAAGCTGACAAGGGTAGGTTTTTTGAATATAAGAGGTGTAAACCCAGTAGACATAGGCTTTTAAACAACCCTCTTAATCCCCCTTTGATAAGGGGGAATTGTCAAAATATTGACATGAAAGTTGACTCTGAATTCGTTTGACTAACTTGATATGCAAAGTCAGCTAAAACAGCTTCAGATCACATCTCGATGGGGTGAACGGTTACTATTCCCCCTTAAAAAAGGGGGACACAGGGAGTTGTTTTATATTCTTGCCTACTCGTTTTATGTTACTCATGTTTTAAAAACCTACCCTTATCAGCTTTTCCAAAGGGGGAATTGTAAATCCTTTATCCATAGGGTTTTGCAAACTTATGGGTAAAGATTAGTTTTTCAAACACGGCTTGGAAGGTTAATCCCCTTACTCCCAAAGGGTATCATGCTGGCATTAACATATCCATAATATCATCAGTAGATTTACCCTCCATAAATAAACGTTTACATAACTCTAGCATAGAACGCATAACTTCACGAGCTATTGTGCGGCA
>Ga0315274_10006542_pt1 | contig 16955 bp, 16 predicted proteins | sample YL17G02_20_MG_FD_203700 | JGI IMG/M metagenome (GOLD analysis project Ga0315274, IMG submission 203700) | Sediment microbial communities from Yellowstone Lake, YNP, Wyoming, USA - YL17G02_20 | ecosystem: Environmental > Aquatic > Freshwater > Lake > Sediment | place: USA: Wyoming | collected...
GCGGGCAAAAAGACGTTGGTCGTTGTGCTGGGGCGGGAACGGGCTGTGTGGGGCTATATCGCCCTGCTGGTAGCCACCTATCTGACCATCGCTGTCGGGGTACTGGTACGCACCTTTCCCTGGACGATCCTGCTGGGCCTTTTGTCGTCCCCCTTTGCGTACCTCGCGATCCGAGGAGCGCTGCGAGATCACGACGACACGCAAAAGCTCATTCCAACCAATGCGCTGACCATCCAGATTCATCTGCTGACCGGGCTGCTCCTGTGTGTCGGGTATGCCATGGCGCCATGGGTGCATTGATCTGCCAGGAAGAGGCGCGGGTTGACATCCTGGGTTTTTATGCTACAATCGGCCATCCGACCAAGGTGGACGGAATTCGCAGAGAGTACAGAGCAAGGAGACGAAAAGCTGATTTGAACAGCGCGATCGCGTTTGTTTCTCGTTGCGGATCTCATGCCCTCTCGTGGTGATACCAGCCTGGCGAATACTTGCTGAAAAAGAGCTCGTCCTCCATGTCGGAACCAAGTGAGTACTATCGATCGCTTGTAGACAAGGACACGTTTAGCGTATCCTGGGAGCTTGTCCCCGGGCGAGGAGCGTTTGAACGATACCAGGAAGAGTTCATGGCATCGGTTGAGCAAGCTGCCAAGGGGGGCAGGGTCCATGCCTTGACCATCACCGACAACCCTGGGGGCAACCCTGCAACCTCTGGTGAGATGCTGGGCGTGGAATTGAAGAGGTTGGGGACCGAGGTCGTGGTCCACTTTACCTGCAAGGACAAGAGTCGAAACCAGTTGGAGGCCCTGCTCTATGGCCTGGAGAGAGCGTCGGTCCGCAACCTGCTGGTATTGACCGGTGATTATGCCTCTGCAGGGTATGAGGGGCATTCGACTCCTGTGTTTGACCTGGATGCCACGCAATTGCTGGGCCTGATCAGCCGCCTCAACCAGGGTCTGGAGATCCCCGGAGTAAGGGGCCCAGTCAAGCTTGCGCCCACCCATTTCGTGCCCGGTGCCGTGGTGAGCCCATTCAAGGCGACTGAGGCCGAGTTGATGGGCCAATACTACAAGCTCAAGAAAAAGCTACTGGCCGGCGCGCAGTTCATCGTCACGCAGCTTGGGTACGATGCGCGCAAGTTCCACGAGGCGCTCACCATGGTCCGGTACCTCGGATTTGAGCACATACCGGTGGTGGGCAACGTATATGTCCTGGCTGCGGGCCCTGCCCGGCTCATGAACCGCAACGGCCTGCCCGGATGCGTCGTCACGGACCCGTTTTTGTCGGTGATCCAGCAAGAAGCGCAGGCGAAGGACAAGGGCAAAGCCAAGCGGCTGGAGCGCGCTGCCAAGATGTACGCCTTTATGAAAGGGATGGGTTTTGCGGGTGTGCATATCGGCGGCCACGGCCTGAAATACCAGGATGTCGTGACGATCATCGAAATGGGCGAGGAGCTGGCGCCCAACTGGCCCGCCTTTTTGCCAGAGTTCGATTTCCCCCAACCGGATGGCTGGTACTATTTTGAGCGGGATCCCCAGACCGGACTGAACACGGATACTCCAGTGGACCGCACTCGCCGGCCGCCCACGCCCCTGGTCTACAGGGGGTTTCGCCTGCTCCACAAGACGATGTTCGATCCCAAGGGCGTCTTTTTCAAGCCCATGCACAGCCTTTCCGAAGCCATTGACGGGACTGCTCTGGAGGGCCCGTTTACGCGCATGGAGCACATTGCCAAGGTGGTCACCAACGAGTGCATGCACTGCGGTGACTGTGGTCTCCCCGACGTAGCGTATATCTGTCCGACCAGCCAATGCCCCAAGGGGCAGCGCAATGGCCCGTGTGGCGGGAGCTTTGAGGGATGGTGCGAGGTGTACCCGAACAAGAGGCGGTGCATCTATGCGCGCGCCTATCCCAGGCTCAAGCACTATGGAGAGGAAGACAGCTTGGGATCGTACTTGGTGCCGCCGGTGGACCATAGCCTGCGCAGGACCTCGTCGTGGCTGAACTTTTACATGGGGCGCGACCACACGGCCAAGCGGTTAGGGATCAAGCCGCCGGCCAGAAAAGGTACCGAGGCAGCCAAAGCGGAGGAATAGAACCTGACATGCACAGAGGTGGGCTCGCGGGCGAGCGCGTGATCCATGCCCTGGACGAGATAGATGGAGGTGACGGGCAAGGCCCCCACATCACCCTGGATACGGCCCTGGCTTTGGTAGAGGCCTTGTCCAAGGCGGCCGTCACCAGCGAAGTTAGCCTACTTTCTATGGCGAGCCAATATGTCATCCGGTCGGGCGGCAAGAGGCTCAGGCCCAGGGTGGTCCTTCTCTCGTACCAGGCTGCAGGCGGACAGGACATGCGAGAGGCGGTGCCTGTAGCAACTGCCCTGGAGCTGCTGCACACGGCGTCGCTGGTCCACGACGACATCAACGACCGCAGCGACATGCGGCGGGGTCAACCCTCCGTCAATGCCAGATGGGGAGACAGCCTGGCACTGCTGGTCGGCGATCACATCTTCGTTCGGTTGCTCAACCTGATCGCGGACCTTGGCCCTGACGTGATCCGGGTCTGCGCAGATTGCTGCCAGGCCGTCGTGGAAGGCGAAACCCTGCAGATGCTGCACCGAGGGGATATGGCCATGACCGAAGATACGTACCTCTCCGTCATGGCCAAAAAGACTGCTCTGCTGTTTGCCGCCTGCGGGGAACTGGGTGGCCTTTTGGCAGAGGGGACTCGCGATCAGATCGATGTCCTCAGGGAGTATGGCTACAACCTGGGTATGGCTTTCCAGATCAGGGATGATGCTCTCGATTGGGTGGGCACCAGCGGGGAAATGGGGAAACCGGCAGCCACCGACCTGAGACAGGGCAAGACGAGCCTGGCCACTATCTATGCTAGATCGGAGAGAGGTATCGACATTGGGTCATCTGCAGACAGCACTCAGGTGTCGCAAGTGCTGCAGCAGATGGGTGCTCTCGACTATGCCATGGCCCGGGCCAGGGACTATGCGGAGAGCGCCAAGCGAGCGTTGTTGTTGCTCGCAGGATCGGAGGCAAGCGCAGAGTTGAGCAGGTTAGCTGATTTTGCCGTCACCAGAAGTCGATGAAGGCAGCTCCGGCCTCTGTTGGATTGGCAAGTGGTTGCTGCTGTGAAACGTGGTTTGTCGGTGCGTGCGCAGCACCGGACTGACGAAGCACCGGTGGTCGCCGGATCGTCGGGAGAAGGAGGAGACCATGAGCGAGCAGCGGAATCCTGGGCAAGCTCCTGGCAGTGGCAGATGGCTCCGGGTACGTCGCGTCCTGATGTGGATCGGTGTCGGTCTCGTCGGTGCAGTGCTGCTGATCACTGCGGCCTACTATCTGGACGTGGCCACCGAATCCAAGGAGTTCTGTGGGCTGCTTTGTCACCCCAATCGCCCCGAGTATGTTACCCACGAGGCCTCACCGCATGCGAATGTGGAGTGCGGAACCTGCCACGTGGGCCCGGGGCTCACACCCAAGATCACGGCCAAGATCTATGGCGTTGGCGAGCTGGTCAGCCTTCTGACCAACAGTTATGACCGGCCCATCCAGTTGCCGGTAGAGCGCCTGCGGCCCGCTCGCGACATCTGTGAACAATGCCACTGGCCAGGCATATCGAACCCGGATCGACTGCGCCTGATCGAGACCTTTGCCGCCGACGAACAGAACACCGGGTCGCGCACCAGCCTGACGATGAGATTGGGAGGGGGACAGACCGACGGCTCTGCTGGCCAGGGGGTTCATTGGCACGTGGCTAACCCGGTTCAGTACGTGGCCACTGACCGTCTGAATCAGCAGATCGCCTGGGTAGGCTTGACAGTGAACGGGCAGCAGGTGGGCTACCAGCAGCAGGGGGTACAACTGACTCCAGAGCAATTGGCAAAGCTGCCTCGCCGCGACATGGACTGCCTGGACTGCCACAACCGGGCAACGCACGTGTTCGTCAAGCCCGAGCAAAAGCTGGATGAGGCTTTGGCCTCGGGGCGCATCGATCGCTCCCTGCCGTTCGTCAAGCGGGAGGGGCTGAAGCTGCTCTCGGCCTCCTACCCTTCACAGGACAAGGGCGTAGCAGCCATGGTTGGGCTCGCCGACTTTTATCGTTCGCAGTACCCGAGTGTCCTTTCCGCCAAGCAGCAGGCCATAGACCAGGCGGTGGCAGCGCTGCAGGACATTTACCGGCAGACCGTGTTCCCGGAGATGAACCTGACCTGGCAAGCCTACCCGAACAACCTCGGGCACGCCGACTTCCCAGGCTGCTTCCGCTGCCACGACGGTCAACACCTGAACGCACAAGGAGAGGCGATTCCCGCCAACTGCACCCTGTGCCACTCTGTCCCGGTGGCTACTCAGGTGGGTCAGCAGTCGGATCTGGGGCTGGCCGTCGGCGCGCCGGCCGCTGGTGTGACCAAGCCTGACTCGCATCTGAAAGCTACTTTCCTCGCAGACCATCGCGTGTTGGCAGATGAATCCTGCGTCAGGTGCCATGGGCCGATTCAGTACGGGGTGGACAACTCCAGCTTTTGCGCCAATGGCCTCTGTCACGGCCAGGAGTGGCCCAATCTGAACCTGAGGGCCGGCTTTACCCATCCGATCCAGCTCGTGGGCCAGCATGCGACGACCTCCTGCAACGCATGCCACCAGGGCGTGCGCAAGCCGTCCATCAAGGATTGCGCTTCGTGTCACAAGCCGCCGAGCACTCTTCACTTTGGCACAGAGTGTAGCAAGTGTCACACGCCAGAGGGCTGGGCTCAATCGGCGTCCCGGTGGGTCACTGGCGCGCCTGCCATTCCGCATCCCGTCGAAGCGGCAACCGACTGTCTGACATGCCATGGCGCGGCGGGCCGTAAGCCGGTACCCGCTTCGCACGAGGGAATCCCGTCTGCCTCATGCACGTATTGCCACAAAGGCCAGGCCGCGGCACCACTGACAGGGCCGCCCATTCCACACCGCGTGCAGGGCCCAGACACCTGTCAGACCTGCCACGGTCAGGGGCCTCTCGAGCCGACCTCCGCGATACACGTGGGGATTCCGGCAGGCTCGTGTCTGACCTGTCACACGAGCGTTCCGCTGGTGGACGTACCGACAATTCCCCACGTCATTGAGGGCCGGGACACATGTCTGACTTGCCATGACCAGGGCAAGCTCAAGCCGGAGCCTGTCAACCACCAGGGGTGGCCCAACGAGGCTTGCCTGCTCTGTCACAAGGTCCTTCCGGCGGCGACACCGGTGGCAGGACCTGCCATCCCACACCGCATCGATGGGCTGGCCACCTGCCTGAGCTGCCATGGCCAGGCACCGCTCAAGCCGGTTTCTGTGGTTCACCAGGGCATCTCAACTAACGCGCCAAGCGATACGTGCTTGGCCTGCCACAAGAGTGTGCCTCTCACAGATGTGCTTGCGGTTCCCCACAGAACCCAGGGACGAGAAGACTGCCTGGCTTGCCACGGGCAGGGCGAAGAGGGGAGAACTCCTGAGAATCACAAAGGTTGGCCCAAGGAGTCTTGCCTGCTCTGTCACAGAGGATCGTGAGTGTTGCACGGCTCTGGATAGAGCGGAAAGGAGGCAGACTACCCAAGAAGCGTGCTGCACTCGATCTGTCATCTGTTTGAGCCCATGCACGGTCTGCTCGCATGAATTGGGAGCCAGGTGAAGCGCAAGCGGGCAAAACCTATCTCGGCCGCAACAAGCACGTCGAGGCGTTCAGCAACTGCTCGCAGTGCCATGCTGTGCACAAGCTAAAAGTACAGATACAGGCTTGCGATGGGTGCCATCAAGGGGTCAAGACTCAAGAAGACCTGAAAACCATCCGCATGTCCACGACGGACTATGACGGAGACGGTGACACGAAGGAAGGGATCGCTGGCAAAGTGGGCACGTTCCAGGACGCGCTCTATGCTGCCATGCAACAGTACGCGGCCAAGGTGCTCAAGGCACCCATCGTGTACGAAACGACCGAGCATCCCTATTCCTTCAAGGACACCAACGGCAACGGAAAAGTTGACCCTGGTGAGGCTGTAGCGGAGAACGGGCATGATTTGTGCCCTCTACGCCTCCCCCCTTCCCGCAAGCGGGAAGGAGGGAGGGTGGGGACGTGCGGATGTTCCTGATCGGAGCGATAATGGTTGAGACTGAGAGCGTTAGCCCGAACCAGGCGCGGCGGCCTCTCTCCAGCAAGCGGCTCGGACTTGTGATCGTCGGCATTCTAGTCGCTGTGGTGGCCGGGTATCTCGTCTTCAGTGCGGCGCGCGGGTCCGCCGCTTACTATATGACGATAGAGGAAGTGAAGGAACAAGGTGCGTCCGAGCGGACGGTCCGGGTCACAGGGAACGTGGTCGGCGAGAGCATCGTCTGGGAGCCTCGTGACCTGCGTCTCCAGTTCGAGATCGCGGACGATGTAGGGCGACTGTCGGCAGTCTATCATGGCTCACGGCCCGACATGTTCCGCGATGGTGCTCAGGTCGTCCTCGAAGGCCGATACTCGCCTCAAGGGACCTTTGAAGCGCGCACCATGCTGCTCAAGTGTCCGTCCAAGTACGAGGCGGCGAAGTAAATGGCGACTGTTGGCACCTGGGCTCTCGTGCTGGCGTTGGCCGTCTCGGCCTATACGGCTGTGGCTGCCGCATTAGGCGCACGAAAGCAGAATGCCGCCCTCCTGGAAAGTGTTCGCAACGGTGTCTGGCTCGGCGTAGCTTGGTCCACCGTGGCCTCGGGCATTCTGCTGTTCCTCTTGCTCAGCCGCGACTTCGCAGTTCGGTACGTGTACGAGCACACCAGTAGCGACCTGCCTCTGGCTTATACTCTCTCTGCTTTCTGGGCTGGGCAAGAGGGCTCTCTGCTGCTGTGGCTGTGGTTCGTGACCGTGCTGAGCGCGGTCCTGGCCTGGCAGCGCGCCTGGAATCAGCGCCTGAACCTCTATGCCCTTGCCATCCTTGCCGGTACACAGGCTGTTCTGGCTCTTGTCCTCCTTCTGGCCTCCAGCCCCTTTCGGCTTTTGTCCAGTGTCCCTACTGAGGGGCAGGGTCTAAACCCCCTGTTGCAGAACTTTTGGATGATCGCGCATCCTCCCGTGGTGTTTGCCGGGTACGCGGTGTACACCGTTCCTTTTGCACTAGCGCTGGCTGGCCTGATCGCCGGGCAACTGGACGCGAGCTGGCTACGAGCGGTTCGACGGTGGGCGCTGCTAGCCTGGCTGTTTCTGGGCACTGGCATCCTGATGGGCGCATGGTGGGCCTACCTCGAGCTGGGCTGGGGGGGCTACTGGGGCTGGGATCCGGTGGAGAACTCTTCCTTGATCCCATGGCTGACGGGCACAGCGCTGCTCCACTCGCTCATGATGCAGCAGCAGCGCCGAGTTTTCCGGGTCTGGAACCTGTGGCTGATCACGCTGACCTTTGTGCTGTGCGTTTTCGCTACCTTTGTCACCCGCAGCGGGATCATCCAGTCTGTCCATGCGTTTGGACGGTCCTCCATAGGCTACTATTTCATTGCCTATATCGGCGCGTGCCTCATTGGCCTGGCCTGGCTGCTGTATCGACGCCGGACCGAGTTGCGCCATTCGTTCGAGCTGCGTGTACTGCTCTCGCGCGAGGCTGGCCTGCTCCTGACTAACTTGCTCTTTCTCGGCACGGCGCTGGTCATCCTCGTCGGCACTCTCTTCCCCGCCTTGACCGAGGTGATCCAGGGGCGCCAGGCCAACCTGGATGCGTCCTTTTACCGGCGGACCGTGGGCCCTCTATCTCAGGTCATCATCGTGCTGATTGGCATCTGCCCCTGGTTGGCGTGGGGGGGAGTCTCTTTTGCCCGGCTTCGCCGAGAGCTGTTGCCGCCTCTGGTGGGTGCAGCGGTCACCGTCATCGCTCTCCTGGCCCTGGGCATCCGCGAGGCACTGGCCCTGGTGGCCTTTGCCATCTGCGCCTTTGTGAGTGTCTCATTGCTGGCAACGTTTTTCCAGGGGACGCTGGAGCGTCGTCGCAGGACTGGTGAGGGCTGGCCACGGGCATTGTGGGGCTGGATCAGCACCAGCACTCGCCGTTCTGGTGCCCACATCGTCCATCTGGGGATCGTGCTGATCGCGGTCGGCATCACCGGCTCGTCGATCTATCAGGACGAAGTGCAGGTGGCTCTCGTCCCAGGGCAAGCAGTGGATGTCCACGGCTACACGCTGGTGTACCAGGACTTGGCCTCCACCATGACGTCCGCTCGACAGCAGGTCACGGCTGTCGTGGACGTGTACCGGGGTAGCAAAAAGGTCGCTACACTCCGGCCGCAGAAGGACGTTTATTGGAACATCGAGCAGTGGGTGACAGAAGTGGCGATCCGCTCCACACTCAAGGAAGATCTGTACCTCATCCTGGCTGGCTTTGAACAGGACAAGACAGCCAGCTTCCGCGTCCTGATCAACCCCCTGGTCATCTGGCTCTGGATCGGCGGAGCGGTGCTGCTCGTGGGCGGGGTGGTGGCCTGGTGGCCAACCAGGCCCGAAAGGAGCGGCGGCTAATGCAGTTGAGTACAACCGTGCGGTTGAGTACAGCCGTTCTCAGGGCACCCGTATCGAGGCGCACTGCCTGGCGTGCGGCCGTGTTGCTATGTGCCTGGCTGTTGCTCCTGCGGTTGTCGAGCGCTGTGATGCTTCTGGCGCAGGGCGGTGGGACGATCCGGGGGAGCGTGGTCAATGGCACCTCGGGTGGCGGTTCGGTAGAGGGCCTGCAGGTCACCCTACGCTCTTTCACCGGGAATACAGAAGGTGAGCGCTACACCACGGCCGCCGACGCTGCAGGTGTCTTCCGCTTTGAGGGTTTGGACACTGGCAGCGACCGAAGCTACATGCCCCAGACCGAGTACCAGGGTGTAGTGTACTCGCCAGGCAGCCTGGCCTTTGAGGCCGGCCAGACAGAACTGGCGACCGAGATCGACGTCTATGAGACGACCACTGACAATCGAGACATGGGCGTGGGACGAGCCCATATTCTGATCGAAATGTCGGACAGCGGCGTGTCGGTCACCGAGATGTATGCGTTTCTCAACCCCACCGATCGCACTTTTGTCGGGGCAGAGGAGACCGGTGGGCGGCGCTGGACATCTCGTTTCCTGCTCCCCCAGGGCAGCCGCGATCTCACCCCGGAGGATGGCACCCTAGGCGGCAGGTTCCTGGCCGTGGAAGGCGGTTTTGTGGACACAGAGCCACAGTGGCCGGGTACGACCACAGTCCTGTTCTCCTACGCTGTCGACTGCCCGACCGGTGAGTGCAATCTGACCCGACAGGTAAGCCACTCGATCGCCAACCTGAACGTGCTGATTCCCGACACGGGAGCGCAGGTGCAGAGCACCAGGCTGACACGGGCGGGGACACAGAAAGGGCAAGGGCAATCCTACCTGAACTATGCCGGGCGCGACCTGCTACCGGGGGACACCCTGGACCTGCGTATACGGCTCCAGCAGCCCACTTCTCCGGCGGCTGCGGGTCGTGTGGGTGGCTCGCAGCCCGTGCCGTGGATTGTCTTGGGCACAGCAGCCACCCTCTTGGTGCTGGTCTACCCTTTCTGGCGACAACGGGTGCAGGCTGCTGCCCGGGAGCGGAGATGATCCGCGTCCGTGGCCTGGAAAAGTCCTTTGGCGATCATTGGGCCCTTCGCGGCGTGGACCTGGATGTGGCCGAAGGAGAGTGCCTGGCCTTGATCGGGCCAAACGGGGCGGGCAAAACCACGCTGCTGCGTGTCCTGTCTACCCTGACCAAGCCCAGTGCCGGAACTGTGTATCTGGCCGGGCAGGACCTGGCGTCAGGAGCCACCGAGATCCGGCGGCGCGTCGGGTTTTTGTCCCACCAACCCCTTCTCTATGACGACCTGACGGCCAGAGAGAACCTGCGTTTCTACGGGCGCATGTATGATGTCCGAGAGTCGGAGAAGCGCGCCACTGCTTTGCTGCAGAGGGTAGGCCTGGAGTCGAACCAGCAAGACCTGGTGCGCACCTTTTCGCGGGGCATGAAGCAGCGCCTGGCTATCGCTCGAGCCCTGCTGCACGATCCGCCGGTGCTGCTGATGGACGAGCCGTACACCGGCCTGGACCAGAGGGCCGCAGCCACATTGGACTCGGTACTGCAGGACGCCGGCGCGACCTCGCGCACCATAGTCCTGACCACCCATGACCTGGAGCGTGGGCTCCGGATCAGCCAGCGCACCGCCTTGCTGGTGGGTGGCAGGCTGGTGTACGAGATGAAGCAGGGTGACCGGGACATTGAGCTGTTCCGGCAAGAGTATGAGCGGCAAACGGCAGGGGGCGGTGTGACGCGGTGAGTACGCTGCGAAAGGTATGGGCGATCGTCTACAAAGACCTGTCCCTGGAGAAGCGCAGCCGCGAGATGCTCAGCTCCATGTTCATCTTTGCCCTCATCGTGATCCTCGTCTTTAGCTTTTCCTTTGACCTGCGGGTTGAGCGTGTGCAACAGGTGGCGCCCGGAGTGTTGTGGGTGGCGATCACCTTTTCGGGAATGCTGGGCCTGGCGCGCTCTTTTGTCCAGGAGCGAGATCAGGGCTGCCTGGATGGCCTGCTCTTGTGTCCCATCGATCGCAGCGTGATCTATCTGGGCAAGGTGCTCAGCAACCTGTGCTTCACTACCATGGCAGAGGCGATCCTGCTGCCGCTCTACCTGGCCCTCTTTGACCTTCCGTTCAGGCTGCTGCTGGTGCCCATCCTCCTCCTGGGGACCCTGGGCTTTTCCGCTGTCGGCACCCTTGTGTCAGCGATGACTGTGCACGCTCGCGCTCGCGAGGTGATGTTGCCGGTCCTGCTCTTTCCGCTGGTGATGCCGGCGATCATTGCAGCCGTCAAGCTGACAGCAGGGATACTCGATGGGCAGCCGTGGGGGGAGATCAAACATTGGTTGCAGTTGCTCGTTGCGTTCGACCTGATCTTTCTCTTTGTGTCCTATGTGGCCTTTGAATACGTGGTGGAGGAGTGACGTGCACCGGAGGCGGTTTGGGGTCGGTGACCTGTTGGACGGGATCGCTGCCGCAGCGGTGGCCGTGGCTCTGTTCCTGGTGTTCCTGGTCGCCCCGCGTGAGGCGGTGATGGGCGACATCCAGCGGGTGTTCTATTTTCACGTGGCTGCTGCCTGGGTGGGCTACCTGGCTTTGCTGGTGGTTTTCGCCGCTGCGGTGGTGTATCTGCTACGCGGGGATCGACGTTGGGACCGTGTCGCTCTTTCCTCTGTCGAGATCGGCATGGTGTTCCTCACGGAGGGCATTGTCACCGGCATGTTCTGGGCCAAGGCTACCTGGGGCAAACCGTGGGTCTGGGAGCCTCGGCTGACAACGAGTGCGGTGCTGTGGGTCATCTATGCGGCGTACCTGCTCCTGCGGCGGTCGATCGAGGACCCGGGGCGGCGAGCTCGCCTCAGTGCCGTGTATGGCGTGCTTGGGTTCGTGGCGGTGCCGATCAACTTTATGGCTATTCGCTGGTGGCGGGCCGTGCACCCATTGGTCTTTGACAGCAGTGGAGCCCACCTGGCACCCTTGATGCTGGCTGTGCTCATCTTTTGCGTAGTGACCTTCACCTTGCTGTACGCCTCGTTGCTGCTCCACCGCTTGCGCCTGGAGTGGATGAGCGAGCAAGTGCGGCACCTTCGTCGCCAGCAGGGCGCTTGAAAGGAGCAGGGCCATGGCCTATCTGTTCGGCGCATATCTGGTTCTCTGGGCGATTACGTTTGGCTACGTCTTTTCCATCGGCGCGCGCCAGAAGCGTCTCCAGCAGGAGCTCCAGCGGCTGCGCGAGCAGGCCGAGGCTGAGGACCAACCCACGCCGTGATGAACGGAGAGACACCGGGAACGACCTTGACGCAGAACAAGAGCCGCTTGCCGGCGATCCTTGGCAGTGTCGTCGCGCTGGGGCTACTGGCGCTGATCGTTTACGGCCTGCTCTCGTCGAAGACGGGCCGTCCAAAGGCGGGAGAGCCAGCCCCGGACTTTCGCCTCGCATTGTTCGACGGTTCGCAGATCGCGTTGAGTGACCTCTATGGGCAGGTGGTGGTACTCAACTTCTGGGCTAGCTGGTGTGTCTCTTGTCGTCGCGAGGCGCCGGCGCTGCAGCAGGTGTGGGATACGTACCAGGACAGAGGCATCCGTTTTCTCGGCGTGACCTACCAGGACGCCGGAGATGCATCGCGCGCGTTCCTGACCCAGTACGGCATCAGCTATCCCAATGGCCTCGATCCGCGTGGCCACATCAGCGCAAGCTATGGGGTGACCGGCGTCCCGGAGACCTTTCTGATTGACCGCAGCGGCAACGTGGTTTGGGTCCAGATCGGGGAAGTGGACGCCAGCACGCTGACGCAGCGCCTGGATGCGCTCCTGGGCCCGTAGCGTAGATCGCTCTGGTGTTCACCGAAACTGAGGCAGAAATGCCTGGTGCACCTGTAGCATCTCGTCGAGGATAGCCCGCGCCTGTGAGATCGAGCTGATCGCCGGGTCAAGCAGCAGCGCCTGGAGCGCCGCGTTGCGGTCGCCGTGCACGCCGGCCTCGACCACCCGGTCAATGACCGCGATCTGGGTGCGACACATGGCTGCGATTGGCTCTGGCAGTGGGCCGACGTGCACGCCGTGCACGCCGCCCGCGTCCACTGTCGCCGGGACCTCGACGATGGCCCAATCGGGCAGATTCGGGATCAGGCTGTTGTTCGGCACGTTCACCGCCAGCTCGTACTGGTGAGTGTTGCCCAGCACGCCAGCGATGATCGGCACTGCTCGCTCGCCCGAACGCCGCGCCAGCAGGGTTTCGATTGCCTCCAGACCTTGCCCCCAGCGCTCCATACGGGCCGCCAGATCCGCGGCGTGACGGTCGGCCTCAGCAAAGTCGTACCCCTCCAGCCCACACTGCTCCCAGGCGTAGGACAGGTACTCACCCACGTGATCGTCGGATGGCGAAGGCCAATACCCGAATGTGTCCATCAAGAAGTGGCGCGATCAGCATGGCGCGGACTCTTCCGCCAGCTCCATCGCCATCTTTTCCCATTCCCACAGACGCTGCGGCTGGTAACGCACGGTCGAGATGTCCTTCATGATGATCTCGATGCGGCAACCCCGCGCCTTTTCGAGCGCCTCTCGCAACTGCTGGCGGGCCAGCTCGGGACGCCAGGTGTCCTCGGCCAGCACGGCTGGACTCGGCTTGAGAGAAAAGACATAGTCCGTGCCTAGCTCTTGGGCTCCCTTGCGAAGGTTGTTCCAGGGACTCATGGAGATCTTGCGCAGGTTGGGGATGCGACGCAGGATGCCTATCTTGCGCTCCAGAGGCTCGCAGCAGCCATAGTAGGTCAGCCCCCAACGCTCTAGCCAGCGCATCTCGTGCCGCAGGGCAAACTCCCAGTGCATGTCGGGCGAGACGTCCGAAAAGATCTGCGCCGTGGCGTTTCCCCACAGGCTATGGGCGCGCGGGTGCCCGGGGTCATAGCTATCGCCGGGCAGCTCGTCGGTGTACCCGTAGCCGCCGGACCCGATGCGCGTGTTGTCGTCGTTGAGGGTGAGCAGGTTCAACTCTTCCCATTGGTCCAACATACACAGATACGCGTCCACCAGGCGGGTCATGATGTCATTGACCATCTGTGGACGGTCGATCAAGTCCACCATCGCTTCGGCCACGCCCCACCAGCGGATCAGCTCGTCCCAGGGGGCAAACCAGGTCCCTTTGAGCCCCACCTTTTTCACGGGCATGATGTTGCCAAAGATGTCGCACATCCGCTGATAGGTTTCCTCGGTGGCCGCCAGGTCGTGCGTGACGACAGGCATCTTGATCTTTTCGATGTCTTCCGGCTCGACGATCTGGCGGTGAAAGTGCCTGGAGACGACGGTGCTCGCCTCGTCGGTTTTGACGATGTCCACGTCCTCAGATATGCCAAAGCCGGTGCTGTGGATGGCCAGTGGGCTGGCCAGGTAGTCATCCATGACCATGTCGCCGGGCATGTGCCGCCACTGGTACAGGCGCAGCCGGAGGCCGATCTCTACCCAGCGGGCCCAGGGATCTGTCGTCTGCAGCGTCAACTCGTCGTCTACGTTCATCTCGTGCCAGGGGATCTCGTTGATCCACACCAGCGGGCGCACGGGCTCCAGGTCATTCAGCCTGCGCCACAGTTCGGCCTTTTCCCTGTGCACCGGCAACGCGGCGATCTCGGCTTGCTGTTCCGCCAGGCGGCGGAGGACGTCCCGGTCTCGCTGTGAGATCATCTGCTCTTATCCTCTGGAGTAGGGATCGGCGGCGTCGCGCAGTCCATCGCCGACAAAGTTAAACATGAGCACGACAAGCACCACGAACACGCCCGGGATCATCTGCCACGGCTGCTCCGCAACGATATTGAGGTTCTGTGCTTCCTTGAGCAGCACGCCCCAGCTCACCGCAGGCGGCTGCATGCCCAGGCCGAGAAAGCTGAGCGAGGTCTCGCCCAGGATGGTGTAAGGAACAGACAGGGTCACAGACACCAGGAGGTAGCTTGCAAAGTTGGGCAGCAGGTGCCGATAGACCAGGCGGGGCGCCTCCACGCCGTACAGTCGGGCGGCCATGACAAAGTCTTCCTCGCGCAAGGACAGCAATTTGCCGCGCACGACCCGCGCCAGTCCCCCCCAGCCGATCAGCGATAGGATCAAGGTAATGGCGAAATAAACCCTGGTCACCGGCCATTGACGCGGAATGGCTGCCGCCAGCACCATCCACAGGGGAATGTTGGGCGTCGAGAGCAGGAAATCGATCGTACGCTGGACGATCTCGTCGGCGAGCCCGCCGACGAAACCCGAGATGCCGCCTAGCGTGATCCCGATCAAAAAGGTTATCGCCACGCCCGTCAGGCCGATGAACAGCGAAATGCTAGAGCCAAAGATGGTCCGCGACAGCAGATCCCGCCCCAGCCGGTCCGCGCCAAAGATAAGGAGTGGAGGGCCGTCTTTCCCTGTTCCCATTAGCCGCCACTGGATCGGCACAAGACCGAGCAATTTATGGGGATCGCTCGGGACAAGGAAACGGACCGGGTACCTTTCTGATGTGTCCTCCGAAAACGAGAGTTTTATGGTCTCCGGATCGACGACCCGCACCGACTTGTAGATGAAAGGACGTTGCAGCCCTCCCTCCTGGCTGTAGATGCGGATGGGTGTCGGTGGGGCGCTTTCATAACCAGAGAACCGATAGTTGGCGTCGTATGGAGCGAACAGCCCAGGCGCGATTGCCACAGTGTACATAATGGCCAGGATCACCACCCCAACGAGCGCCATCTTGTGCTTTCTGAACTGCCACCACATGAGTTGCCATTGCGTGGCATAGTATACGCGCTCGTCCCCACCCTTTTCGGGTTCCCTGTTTACACCAAGCTGACGCTCGCTCATTTTCCCCTCAGCTCTTCGCTTCATAGCGGATCCTCGGATCCAGCCAGGCCAGCAGGATGTCCGAGATGAACGTGCCGATCATGGTGAGCACACCGAGGATCAGCAGAATGCTCCCGGCCAGGTACATATCCTGGTTGAGCGTGGCTCGCAGCAGCACAGGCCCGATGGTCTGCAGGTTGAGAACGATGCCCACAATCACGCCGCCGTTGATCAGCTCGGGCAGCAACCAGCCAATCGTGGAGAAAATGGGGTTCATGGCAATTCGGATCGGGTACTTGATCAGGAGCCGCGTCTCGGCCAGCCCCTTCGCCCGGGCCGTCGTGACGTACGGTTTGCGCAGTTCATCGAGTAGCGTGGCCCGCAGGGTGCGGATCAGCCCCGCCGTACCAGACAGGCCAACGATCAGGATCGGGAACCAGATGTTGCTCAACAGGTCCAGGACCTTGGCCATCGACCAGGGGGCGTTGACATAGTTGGCCGAGAAAAGGCCGGTGATGGTCAGACCTGTCGTGAGGTACAGGACCCAGCCCATGGCGAGCGCCAGCAAAAAGGCAGGCATCGCCAAACCGACAAAGCCCATGAATGTGAAAACGTAATCAAAGAGTGAATACTGATTCGTCGCCGAAGCGATGGCGATCGGGATGGCCAGGATCCACACCACCAGCAGGCTCGAAACCGAGATCAGCAGGGTCATCGGCAGGCGTTCCATAATCAACTCGATGACCGGCTTTTGCCACTGGAACGACCAGCCGAAATTGAGCTGGAAAACGCTCTTCATCCACTTCAGGTACTGGATATACACCGGTTGGTCCAGGCCGTACATACGGCTGAGGTTTTCGATCTCAGCCGCGCTGAGCCGAGTCCCGGATGCCTCTAGCTGAAGGATATACGTCGACAAATAGTCGCCCGGCGGGAGCTGGATCAGGAAAAAGGTGACGATGGATATCATAAAGAACATCGGAACCAAGATCACGAGACGGCGAAAAAAATACCCTGCCATGGATTAGCTCCGCATTCTCTGATCCTATCACATCCGCAAACCGGGGTGATTCGCTCCAGGCCGCCATCCGGGGGCAGTCTCCCCTGAATCATTGAGATGACACCCCAGAACGCCGACCCGAAAGCCGCTCTTGCCCGCAAGACGAGAGCTCTGAGCGGATTCCCGGATGGATTCTCAAGGAAGCGGTGGCCCAGACGCCACCTGGAAAGGATGGCACCTGGGCCACCGGTACTCTGATCGGTCTACTTGAAAAAGATGTGCTCGGAAGCGAAAAGACAGGCCGACGCCCGGCCTTGCTTGGTGATGTTCCCCATGTTCGGCGCCAGGACCATCGGATTAGGGATGTCCCTGCCGACGGGGAACATGGGTCTGTTATCCGTCATCCACGTGGCAAAGCGCTTTTCTGCCGCTTCGGCTCGCTGCGTGCCGGGCACAACAGCGACCATCTCGGCGTAGATAGCATAGACCTCGCGGATCCAGTCGGGCGGCTCGATGCCCTCCTTGCCGTCTGTGTTGAGCCATGTGTTCCACAACTGTCCCCAACCAATGCGGTCGGTGGGCATATAGTCCACCATGAGGTACGGC
>Ga0315274_10006543_pt1 | contig 16952 bp, 13 predicted proteins | sample YL17G02_20_MG_FD_203700 | JGI IMG/M metagenome (GOLD analysis project Ga0315274, IMG submission 203700) | Sediment microbial communities from Yellowstone Lake, YNP, Wyoming, USA - YL17G02_20 | ecosystem: Environmental > Aquatic > Freshwater > Lake > Sediment | place: USA: Wyoming | collected...
GAAGAGGGGACGCGCAGGTGCTATATCACCAGCCAGAATCACGGCTTCGCCGTCGACCCCAAGAGCCTGCCCAAAGGCTGGCATCCTTGGTTCACCAACGCCAACGACGGAACCAACGAGGGCGTTCGCCACGCCACCCGGCCTTTCCTGAGCGTTCAGTTCCATCCCGAGGCCGCCCCCGGCCCCGTCGACACGGACTTTCTCTTCGATGTTTTTTTAGAGCGGATCCGATGAAGACCGGCAAATCCCCCCGGCCGAAAAAAATTCTCCTCCTTGGGAGCGGAGCGCTCAAGATCGGCGAAGCGGGCGAATTCGACTACTCGGGCTCGCAGGCGATCAAGGCCCTGAAGGAGGAGGGGATCGAGGTCGTTCTGATCAATCCCAATATCGCCACGATCCAGACGTCCGAGTTCCTGGCGGATAAGATCTACTTCCTCCCGGTCACCCCCCCGTTCGTGGAAAAAGTCATCGCCCGCGAGCGCCCCGACGGCATCCTCCTGTCCTTCGGCGGGCAGACCGCGCTCAACTGCGGCGTCGCCCTGGCCAAGTCGGGGGCCCTCGAAAAATTCGGCGTCGACGTCCTCGGGACGCCGGTTGCGTCTATCGAGAACACGGAGGACCGGGAACTGTTCAACGCCCGGCTCGCCGAGGTGGGGCTCAAATCGCCGCGCGGCTTCGCCGCCGCTTCCATCGAGGATGGCCTGCGCATCGCCCGGGAGATCGGCTATCCGGTCATGGCCCGGGTGGCCTACGCCCTCGGCGGCCGAGGAAGCGGACTTTCCCAGAACGAAACGGACCTCGCGGAGGGGCTCCGGAAAGCCTTCGCCCATGCTCCCCAGGTCTTGATCGAGGAATACCTCGAAGGCTGGAAAGAGGTCGAGTACGAAGTCGTCCGCGACCGCGACGACAATTGCATCACCGTCTGCAATATGGAGAACTTCGACCCGATGGGCATCCACACGGGCGAAAGCATCGTCATCGCTCCCTCGCAGACGCTTTCGAACAAGGAGTACCACACCCTCCGCGAGATCTCGATCCGGGCCGTCCGGCATCTCGGGATCATCGGCGAGGGCAACATCCAATTCGCCCTCAATCCCCGCAACGGCGACTACCGGATCATCGAAGTCAACGCCCGCCTGTCCCGCAGCTCCGCCCTGGCCTCCAAAGCCACCGGCTATCCCTTGGCCTTCATCGCCGCGAAACTCGCCCTCGGCTATTCCCTGCCCGGCCTCCGGAATTCGATCACGAAGCGGACGACGGCCTGCTTCGAGCCCGCCCTCGACTACCTCGTCGTCAAAATCCCACGCTGGGACCTGAAGAAATTCCGCCGGGTCTCGAAAAAAATCGGCTCGGAGATGAAATCGGTCGGGGAGGTCATGGCCATCGGCCGGAATTTCGAGGAAGCCCTCCAGAAGGCGACCCGGATGCTCCAGATCGGGATGTACGGCATGGTCGGCAACGAGAGCTACTCCTTCACGAACCTCGAAAAGGAGCTCCGCCAGCCGACCGACGAGCGGCTCTTCGGGGTCGCCGAAGCGCTCGCCAAGGGCTGGTCCGTCGACCGGATCCACCAGCTCACGAAGATCGACCGCTGGTTCATCGTCAAGATCCGGAACATCGTCGACGTCGAGGGGAAGCTCCGCCGACACAAACTCGCCGATCTTCCCCGCGACCTCATCGCCGAGGCCAAGCGGGAGGGCTTCTCGGACAAACAGATCGCCATCCTGACGGGCGCCGAGGAGCTCGACGTCCGGGCGAAACGCGAACGTCTCAGAATCCGTCCGGCGGTAAAGCAGATCGACACCCTCGCCGCCGAGTACCCGGCCCGGACGAATTATCTCTACCTGACCTACCACGGGAGCGAAGACGACGTCGCCTTCGAACGCCGCAACCGGAAGGTCATGGTCCTGGGGTCGGGCTCCTACAGCATCGGCTCGTCGGTCGAATTCGACTGGTGCTGCGTCTCGACCGTCCTGAGCCTCAAGAAGCTGGGCTACGAGACCGTGATGATCAACTACAATCCCGAGACGGTCTCGACGGATTATGATATCTGCGACCGGCTCTATTTCGAAGAATTAAGTTTCGAACGGGTCCTGGATATTTACAAACGGGAGAACCCCCGCGGCGTCATCCTGTCCATGGGCGGCCAGATCCCGAACAACATCGCCCTGAAGTGCCACAAGGCCGGGATGCGCATCCTCGGCACCTCCCCGGAATCGATCGACCGGGCCGAAAACCGGTACAAGTTCTCGAAGCTCCTCGACGAGCTCGGGATCGACCAGCCGGCCTGGCGCGAGCTCCGGAGCGTCAAGGAAGCCGAATCGTTCGCCCGCGCGGCCGGATTTCCGGTGCTCGTCCGGCCGTCCTATGTCCTCAGCGGGGCGGCCATGACCGTGGTCTTCGATGAGCGCGACCTGGACCTCTATCTTCAGAAAGCGTCCCGGGTCTCGCCGGAGTACCCGGTCGTCATCAGCAAATTCATCCTCAACGCCAAGGAGATCGAGCTCGACGCCGTGGCCAAGGACGGGATCATCGTCGCCTCGGCCGTGGTCGAGCACGTCGAGAACGCCGGGGTCCACTCCGGCGACGCGACCATGATCCTCCCTCCCCAGAAGACGTACATCGAGACGATGCGCAAGGTCCGGGAGACGGGCCGCAAGATCGCCGCGGCCCTCCGGATCACGGGGCCGTTCAACATCCAATATATCGCCAAGGACAATGAGATCAAGGTCATCGAGTGCAACCTCCGGGCCTCGCGATCCTTTCCCTTCGTTTCCAAGGTCTCGCGGGTCAATTTCGTCGAGCTGGCCGTCGAGGCGATGATGGGGCGCCGGCCGAAAAACGTCAAATCCACCCTGGATCTCAACTATGTGGGGGTCAAAGCGCCTCAATTTTCGTTCTCCCGGCTACGCGGCGCGGATCCGACGCTCGGCGTCGAGATGGCTTCGACGGGCGAGGTCGCCTGCCTGGGCGAAGACGTTCATGAGGCGTTCCTGAAGTCGCTTCTCTCGGCCGGTTACACCCTCCCGCGGCGTTCCATCCTCCTCAGCATCGGCGGCCGCGTCCAGAAACACAAGTTTTTGCCGTCCGCCCGGACGCTCCACGAAATGGGCCTCGCCCTTTTCGCCACGGACGGAACATCGGCCTTCCTCAAGGCCGCGGGCATTCCGAACACCCGCCTCCATAAGATTCACGAACGCCGGTCTCCGAACATCCGGGATCACATCGCCGAGCGGAAGATCGATTTTGTCGTCTCGACGCCCGATCCGGAACGCAAGGCCGCTTCGAAAAGCGGCTATGAACTCCGGCGGATGGCCGTGGACTACTCCGTCCCCCTCCTGACGAACCTCCAGGTCGCGGAGCTGTTCGTCCAGTCGATCGCCTCTAAGACGATCGACGACCTCCAGATCAAACACTGGGGGGAATATCGATAAAAAAGGGGACATGACCCGAATCTCTTGATTCGGGATCGTGTCCCCGTTATTTTATCTCTATTTTACCGTTTTTGGATCTCTTCCATCGTCAAGCTGGCCTTCTTCGTATAACCCGCCGGCACGGCGTAGACGCCCGCGGGCGCGTTCTTCTTCGCGATCTCGAGCACTTCGCTCGTCGTATGCATCTTGGCGCCCATGATCTCGGCATTCATGTCCATGGCGATCTGAAAGCCCTGGACCTTGGCCATCTCCTTGATCGAGGCGTCGTCGAGCCGCATCGTCCCCGAGAGAAAGGCGGGCAGGAGCTTCTCTTTGTAAATCGCCGGGTCGAAGGGCAGGTCGGTCGTCGCCCAGACCTTCATATTCATGGCCATGCCCATGATCGAGATCGTCACGTCATAGCCCTCGCAGTCCCAGGCGCCGATCTTTTTCTTTTCGCCCGTCGGATTGACCGCGGCCGTCATCTTGAACATCCCGGCCATGGCCGCGGCTTCGGGGGGCAGGAGCTTCGCGAAATCGAGAGGAAGCGGGGTTTCGACGTAGGATTTGGACTTGTGGTTGACGATCCAGACCAGCTTTTTCCCGAGGTCGATGACGAACGAATCGTCGGTCCCGATCTGGGCGAATTGGGTGTCGCTGAACCATTGCTCGGCCACCGAGTCCGTAGCCGGGCTCGTCTGGCCCATGAACGACGCGGCGTCGCTGTGGGTTTTGGTTTTGACGTAGACATCGGCCGAGAACGACAGGCTCGCCGCCAAGAGGACAAGGGCTACAAGGGAATAACACTTTTTCATAAAAAATCTCCTTTTACAATAGGATTATCAGACTATTACTAGACGTTATTTTATGGAAATTGGAAGGGAGAATCAAGGATTTTGAGATATGGCAGGCCTCAAAATGCTCTTATACCCCCTGTCCAGTTTTTGGGAAGAGGCTCACCGAGCCTTGTGGCCGGGGTTCGCGCGCGCCGCGAAAAAATTTCTATCCCTCGAAAGAAGGCCTGTTATGAAACCAAGGCGCTCCTCACTTCCTGGCTGACCCATAGAATGCTGACCTTGTCCGGGTGATAAAAGACGATCTCGCTTCTCCGGTCGCCATCGAGGTCGATCACGTCGTACGTCCCTCCGAGTGGGACCTTGATGTCCTTCCAGGGCAATCGCGAAAAGCTGGAATTTTTCCTGTCAAAGGAATAAATCGTCATCTTGTTGTTTTCCATCACCATCATGTCCTTCGCGCCATCGCCGTTGAAATCTCCGGCCATGCTGATCGGGACGCCGGCGAAAAAGCGGACACTCAGCCTTTTGGCAATCATCCCCGCTCGTGTAAATCCTTTACCCTGTCTGAACGGGAGGATTCTCAGCTCGATGTCCACATTCTTCTCGACATATTTTCGAATGATGCTCCCCAGGCTGAAGCCTTTCGTAACGGGACGAATGAGAACCAAGTCCTTGAGGCCGTCACCGTTAACATCGGCCAACGGCTCAGACCCTAAAGGGTAATCCGATGTTTCCAATGTCTGCGTCGGGCTCGCCAGATAATCCCCGATCTCTGGCTCCAGGATCAACTCTAGCCGAATCTGGGGTCTTTGGAGCAAGCCCCCTTCCGTTTTGACCTGATACGTCAGAAGGTCACGATGGCCGCTTCCGCGGATATCGGTGGATGTCGAGGACAGCCATACGCCGTGCGGGTCACGAACGATCTGACGCGGCTCCGCGCTGAACTTCTTGTCTCCGTCCAGAGTGTGAATTTGATATTCATAGAATCGGGAAACACCTTTGCCTGGGATTTGGATTTCCTTTCGTTCAATCCGGACGATTTCCAATTGAGAATCGTGATTGACATCCCCTATCAGAATGTCCCCCGAGACGGTTTTCTGGGCCCACTCCAAATACTTCACGGAGACCGGCCAATCTTTGTGGTAGAGATACCGGCCGTCTCTGCCGATCACTCCGCCCATGGGATTGGGGAACGATTTCAGGCCCGGATGATCAAGAAAAGTCCTCATCGCCAGGGGAAACTCCTGGGTGAAATGATAAACTCCCGCGCCGTCCTGCCGGTAAAAACGCAAAGCCCGCCAATCCAACAGCATCAGTTCGGGAATGCGGTCGCCGTCGAGGTCGATGGCAAAATGCGCTCTGACCAGGAAGGGGACATTATGGCCCCCATAGACCGTAGGAATGGTCACCAGCGTCACGGGTGTCATCTCCCAACGGCCTCCCTTCTTTTGAAAACAGGATACTCCCTGACCGTGCGCCACGCAGATTTCCTTTTCGCCGTCCGGAAGGACATCCGAAAAATCCACGGCTCCGCTCAGGGGGATGCGAATGATCTCGAAGTTCGAAAAAGAGCCGTCTGCGTTTTGATAGGATAAGAAGAGGGCGTCCTTATCGATAAAGAGAAGATCAAGGCGGCCGTCCTGATTGATGTCCTCGAAAATCCTTGCCTGGGACAGGGAAATATCCCGCAATTCTTCCGGAACGTCGAGTTTATAAGTCCTGGTTTCCTGGGCCGTTAAGGACGCGGCCAAGGCGCACAGGACGAGGGTGTTTCTCAGCGTAGAAATGAGGGAAAACGCCGGAATTTTCATTTTATTTATCGGCAAGGGCAAATATTCGAACCGCTTTGTCTTTGATAAAAATGAGGTCGCTTTTTCCGTTCCCGTCCAAATCGCTGAATCGATAACCGTGGAAGCCGCCGGGGACCCTGATGAGTTCCACGGATCTAATTTTGTTCTTGGCCTTAAAGTCCAAATAATATAGCAACAAGGACTCCGGGTCCTTGCAGATCATCAAATCATGCGAGCCGTCGCCGTCCACGTCAGCGCTGAGGTCGAAGGGAAGTTCCCGGGAGAGATAGGAAAAATCGCTTTTGATTTTCGCTTTGATGTTGATTTCCGGCGTGTTCGAATAGCCCGTGGCCCCGTCATACAGGTAGCAGCGGAAAGTGAAAGCCAGGGTCGATTCCAACAAGATCTGGATGATGTTCTCTTTGGAGCCGGGGGTGATTTCGGACCAGACGGAAATGAAATCCAGGTCGCCGTCTCCGTCCACATCGACGAACGGGGCCTGGTCATTGACGATGATTGTTTTGAAGAAATAATCGGGCGCCGGGGAAAAGCCGCCGTTTTTCCGCAGATGGACAAAAACTTTCGCGATAGGAAAGAGATTGATATTCTCGGCGTAGGTGTCCTTGGCCTCGAGAAAAATCAAATCCAGGTTGCCGTCTCCATCGACGTCCAAGAAGAAACGATGTCTCTCCCGGCCGGCGGCGGCGTCCTTGTCCATCCAAGGGGAGTCTATGGTTCGAAAGCGGAATTCCTGCTCCTGCCGACGCAGAGCGACCGAGGCCAGGTCCATCAGGCCGTCGCTGTTGAAATCCTGAACCAGGACTGAGGACTTGCTGAGGACCAAAGGCCGAAGAAGAAGATCGGCATTTGCCCAGGCCTTTTCCTCCATGGAAACAGCGGAAAAATTAGAGGGGCTTTCGACCTCCTCCGGAACCCAGTGGCCGGAAGCGTCTGAGTGATAGAAAAATGCTTTTCTGTCCCGCAGAAGGAAAACTTCGTCCTTGCCGTCCGCGTTGATGTCGAAGACGAAATCGGATACGACGGGGCCCAGACGATATTCGGGCATGTCGATCTTCGTGGAGATGAGAAACCCGGGGGACTCGACATAATGTGAGTACACATACCGAAAACACTTGACTCCATCTTCGGAAAATCCGAGGAGCTCAAGACCCGGCGAAGACGGGTCCACTTCACCCACGTCGAGGTATTCTCCCAGGAGTTTATAGTAGAAACGTTCATCGGGAGCCGCCGAGAAACTGCCCTTCTTGTTATAAAAAATGTTGACGAAGTTCCCCGCGATCAATAAGAGATCCTTGCGGCCGTCGTTGTTGAGGTCCTCGATCAGCCCATCGGAGATCGCCTCGGGCAGGGTGATATCGGCCGTTATCCATGTCTGGGCTGGTCCCGCCGCCGAAAGACCGCAAATCGCGATAATGAGAAAAGCAAAGCGATGCTTCAACTCTTGTAGTCTTTCCTCATGAAAATGAGCAGGGCCGCGGTGAAGCAGACGACCGTCCAGGCCAGCGGAACGCCTAAGCAGAGAGTGATCTCCGGTTGCCAGGCGGCCCTAAAGCCCTCCGGCATGCTTTTCGCGAGCTCGAAGGGCGTCTCGACGTAGGACTGAAAAAGGAAGGGCGAGATATTCAACCTCCCTCTGATAAAGTCCATCATCAGGACGCTTCCGACGCATAACCCGATGGCGTAACCGGGGTTGGATGTCAGGACCGAGATCAAGAGGCTGAAGCTGACATAGGCCAACAGGACAACGGACAGGACGAGAAAGCTGGTGAGAATGCCCGTAAATATCTGCTGTCTGGTAAACAGGGTTAGGCCTTCTTCTACATAAGGTCCGTAGCCGAATTTGAAACCGCCGATGGCCAAGGCCGGGAGGGCCATGGAGAGAACAAGAAGAAGGCTGAAAAGCCAGCCAGCGACGAGCTTGGCCGATAAGAATTCCAGGCGCGAAATCGGATTGACCAGATTCATGTGGAGTGTTCCCGAAGCGGTCTCCGATGAGATCAATAGGGAACCGAAGATCATTATGAATATGACTCCTAAGAAACTCATCGTCGTCTGGTTGGAGGAGAGCAAGAAAATGTAGCCTGTCCCCGGTTGCGAGCCGTCCGGAAAAAAATAGGCGGAACTGATCCCCCAGAACAGGATGACCGCGACCCCGCAGGCCAAGAAAAAGTAGGTGAGTTTCATACGGAACATCTTGAATATCTCGGAGCGGATCAATGCCGTAATACGGAGGGGCATTTATTGGTCTTTCAGCTGGAGGAATAATTCCTGCAAGGTCTTCTTGGTTGGAGATAACTCGCAGATATCGTACCCGCAATTAACGAGCTGCCTATTCAACTCAGCCGCGGAGAGGCCTGAAAGGACGATCGCAAGAGACCCTTCGTCCGCATAGTCGGCCGATTTGACTCCGTCCAGCGATCTGAGCGTATCCAGGGCTTTGTCCAAGGGCCTGACCTTAAGCGAGTAAGCATTTTCGCCGGGCTTCAACAGATCCCGGACCGATTCACAGAAGAGGACCCGGCCTTTGTCGATCAAGAGGGCCCGGCCGCATACGGCTTCGATGTCGTTGAGCAGGTTGCTGGAAATCACAACGGAAATTTTTTTTCCCGTCGACAGGCTCTTGATTAAATCCAAAATAACTTTTGTTCCCTTCGGATCCAGACCGTTTGTCGGCTCATCCAAAATGAGAATTTTCGGGCATCCAAGCAAGGCGTTGGCCAGCCCCAGCCGCTTGCGCATACCCTGTGAAAAAGTTCTTACCCTGTTGTTCCTCTGGGCCGATAGACCGACTTTCTCCAAAATGACGCGGATTTCTGTCGGAGCGGAATCCTTGAACCGTCCGAATAACCGCAGATTGTCAGCCGCCGAGAGATGGTTATAAAACCCCGGAACTTCGTTGAGAACTCCCAGATTCTTCTTAGCTTCCCTAGGGCTTTTTCTTAAATCATATCCATGAAGCAGAATGGCGCCCATATCCGGACGGACGAGTCCCGTGATCATGGCCAGAGTCGTGCTTTTGCCGGCTCCGTTTGGTCCCAGAATTCCGAAAATTTCGCCTTCCTGGACCTCAAAGCTTATCCGGTCGACAGCCAGGGTTCTTCCAAACTTCTTGCTCAGATTGCAGACGCTCAACACGGAGTTCATTTAAAGCCCATTATAATATTCTATGGTTGCTTAGGAACCAATAAGCCAAGCTTGATACCCGGGCGTCGGCGAACCCTAGAATTATTCAAGAGTCCGCACTCACGATTCCCCCCCCCCCGGGCCATGCCCGGGCAAAGTCCGGACATGGCCAGTTCAGCCAATGGCCGAGAGGAAGCTAAGGACTTAAACCTTAATGTCAATCTCCACGTCGACGTCGACGTACGCCTTAACCTCAGTACCCGAAGGGACCATGGCGTCGCCGCCCTTAATCAGGAAAAGTCCAAGTATACATAGAACGAGACCGACAATAATGGCTGTCAGCTGCTTGTTCTTTCCTTCCTGACTAAGGGTCGCCCTAATTGGGACTTCCTTGCCGTCCACGGCCCTAACGCTTCGGAGATTGACCATTAGCTTTCCGCCTTCTCCGAGCATGGCGCGTTTTTCAACGGACGCAACTTCGCCGGTCGCGATGGCACCTCGGCTAATAACGACCTTCCCGTTCACTTCGACATCCCTAGCCGCTTCAAAAGTAACGGTGTCTCCTTGCCTTGCCGTTGAGGAGTTTATGCTGTCTGAAAGCCTTAATATGACCGGCGTCCCGGAGGTCAGCTTCACTTTCTCGGCCAAAGCCGCATAAGCAGCGGAGGCCGGCATGCTGAAGTTCGTCAGCCCCATCGCCCAAAACGAGAGGACCAGACCCAGAGTGAACAAGACTTTACATCTTCTCATAACCCTAACCTCCCTCAGATTGAATTTATTGAACAAAAATGTTCAAAAGCTTCCCTCTCGCCTCAATCATAATCAGAGACTTCTTTCTTTCTGAACACTTTCCTCAGACAAGCGATGGTTACTAGATAAAAGGGAAATAGAAATACTCCAGCCCCGACTCCGGCAATAAGACCCGTCTCCAAACGCAGGTAATTATTGCTCACCCGCCACCCTCTCAATTGCGTATAACCGTCGATCAAGGCGGGAAGGTTCAGGAGAATTGCCCTTTTCCAGTAAATGCGGTCTGCCCCCTTAATCCCAAAGTAAAGGCCCGTCATTAACAGGCCGAAAAAGATGCCCAGGCAGCGGGAGCATAATGCCGTGTTGGAGCCGAAAATCCAAAGACATCGTGTCGGCCATTGGTGGCATAATGGCTTGAGAAGTCCATAGAAGGATTGGGATACGGGCAAACGGAGGGACTCCAAATAAGGCGCGATAAATGCGTCAAGTAGAATTAGGAAGAGTAGGAGATAAATGGGGGTAAAAAAGAGCAGCCGCTTCTTTTGTTGATAAGAATTTCTTTTTTGCGCAACGCAAATTTTACCCCGCCCAAGCTCCAAACCGAAATTTTCCACTTGAAGCAAATGATACATACGATCTGGGATCGATGTCAAGAACTTTCGCGCTCTACAACGATAAGTGTGGTAGCCAGGGGAGGATAACGGCCAGGGGCCAGGCGAGGAGCATCATCCGAATGTCCATGACGTTGGTCCCCGTGGGGCCGGTGACGATGAGGCCGCCCGTCCGCCGGAAGAATTCGTGGGAATCGTTGTCATCGAGGAACGCCCCCGGATCCAACCCCGATCGGCGGGCCGCGGAGATCGTCTCCGGACCGCCCCAGGCGCCGGCGGCGTCCGTTCCCCCGTCGATCCCGTCCGTGCCGACGCTCGCGACCAGCCAATCGGCTTCGCCGGGACGGCCATCGTCGAGCCGCTCCCGGATTTTCGCGTTTTCGAGCCGCCCGAGCGCCGCCAAGACGAACTCCTGGTTCCGCCCTCCCCTTCCTTTTCCCCGGACCGTGACCGTGAGTTCCCCCCCGCCCAGAAAACAAAGCGCCTCGCCCGAACGCCGCGGCGATCCGAGGGCGTTCAGAAGAACGGCGGCATAGCGGGCGGCGATCTCGCGGGCCTCGCCGCGGTCGGCGGCGGTCAAAACGACGGGCCGGAATCCCAGGGCTTCGGCCTCCGTGCGGGCGGCGGAGAGCGCCGCCGCGTTGTCGCCGATGACGGATGTTCGGACATGCTCGAAGACGGGATGGCTTTTTTTGGGGGTTTCGGGGCGCAGGCCGCACGCCCCTTCCTCGATCGTTCTCTTCACCGAGGCCGGTCCGTTTTCCCAAAGGTCGAATTTCCCCAGGACGCGGCGGGCCTCCTCGAATGTCGACGAGTCCCAATGCGCCGGCCCCGAAGCGATCGTTCCAAGGTCGTCGCCGAGGACGTCGCTGATCGCCAGGCAGACCATCGAGGCCGGGCGGGCGGCCAGGGCGAGCCGCCCCCCCTTGATCGCCGAAAGATGTTTCCGGACGGAATTCAGCTCGAAAATATCGGCCCCGCGCCGGAGGAGCTCACGAGTCAGCGCGACCTTATCTTCGAGGAACACGCCTTCCGCCGGGGCGCAAGCCTGGGCCGATCCGCCTCCGGAGAGGAGAACGACGATGAGGTCCTTCTCCCGGCCGCGCCGGGCCAGGGCCAGAGCCGCCTCGGCCGCGGCCACGCTGCGCGAATCGGGCAGAGGATGGGGCGCCTCGAAGATCTTCAGCCCCGGGATCGCCGCCGTTTCACCGGGGAGAACGGCGACGACGCCGTCCCGGACGCGCTCTCCGGCGATGGCCATGAACGCCGCCGCCATGGCCGGCGCCGCTTTGCCGAAAGCGATGAGGAATATGTTCTCGTACCGGCCGAGGTTATAGGTCTCTCCGTCGATCCGGAGGATATCCCCGTCGCGGCTGACGCTCTCGCGGATGAGCCGCCCCGGTTCGACGGCGGCGATCGCCGCCTCCCATATTCGCCGCCCGCATTCGATGAGATTCATCGGCCCTCCCTTTATATTTTACATGGGGCGCGGCGTATGGTAAATAACGGACGATGGGCGCGCGGCCGAAAACTCTGCTTTTTCTCCTGAAACTGGCCTTCAGCCTCGCGGTCCTCGGCTATCTTCTCTATCACTACCGGTCGGAGCTCGCCGACGTCGGTCCGTCCCTCCGCTCGGCCTCCTGGTTTTGGCTTTTCCTCGCCTTTTCGCTCCACGCCCTCGGACTTCTTTTCAGCGCCTATCGATGGCGGATCCTCGCCCGGGCCCAGGGGGACAGTATCCCCCTTCCCTTTCTCGTCCGCTCCTATCTCGTCGGGACCTTCTTCAACATGTTCCTGCCGACTCGCTTCGGCGGGGACGTCGTCCGCATTTGGGACGGCTCCAAGCATTCGGACTCGCTGACGAAGTCGGCGGCGATCGTCGTGGTCGAGCGGCTGACCGGCATCATGGTCCTTTTCCTCTTCGCCCTGGGAGCGTCGCTCGCCCGCCTGAACATGGCCGGCGAAGTCCCGGTGATCTGGGCGGCCCTGCTCTTCGGCGCTCTCGGCCTCGCCGCCGTCGGCCTCTTTTTCCTGCCGGCCGTCGGCCGCCTCCTCGGACGAGGACCCGGGCAGGGATTCATCCGCAAGACCCTCGACAAGCTCCAGGTGTTCCGGTCGACGATCATCCGCTATCGGGAGCATCCCCGAGCGTTTTTCCAGGCCTCCTGTTGGGCGGTTCTTCTCCAGCTCAACGTCGTCGTTTATTACATCTTCATCGGCCGAGCCCTCCATCTCGAAATTCCCGTCCACGATTACTTCATTTTCATCCCCCTGGTCCTTCTCGTCCAAATCATCCCGGTGTCCATCAACGGCCTGGGCATCCGCGAAACGGCCTATGTCCGCATTTTCGCCTACTACGGCCTTTCGGCCGGAACGGCGTTTTCCTTCGACCTCATCGAAGTCGCCTTCGGCCTCATCGTCGGCCTCGTCGGGGCCGCGGTCTACGTCGCCCGGAAATGAACGCGTTTCGATCGTCGGCCGCGTTGATCCTCGCCGCCGGGGTCGTTTGGGGGACGGGATTCGGCGCGGCCCTCCGCCTAGCGGAAGGGGGGACATCCCCGCTTTCGCAGGCGGCCGCCGAAGCGTCCGCCCAGGAAGCCGCCGAACAGCAAAAACGCCTCGCCTTGATCAAGGCTGATATCGACCGCCTTCGCCTCCAAATCGCCGAGGAAGGGACGAAGGAGAAAACAGCCTTATCCCTCCTCGACCGGATCGGGTTCAATAAGCGGCTCATCCGGAGCGAGCTCAGACTGCTCCAAATGCAGCTCGACCAGCTCAAGCTCGAGCGCGAACGCATCCGCAAGGACATCCCCGCCCTCGAGGCCGACCTTTCCCGGCGCCGGGACGATCTCGCCCTCATCCTCGTGACTCTTTACAAATATGGCCGACTCGGCTCCGCCCGCCTGGCCCTCACGGCTCGCGACGCCGCTTCTTTTCTCGCCGAAAGCCAGGCCCTCCTCCGTCTCGCCGCCGCGCAGGACCGGCGGATCGGCGAGTACGCGGACAACCTGACCGCTCTCGGCCTCGCCGACGAGCGCCTCAAAGCCAAGGAAATCGAGATCGGCGCGCTTATCCGGACGGCCGCCGGAAAACAGCGCGACTTCGACGCCGAGGAAAAGAAAGGCCAGGCCCTCGTCGATCAGATCAAGACGAACCGCAAGACCTACGAGCAGACCCTGGACGAGCTCAGCCTTCGGGCCCGCGAGCTCCAACAGCTTCTTCAGAAGCTGGACGCCCGGGAAAAGCCGGATGTCCTCCTGCCCTTTCCCTCGATCCCCTTCGCCTCCAAGAAAGGCCGGCTTCCCTGGCCGGTGAACGGCCGCGTGATCCAAGGCTTCGGGGTCCAACGCGGCAGCTTCAACACCTCGACCATGAACAACGGGATCGAGATCGCGCCCCCCGCCGACGACCTCACCGTCCGGGCCCTCCACGGCGGCAAGGTCGTTTATGCCGATCACTTCCCCGGGTACGGGAATCTGATTATTCTCGAGCACGGCGAGACCTATTACACCCTGTACGGCCACTGCGCCGAGTTTCTGGCGAAAAAGGAGGACCCCGTCAAGGCCGGAGATCCCATCGCCGTCGCCGGGGATACCGGGTCGCTCGTCGGCGTGTCTCTTTATCTCGAAATCCGCCTTCAGACCAAGCCCCTCAATCCCTTGCAATGGCTCTCCCGAAGGTGATACAATCCAACTCCGTCCGAAGGCGCGTATTTCCATGAAAATCAGCCCGAAAAGCCGAATCGTTCTCGTCGCCGGCCTGGCCGCGGGGGCGATTTTTTTCCTGATCGAGCGCCGCTCGCTCGTCTCCTCCCGATTTCCGCCGGCCCGCAGTTTCCAGGTCCTGGAAACCGTCATCCGCCACGTCCGCAACGATTACCTCGAGGACGTCGACGTCCGGAAGACGATGCTGGGCGCCTTTCAGGGCTTGATGGGCTCGCTGGACGCGTTATCAAGTTATCTGGACAAGGCCGCCGTCGCCAAGTTTTCCTCGCCCAAGAAGCTCGCCCTCAACGACATCGGGGCGATCGTCTATAAGAAACCCGGCGTCTTTCCCGTCGTGGCGGGAGTGGTCGAGGGCTCGCCCGCCGAAAAAGCCGGGATCAAAATCGGCGACTATCTAAGCGCCATCGAGGGCCGCTCGACGATCGTTTGGAGCCTCAACGAGGTCCGTTGGTTTCTCAAAGACGAGACCCGGGCCTCTCTCAAGATCCGCCTCATCCGGGAGAACAACACCCAGGAGTTGACCGTCGAACGGGCGCCTCTTTATTCCCGGGGCCTCGACTGGACGGCCCGGAAAGACGCTGCCGGCATCCTTCGGGTTCATCACCTCCATCCCGGATTGACGGCGGAATTCCGGGCGTCCGTCCTTCCCCGCCTTCAAGGGGCGAAGGGGCCTCTCATCCTCGACCTCCGGGAATGTTTCGAGGGCGAGATCGAGGAAGCTCGGGCCTTCGTGAATCTGTTCCTGAAGGCGGAGACGATCGGCCGGTTCGAGAAAAAAGGCGGCGAGATGGAAGTCCTAGCCTGTCCGGCCGAACCCGCCCTCGCCGGCGTCCCCTTGGTTATCTGGGTCGGCCCCGCGACAATGGGTCCGGCCGAACTCGCCGCCGGGGCCCTCCGCGAGCTTCGAAAAGCCCGAATCGTCGGCTCCCCGACCTTGGGTCTCGTGGCCAAGCAGGAGCTTTACGCCCTCACCGGCGGCGACGCCCTTCTTCTTACGACCGGCGCTTTCGCCCTTCCTTCAGGGGAAAAGCTTCTCGGAACGGGCGTCTCGGTGGACGCGAAGGTCGAATCCGAGGGACGCGATCCGAAGCCTTATTTGGAGAAATCTTTCGACCCGGCCGACGACCGCTGAGCCATGCGGAGGCTGCCTGCCCCGGTCTTCGTCCTCCTTCCCCTCGCCGCCCTGGCCGCTATTTTTTTCCTCGTCCAAGCCGGCCCCGATCCCTCTCCGGAGGAGGCCTCCCTAAAGAGCTGTCTCGCCCCCGACGCGATCCGGGCGCTTTTAACGGCCGGCCTCGATGGGAAAGCGATTTCGCAAGTTTGGGATGCGGACGATTGCCCCGACCTCAAAGTCCTCCTGTCCTGGACCCGTTATCGGGGCGTCGGACCCATCCTGGAAAGAACCCTCGCCGCCGCGGATATCGCCATCCTCGGCAAAGAGGAATATCGGTCGGCGGGAGATCCGTTCTTCCGCTGGCGCCTCCAAGGGCCTTCGGGGAACAGAATCGACATCTCCTTCGCGATCGCCGCTCTCCCGTCGGCCGCGGTTCAACCCCCGCCGCGAGCGAAGGGGCCGATCGCCGCGATCATCATCGATGATTTGGGTTACAGCGTCGAGGCCGTCGACGCCCTTGGCGCTCTCAAACGGCCGGTGACGGCCGCGATCCTGCCCTTCACCCCGAAAACTGAAGAAGCGGTGAGGCGCGCTTCGGACCTCGGACTCGAAACGATGCTTCATCTTCCCCTTGAATCGCTGGGCGCCAAAGAAGGCTGGCGATCGGCCGTCGACGGGACAATTTTCACCGGCATGAGCGCCGCTAACATCCGCCAAAAGGTCGAGGAATGCCTCGACCAAATCCCCGGATGTCGCGGGGTTAATAATCACACGGGGTCGAAATTCACGGAAGAGGCGGATGTCGTCGGGACGATCATGGACGTCCTCAAGGCCCGAGGGCTCTATTTCATCGACAGTCGAACGTCCGGCCGATCCGTCGCGTATGAGGAAGCCGTGCGCAAAGGCGTACCGGCGGCGGCCCGTCGAGTCTTCATCGACGCCGATCCCGGAGACGAAAGGATTCGGAACCGCCTGGTCGAGCTCTTCACCGCGGCGAAAGAGCACGGCAAAGCGGTCGGGATCTGCCACCCGAGAAAGGAAACGCTCGCCTCCCTCGCCCGTCACCTCGGCCTGGCCGAGGCCATGGGCGTCACCCTCGTCTTCGCCTCGGCGATCGTCGATTAATCCCGCCGGACTTCGAAGAGGATCGTGTTCTCGGCGATCTCCTTGAGGCTCTTTCCGCTCGTCCCGCGGGGCAGGATCCAGCAATAGGCTTTTCTGCCCTGGAAATAATCCATGGCCTGGGTGATGACCTTGCGCAGAGGGATGGGGGCCCGGGCGACCAGGTTGACGACGATCATCAGCCAATTCATCGAGTAGTGGCTGATGTTCGAGCCGTCACGGAGGAACTGGGTCACGGACGGTCCGGCGGTCTTCTTCTTGGCATGGCCGAAATCCGGCGCCTCCGGCTTGCCGATCATTTTGAGCCCCGCGATCCGGGCCGACTCCCGCGCCCAGGCCGAAACGGCTTCGCCCGAGGAGATTTTATCGAAATTGCAGTCATAGATGTCCAGGATGAGCTCGTAGGCCGGGGAGAAACCGGTCTCGACGGGCAGCTTGAAGGACGGCTTGAAGATCTCCGCCGCCTCGGCCGGCCGGGGCTTCAAG
>Ga0315274_10006544_pt1 | contig 16952 bp, 13 predicted proteins | sample YL17G02_20_MG_FD_203700 | JGI IMG/M metagenome (GOLD analysis project Ga0315274, IMG submission 203700) | Sediment microbial communities from Yellowstone Lake, YNP, Wyoming, USA - YL17G02_20 | ecosystem: Environmental > Aquatic > Freshwater > Lake > Sediment | place: USA: Wyoming | collected...
GGAACGGCATGGGCTTCTCGACCAGGTTGGCAACCTCAGCCAGCAGTTCGGGTGGCAGGATGGCTTCTCCCTTGACCGAGGCGGCCAGTTCCCTGACCCCGGCCTCGATGAGTGCCTTGCGCTCCTCCACGTCCAGCACAATGCCATTCTTCCGGATGATTTCGAAATACTTTTCCGCACCCGGGATTTCAATCTCCGGCGAGTTATACGGGCGCAGGCCGTGCGTGACACTCCCAGCAGTTAGCCCGGCGTATTCAAACGGGATAACTGTTTCACCAAACATGCACACCAGCCACCGAATAGGGCGTGAAAAAGACACATTACTGGAATTCCAGCGCATTGTCTTTTCAAACTTTATATCCCGGATAAGAAAAGGTAAGACCCTCGGGAAGAGTATAGAAACCGTTGATCCTTCAGTTTCCTTCTGGCAAACAGCATAACGACCACCATTACGCGGTTGAATAAGATGTTCACGTGTCATGAACTCATCAGGAACTGCCAATTCATTTTTCTTTATCCAACCGAGAAGAGCCTGAGTGGGCTTCCCTTCTTTATCGAAGCAAGCAGATTCAGGAGGACCCTTTACTTCTGTTAACGTTGTTTCACCTTGAGGCTCTAGCCCATCAACATAAACAACAAGTCGTCGTGGGGTACCAAAAATCTTGACACTCTTATATTTAAAATAATAGGTTTTGAGTATATTCTGCTCAAAGAATAGTTTGAGTTGTTCCAGTGCAGAGTCCAGGTCGGAGGCAGGGAGTTCTTCGACACCAAGTTCCAGAAGAAATGACGATGGACCGTAGACGATGGACGGTGATCCAGCCGTGGTCAGCGGTCTGCGGTCTATGATCTGCTTCAACAACGGATATTCCTGCTGCTTGCGCTGTTCCAGCCAGGTCTCGGCCACGCGCCGGGCCATTGCGCGCATCTGGCCAAAGAAGGCCTGGCGCTCGGTCACGCCGATGGCACCGCGCGTATCCAGCACGTTGAAGGTGTGCGAACATTTCAGCACGTAGTCGTAGGCCGGGACGACCAGCCCCTGGGCCAGGCAGGCTTCAGCCTCGGCTTGGTAGAGGTCGTACAACTGGCGCAGACGGATCACGTCGGCAGTTTCAAAGGAGTATTTGCTCTGCTCGAACTCGTCATGGCGGCGGACTTCGCCATAGGTGACACCCTCGCCCCAAGGTTCGTCCCAGATGGCGGCGGCGTTGTTGAGGGAGATGAGGATGCGCTCGAGGCCGTAGGTGATCTCGACCGCCACCGGGTCGAGGCTCTGGCCGCCGACCTGCTGGAAATAAGTGAATTGGGTGATCTCCTGTCCATCCAGCCAGATCTCCCAGCCCAGGCCCCAGGCCGAGATGGCGGGCTGTTCCCAGTTATCCTCCACCAGGCGGATGTCGTGCTGGCGCGGATCGATGCCGATGGCTTCCAGCGACTGGAGATAAAGTTCAACCGGGTTGCCTGGGTCAGGCTTGAGGATGACCTGGAACTGGGTATGCTGCTGGAAGCGGTTGGGATTCTCGCCGTAGCGGCCATCATCGGGGCGGATGGAGGGTTCCACGTAGCCTGCGTTCCACGGCTCGGGACCCAGCACACGCAGGAAGGTGGCCGGGTTCATTGTCCCGGCACCGACCTGGGTGTAGTAGGGCTGCCCAATGAGACAACCGTGAGAAGCCCAGAATTCCTGGAGTTTGAGAATGATGGATTGGAGGGAGGAAGGCATAGGGAATTAGATATCAGGGATTAGGAATATGGGATTAGTGTGGCGAGGGGATTATACCTGTTTTTGGAAACGAAACAAAAACCATGGACTTCTGTTTGACCGGATTGGGATCATTTTCCAGAATTCCATCCAGGCATGCGCTTGTTCATGGCTTGGAGTAGAGACCGCTCGTACACCAATCCGGGTAAGAAATACACCCTGTATCCGTGATTTCGCCGTACCGGATTTTGTTCTCAAGTTCATCCAACTCAGCCTTTAATTCGGCGGGTATCTGGGCATCCAAATCGTGGTAAGGGGCGAGGTCAACGCCTCCGTTCGAAATATCAGCAACGTAGTTACTGCAACCATCGAAATTCCCAAATTGCACGCGCGCAATCAGGTCATAAATCACATTATCAGCCCTTTTCCGCACACTGGTGAGCAGTGCGGAACGCGAATTATCAAAGCCCTCATAACCATCCGAATCCACACCGATTGCCAGCAGTCCCTGCTCTTGCGCCACGGAGAGGCCAACAGGCTGATAAGGAAAGGAGACCGCCATGAGGACATCTGCGCCATCCTGTGCAAGATTTTCAGCGACCTGCCGGGCTGGTTCAAGATTGACGAAGGATTGGGTGAAACTGCCTTCGCCGGTAAGGTTGCTCCAGCCAAGCAAAGCAACATTCGCGGCATGGGCCGCATTATAGGCTTCCATACCCTGCTGATAACCCACATTGTACGTGGTCACGCCTGGCATGTTTGCTCCGCCAAAAATGCCAAGTTTGGGGTCGTCCGGGTTTCTTGCCATCACCATGCCGGCTGCCAGATAGCCAGCCAGGTAGGCAGCCTGATCCGTTTTATACACCAACCCCATCACGTTAGGGATACATTCTGCTTGTCCAACTGTACCTGGCGGAACGAAATCATTGGGAAAGGTAATGTCATAAATGAAGAACTTAACGGTTGGATACTGCGCGGCAACATTGGCAAGAGGACCCGCGAGGTCATTACTCGAGGCGATGATCAAATCGTATCCCAGGCTGGCAAACCTTTCCAGGTTGGACTCGTATTGGGAGGCATCTGGGGAGAATAGACTGTCGATATAAACATTGAGTTCTGAATGTGCACGTTGAATGCCCTCCAACTGGATGGCATTGGAATTATGGGGATCATCGGTCCCTGTGAAATCAACAACAAAGCCCACGCAGAATATTTCTATCTTTGTGCAATCTTCATGGATGGTCAAACCCTCGGTGGAGGGTGCTGTTTTTGTTGGCAAGGATGTGGCTGAGTCAGTCAAGGTCGGAGCAGGCTTCAGCCGGGCTGCCAGCGGCGGCAGTCCCCAGATCCCAAGTGCAATCACTGCCACCAGCAGGATGGCAGCGACAGCCCATACAAGAATTCTTCTCCTGATCTGCAATTTTCTATTCGATCCGCTTGCTCCGGCTGAAACTGCACCTTTTACGGCTCCTTTTTTCTTCCCCGCTTCCTGGTCCTCCCCTTTCAAAACCCTCAGCAATTCCGGGAAGACTTTTTCGTAATTATTCCCATGCAGATCAATGGATTGGATGGAGACGGACCACAACGGCAGTTCGCACGGCTTGTAAATCAGCGGGATCACTTTCAGTTTGCGGTTGCTGGCGTAGATGAATTCCCGTTCCACCCATTCCGATTTCACTGAATCCGGGGAGAGGACAATGATGATGAACTGGCTCTTCTGGATGGCTTCCTGGATTTCCCTGCCCCAGTGGGTGCCCACTTCCAGGCCCGACAGGTCATACCAGACATCCAGCCCGGCAGACTGCAGGTCCTGGGTCAGCCGTTGGACGAATTCGAGGTCTTTGCGCGAATAGGAAATGAAGACTTGTGTCATCGCTCGGCCTTTTGGCCTACTTCATTTTACAATAGATTCCTATCAATGGTTCACTGAATATACATATATCTTTTACCTATACCTTGTTCCTCCAAACAAGAATATCAAATTGATATAAAATAATATACTATGCCCAACACCGATCACTACGATGTCATCATCGTGGGTGCCGGCCCGGCCGGGATCTCCACGGCGCTCCACCTGGCAAAGCTGGCTCCGGAGCTTATCTCCCGGACGCTGATCCTTGAAAAGGCTCACCACCCGCGCCCAAAGCTGTGCGGCGGCGGTATTCTGCCGGATGCAGAAGTGGTGTTGTGCCAGCTGGGACTGGATATCAGCGAAGTCCCGCACGTGGACGTGGACTGGGCGCACTTCGATTTCGATGGCCGGGGAATGAGGATGCGCGCGACGAAGGATGGCAAGTTTGCTTTTCGCGTCATCCGCCGCCCCGAGTTCGACGCCTGGCTGGCTGGAAAAGCGCGTGAACGCGGTTTCATCATCCATGAAAATACCGTCGTAAAGGGCATCACTGCCACCGAAGCCGGGGTGGTGGTCAGGACCGACCGGGGCGAGTACCACGCGGAAGTCGTGGTCGGCGCGGACGGGTCCAACAGCGTCGTCCGGCGGGCCATCATCCCGCAAGAGGACCTGCACGTTGCCCGCCTGCTGGAGATCGTCACCGAGCCGAAACCGGAGAAATCCTTCCACAAGCAAAGCGATTCATATTTCGATTTCGTGATAATCCCGCAGGGCATCCAGGGCTACGTCTGGGACTTTCCAGCGGTCGAGAACGGCAAGGCTGTACGGGTGCGCGGCATCTTCGACAGCAATGTCCTGTCTTACAAAGCCGACGTTCCGCTGCGCTTTGCCCTGGATGAGGAGCTTGGGCGGCACGGGCTGCATTTGTCCGATTACAAACTGGAAGGCCACCCCATCCGCTGGTTCGAAGCAAAGAGCGAATTTTCCGCCCCGCGTGTGCTGCTGGTGGGCGACGCGGCCGGTACGGACGCCCTGTTCGGTGAAGGCATCAGCAGCGCCCTGGGATACGGCTGGTTTGCTGCACGGGCCATCCAGGAGGCCTTTACCAATAAGGATTTCTCCTTCCGCGGCTACAAACGGTCCATCCTGAAAGCCGAACTGGGCAAGGCTCTGCGGCGGCGCACCTGGATGGCCAGGTTCTTTTACCGGCTGCGCTCTGCACGCTTCCAGGCCTTCATCTGGCGGAAAATGGGCTGGTTCATTGAATGGGCCATGCGCGCCTTCTTCATTGAATGGACGCGCAGGCAGGAAAGAAAAGCATAGGGGAGCAATATACTCTTCACCCTTGTATGATAATAGATAGGCAAAGTGAGATCTGGAGCCTTCGGATCCCTTTATGTTGGAAAATTCGTCCCGTCCCGTACGAGATTCGGGATGATATGCCGGAACCGGGACCGCGTCCGCGTCGCTGAAATGGACTTAATTAGAAATTCAAATAGGTTCAAATACTGCCGAAGCTTCCAGATGGTGCCGAAGTCGGGCTCCCTTCGGGTACTTCGCGAGTCCGATGTCCCCTTGCGGGGATGAACTATTGCGCCCCTACTGTTTTATTTGACGGATGAAATCGGGGGAATTCAACGCACGTTCCAATAAATAGGTGACGTAGTGTTGCAATAGCGTCTCGACCTCGCTCTGGACCTCCAGAGCCGGCCGTGCCCGCTGCGCTCCGGCGTAATCACTGCGCTGGAAGTGGCGCAGGTACTTGAGTGCTTGCACCGACACACTCCAGACACCCGGCAGACCCACTCCGCAGGCCGGACAGAGCACACCGCCCAGGGCGGCAGAAAAGAACTGGTCTTCCGCCTTGATCTCCCGGCCGCAGTTGGCACACTCAAACAAATGCGGGCGGTAGCCAAGCGAATCCAGCAGCCGCACTTCATAATAACGGATCGCCAGCCAGGGGTCAGATTCCTTCTCCAGGCGCGATAGGGCCTCGGTCAGCAGGCGGAAAATGCTGTAATTCTCGGTATCGTCTTCGTAAGTGAACCGGTCTAGCAGTTCGGCAATATAGGCTGCATGGCTGGTCTTGACCAGGTTCTCGTGGATGGCCAGATAGGCATCCACCGTATCGGCCTGGGTGACGATAAACAGGTCATGGCCGCGCGCCAGTTGCAGAGTCGCGCGTGTGAAAGGTTCCAGATGCCCCGCCTTGCGGGAGCGGATCTTGCGGGCGCCCTTTGCAATGGCGCGCACTTTGCCGCGCTCGCGCGTATAGAGCGTAAGCAGGCGGTCGGCCTCGCCCCAGTCAGCGTGGCGAAGGACGACCGCTTCAACACGGAAAGAACGTTGTTCGACCATGCAATCCGTAAGGGCGCAATCCCCTAAAGGGGACGATATATATTGCGCCCCTACCTCTTCATATCCTTCGGCGTAAACGCCTCTGGCAACAGCCCGGCAACGGTGGTCTCCAGCACCAGGCGGCCCTCGCCATCGGCGACCAGGACAAGCGTGTCGAGACCGAATTCTGCCATCACCTGGCGGCAACCGCCGCACGGCTTCCCGCCATTGGGAGTGACCACGGCGATCACATCAAACTCCTTTTCCCCTTCCGAGACCGCCTTGAAAATGGCGACGCGCTCGGCACACATGCTGGTTGGGTAGGCAGCATTCTCAATGTTACAGCCGGTTACGATGCGCCCGGAGCTGGTCCGCAGCGCCGCGCCGACCGGGTAGTTCGAGTACGGAGTGTACGCCCGGCGACGGGCTTCTTTTGCCAGGTCAATCAACGCGCGGCGTTCTTCATCGGTCAGTTGAATCATCTTTTGCCTCGTTTAATTTTTTTAATGGGCCGCGCCGGGACGCCGACCACCAGCGTATCCGGCTCCACATCCTTCGTGACCACCGCCCCTGCGCCAGTGCGGGAGCGTGCCCCGATCTTCACGGGCGCAACCAGCATGGTATCCGAACCGATGAATACATCCTCGCCAATCTCGGTCTGGTTTTTATGCATGCCATCGAAGTTGCAGGTGACCGTCCCCGCACCGATGTTGACATTGTCGCCAATGGTGGCATTGCCAATATACGAGAAATGTCCCATCTTCGTGGCGGGGCCGAGGGTTGAATCCTTGATTTCGCCGAAGTTGCCCATGTGGACGCCCTTGCACAGGTGCGCTCCCTTGCGCAAGCGGGCAAACGGCCCGATGCCAACGTTGTCTTCGATTACGGCCCCATCCATCACGGCAGCCAGGATTTCGCAGCAATCCCCGACAGTCGTATCCTCCGCGATGGTATTCGGCCCGATGACACAACCTTCGCCGATGACCGTCCTGCCGCGCAGATAGGTATTCGGCCAGATGACCGTATCCCGGCCAATCTTTATACCCGGTTCGATGTAGGTCGAAGCTGGATCCACGATGGTCACCCCCGCCAGCATATGCGCCCGATTGATGCGCTGGCGCATGGCCGCCTCCGCCTCTGCCAGGTGGAGGCGGGTGTTAATGCCAATTGTCTCCACCAGGTCATCGCTGACCAGCGCTTGCACCGCCAGGCCGGCCTGCACTGCCAGAGCAACCGTATCCGTCAGGTAATATTCACCTTTTGGCGAAACTTTAATCTTGTGCAATGCGTCCCACAACCAATCGGCGGCGAAACAGTACGCGCCGACGTTCAACTCGTGGATGGATAATTGCTCCTCCGTTGCCGTTGCCTCCTCTATTATGGCCTGCACGCTGCCACCTGGCCCTCGAACCACCCGCCCGAACCCGCGTGGGTCGGCAGCCCTGACCGTCAGCATGGTGAGCGGTCCCTTATTGACTTTCTGGGTCTTGACGAGCCCCTTAATGGTCTCAGGTCGCAACAGGGGCATATCGGCATAGGTCACCAGCACCAGATCCGTTTTCCCACGCAGGATGGATTCGGCCTGCTGGACAGCGTGCCCGGTGCCCAGTTGCGGGTCCTGAACTACGCAGCGGGACTTTCCTCCCAGGAACTCGCGCACCGCTTCGGCCCCGTGTCCGATGATGACGACCGGCGTCTCGGTACTGGCGGGTTTCACGGCGGCCAGGGAATGGGCGATCATCGGCACTCCACAGATGGGATGCAGCACTTTCGGCAGATCAGAGTTCATGCGCGTGCCCTGTCCGGCTGCAAGGATTACAGCAGTAACTTTCATAGGCATCTCCTACTGCTTCTTGTGTAAATCGATGAACTTTTCTGCATTGAAAAGCTCGGAAATAAAAGGATTTTGGTTCAGTTATTTTCGCAGTACCCTGTAATCAAAAGGGCCTGCGCTGCCAGCGTTAGAAATACGAAGAGGTTCGAATAGGGGGAAAACCTCCGCCCTTCGGACAGGCGGAGATCAAGGCTGGGGCGCCTGGATTCGAACCAAGATAATCAGCTCCAAAGGCTGACGTGCTGCCATTGCACAACGCCCCAATGGAAATCCCGGTTTCGGGCACGGGAGGCGGCGCAAATTGTATCACAGCCCTTGCGGCATGACTAGGACTCGTCCTCGGGAGCCAGGCCAAGTTGTTTGGCCTGATCATAAGAGAGCATATCCGGATTGGAGAGGGCCTGGTGTTTATCGGCGGCATTATTCCAGAACTCGTTCACCTCGGCGGGTTTGAGTTTCTTTTTCGCGTCCTTGAACAACGGCGCCATTTCTTCCATAGTCTGCTCGACCCCTTCCACCGGAGTCGTAAGCGGTTCCGAGGTGGCTAATGTGCCCTTGGCTGTCTCGCCTAATACTTGTTCAATGTTCTTGCGTGCCGCCGAGAAGATGTCAACCGTTTTCAAACCCTGATCCCCGGCGGCGATCCCCTTACCAATGACCAGCATGGCATGTGTCAACCCAACCGGGACAAAAACCAGGTCATATTTGGCACCATCAAAAAAGTACCGATTCGAGGCAATTTTTTGGCCGATGAGACGCGCTACCTTCTGTCCAGCGCTGTAAATTGAAAGCAAAGAAGAAATCAGGGCAGCTTCGTTATCGCTATCCGGCAGGTCTCCGGCGCGCGCCAGGATTTGACCGGTGTCATTTAGCAGGAGAACGGCGGAGGCTGCCAGTTCCTGGCGTAAGCCAGCCAGCAGGTCCGGAAGGTTGCGCTGGATCTCTGTATCTACAAATGCAATCGGTTCAGGAGGCAGAATCGTTTCGACCAAACCCAGGTGACGTTCAACCGCGTCCAGGAAATCAGCCATCGGGACCGGTTTGATGAAGAAGGCATCTGCCCCGGCCTCGGCGACTTCCTTGCGGATCCTGGGATCGGCCTGCCCGGTCACCAGAATGATTTTAGCCTGAGGATGGTTTTTTTGCACCTTGCGCATCAATTCGATGCCCGACATGCCCGGAAGACGGTAATCAGAAACCAGAAGATCTACCCTGTTGCGAGAGCTATAGAGAATGGCTTCCTCGCCGGATGGAATTTCAACCACCTCGAGTTCAACCTCAAGGGTTTCCAGTGTCGAGCGCAGCAGGCGGCTGACCTCACGTTGATCTTCTACAATCAAAATACGATGCAGGGGCATTTGTTTTCCTAAAAGATTAATCCACCAGCCAGCAAGCGGCCCAGTGATCTGGTTTGGATTCCTTGAAGACCGGTTCCTCGACCGAACACTTGTCAAATGCCACCGGGCAACGCGGATGAAACCGACAACCCTTGGGCGGATGGAGCGGGCTGGGCACGTCGCCTTTCAGGATGATGCGTTCCCGCTTGATCGTCGGGTCGGGAACCGGGATGGCCGAGAACAACGCCTTGGTATATGGATGCAGCGCCTGGCGATAGAGTTCCTGGCGGTCAGCCAGTTCCACTATTTTGCCCAGGTACATCACCGCCACACGGTCCGAGATGTGTTCCACTACGCTCAGGTTGTGGGCGATAAACAGGTAGGTTAACCCAAATTCTTCCTGGAGGTCTTTCAAGATATTCAAAACCTGCGACTGGATAGACACATCCAGCGCCGAGACCGGCTCATCGCAGATGATGAACTTGGGTCGCAGGGCCAGGGCACGTGCAATCCCAATGCGCTGACGCTGTCCGCCGGAGAATTCATGCGGGTAGCGGCGGGCGTGATAATCTTCCAGGCCGACTTTCTTCAGTGTCTCCAGCATGGTTTCGACCCGCTCGCGGTGAGTACCAATGCCATGCACATTCAGGCCTTCCATCACCGACTCACCAATGGGCATGCGCGGATCGAGCGAGGCAAACGGGTCCTGGAAGATGATTTGCATGTTTCGGCGCATGGATTTCAGTGCTTTCGCCTTCAAACCAAGGATATCCGTCCCATCAAAATTGACCGAGCCAGAGGTCGGTTCAATCAAGCGCAGCATGGATCGTCCAACGGTTGTTTTACCGCAACCGGATTCACCCACCAATCCCAGGGTTTCACCCGCGCGAATGGTGAAACTTACCCCATCCACAGCCTGCACCCAGGCAACCACGCGCTGTAACAACCCGGAGCGGACAGGGAAATACTTCACCAGGTTTTTTACCGCCACCAGATCTTTTCCAACAATAGGTTCGTTCGTCACCGTCATGATCAACCACTCCAATCGAATGTGTCAGTTATTGCTGCCTAACCCCAATGGAGCATGATGTCCCGCCTGATCCTGATAAAGCCAACAGCGAACAATGTGATCGGAGGAGACCGGAATCAAGTCGGGTTCGGTCTGTGTACAGATTTGCAACTGGTGTTCGATGCGCGCTTTACAGCGAGGGGCAAAGCGGCAGCCCAGCGGCAGGTCAACCAGGTTGGGGACCGTGCCGGGGATTACTTCCAAACGCTTTTTGATTCTCCCAAGAATGGGGATGGAACCCATCAGCCCCTGGGTGTATGGATGAAGCGGGCTGGCGAACAGGGTCCTGACATCGGCCTGCTCCACAATCCGACCGGCATACATCACAGCGACGCGTTCAGCCATTTCCGCCACAACGCCCAAGTCATGTGTAATAAGAACAATCGAAGCACCGACTTTGTTGCGCAAGTCGCGCATCAGATCCAGGATCTGGGCCTGAATGGTCACATCCAGTGCGGTCGTCGGCTCATCTGCAATTAACAGTTCCGGAACACAGGCCAGCGCCATGGCAATCATAACGCGTTGAGCCATGCCACCGGAAAGCTCGTGAGGAAACGCATCCGCGCGCTTTTCAGGCTCCGGAATTCCCACCATGCTCAACAACTCAATGGCACGTTTTATCCCGCTTTCCCTGTCACAATCCTGATGAATACTGAGCACCTCGGCGATCTGGAAACCAACTTTGAAGACCGGATTAAGGGCCGTCTGCGGCTGCTGGAAGATCATTGAGATTCGATTGCCACGCAAGTGAGTCATTTCGGTCTCGGTCATTTTGACCAGGTTCTGGCCATCGAAGGTTATTTCGCCCTCTATAATTTTACCGGGCCGGCTGATCAGCCGCATGACAGAGAGCAAGCTGACGCTTTTTCCGCAACCCGACTCGCCTACCAAACCAAGAACTTCGCCAGGATATACGACAAAATCGATCCCATCCACAGCCTTGACAACGCCGTCTTCTGTGTAGAAGTAGGTCTTCAGGTTTTTAACTTCGAGTAAGGGTTGATTCCTTTCGGCCACAAGCACGCTCCATTACGATGTGATTTGGGGGCTCATCATGTATGCAAAACAAATCTGTATGTAAATGATAACACGACTTTCCAGTAATCCTATGCCCGTTTTCACATTTTGATGTGAAAACGGGTAAGCGCACCCTGCAGCATTGTTATTTCTTTTGCTCTTCTTCGCCTGATTTTGGCGGACCAAACAATTTCCCAAAATCACCAAACAGGCGTTTCCAGACACCCCTCCTGTTCTTGGATAATCCCATCTTGGTCAATTCAAGAGATTGCCAGTCCCCAGCACTTCGTTCCCGCCACCACTTGGAGCGCCCCAGGCGGGCTCGTTCCAACCAGTTTGCCAGGTTGCCTCGTTCCTGACCGGCAACATCCTCTCTCAGCTCTTCCAAACTGGTAATCAGTTCATCCAGAACACGGACAACGTTCTCGTGATTCTGTAAGGTGGTTTCAACCAGCGCGTCTTCTTCATCATAATCAACCAGTATGGTAGCCGCGAAATAGGCACGCCCGGCCAGTTTACGGGCATCATCCCATCCCGGCCTCTCCATATTAACGTTGGCAATAGCTGCCGCGGTCAGCTGGGGGAGAACATGCAGGGAAGTCATCATGCTATCCGCTTCGGCCAGATCAATAAAAAATGGCGCTGCTCCCAGCAGGGAAGACAAGTCAGTAGCAAGTTTAATGGCAGGCCCGATGGTTCCCTGCGGAGCGACGATAGCCATGAGGCCCTTGGTAAACAAGTCGGAATGGGCAGCATGGAGGTCTTTTTCTACTTCATGAAGATAGAGTGGATTGATGGCGGGGGTCAGTCCCACATAATGGCGGCCCGGCGGAAGAAACTCCTTCGCCCACTCTGCCACGGCGGTCTTGCCCAGCGCAGTATCCATGACCACTGCATTTTCCTGGAGGCATGGGCCAATGACCTGCAAGGTATCGCGAATCTGATCCAAAGGCAGGGCCAGCAGGACAATGTCTGCATTTTCCACGGCAGCGGGCAGGTTAAAAAAGGTCTTATCCACGGCGCCCATTTCCTGCGCCCGTTTGGCGATAGAGGGTTCGCGATCGTGGCCGAAACGCGTCACTCTGTCTTTGTGACCAGCCAGCGCCAGTCCGATGGACGCGCCAATCTGTCCCAGGCCAATGATCGTTAATTGAACAGTCATGGTTCCTCGCTCGGCTTGAATTAATTGCCCAATCGGTGGAGAACATGCAAGCAAAAGCAGTTGAAAACAAAAACAAAAGCCCGCCTCATGTCAATAGCAAATGAAAGCGGGCTTCTATCCAGCCAAACCCTATTTCGCCAACCAACAAGCGGCCCAATGTTTCGGGCTGATTTCCTTATATTCCGGTTCTTCCTGAGAGCATTGTGCGATAACCACCGGGCAGCGCGGATGGAAGCGGCATCCCTTGGGAGGATTCATGGGACTGGGCACGTCGCCCTTGAGAATGGTGCGCTTGCGAGTCCGCCTCGGGTCAGGTACGGGGATGGCTGACATGAGCGCCTGGGTGTAAGGATGGAGGGGATTGCGAAACAATTCCTCCCGGCCGGTCAGTTCGGCCATTTTGCCCAGATACATAACTGCAACGCGGTCAGAGATATGCTCAACAACACTCAGATTATGAGCGATGAACAGGTAGGTTAAATAGAACTCCTTTTGAAGTTCCTTAAGGATATTAAGTACCTGAGACTGGATCGAAACATCCAGCGCCGAGACCGGTTCATCACAGACAAGAAATTTAGGCTGAAGTGCCAGGGCGCGTGCAATCCCAATGCGTTGACGCTGCCCGCCGGAGAACTCATGCGGAAAACGCCGTGCATGATAATCTTCGAGACCAACCATTCGGAGAGTCTTGATCATGGCCTCAAATCGTTCATGGCGAGTGCCTATGTTGTGAATATTCAGCCCTTCCATGATCGATTCACCAATCGACATGCGCGGGTCAAGCGAAGCGTAGGGGTCCTGGAAGATGATCTGCATTTCACGACGAATATCCTTGAGCGCCTTGCCTTTGAGCGCCAGGATGTCCTCGCCATAGAACAATACTTCCCCTGAAGTGGGCTTAATCAGGCGCAACGTGGCGCGGCCAACCGTGGTCTTCCCGCAGCCAGACTCACCCACCAGACCAAGCGTCTCTCCTTCATGCACCGTAAAACTGATGCCATCCACCGCCTTTACCTGGTTTACCACGCGCTGCAATAATCCCGCCCTGATCGGAAAATATTTCACCAGGTTCCGGACTTCGATCAAATCAGTTTGTGCAACCTGACGATTTGTCATTTCTGTCATATTCATCGCTCCGGTGATTTCAGGCTGGCAAGCAGGGGAGCCTTATGGTTTTCAGAATCCTGATACAGCCAGCAGCGCACAGTGTGCTCCGGCAACGCTTCCCGTAATTCGGGATTGTTATCCGTGCAGATCGTCAATCCATACTGGATACGTGCCTGGCAGCGCGGCGCAAACCGACAGCCCGGTGGCAGATTAATCAGGTTCGGGACCGAGCCGGGGATCACATCCAATTTATCCTTGATCTTCCCCAGCACTGGGATCGAGCCAATCAATCCCACTGTGTAGGGATGAAGCGGCTTATCGAAAAGTGCGTTGACTTCGGCGGCTTCAACGATGCCCGAGGCATACATGACTGCCACGCGATCGGCCATTTCAGCGATCACGCCCAGGTCATGGGTGATGAGAATAATGGTTGTCCCGATCTTTTCGCGCAGGTCGCGCATCAGGTCGAGGATCTGGGCCTGGATGGTGACATCCAGAGCAGTGGTCGGTTCGTCAGCAATCAACAACTCAGGGGCACACGCCAGCGCCATTGCAATCATGATCCGCTGGGCCATACCACCCGAAAGTTCATGAGGGTATGCATCTGCTCGACTTTCAGGCTCGGCGATCCCAACCATTTTCAGCAGCTCGATCATGCGTGCATAGGCCGCTTCTTTTTTAAAATCCTTGTGAACATTCAACACTTCCGTTATTTGATCGCCGGCTTTATAGACCGGGTTGAGCGAGGATTGTGGCTGCTGGAAGATCATCGATATGCGGTCGCCACGCATGTGGGTCATCTCAGACTCGGTCAATTTAAGCAGATCCTTGCCAGCAAAGAGGATCTCCCCTTCAATAATCTTGCCGGGTTGAGCGATCAGCCGCATGATGGATAGGGAGGTTACGCTCTTTCCGCAACCCGATTCACCAACCAGCCCCAGGACCTCGCCCGGATAGACTACAAAATCCACACCGTCAACTGCCTTGACGATGCCAGCCTCGGTATAGAAATATGTCTTGAGCTTACGCACTTCAAGCAGGGGTTTCTTTTCTTCCATAAGAGCATACTCCGTCAGGCAGGATCAAACTTACATCTTGAGGCGTGGGTCGAGTGCATCGCGCAGGCCGTCACCGATGAAGTTGAAGGACAGCGAGCAGAGAAAAATGGGCAGACCGGGGATCAGCGGCAACCAGGGCTTGTCGAACATGAACTCCTGAGTGGCCGCCAGCATGTTGCCCCAGGTGGGAATTGGATCCCGGATCCCAAATCCCAGGAAGGACAAAGCGGCTTCCGCCACAACATATCCCGCCATGCCCAACGAAGCGTCAACGATGATTGGGGCCATGGCGTTGGGGATCATGTGGCGGAAGATGATGTGGAAGTTGGAAGCGCCCATCGAGCGGGAGGCTTCCACGAAGGTCTGTTCACGCAGCGAAAGGACCATGCCGCGCATGAGTTGGGCGGCCGTCATCCAGCCCAAGCCGGCCAGGACCGCAATAATCAGCACGGCCTGGCGGGCATCATTGGGGCGTAACAACGTGACCTTCCCCATGACCCATAGGATCGGCGCGGGAATAGGGATGAGATCTGGATTTTGGAGCAGCATGGAGGAGATGATCAACAGCAAGGGCAGGGAAGGGACAGTGATCAGGAATTCCACAAAACGCATGAGGACGTTATCAAGCAAGCCGCCATAAAAGCCGGCATAGGCACCCACCACAATGCCGATCAACTCTGAAATAAACACCGAGAACAGGGCAACCGACAACGAGATGCGCCCGGCGTAGAGCAGGCGCGAGAAGTAATCCCGGCCGATATGATCCGTTCCCAGCAGATGGATTTTGCCGGTGTCAAGGTCTTTTGCGCCAAAGGGCAGGAAATAATTCCCCACCTGCAAGTCATCGGCCTTGTATGGCGCAATGTACTTGACAAAAAGGGACAAGAGGAATATCAGCGTGATCACCCCCAGCGAAATCATGGCGAGCTTGTGGCGGCGGAAGCGTTTGAATATGATCTGACCAGGGGTTTCCTCCTTGAGCGTGATACTCTCCGCCGATAAAGTAGCAACCTGATTGGACATGACAACTCTCCTGAGTAGGGTTGGATCTTTTGTTAATTGAAGCGGATGCGCGGGTCAACCACTGTATAAAGAACATCCCGCATCAAGGTCGCGATCACGGTAAGCACCGCTGTAATGAACAGGATGGCCATGTTCACCGGATAATCGGAGTTGCCAAGTGCCTGGACATACAGACGACCCATGCCAGGCCAGGAAAAGACCGTCTCCGTGATGAGCGCTCCGCCAAACAAGCCCGGCAATGAAAAGACAATAATCGTAACGAAGGGGATGAGGGCGTTGCGCAGGGCGTGCTTAATAATCACCACCCGCTCCGTCAGGCCTTTGGCACGGGCAGTGCGCACGTAATCCTGGCGAAGCACATCCAGCATGCTGGCACGGATGAAGCGGCTCCAGCCCGATACGCTGACGAACACCAGCACCAGGCATGGCAAAATGACATGCAGGATCTGGTCCGCCAACGAACCCGCCTTGATGGTACCAACCCAGGGGATGATATAGTCACGGACCGCCTCCGCACTTCCCGGAGGCAGATAGGGAAGACCAGCGATCTTCGGTATCACCGAAAAGAACAGGATCATCAGAATCCCGAAGAAGAAAGTGGGCATGGATGAGCCCATGAAAGCCATTGTGGTAAAAAAGTAGTCAAAGCGTGAATATTGCTTGACCGCCGAGTATATTCCGAGAGGAATGCCAATGATCAACGAGAGAATTAGTTCGATACCCAGAAGCCGGAGGGTGTTGGGTAACCGGCTGAGCAGCAGAACGCTGACGGGCCGGTCACGCATCGTGGTCCAGGAAAGACCGAAATCAAAAAAAAGCACGCCCCGGCTGGTACGGCGGCCGACCAGGTCACCGAGGGTTACATCTTCCTTGCAGCCAACGGTGCGGGTGACATAGCTGCCTTTATTGTCGAGAACATTCTCCTGCACCGGTATCCGGCAGCCCACCACCAGGCCGGAAAAGAATTCATGCCCGGCAATGCTAAGGGGGCCGCGCGGCTCGCCGATGAACCAGCGAGAAAAGCGGACCGGCAGGACCAGGTCCAATTCAAAATATTGCCGGATGCGGGCGATGTCTTCTTCGGTGATCCGGAAGCGGGCACTCTGGGAGACCTGGCCCAAGCCGGCCAGCGGCCCCCCGGGCGCAAAGTTGAGCAGGGTATAAGAAGCAACTGCAGACAGAAAAACAACCAGGACCATCTGAAAGAAACGTCTTATCAGGTATGCAGACATGGCATACTCGCTCCCAATTAAAGAAATAAGCCACCTGGGCGCAGGAAGGATGCCCAGCAGGTCAGAGTGTGGATGTGGTGTCCGCGAGTGTGGACACCACATCCATTTCGATCTACCGTCTGGTTATCGTCTGGTCTTTACGGCTATTTGAGGAACAGATTCATGTCGATATGTTCCCAGGTCGTGGAAGCAGCGACCAGGACTGTGATTGTGCCGGCGTCA
>Ga0315274_10006546_pt1 | contig 16948 bp, 17 predicted proteins | sample YL17G02_20_MG_FD_203700 | JGI IMG/M metagenome (GOLD analysis project Ga0315274, IMG submission 203700) | Sediment microbial communities from Yellowstone Lake, YNP, Wyoming, USA - YL17G02_20 | ecosystem: Environmental > Aquatic > Freshwater > Lake > Sediment | place: USA: Wyoming | collected...
CGGTGATCCGTGTGCCTTTGATCACCGGCTTCCCAAACATGATCGCCGGGTTGACCTCAAGACGTTCCCACGTCATTTGCCACCTCCTGGGTTAAGAGAGCTATCCGATCCCAGCATGGATCGCGGGTCACTCGTCGGCAAGCAGGATGCGCAGCGCCCGCTGGGCGCGCTCTGCCGTGTCGGCAGCGGTGCACTTGCTGTACCAATAATAGGCTTCCTCCAGGGGCATCTGCCGGATGCCGTCCGAGATCGCCTCCACGCGCTTTTGCCTGGTCAGCGGCTTGACCGCCATCAAGACCAGCCCCAGGCGCACGCCTACCGCTTCGGGCAGGTAAAAGGGCTCGCGGCGGTCCGACGACAGGTCCGTGGCCTTGTAGTCGGCCTGGCGCAGGGCCTCGATCACGTGATTGGCCACTGCCCGCAGGTTGTCCCCGTTCAGGGTGACGACCGCCGTCATCCGTGGCTCCTGCGGCGACGGACCTGCGGCCGGCTCGAGCACGCGCTGCTCCAGTGCCAGGGCATAGCTGGTGCTGCTCCCGGCGAGCGGCTGAACGTGCAGGCTGAACGGCCGGTGCGGGTCACCGGGATACACGCGGGCCTGGTACGCCACTGCTGGCCTCTTTGCCGCCTGGTTGCCTCTCCCGGCGTCCGAAGCACGGCTTTCTGCCCCGGCGGACGTCTGGGCTTCCAGGTCTACGTTGAACAGGCTCATGCGCCCGCGTGCTGGCACAACCTGTGGCAGCCGCTGCGGCGACGCCAGCACCCAGCCATAGATCGGCTCCTGGAAGCCCCTGCCGGCCAGGTGCTGGTCGCGGTGCGCTTCATAGTCGGCCTCGGTCAGCGGGATCACGTCCACCAGCTCGACCACGCCCACGATGCCCCCCGCGTCCAGCGCATCGGGGTCGAGGCCATGTGCCCGGCATGCGTCGCGCTCAACGGTCTGGGAGGCATGGATCGCCAGCAGACCGCGATGGTGCGTGGTATAGGTGCGCAGGTCCATGGTCTTGCGCCCGCGCAGGACGAGCTCGGCCCAGGGTTGGCGAAAGCTCAGCGCCTTCATGGCTGTTCGTCGGAGGAGAGTACTCCTCCCCCGTAGACCGGCTCAGCCTCGACCTCGATCGGGCCCATCTCCATCTGGGTCAGCACGTCCCGGATCGTCCCCAGTTGTTGAAGATCATCCACAGCGACATCGCGCTCGAAATCCACGAACAGGTGGAAATCGACGTTGATCTGGCTCTCTTTCTCGCGGGCCATGTCCTCGCAGACCTTCCTGAGCTGTCGGTAGCGGTCCCAATTGCCCTGAAAGTCGAGCTCCATGTACTCGCCAGTTGATCGGACATCAGGCTCCAGGCCCCCTGTGAATTGCACCGCCAGCTTGAGCCGGATCCCAAACCGGGCTTTGCCCATCTGCGGGATCGCCAGTCCGATGGCTGCCAGATCGTTCGCCCGTCCCCTCTCGATGCCGTGAAAGTGGATCTGCAGGCGGCGTATGGCGACCGCGCCGTGCTCGTCGCACTGGTCCCTCATCTGCTGGAACGCTTGCGCTGGGACGCCAGTACCCTTGACCTGGCGGGGGCGACCGCCGATGATGCCGATTAGCTCCTCTTCAGGTGGCTCTTCGTCTGTCGCGCCGGTACCTTTGCCCTCCTTCTCAAGTGGCTGCCACTTGCCCTTGATGCGTAGGTTGAGCCGAGCGGCCTCGGTGGGGGTGTACAGATAGCTCGACTCGCCGATCTGCCAGAAGGCAGGTGGCGACTCGTGGTCGTAGGCAAACTCTTCGCGGGCGTCATAGTAGAGCCACACCTGATTCTCGACCCCATTGGCCACTGACCGCTGGAGCTGATGCACGTCCAGCAGGATGGGCAGGCCGATCTTGCGGGCAAAGGTGCGGCGCAGCTCCTCGGTGGTCATGCTCGCCTGGTTCCTGTCCCACGCCCTGGCGTACAGGTACTGGGCTGGTAAGGGGCTGTCGTCGGCGGTGCGCACCTTTTGCAGGTTGTGCAACACGCGCACGATCACGTTGGTCTGGTCCAGATCGGTGTCCCCCTGATCCTGGGGCGGCACGATCTCTCGGCGCAGGTAGGAGTCCGTTTTAAGAGCGTCGCCCGCCGGGTAGAACAGGAAGCGATACGCCTTGGTGATGGCCACCCGCACTTCCAGCTCGGCCGCTTCGCCCATCTTGCGCAGTTTCTTCTGGTACTCGTCGTTGAACTCGCGCATCCGCTCTGGCTTGCCCGTGATCCGGTCGATGGCCAGGTAGCGGCGGGCGACCTGGGTCATCTGGTCCACCTGGTCGGCATCCGCCACCAGGAACAGCACGTTGTTCTGGTAGGACCGAAAGGACTCCATCGCCCCGGCCCGCTCATAGATCCGGCGCACCAGGTCTGGTGGGCTAGCCGTTGCCGCGTCGATCTGGACGGCGTCATAGTGCATGAGGGCCAGCTTGGGCTTGCCGGCATCGTCGTCCACGTCGGACGGCATGCTCGGAAAGTAGACAGGCTTGAGGTAGCCGGTCTGCCAGATCTTGTGGATGCGCTCGTCGATCTCTTGCTTGGCGCGCGGCCTGCCCACTGCGTCCATCTCGTCGTCGACGATCTTGTTCAGCGAAGGCTCGGTCTTGAACCGGTACTTGAACCCGTCGTACTCCAGGAACCACGCCTTTTCGTACAGCCGTTCCAGGGCGCGCTTCACCACGGCGGGGTCATCTCCATTTGCGTCGCTGGGGGTGAGCACGGACAGCAGCAGCTCCGGCAGCTCTACCCCGCTGACCACCCCCTGGGTCAGGCTATGCAGCAAGATCGTCGTCCCCAGACAGCGGGCATAGGGAGGTTTGCCGCTGGAGACCAGTGGTTCATCCGCCTCGGCGGCGTGTGCCGGGATGCCGGGCTGCAAGCTGACAATGTCGGCCTCGCAGACCTGCTTGAACTTGGGCCGGTCCAGGTGGTCGGTCAGGTCCTCGACGATCGGCTGGTAAGCCAGATCGATGTGGTGGGGATGAATGAGCCAGGCCTGGGGCGGACGGGTCTGCCACAATTGGCGCACGACTGCCGCCAGCAGCCGCAGCGCGCCACGCGTCCGCTGAAAGTTGGGGATCGTCGCCACTCGCAGGTTCAGCACCCGGATGAGCTCGGGGTGAAATGGGTAAGAGAGGGCAAACTCGTTCAGGTAATCGGCCCGCAGCGCTCGCTCGTGCACGCCCACCCCCTGGGCTTCCAGTTGTCGATAGTAAGCCCCATAGCGGGCAATGGTCTCTTGCGCGCCAGCGCGGTCCACCTGCTTGAAGAGGCGGTGCACCACAATGGACGCGATCTCGTTTTCCCCGGTGGGCGTCAGCACGCGCTCCTGCCGTGCAGAGATCTTTTGCGTCTCGGCCAGCGCTCTGTGCAGTTCTTCTGTTTCCCTGGCAAAGGCATCCACATCGCTGGCCATGGTCAGCACCACTACCACCTGCCTCTGGCTGGCCGCAAACTCGATCAGGGACATCAGAAAGGCCACAGTCTGCTCAGCCAGGTTGGACTTGCCGGTGGCCGTGGGAGTAGCCACCGCCGCCCGCAGATGGCGCGCGATCTCGTCGATCATGATCAGGACAGGACGAGGCCCGACAATGCGCTCAAACAGGCCCGTTCCGGGCGCGATCTTGCCCTGATCTCCCTCCCGGGCCAACTCGTAGCCGGCCCTTCCGCCCAACTGGTAGGCCAGTTCCCCCCAGAGCGTATAGGTGGTCAGGTCATCTTGGGGATGGTAGATGCCGGCGGATGGATCGAGGTCCGAGCCAACGACGCCAACGACGTGGATATCGCCGGGGCGGGCCAAGATCGCATCTTCGCCCAAAAATGCGCGCAGGTAATGCGCTGGGCATTCCCCTTTGGCCGCGTGGTAGAGGGCGATCAGGTTGTGCGTCTTGCCTCCGCCAAACGACGTTTCCAGGCGGATGACGGCGTTGTTCGTCGGCGACTGACCGGTCAGGCGGCCCAGGACTTCGCGCAGCAAGGTCTTGAGCCCGGCCGTTGGAAAAGTGTTCTCGCAGAACAGAGACGGGTTGAGGTAGACAGGGTCAGCCGTGCCGTCCATCACGTCTTTGAGGCGGGCGGCAAACATGTCTTCGCGCAGTTCGCCGCGCAGCACCTGGTCGCGGGGATCAGCCAGCTCGAAAACCGTTTTCATCCGGATGTTCTGTATCCGCATCGCCCGATCCTTCATCAACTGCCACTGTTAACGAACAGCCGACCACCGCTGGGGTCGATTCCAGGTTGAGGTCGGCTACCGTTTTGCGCGCTACCCTCCCAATCCACTACGATGCAACGAGGGCTGTAATGTCGCTATGGCTAGTTATGCGTCCATGATAGCACAGATGGGAGCTGGGCGCAATGTCATATGGTGCCCAACGTCGAGCACTACAAGGTTCTCTTCTGGCCTCTATTGCCTCACGTTGGCAAGCTGAAGCAGCTCGCCGGGGGCCAGCGCTCTACGCTCGATTGGGGGAGACCGGACTAGGCCTGGGCCGCCGCTGGAAGAAATCCTGCGCCGCCTGCGGCAAGAGTTGGCCCAGGTCTTGGCTGACCAGCTCGAGGCCGTCATCCTGTTTGGCTCGCGCGGACCCGCCCTCTCGTGATGCTGGAGGAGGGCGAGGCACCAGGGCAGGCACAAGCGGGCGGACGGGGTGGCGGTGGCCTCGCCCGTGCTGTGCGTTGCCGCCGGTCAACGGTCAGCGTTGGGCGATGGCGCTACGCCCCGCCTGGACGCTTCGATCAGTTCTGTCCTCTTCAGGCGAGTCCTGGCCTATCCGACGGGGTTGTCCAATACCTCCGTCACGGTTGTGCCTCCGGTGATCGGACGCGAACGTGTGCAGGATCGACGACTGCGATGCAGGAGGAGAGCCGCTCTAGTTCCGTGGAGCGCACGAAATCGGTGACAAACTCGTTGACCGACAAAGGACCGAATGAGGGTGGACGGAACAAGATGATCCCCGGGTGGGAACCCGGCGGGTATTTGCGAAGATCGGCGAACTCGACATCCAGGGTCAGGAGCATGCGCTCGTCCTTGACCGCTGCCGCGGCGATTTCTGTGTCTGGGCGCGACAGCAGCCCTTCGTCCGCCGCCGTCAGCACATCGTGACCCAAGTCGGACAGGACGGGCCTCAAATGACGGGACAGGTTCTCGTCCAGCTTTAGCCTCATGCAGGCACCGCTGTCTTCCAAACGCTTTCATGAGCCAGCTCCGCCGCATAGGCCAACGCGGCGCGGATGTCCTCCCTGGTGAGCTGGGGATAGTGGTCGATGATGTCCTCTTCCGTCATGCCCTCCGCCAACCCGTCCAAGATCACGGCGATCTCGATCCGAGTGTCGCGGATGCAGGGTTTTCCTCCGCACACCCCAGGTTGTAGGGTGACCCGGAACACCAGTGCCTGTCTTGTCATGCTGCTTCCTCCTGGTCTTTTTCCTTCCATTCAAGCGGAATGCCCCTCGCCTGCCAGATATCAGCATAAACCCAAAAGCACTGTTTGTCAACTGCCAATTCTCCCTCCCCTCCGTGTCCGTCCCCTGTCGCCGGTCACCGGTCCGCGCGCATGCGTAGGATCGTCCCTCCGTCTCCGTCCTCCGTCGCCGGTCAGCGGGCGGCGCGCCCACCACACGTGCAGGAAATAGAGGGGCGGCAGGGCGCTGCTGGCGCCGCGCTCGCGCTTGCTCTCCGCGCCGAGTGCCCCAATGGGCAGCCAGTCTTTGATCAGAACGTGAGGTCGGGTCATCGTCCTCTGCTCCCTTTGCTGCGCCGCTCCTGGCGCCGGTCCCTGCTCCTCTGCCGTCCCGTCCTTGTCCGGGTACCAGCCGGCTGGGCGGTATTCGAACTGGAGCACGCGCTTGAAATCGTGCAGGTTGTCCAGCAGTTCCCCTATGCTCATGGACGTCTTCATCCCCGCCCGCCAGAGCGCGCGCTCCACCATGCCCATCACCAGATAGTCGTTGCCGATAACCGAGGGGTCGCGCTCGGCGAACATGGTGGCCAACAAATGCTCGATGTCGTCCTGGTGAGCGACCAGCAGGTCACAGTCCGGGCAGTAGCGGCAGGTGTAGCCCAGGATCACCGGGTGCATCGGGTCAACCTGGATGAACAGCGGCAGGGCAACCTGCCGCAGCACCTTGCGCTGGTGCATCTTGTGCTCGCAGACCGGGCACCGGCCGACGCGCGTTTCGGGGTAGGGGTTGAGGCTAAAGGCGTACATCGGCGGCAGCTTGCCGAGGCGGGGAGGTTTCTTTGACATTGTCATGGCCACAATTTCGTGTCGATCACCACGCGCATGGGCTACTCTCTCTTGCGCTGCCGTCGCACCTCGTGTACCAGCTTGCTGATCTCTTCCATAGACATGGGTTCTTCCACTGGAGCCTGCTCGACTTGGTCGGTAACCCGAGGCGGCGTGATCCGCTTCAAGTGGAGCGTGTCCCCGTCGGCCCACACGACGAACCGGTCCGCAGGCCGGAACCGTGCGGCGACATCAGCGGGCAGTCTGATCGTCCGTTGGTCCGTCAGTTCAGCAATCTCGGTCATCTTGGCCTCCCGGAAGGTGGGCATACCTTGTCGAACCTGGGCCCAGTATACAATATGCAGCCCAGGGTGTCAATGCGAGGCTGTGCGGCAACTGTGCTCGCGGTGGTGATTTCTCCCTCCCCTCCGTGTCCGTCCCCTGTCGCCGGTCCGTAGATTCCCAGTAAGAACTACTTGACAAAATGTAAGAAATATGTTACAATAGGACTCAACCCTAAGAAAGGAGAGTGGATAGATGACGCTTGTACTGTGGACTGTTATTGCGCTGGGTGCGGGTTTGGTTGCGACTGCTGTGGGAATGCGCGGCGTCCGGAATGCCCTACGCGGCCCGGAGAGAGGAACCCAGGAAGAAAAGATGCCTCTCACGCCCCTACAAAAGCGGGCATGGTGGGCCCTCGGAGTTGGAGTAGGGGTCACGGGTGCCATCCTGGCCATCTTTGTTGTCTCTGGACCGTCGAGGGTCCAGGATGATCCTGCTCTTCGAGTCAGTGTGGAGATCCTGCTTGTGGCCGGCCTGATCGCATACTGGTTGCTCATGACGCACGGCCTGCTGCGCACGGACCAGAGCCGGGTGATGATCGACGAGAGGGACAAGGCCATCCTTGAGCGAGCACCCGCTGTGCAGGCGCAGGCGATGGTGGTGTCGGTTGCCGCATGGGCGGTTATTCTGACCGAGGTGTATTGGGAGGCTGGGCAAGTGCCAGTCGCTTTCCTGGTTTTGATCTTTTGGTCGTGCCTTCTCGTATCGACGATGGCTCTGCCCATGGGGGTTCTGATCGGCTACCGGAGGAGCTGAGACGTGCGAAAGTCGGGAATCAGAAACCAGATCCGGCGTCTGCGTTTTGAGAAGGGAGAGATGACACAGCAGGAACTCGCCGATGAGGTCGGTTGCAGCCGACAGACGATCATCGTGCTTGAGCAGGAAAGATACGTTCCTTCGCTGCTGCTTGCGCTCCGGATCGCAAAGGTGTTCGCGGTGTCGGTGGAACAGGTCTTTGAGCTTGCTGAGTAGCAGGTACTCAGCCTCGATCCTTGACACTAGAACAAATGTGCGGTATTATGGTGCCATGCCACTCAATCTCGACCCCACGCTGTGCCAACTCCCAGGCTGCCTCCTGGGCGTTGCGCCGTCTTGCGCGTTCCCACGTCCACCGCGACGGCGAGCTGGACCCCCGGTGACGCGGGCGCGCGGTTGCGCGGACTGGGCACAGGCAGTATAATGGGAGCATCGAGGCGCATCCGCGCCGGATGTACTGGGAGAGGAGTACTCTCCTCCGTGATCAGAAGGAAGACACCGATGAGCGAAATCGTGACCGCCATATATGAAGACGGCATCCTGCGTCCTACGCACCCGTTGAACCTGCGCGAGAAGCAACGGGTGCGCATCCAGGTCTGGACAGAGGAAGCGGGGGATGCAGTCGAGCGGGTGATCCAGGAACTCGTCGATACCCAACTCTTAACTCCCCCTTCTGGCCATCCGGAAGGGGAACCGGTCTCGGCCAAAGAGCGCCGTGAGTTGGCTGAAACGCTAGGCCGCACTCCTGGCCACCCCCTGTCCGCGATCATCATCGAAGAGCGGGACCAATGGTAACCGCCTATTTCGTGGACAGCAGTGCTCTGGTCAAGCGATACGTAAGCGAAATGGGTACGACCTGGTTGCAGTCGGCCTTGGATCCCCAGACGCACAACCCGACGATCATAGCCCGCGCGACTTGGGTCGAAGTGCTCAGTGCCTTCGCGCGCCGACAGCGCGAGGGTATGCTCCTGCCCAATCAGGTAGCCCAAGCCGTTCGTGTTTTTCGTTACGACCTGGACACACAGTATCAGGTGGTCGAACTGGACCGCGCGATTGCCGACATGGCCGGTCAACTGGTGGGCAGGTACCCACTGCGCGCATACGATGCCATCCAACTAGCTTCGGCGCTGTGCCTCCTGCCCGTGTTTGCCCGCGTTTCGTCGACCTCACTTGTTTTCCTTTCCGCCGTTGTACTCAACCTACGATCGGCTGTTGTCCGTGGCTGGCACCGAGGGACTGACCGCCGAGAACCCCGACCGTCACTCCTGAGAACCCAGTCGCCCCCGGCGACGGGGTGGCGGGCACTTGCGACCCTGCGGGCACCACTGTGGGCTTGGGCGGAATCATAGCCGGTTGCTCTTCCGAAGATAAAAAAGGCAATGGGAACAATTACCGGAACCGGGATCAGCCCATCCACCGCCAACCGCCATCCTCTCACCCTTCACTCCTCACTCTTCACGCTCTGTGTCCTTGACCCGCCAGCCCATCCATCGTATAATGGACCATCCCGACCACCGGGCGGGAATAGGCTCTCCCCCAAAGCGACTCAGGAGGCAGATGACGATGGAATACCGCAGGTTAGGCAAGGCCGGACTCGAGGTCGGCGTCATCGGGCTGGGCACCGAGCACCTGGAGCCGAACCAGGAGACGATGGCCGGCGTCCTGCGTGCGGCCGTCGAAGCGGGTGTCAGCTATGTAGACCTGCTGTACATCGAACCCGACTACTGGGACACCTATGGTCCCTTGTTCCGAGCCTATCGCGACAAGCTCGTCCTGGCCGTCCATTGGGGCGGCGGCCCGCGCTACGATCTCGACTATTGCCAGCGCACCTTTGCCGACGTGCTGTCCCGAGTCGGCAATGACCATGTCGAGGTCGCGATGATGACCATGATCGACGACGGAGAGCGAAAGGGCAGGGAGTGGCGGGAAGCGTCGCTCGAGCACCTGCGCCGCTATCAGGAGCAAGGGCGCGTCGGCCTGATCGGCAGCAGCGCTCACGACACCGAGATCGCGCGCCAGGCGGTCAGCAGCGGGCTGCTCGACGTGCTGATGTTTCCCATCAACATCATCGGCCACGATAGCGAGCAGGAGCGCGCGCTGGTCCAGGCCTGCGTGGACCACGGCGTCAGCCTGGTGGCGATGAAACCCTACCACGGCGGGACCCTCTTTTCCGTGGACGGGCAGCCCACCGGCATCACGCCAGCCCAGTGCCTGGGCTATGTGTTCTCCCTCCCCGTTTCGACGGCCGTGCCCGGCCCCAAGAACCTCGCCGAGTGGCAGGCGACGCTGCGCTACGAACAGGCTTCCGAGGAGGAAAAGGACTTCCGTCCGGTCTTGGACACCCTGCACGACCGCCTGGCGGGGCAGTGCGTTTACTGCCACCATTGCCTGCCCTGTCCCGAGGGCATTGAGGTGGGCTGGGTGCTGTGGCATGTGGATCAAGCGCGCGGCGGCGACCTGGACCAAGTCCGGGAGTGGTATTCCGGGTACCCGGTCAAGGCGTCGGCGTGCGTCGAGTGCGGCATCTGCGTGGAACGCTGCCCCTTTGGCGTGGACATTATGGCCAAGCTACATGAAGCGGTGGAGCTGTTCGAGACCCCAGCCAGCGCACCCTTATCCGGCCCGGTTCCGAGTTAGGATCAAAGCTCGTGGGTGCAGTCAGGTCGTTGGATTGGTAGGCAATTCATTGAAAGGCATCCATGATCATCCAAAACCACCAAGATCTACTCACGCATGGCAACATCGAGGGCCGGCGCATTGTGCTCGACATCCTGGAAGCAGGGATCAACGCCGCCGATCCCTATGAAAACGTCTTTAGCCTGCTCCGCGTGCAGGACAACTCGCTGATCGTCGGCAATGAGCGTTTCCCGCCCGCCGATCTGCCTGGCCTGCCCCCGCCTCCAAACGCTCGTCCCCGCACCGGGGAGCCGTTGGTCTTTGACCTGTCGGAGGTAGGCAACATCTATGTCGTCGGCGGTGGCAAGGCCGCCCAGCGACAGGCCCAGGCCATCGAGGGCGTCTTGGGCGATCGTATCACCGAGGGCCACATCAACGCCAAAAAGGGCGACAAGATCGTCCTGAAACGGATCGAGGTCTCGCTGGCCGGGCATCCCATCCCCGATGAGGAGAGCGTCACAGGTGCCAGGCGGATCCTCGAGATCGAGCACAAGGCCAGAAAAGGGGACATTGTCTTTCTTTCGGAATCGGGTGGAGGCTCGGCGCTCATGGCCTTGCCAGCGCCCGGCATCTCCCTGGCCGATCTCCAGGAGGTCTACCGCATCCTCTATTTCGCTTGCGGCGCTCCCATGCCCATCGCGAACGCGGTGCGCAACCAGTTGACCATCGTCAGAGGGTTGCATCCCCGCGATGTGGGCCAGGCCACGCTGATCCACATCTGCACGACAGAGACCCCGCCGGACCTGCGCGTGCATACCAACGACCGTCCTTCCGACGTCGATCCCTATCAGCACGCCATCGACATTCTCAAGGAGTATGGATGCTGGGACCAGGTATCCGAGTCGGTGCGCGCCTTTCTGCTCCACGCCGACCCCGCCTACGCGCCCCTGCGGTCCGAGGAATGGTACGGGAATCCCATGCACTATTTCCGGGTGATGGGCCCCGAATACATGCTCGAGGGAGCGCGGCGCAGGGCCGAGGAGCTGGGCCTCCGGGCCACCATCCTGGTGTCCAGCCTCAGCGATGTCGAGGCCCAGCCCACCGCCGAGGTCATGGCCTACATCGCCCAAGAGATCGAAGCCCTCGATCGGCCGCTGCCGGCGCCGTGCGTCCTCCTGTGTGGGGGTGAGCTGGTGGTCGCCGTCGGCCAGGAGACCGGCATTGGTGGACGAAGCCAAGAGTTCGTCCTGGCCACCGCCCGCAGGATCGCCGGCAGCCGGAGGATTGTCATCGCCTCTGCCGATTCCGACGGCTCGGACGGCCCCACCGACATGGACGGCGGCATCGTCGATGGCTATACGTTCGAGAGAGCCGCGCAGGCCGGAGTGTCGATCTCCGAGGCCCTCAAGCACCACGATAGCAGCACGGCCCTGGTTGCCCTGGGCGATGCGATCCACACCGGGATCCTGAGAACCAACGTCCGCGACCTGCGCGTGATCTATGTGGGTGCCTGAGGTGCCCGTCACCTCCGAGGTGACGGGCACCTGGTACCCCTATGGAGGTGTACCATGAACCTGGATCTCGCTACAGTGCCCTTTAGCCGGTATGGCTCCTACCTGGCTTTCTCTTTCCTGCGCCAGCCGCACGCGGTGCCACTTCTGGGCCCATCGCAGGCGTTGCCAGAAGGAGTGTACTTGCGCACCGTTCGCGGAGATACCTTCTCCCGGGAGATCTTGCGCCTGGAGTTGCTCCAGGGCCAGACCCCCATCCCCTACACCGTCCATGCCACCCCCTCCTGCTTGCGGTTGGAGGCCCAGGTCGGCCACGTCGAGATCTGCATATCTGAACCCAAGGTCATCCGCATCCGGGGCACGGGTGTGAGCCTGCAGTTGACCATGGCCCCGGGCATGTTCACCTATGCGCTTCCGCTCGGCGACAGCCACTGGCAGATCAACAGCTTTATGCAGCGCATGAGCTACCTGCTCACACCCCTGGTGGGGCAGTTGGTCATGGACGCGCCGTGGAGCGTGGACCGAGCCGCGCACATCATCGCCCGCTTTGTGCCAGACGCCGAAACCGGGACACTAGAGTGCGCCATCGAGGAATTTCAGAGCGTCTGGGTGCCCCGCGCCTACAGCGAGAGCTTTGCTGCCTGCCGGCAGGCCGTGGACCAAGAGTACCGCCAATGGCTCGACCAAATGCCGGGCGTCCCACCCCGCTATGCGGCCGCCCGTGAGTTGGCCGCCTACGTGGACTGGTCCTGTGTCGTAGCGCCCGATGGCCACCTCACCCGCCCCGCCATGTACATGTCCAAGAACTGGATGACCAACGTCTGGAGCTGGGATCACTGTTTCAACGCCATGGCACTGGCCTACCACAACCCCGCCCTGGCCTGGGACCAGTTCATGCTCCTGTTCGACTGCCAGGACGCCCAGGGTGCGCTGCCCGATTCGGTCAACGACCGATTGATGGTCTGGAATTTCTGCAAGCCGCCCATACACGGTTGGACCCTGAAGCGGCTCATGGAGCGCACCGATTGGATCACGACCCGGCAGTTGCGGGAAGTCTATGGACCCCTGAGCCGCTGGACCGATTGGTGGTTCACCTACCGCGACGACGACCACGATGGCATTCCGCAGTACAACCACGGCAACGACTCGGGCTGGGACAACTGCACCGCCTTTGAGACCGGCCTGCCGCTGGAAAGCCCCGACCTCTCGGCGTTCCTGGTGATCCAGATGGGTACGCTGGCTGATGTGGCGCTCCGCCTGGACAAGCCGCGTGCGGCCAAAGCCTGGCAAAAGCGCGCTGACGAGCTATTGGCCAGGCTGCTGGCCCACTCGTGGCGCGGCGACCGCTTTGTCGCCCCGCGATCCGGTGACCACAAGGTTACCGAGGCCAACACTCTTTTCCTGTTCCTGCCCCTAATCTTGGGCGAAAAGCTGCCCCGAGACGTGCGCTCTGCCCTGATCTCTGGCCTGACAGAGCCGGGTCGGTTCATCACCGCGCACGGCCTGGCCACCGAGAGCCCGGCCAGCGCCCTGTATCAACCGGATGGCTACTGGCGTGGGCCGATCTGGGCGCCTTCCACCATGATCCTCGTCGACGGATTGGCTGCCGTCGGCGAAACGGCCTTGGCCCGCGAGCTCAGCGGCAAGTTCTGCGACATGGCTGCCCGCAGCGGCATGGCCGAAAACTATGATGCGCTCACCGGTGCGGGGCTCCGCGACCGCGCCTACACCTGGACGGCCAGCGTCTTTCTCATCCTGGCTCACGAATACCTCCAGGGATGAGGGGCAACCGGGCCGGCCCACGCCCACCTGTCGTAGCCACGTCAGCGTGGAGCAGAGGGTTTGTTCGGGCCTCTTGGGCGGCGGAATGCCGCTGCAGGTACGTGGGGGAGGAAAGCGTGGCGACTGCGGCCACGATCCGCAAACGACAGGACTTGATGGCTTTCGTCGAGCGCGTGCTTGCACCCGAACCGGCGGTACAGGCTATTATCGGCATTGGAAGCATTGCGACAGGGCTGGCACGCCCTGATTCCGACATTGACGCGATCGTCTTCCTGGATCCGTTCGACTGGTACATCGTCCCGGCCGAGTTCAAATGGTGCCCATCGGATGGCTCCTTTTATAGCATTTTCGCTCAGGAGGGCAAACCGGAGGAAAGCATACAGTTTGACCTGGCCCGTCTTGACCTCGCGCAATGGGCTGACCCATCCTGGGACTGGCCTGAAGGACGCCGTGCTGAGCTTCAGGAGGGTTGGATGGCCTTTGACCGTTCAGGGCAGGTTGCCGGGTTGGTGGCAGCGCGTACGGCATATGCCGACCCGATACGGACGGCCAGATTGGACGAGGCGATCACGTGGCTCGATCAGCATCTATCCGATGAGGGACCTCAGCGACGCTGGGACAGCCTTGGCGCTGCTATCGCCCATGACCGTTTGCAGGCTGCATATGACTATCTCGTGCAAGCCCTGTTTGCCTACAATCGCCGCTGGCGTCCCTGGCGAGGCCGCGAGATGTCGGTTCTGCTGGCATTGCCCTGGCTACCAGCGAGCTTTGCCGACCGAGCGCTGGCTGCCTCGAGTGCGCCGTCACCTGGCTACGCTGGATACATGGCCCGCGTGCATGCCTTGAGGGCCCTGTTCCAGGATCTCACCGCTCGCCTCATCGCCGATGGCGAGTATGGCCAGGATGCGATTGCCGAAGCGTTCATCCGCAGCCACGATGAACCTGGACGAGCCTGGAACATGGACGAGTGGAACGTGAGGCACCATAGGCGAGTTACTGGCGGATGAGCACCACAGCCTGATCGCCGATGCACACCGCCCCGAATTCGGGCTGGTCGGGGCTGCCGGGAACCTGGCTTTCATCGAAGCGGACGGGACGTTGCGGCCCGGTCACCAGTTCTTCAACGAGTACTGATGCGGATGGCTTGGATACTGATCGGACTCGGAACCAGGGAAACGGTCTGAATGGGGGCGAACCATGCGCCTGGCAGGCAAAGTAGCGATCATCACTGGCTCGGGATCGGGGATTGGCCGTGCTTCGGCTGTGCTGTTCGCGCGCGAAGGCGCCAGCGTTGTTGCGGTGGACTGGAATCCCACCGGCGTGGATGAAACCGTCGAACAGATCCGCATGCAGGGGGGCAAGGCCCTGGCCGTACACGCCGACGTGTCCTCGGAAACCGACGTCGAGCGCATGGTGTCTGCTGCCCTCAGCGCGTACGGGCGGCTGGACGTGTTATTTAACAATGCCGGGGTACAGGTGTTCGGCAAGGTAGCCGAGACCAGCACCGCCGATTGGCACAAGGTGATGGACATTAACCTGATGGGGTATTTCCTGGGGTGCAAGGTTGCGATTCCGCCCATGATCCGCCAGGGAGGCGGCTCGATCGTCAACACCTCCTCGTGCCTGGGGTTGGTGGGAGACCCGGACATGCCCGCATACTGCGCCACCAAAGGGGGGATCCTGGCGATGACCCGCTCGATCGCCCAGGCGCACGGGCGCGATGGCATCCGCGCCAACTGCATCTGCCCGGGTGACGTAGAGACGCCGCTGGTCGCCGAGTACTTTTGTCAGCAGGCCGACCCACAGGCTGCCCGCGCCCAGGTCATTACCCACTATGCCCTCGGTCGCATCGCCACGCCAGAGGACATCGCCTATACGGCCCTGTTTCTGGCTTCCGACGAGTCCGCGTTCATCACCGGCACCTACATCGTCGTTGATGGCGGCTTGACGAGCAGGTGTTACTGAATGGTCGAGTGTCCCGTGGCTCACCCGGCCCTTCCGGCCTTGTTCGATCCGCGTGTTCCCGATAACCCGGCGCTGTGGGCTGTGTTCAAGGGGCGGCACGCCGGACGAGTCGTGGTGGACAATGTCCAGCATCCATCCCAATGTGTGGTGAGAACAGACGCCGTTCTGACCTTTTGCAGCCGTCCAATCAGCCCGACGTTTCTCAACGAGGCCATCGCCCATTTCCGCCACATAGGTCCCATCTGGCTGATCTGGCCGAGTGCGGCATCCTCCCCGCCTTTGGCGCCGCCAGCGACCCGGGTCACCCAGCGGCTAGGATTCTCTGACTGCGACCCGCACAGTGCCATTCTCGCCGACTGGCGGCAACGATTGCCGTGTGGATTCGAGATCCGTCCCATAGACCGGGATCTGCTCGAGCGCTGCGAATGGCGGTCGGATATGGAGTTCTACGGTGGTAGCCTGGACAATTTCCTGGCGAACGGCATCGGGCTGTGCTTGATGCGGGGCGATGAGATCTTGGTCGAAGCCTACGCCTCATCCCTGGGCGAAGCACAGGCCGAGATCGGTGCCATTACCCGTGAAGCGCACCGTGGGCATGGCTATGCCCCGATTGCCTGTGCGTACCTGATCGAAGCCTGTGCGCGGCGCGGCTATCAAGCGTACTGGAGCTGTGATGCCGACAACCCGGCGTCTGCGCGGGTGGCCCGCAAGCTGGGTTTCCGCCAGGAGCAAGCCTATCAGATTCGCGAGTACGGCCCTCTTGCCTGAAACAACAGTTTCCGTGTCATAGCGGTAGGCAGCGCATCCCTATGCGCTGATGTGATAGCCCTGTCTCACAGGTGCGCGCACTAGGCCGATTCCACATCCATACGAACTCGAGGAGCGAGCGATGAAAATCTACATGAGCGCTGACATTGAGGGGATCACCGGGGTCACCCACTGGGACGAAACCGAGCTCTCCAAAGCGGAAAGCGTGGTCCCCCGCGAGCAGATGACCGCCGAAGTGGTGGCCGCCTGCGAAGGGGCGATCCAGGCTGGTGCGACCGAGATCTGGCTGCAGGACGCCCACGGCACCGGGAGGAACATCATCGCTGCCAGGCTGCCACAAGAAGTGCGGCTGATCCGGGGCTGGAGTGGGCATCCGTTCGAGATGCTCCAGGAACTGGATGACACGTTCCAGGGGGTGATCTTGATCGGCTATCACTCGCGTGCTGGCGCCGACACGAACCCATTGGCACATACCATGAATACCAGCATCGTGCACATCACGATTAATGATCGCTGTGCCTCCGAGTTCCTGATCCATGCCTATGTGGCCGCCTACCTCAAGGTGCCGGTGCTCTTTGTCTCCGGCGATCAAGGCCTGTGCGACGAAGTGGCCCAGCTCAACCCGCACATCGGGACAGTGGCCGTGAAGCGAGGCATTGGCGAAGCGACGGTGAACCTGCATCCTGCTCTGGCTGTGGCCAGAATTCGAGAAGGGGTGGCACAAGCAATGGCTGGAGACCTGGCCCAATGCCAGGTGCCACTGCCCGCCCGTTTTTCGATGGATATTCGCTACCGGAATCACATCAAGGCCTATATCCACAGCTTTTTCCCTGGAGCCAGGCAAAAGGACCCTCATACGGTCCAGTTTGATAACGAAAGCTACTACGAGGTGATGCGCTTTTTGCTCTTTGCACCCTCGTAGGGGGCCCTTGCGGTTGCCCCATGAACCCGGAGTCGTGGGTTTGGGCGG
>Ga0315274_10006548_pt1 | contig 16946 bp, 11 predicted proteins | sample YL17G02_20_MG_FD_203700 | JGI IMG/M metagenome (GOLD analysis project Ga0315274, IMG submission 203700) | Sediment microbial communities from Yellowstone Lake, YNP, Wyoming, USA - YL17G02_20 | ecosystem: Environmental > Aquatic > Freshwater > Lake > Sediment | place: USA: Wyoming | collected...
AAAAGCTGAGCGGTTTTAATTTTTTGACCCTGTTGCCCTTTAGTGAGTGAACCGATTCGGTTTTTCAAGAAACTATCGATGATTTCGATTCTATGTCGCTTTATGATGACCGTGGCTGGTTTTAAGTCAGGTATGCTGCTGATTATGCGGCCCTGGTCGGTGGTTACGGGGTCGAGATAAAGGGTAAATTCTATATCAACGGATGCCTGCGGATGTGTAAGCAGCAAGTGCCTAAGCTCGCCGGTGGGCAGGTGCAGAGGAACAAAGAAACTTGTGCCAGGCTTGATAGGCGAAGCAGGTCTAATTTTGACAGATGCGAGGTTCGGTATCATTTTATTAAGGTCGCCGGTGAGATTGGCGTCAACTCTGATGTTGCCGGTGAACAATCCGTCATCGGAGACCACGAGCGGCTCGGAAGAGATATTTGTTATTGCGACAGTACCGTCGAGGTTGCTGCCATAGGAGAAGTCGCTGCCACGAACATTCAACTGTGCCGAAATAATTTTCTCCGGCTTAGTGAATTCAGGGACAAGCGCTTGTCCGAAGCTACTTCTTAACGCCATCAAGGTTATATCAGGGTCGATGGGCGGGACATATTCTCCGCCGTTCCGGCCCAGGATTTCTTTAGCGAGTTCGGCCTCCAGCGAGCCTGGGTCCCTGGCGATTGCTGACTTTAAGGTCTCAATAGCTAAATCTCTCTGTTCCTGCGTCAGTTGAATCTGAGCCAGTGTTAAATCGGCGATTTGGTTATGCTCATACTTATCGATAAGCGACATGGCCCAATCTATTTGCTCATTCATTACAAGCGAATAAGCCAAGATAGCAGCTGCCGTTGCTGAGTTGGGTTCAGCTGAGTAAACCTTATTAGCCCAGTGGAGCGCTTTGTTTGCGTCCGGTGAGGCAAAACAATAAAACCAGGCAATAGATTGATAATTGATAATTGATAATTGATTATTGATTTTTTCTTCGGCGGCCTGGAATATTCGATTTGCCTGTTCTGTATCGCCGATTTTCAGCGCTGCTTTGCCGGCAATAGCTTCAGCGAACAGGTCAAATCGCCCGCTCTGGCGGAGCTGGGAGGCAATTTGCAGGCAGTTGTGCTGGTTTCGCTGGGTGTTGTAGCTGCTAAGCATCCAGGGAAGATAGATATGAGGCGGCAGCTCCTGCGAAGGATAAAGATAGCTGAACAACTGGGCACAGTATTCATAGGCATCGGCAGCGGTCTGGTAAAGCTGTACCTGTTCAGCGTATTGTGCGAAGGCCAGGGCAACTTCTAAATCGAGCGGATTTTCGCCTAACGCTAATCTCAGGTGTTCAAGATATATCGCCGGTGCTATCTGTTCAGGGGCAAGCTCAACCAGCTCTGCAAAGGCCAGCTTATTGTATTTATTGCTGTTAAAGGCCTGCATAAAGTAAACTTGAGCGGCATTGGCATCAGCTTTTTCAGCGACCAACAACCCAAGCAGAGTAGCTAACTCGGAATCGAAACAGGCATTTTTACCGCCTAAATTATTTAACAAATCTCCAAGAAGCTGCTCTCGCTGCTCACGAGAGTTCAACCGTTCGAGCAGATACTGAACCGCCTGTCGAGCCGGCTCAAAATCGGCAGATTTATCTAAGTATTTCGTAAGCAAGTTATACACCATCTCAGAGTAATCCCGCCCAGGGTGCTGAGTGACAAGCTTAATCAGTACAGGGTGAACGTAGTTGGCACGACTATCCAAATCGAATGTGGCAGTTAAGAAAGTAACCGCCTGTTCGATTTTTGGTCCGTTAATATCTTCAGAGTTAGCCAGCTCATAAGCTATTTCATAGAATTTTTGGCCCACAGAGGGTGAAAAAAGCCGTTCTGAATCCAAGGTGTCTTGAGCCCAGGCCAATGAGGAACAGAAGAGAAGTATCGAAAAAACCCAAAAAGACCACTTTTTAAGCATTTATAGTCTCCGGTAAAGCGGGTAGCCATTTTGCGACCTGTTGCGGGGACCGCAAAACGTAGTAAAAAGCGTCTGGAGACCCGCAAAATGGGGTTCCGCCTCAAAAACGTCCATTTAACGGATATTTCGGGCAATTGCTCTATGTGCTTTAGGTATTATATACGGTTGAAGCGTCGATTTTTTTATGCCCTTTAATCCCTCAACTACTTCGACTCTGCTCAGTATAAATTCGCTCGGGACAAGCTTTTCTGGCTTGTTTTTTGATTATACGAGCGATTTCTTCAGCGGTGCGAGTTTATTAAATCCTGAAGAGGTTTTTTGATAATTTAATCTTTCTTTGTATCATAAGCCGAATAGTCAGTTTGATGATGCCGGGGAAATCTTGTTTATATGAACACAAAACTCCACGATGAACATACGGAACGGGAACACTTCTTCAGTTCCGCCAAAACGATTGCGGTCATAACGCTGGTTTCACGGATATTCGGTATGCTGCGTGATATGGCTATTACGTCACTGGGCGCTAACCGGCTCACTGATGCGTACGGTCTGGCGTTCCAGATTCCGAATTTATTTCGGCGATTGTTCGGCGAAGGCGCTTTGACTTCAGCGTTTGTGCCTGTATTCACGGAGACAACTGAAAAGAGCGGTTTTGAAAAGGCGTGCAAACTTCTTTCAAACGCATTGGCGCTTTTGGCGGTAGTACTGACGGCGATTATGCTGGTAGTGGAAATCATTTTTCTGATTACGGCGCTATTGCCGGGACCAGATGACCGGAAACTTCTGATGGTGCTGGCGTCAATTATGTTTCCGTATATGGTTACCGTCTGCCTTCTGGCGATGAGTTCGGCTGCGCTTAACTGCCGGGGACACTTTGCATATCCGGCTGCTGCACCGATTATACTCAATATTTTCGGAATTATTGCTGCGTGGTGGGTGGCGCCGATTTTAAGAGAGGAGCTGTCCGGCAGACTTATAATTGTCGCCATCAGTGTGACATCAGCAGGTGTCGTCCAGCTTGCGGCGGTTTTATGGCTTCTTGGCAAAAGCGGCTTTTCGCTGAAACTGCGATTAAAACCCGTGGAAGCCGGCATACGCCCTATGATGAGATTACTTGCACCGGTGCTGCTGGGCCTGGGGTTTTTACAGATTTCAGAATTATTAGCTACGGTTATCTCGTGGAATTTAACTACAGTAACTGCTCACCCAACAATTAACATATTCGGCTGGGTGTTACATCGTCCGCTTACCGCGGGAGTCATTGTCCGGGTCAATGCTGCGAGGGCGCTGTATCAGTTTCCTATGGGGGTTCTGGCAATCCCAGTGGGTGTGGCAGTCTTTCCGCTGCTGACCCGTTATGCGGCTCGAGGCGACATTCGCAATCTGCGTGACAGCATCAACCGCGCATTACGGCTGGCCTTAATGGAGGGAGCAGCAACAGGTGTCGGGATGTTCATTCTGGCAGAACCGATTGTAAAACTTATTTATACCCGCCGGAATTTTACGGCAGCGGACGCTGCACAATCGGCCTTTATCCTTAAAATGTATGCGGTTGGTATGGCGGCTTACTGCAGCTATCAGATATTGACCCGGGCATTTTATTCGTTCAAAGATACGGTTACGCCGCTGAAGATTTCCTGCTGGCTTGTGTTTGTGAATTTAGGGATGTTGGTGCCTATGCTGTGGATACCTTCTTTGGGCGCCGGTGCCTTTGGGCTTTCGACCGCAATTACTTTTACCATCAATGCGGTCATTTTAATGTATCTGTTGCGGAAACGGCTGGGGCTTTTCGGAGGTCGAAAGATACTGATAAGTGTTGCCCGTACGGTTGTCGGCTGTGCGGTTATGGCAGCGGTGGTGTATCTATTGCGATATCAGCTTGGGGATGTGCGGAACTGGATTGTGGTTATGGTCTGTGTACCAGCCGGCGCAATTACCTTTTTTGCGGTGGTGTGGCTTCTTGGGGCACCTGAAATGGGAGAATTGATGGGCGGCATAAAAGCATCAAAAGAGCCTGAAACAAGTATTTCTCAGCAGGGCTGCTGACGGAAGACGACGGTTAGTTACTCAAAAGGGTTTGTGTGCTACAGCAAAAGGCCGACACCTTCCGATGTTATTTAATAAACCCACAGAAGCCATACTGACCAGCAGGCTCGAGCCGCCGTAGCTTACCAAGGGCAAAGTCAAGCCCGTGATTGGCATCAGCCCCACAGTCATATATACATTGACGATAACCTCAACTGCAAACATCGCCACAATACCGACCGCAAGCAATCTGCCGAACGGGTCGGTATTGTGCTCTGCGATTTCCAATCCGCAGCTGATAATAATCACATAAAGTCCCAACAGGCCCAGGCAGCCGAGAAACCCCCACTGGTGGGCGATTATAGCGAATATAAAGTCGTTGTGTCTATGGGCGAGAAAGTCATACTTGATAAAGGGCCCTTGTCGAAAGCCGTATCCTTTCATTCCACCGGAGGCAACCGCAAATTTCGAACGTGTCAAATGATAACCCCACTCGTTCTCCAATTGTGTTGCACTGAATTTTTTGCCGACCAGGATTTTGCCAAGGGCGGGGTACTGCTCCGCTTTTTCCTGGATCCAGCTGCTTTGCAACAGGACACTGCTTATTCTGATTCGTTGGTAAGGTCTCATCTCTCGCCACAGCAGGGGACTAACCAGCAAAGCCATCAGGACTATAATCAGCAGGTGCTTAACCTTTGCCCCTGCTACGAACAGCATTGTGAACAAAATCGGCATCATCAGAAGCACCGTTCCCAAATCCGGTTCAAGCAAAATCAAAACCATTGGCAGCAGAGTCAGAGCAAAAGGGCCGATTAAGGCACTGAAATTGCGATAGTTGCTGCGGTACCTGAGGTACCAGGCAAGAGCGAGGATGTAAGCCAGTTTGCAAAATTCCGATGGTTGGAGCTGTAGAAAGGTGGTGGTTGTTCCGATTCTTATCCATCGGCGAGCGGAGTTAATAACAGGAACAAAGGGGATATCTACAGCCATATCGAGCAGTAACACGCCCAAGAGCATCAGCGTGAAGGCGTATATCCCGCCGCTTACTGCCCCTAATCGGCGGTAATTGACGAAGTTAGCTGCTATGAAGCCAACCACACCTATCCCAGCGAATATGACCTGTTTTTTCCAGAGATTGGCCAAATCGCCAGTTTGGCCGGCAGGGCCGGCCTGTACGGGGCAGCCGACTGAATAAATGGCCGCTATCCCTATTATGACCAGCGCTAAGGTGGCTGCCAACAGAGTTAATCTTACGGCCATAAGCCGGCCTTTTAGCAATTTATACATAAAATGGCAAAATAACAAAAAAAGGCCAAAATTGCAAAAGGAGACGCAAAAATAGGAGAAAATTATTTTTTTCAGTGGAAAATAGCCTTTTAAACCTCCCGCAACAGCCCAAACAGGCATATCCGGCTACGGCACGCTCCGCCATGACGAGTTTGCCTAAATTAACAGCCCCAAGGTGTATTTTTACGGAGTTCCCATAAAAATCAGGATTGTGTTGATTTTTTTAATTTTTTTAATTTTTTTACATTTTTTCCTTGATTTATTTGGGGGCTTATGATACTTTACAATCAACCTTCACATAGTAAGTAACACTGTGCCAAGTAGTTTTTTGGCACGAACTTTCGCCAAACGGCGGGAAAGGAGGAGACGGAAGAAGCAGATAAGTATGCCTTTTTTGTCCGGCTATTCTTGCCAGCCGAGGTACTATGCTCAAGTGTAAAACATCCGTACAGGTATATTGAATTACAAAATTTCAAGACAGAAAGAAACCAAGATAGTGCAGAGTGTGTGGCTCTGCGATAAGAAGAAAAGAAAGGAAGGCAGTATTATGAAAAAGATTATTTTTTTTAGTGTGGTGTTGTTTTTGCTTGTCGCTCCGGCGTGGGCAGAGGTGACGATTACAACTACGGTGCAACAGGTCCAGGTTAAGGACCCCGTTACCGGTCTCCCTATTATGGTCGACACCGACACGGCTATTATCGGCTGGTCAAGCTCGGATGCAAATCGTGTCAGGGCGTTTGCCCTGGATATCACCCTTGATAAACCGGCAGGTGACGCCGCTGCTAACCCGGTCATTAAATCGGTGACAGTACTTAATGCGAAATACTGGGTTTATCCCGGCCAAATCACGATTGTGGACGGTAATGTTACCGACTATGGTACACCGGTTGGTGACCCCTGCGTATATCCTGGGACACTGCCGGGACTCGATTCGAATGGAGTCACTGTTGAGCTGGGTTCGCTGTATGTTGGTGAGGGTAACGCTCCGCCAACTGCCGGCAACCTGCTCAATATAGTCGTCAACGATAATTGCGTGATAAAGGTTGCCCCGAACGAAATCCGCGGCGGTGTGGTTATGGAAGACGGCAGCTCCGGCACGAATTGGCCATCACCTAAGCCTTTGAATCTTTACACCCGTGCCGACAAGGCGGTATGGCGTGCTGTCGGCAGACCCAAGTGCTGGTGCAGAGGTATTAACGCGAGACAGTGCCACGGCGACGCCGATGGTAAGTCGCAGCAGAAGCAGAATTACTGGGTCTCGACCAATGACATGACTATCCTGATGAACGCCTGGCAAATTGCCGGTGGTCCGCTTACTACTCCTGGTATCTGTGCCGACTACGACCATCTGCCACAGCAGAAGGCGAACTACCGGGTCTCGGCCAATGACATGACTATCCTGATGAACAACTGGCAAAAAAGTAACCTGCCGGATTGCAACTGTCCGTAATGCCGGTTAGTGACGTAGAGGTGAAAGGTAAGTTAGTAGTAATGTAGTTTTGAATGTAAATCCGCCTTATGCGGATAAAGACGTATGTTATGTAAATATTGGCTGCCTCGAAGATACCTGTGTGTGGAGGGTGTTTGGAGGTAGTGATAAATGAAAGGAGAAGATGATGAAGAAGTTGTTAATTTTTATGCTGGTTCTTAGTTTGGCTACAGTGGCCAATGCAACTATTGTTCAGTTGTCGCTTGGCGGCGTAACCAATGGCGCAGGCACTACACAAGAGATTACGGTCCCTGTATGCACGGAGCTCGTAATTGATGTGCATGGTCCTGCCGCTATCAACTGGGCTGGTTACATAATTATCCAGGGTGACCCCCCAGCAGACGGTGAGTGGGGCGATGCGATTGGCCCGCCGTATACCATTGCGAGCGGATTTTACGCGAAGTCGGGCTATCCGGCGGTACTACCCGCTGCAGGTGTCAATGCTTCCGCAACCAGATATTCTGAGGCAGGCTGGGGCTGGGGCTATGAGCTGACTGCAGTCGGTGCTCCAGGTTTTCCTGTACCAGGTGGCGAAGAGTTCGACTTTATGTTCCACTGCCGTACTGCACCAAGCGATGCGGTTATCACCTTGTGGGCGGATGATGATTATGTCATGCCGAAGGATACCATTATTGTTCACCAGATTCCTGAGCCGGCAACGATTGCTCTGCTCGGGCTTGGCGGACTGCTGCTGAGACGTCGCAAATAGACACAACTGAGGACCAACAGATGGTTTATGAAGAGGCAGGCCTTTTGGGCTTGCCTCTTTTTTTATGTTATTTTTAGACGCTGATTTCGCAGATTACGCAGAAAAAGAGGAAAAAATATGTACAAACATCAGGAACTTACAGAAAAGATAATTAAAGCGGCTCAGAATGTTCATAATACACTCGGTTACGGCTTTCTTGAAAAGGTTTATCATAATGCTATGGTTTTGGAATTGCGTAAAATGGGACTTGAGGTTGTTTCTGAGAAGCCGATTACCGTATATTATGATAGCCAAGTAGTCGGGGAGTACATTGCGGATATAGTTGTGGCTGACAAGGTGATATTGGAGATTAAGGCGGTACAGACTATTAATCCAACCCATGAAGCACAATTGGTTAACTACTTAAAGGCGACTAATATTGATGTGGGTTTATTGCTGAACTTCGGTGAATCATTGGAGGTCAAACGCAAGATATTTGAAACTGCTCGCCGGCGATAATTTGACGCTGATTTCGCAAGAAAGTATTTTGGACGCAGATTACGCTGATTACGCAGAAATAAATAGTATTAAAAATCAGCATCAAATCAAAAAAGCGGCTGGGGGGGCCTAAAAAATTTGTCCCTGGCTTATTTTTTGCTGCGGAAATTAGCTTTTTTGGCTGTAAAAGGGCGTTTATAAGGAATTGAAAATTTTTTGAAAAAAAGTAATTTTTTTCTTGCATTGGGGGGGCTGTTCTGGTATACTGCATCATAATCTTTCGGGGGAAAGAAAACTCATATACTCGGGGGCTGGGAAAACTCATCAGTAGTATATTAGCTGTTGGTATTTCTTTGTTGTAATTAAGCCACCCCGCTTCGTCCCTAAGAGACTACGCAGGGCAGGCAGAGAATAAATTACAATCAGTGTAATCTGTGGTTAAGAACAGCAATTTTGAAAGGAGGTATGTTAAGTAAAAATATTGTTTCGGCATAATGTTATTTTGAAGTGAACAATTGTACTTGTATTAAGGAGAAATATGATGAAGAAGTTGTTAATTTTTATGCTGGTTCTTGGTTTGGCTACAGTGGCCAATGCAACTGTTGTTCAGTTGTCGCTTAGCGGGCAAACCAATGGCGCAGGCATTACACAAGAGATTACGGTCCCTGTATGCACTGAGCTCGTAATTGATGTGCATGGGGATGCCGCTATCAACTGGGCTGGTTACATAATTATCAACGGTAACCCCCCAGCAGACGGTGAGTGGGGCGATACCGGTGTCACCGCGCCTGGTTTCTACCTGAAGCCGGGCTATCCGGTGGTACTACCCGCTGCAGGTGTCAATGCTTCCGCAATTCGATATACGGAGGCAGGCTGGGGCTGGGGCTATGAGCTGACTGCAGTCGGTGCTCCAGGTTTTCCTGTACCAGGTGGCGAAGAGTTCGACTTTATGTTCCACTGCCGTACTCAACCAAGCGATGCGGTTATCACCTTGTGGGCGGATGATGATTATGTCACGCCGAAGGATACCATTATTGTTCACCAGATTCCTGAGCCGGCAACGATTGCTTTGCTCGGGCTTGGCGGACTGCTGCTGAGACGTCGCAAATAGACACAACTGAGAACCAACAAATGGTTTATGAAGAGGCAGGTCTTTTGACCTGCCTCTTTTTTTTGTTATAATTTAGCCACAGATTAACACAGATGCACACAGAAATAAAATACATCAGTGAAATCTGTGAAATCTGTGGCAAAATAAATCGATTAAATCAGTGAAATCGGTGAAATCAGTGGCTAAATACAGCCATAAGAATAAAATACATCAGTGTAATCTGTGAAATCGGTGGCTGATAAAGTTAAAGGAATACAATGTTATGAAGCGGTTGATAGTATTATTCGGATGTGTTTTTTTGCTGCTCGGCGGTTGTCAGGAACTTGGCCGTAATAATAGCGGCGTTGAGGTATTCGTTAAAGATGGCGGCGAATTCCCCTCTTCTCTTGCCGGCAGATGGAAGGCCAGGAATGATTGGCAGTTGGTCTTTGAGCCTAATGGGATAATTTCCTCTGCCATTGTTCCTATAACCGTCGTTGAAATCAGGCCTAACCAAACCACCAGAGTCCAGGGTCGGAAAGGAGAGCCCGGCTACTTTGAGGCGGGAAATTTCACAGTTTATTACAATCCAGAAGACCGTGAACTCTCGGTAGACATAAAAATAAAGCAGGTTTACCTGGAAATGGGCGGTATATTAAAAGGCCCCTGGGAGTATCTTGTAATCGGAAATATCTTGGAAGATGGAAAAACCTGGCAGGCCGATGTATTTACTTCGCTGGATTTGGCCGTGCTCGCGCCCGACCCTAATCATCGCATAGCGGGTAAACCAAAGTACAAGTATATAGGGCCTTTGCGCGCCGATTTCGGTCAGGAAGTGGAATCTCTTATATTCACCAAGGTCCCTGACGGCAATGCCACCAATAACAAATAGCGTTTTAGGTCTGTTCTATTGATTAACGTCAGTCTCAGTCGGTAAGGGTCTTCTTTCTTTTGTTGTGTTCCTGTTTTTGTAGTCCTTCAGTTGTTCCTGAAGTTGTTCGGTCAGGTCTTCACGTTCGTAAGATTGTGCTATTTGCAAAGCCTTCTCAATCGTTTCCACAGCATCATCGAATCTTCCGGCAGCGGCGTATGCCCCAGCTAAAGTGCTTAATAGCTCAGGTTCCTTATTACCGCTGAGCTCACAGACCTTCTTGGCCAGCAGGATAGCTTGCTGGGGATTCCGAATGGCTGGATTGTCAGTTGTTGCTAATATCCACGCTATATAATTGAGAGCACCCACATCCTCGGGATTCAGCTTTAATACTTCCCAGAATTCTTTGATGGCTTCTTCGGTTCGGCCTTGGTTGGCCAGTGCCATCGCTAAGTTATACCGCAGATGAGAGTCTTCGGGTTGCAGCCGAACAGCCTCGGTAAAATGTTTAATCGCCTCCTCGGTTTTGCCCAGAGATGTTAATGCTACAGCCAGATTTCCATGAGCTTTTGGATAATCGGGTTTGTTCTGGATAGCCTTATTATAGTGCTCGATAGCAGCGTCAAATTTGTTCTGTCTCAATAAAAGATTTCCCATATTGAAATGTGCCTCGGCGTACCACGGCCTTATCTGCAGAGCCTTGTTTAGATTGCTAAAGGCCTCATCGATTTCGCCTTTCTCGGCTAACGCCATAGCTAAATTGTTGAGAACCTCCGCTGAGTCACTCTTAAATTCCAGCGCCTTTTTGTAGTGTATAATTGCATCCTCAACTTTTCCCTTTTGGAAGAGAACCACGCCCATGTTGGCGTATGCCGATGGACTACCGGGTCGCAATAACAATGCCTTGTTTAGATGTTCGATGGCTTCGTCAACTTTTCCTTGTTTTGCCTCCCCAGCCGCCACATTTTCATACAGTTCAGCCTCGAAGTTTGCCTGTTCCTGGGGAAACGGCCCTGTAATGGTTGAAAGTAGAATTACGCCGGCCCCGCAGATACCTGTAATCGCAATGCGGCGAAACTGAAGAGTACGTATCATTTTTACCAGACTTAGTAATCCCGCCGCTGCCATAATGGACATCACAGGTATCATTGGTGTCCGGTACCGTGACGCCACAAAAACCAGTATTACCGATAGCGGAAATATAAGAAGAAACAGTTTTATCACGACAGGCGTTTGTCTCCAGCGGCTCACTAATCCCAGCAGTGCCAATGGCAGAAACAACCCGAAAGGAAAACCAAATCCACCCTTTTTCCAGGTGAGCACGCTGAGAATGCCAGACCACTTGCGGAATAAGTATATGTCCACATTTCGCGGTAGTTCTCTGGAGTTTATAAACTGAATAGTTTTATAGCCGAGCCCTTCCGCGAACGCAAATGGTTTGGTCAATATAAAGTTTATAACTTGTTTATTAAAATATTTCTGCTGTTTCCACATATCTCCGGTGACGCCGTTTTGTTGGGGCAGTGTCGTTATTTCTTCCCATTCCCATCCCGGCCGGGCGCTCAGCGTTTTGGTTAGATTTGGATTGTTGCCGACAAAAAGATTAATCCCTCCTGATGACGGCAGGAATCCAAAATGTTTGGTTATTCGAAGGTTCTGAGCCGCCACCGGTATGGTTATTAGCGCAAAGCCGCACAGTATCCCTGCCAATCTGATGCTTATCTGTGGCCATCGTAGCCGTGACCGATAGAAAACAATTGCCAGCCAGATAGCGGCAGTTATCAGGAAAGGAATAATGGTGGGTCGTGTAATGGCGCTTAAGCCTCCACATATCCCCAAAATTGTGCAAAACCACATACTTTTATTGGATAAGGTCTTAAGAATAAGCAAAATAAGAATGACGTACCACAGGGTTTCCAGACTGTTCGCTACAAGCTCGCCATCGAGAAATATAAGGGGACCGTAAAAGGCGGTCATAATTGCAGCTATTATGCCGGTTATTCTGTTGAAAACCCTTTTTCCCAGCAGGTATGTTAGTGAACATGTAATGCTGCCCAGCAGCACTTGGATAATCTTGGCACAGATAATTGATGAATTGCTGATGGAGTAGATTACGGATAGAAACACAGGATAAAAGAAAGGCTGCCAGAAAAAGTCATCGTTCATCGGCTTGCCGTTAGCCACCGACCGCGCCGTATTGTCGTAAATTGCGGAGTCTACGGTAGGCATCTCAAACGACGGATTGGCGGAGCTTTCCGACAGGTACGTTAAGCGCACCCAAAAAGCCAGTAGGAAAATGCCGACAACGATTGCCGCCTCTTTTCCCAGCAGATTCTCTTTTAATGTTTTGAGCTTGGCCGTGTGGCCAGAAGGACAGATTGGCATCTTAATTGAGCTGTTTTTGGTATTTTGTTTTTTTAAATTCGAGCAGTTCAAGATACTGCCGCAGCTTTGCTACTTCTTCTTTGTTGTATTTTGCGAAAAATCCGATTGCTTTTTGATTTGCTTCTATCGCCTCGTCGAGTTGACCGGCGAATTCGAGGGCTTGTATCAGCTTGGATTGATTAGTCAAGTCCGCGGGGTTCATATTGACCGCCTTTTGGAAATATTCGGCTGCTTCCGCAAATCTTCCAATGCCTGCAAGTAAATCGCCAAGATTGACAAACGTTTTGAGAGAATCGGGTGTCTTGATTAACCGCTCGCGGTATTCTTTGACTGCCTTGTCACATTCCTCGGAAGCTTCCTGTACCCTTCCCAGTCTCTGCAGGGCAGTACATAGACTGTGGTGAACGTTTGCCATATTGTCTTTAAAACCGGATTGCTCATTGTATGCCAGTGCCTTTCTGAAGGCTTCAACTGCTTCTTCGAGCTTATTCTGTTCTGCTAAAATCAACGCCATATCATTGTACGCCTTGATTGACAGTGACGGGTCGGTTTGCATCATTTTTTTGTAGCCGGCGATTGCCTCATCCCATCTTTCTTGAGCTTTCAGTTTTTCCGCATCCTCGAGATATCTATGAACTAAGAATTGTTTGGCGCTTTGATATACTACCGGTGCAAGGAGATTTTCTACAGGAGCGTAATCATCGGTAAGCACCACATATCCTGCTTTTTCCTTTAGTTGTTCAATATCACCTCCGTTGAGAACCGACAAATCCAAAACTTCATTTTTGTAATAGTGACCAAGGTTCTTAAGGTTTAGCTGTTGCATAGCTGCGATAACTACAAAAGTATTGCGCATCGAGCGTGGCTCATTCTCGGTAACGGCATAAACATAGGGAAACGTTCTTTCCAAGGTGTTTATAAACGAACCTACGAATAGGCCGCTATTATAAATGTCTATTAGCTCAATCATATATACGCCGTTGTCCGTCAGTAATTGTGCGATTTTGTCGTTAAATTCCTTCGTGCAGAGTTGATACGGTATTGAATAGTCGTTTAGGGCATCTTCGTAGATGAAATCATATCTTTTTTTTACTTTGCTGATGTGGTTTCGTTTAAGAAGCTCATCAACATAATTGCGGGCATCCATAGTAAACGTGTTAATAGAGGTGTCTCTTTCGAGTCCGAATGCCTGCATAGCAGCTTCGGTTACACCGGGGTCGATTTCAACAACGTCTGTCCGACTTCCGGGCCAGACTTTCTCAATATATCGAGGGAAGACATACCCTCCTCCTCCAATTACTAAAACTGAAAGCTTATCTCCGCCCTTGCTTAATAGATGTGTTACTGCTGCATAAATTTTCTCATAAGAGTATTGCAAATCAAGAATATCGCCCATTATTATCTCGCTGTGCATGAGCTTATCCTGATAAAAAGCACGTTTGTTGGGATTATTACGGCTTTGTCGCACAGATATGTAGCAGTATTGGCTCTCGTCCTCATAAACAACGTCTGGGTTGTGTCGTTCTCTTAATCCAAGGGATGAGCCTGTGCTTTCTGCCCATTCAGCCGGTGCCATTCCCATCGTCAGGGCGGCGGCGAAGATGACCGCCCACAAATACACAACCCAGAATCGCGGCCGATACAAAATGGCCATCAGCAGCAATACCCCTCCGACCATCCAGATAATAGCAACGGTTCCCAGCATAGCTATTAGGTAGAATCCTGCCAGAAATGTCCCTGCTATACTGCCCGCAGCACCCCAGGCATATATATCGCCAACGGTCCTGCCCGTCGCCAATCCCCGGTCAAGAGCCATCTTCGCCACTACAGGGCTTATCGTGCCAAGCAAAATCGACGGTATCAGAAATACTATTGAGACATGACTAAAGGTACGGGCTGGCCAGCTAAAATGCCACAACAATATCCAATCACCAACAACGTTATTAAGGATAACGGTTAGAACACAGGCGGCTGAAGAGAGCACAAACTGTACCGCCAATGCCTTTCCGGCCTCAAATCGGTCTGCGATACGACCGCCAAGATAATTACCTATGGTGATACCGGCAAGAACTACACCTATGACCGCCGTCCACGTATAAAGAGATGAGCCGAGATGCCGGGCAATCAGTCGGCTGGCAACAAGCTCCAGCACCATTATACAGGCACTCGAAAAAAACACGGTTGCGCTGGGAATGAGAATTGACACAAAGTTCCTTGACCTGCTCATAGCGGAAAGTATAGCAGACTTATCTGCTACCACAAGTAAATTTTTCAGTAGTCAAAGTAGGCAACCCCGTATGAGTCGGTGCCGGGCCAATTGAGGCGGATTTCCTTTGTTGCAGGTTTATACACCCAGCCATAAAAATTAGTTAAAAACGGTTCGGCTGGAAAGTCCTCATTGTTACCAATAAATTTTATCAGGCTTTTTCCATTAAAAGGGTTTGAAGGGAGCTTATATAAGCATTTACCCTTTCCAACCATTTGAACTGTAAATGCATGGCTCGACGGCAACAACGAGGGGTTTTCGTTTGGGTGTCCAGGCGGAATACCGCCGTGCTGGGCGGCGTAGAGTCCGATTGCATTTCGCAATATGCGCAGAGTGTCTTTTGCGGCAGCTTCTTTAGCTTCGGTTATGTGTCCTTGAAGGGTAGGCAGGACGATAGCAGCGAGGATGCCCAGAATAGCGACAACTATCAGTAATTCCACAAGCGTAAATGACTTCTTCATTTCGTATCTCGCATTGTATATATCGTGCATCGTGAACGGTCAGCACAATTTACAGCAGGTCATATTTTTTATCGTCCAATATCAAGCCAGACTTTTTCAAAATACGTTATAGGACTGTTAATATGATGCGAATAAGTTTATTTTCGCTTCCTATTATCAGACAGAGGCAGGTAAGAATTATATTATCGGGTAATCTATGGAAGAAGCTGCAATTTTTTGCTATAAAGTGATATTGGCACAAATAGACGGATTTTACGTTACCAGTTTACAAAAGGAACGTTTTCTCGGAGAGATTTTGTGAAGGCGATTGTATTGACCGGTATCCGGCAGATGGAGATGGCGAATGTGCCGGAGCCGACTATAAAAAAAGATGATGAGGTTTTACTGAAAGTCGAAGTGGTCGGCGTTTGCGGCTCCGACGTGCATTACTATGAGGCCGGCAGAATCGGTTCACAAATTGTTGAGTACCCTTTTGTAGTCGGCCATGAATGTGCTGCGACAGTTGAAGCTGTCGGCAGTGCAGTTACTCGCGTCAAGGTTGGTGACAGTGTTGTTGTCGAGCCGGCAATAGCTTGTAATAATTGCGACCAATGCAAAAGGGGGAGAAAAAATACCTGCCGAAATCTGAAATTTCTTGGCTGCCCAGGCCAGGCAGGCGGTTGTTTATGTGAGTATATCGTTATGCCTGAGGATTGTTGCTTTCCCATCGACGACAAAATCACCTTTGCCCAGGGGGTATTGTGCGAACCGTTGGCTATAGGCGTATATGCTGTTAAACAAGCTTGCATATCGGGAAATACAGATATAGCGATACTCGGCTCAGGCCCAATTGGCTTAAGCTGTTTGGTTAGCGCCGTGGCTGAAAATGCAAATGCCTGTTACGTGACCGAAAAAATTGAGGAACGTGTGGAAGCAGCGGAAAAGAACGGCACAACCTGGGTTGGGAATCCGAATAAAGAAGATATAGTCAAAGAGATTCTTCGGCTGAAGCCAGCCGGGGTGGATGTTGTTTTTGAATGTGCGGGTCAACAGGAAACAATCGACCAGGCGGTCGAGCTGCTCAAGCCCGGCGGCAAACTAATGCTCGTCGGGATTCCGCGTCTTGAAAGAATCTCGTTTATTATTGATAAAATACGCAGGAAAGAAATCACTATTGTAAATGTTCGCAGGCAGAACGACTGCACACAGATGGCGATTGATTTAATAGCCGCCGGCAAAATCAATGCTGATTTTATGATAACCCATAGGTTCAAACTTGAACAAACCCAGCAGGCCTTTGATATGGTTGCCGAGTATCGTGATGGCGTTATTAAGGCACTAATTGAACTTTAGACCTATGAGAAAAGCGAGTATCATTAGCATCGGCAATGAAGTTCTCAGCGGTCAGACAGTGGACACTAACGCTTCATATCTGAGCAGGGAACTACTTTCAATTGGCATACCTGTTGTTAGCTCCTATACTGCCGGAGATGATATAGATTCGATTGTGCGAATGCTGAATTTGGCGAGCAGCGATGCTGATGTGGTATTAGTAACCGGCGGTTTAGGGCCGACAGATGATGACCTAACACGCCAAGCGTTTGCAAAATTTCTCGGCAGTGAATTGCAGTTACAAAGCGAGCTTCTTGAGAAGATTCAAGATATATTCGCTCACAGAGAGCGGCCGATGCCCCAGAAGAATAAAATCCAGGCATACATACCTGCTGGTGCCAAGGCCATCGAGAATAATCTTGGCACAGCTCCGGGTATAAGGGCTGAATCAAAGGGTAAATTGTTTTTCGCTATGCCAGGCGTGCCATTGGAAATGAAACAGATGTTCGAAGAGTCGGTTTTAGCGGAGCTAAAAAGATTTGCCGGCAAAGGTGCGATTGTTGTGCTGAAACTAAAATGCTTCGGGGCAGGTGAATCAGTTATTGCCGAAAAACTCGGCGACCTTATGCAGCGGGGCAGAA
>Ga0315274_10006549_pt1 | contig 16946 bp, 11 predicted proteins | sample YL17G02_20_MG_FD_203700 | JGI IMG/M metagenome (GOLD analysis project Ga0315274, IMG submission 203700) | Sediment microbial communities from Yellowstone Lake, YNP, Wyoming, USA - YL17G02_20 | ecosystem: Environmental > Aquatic > Freshwater > Lake > Sediment | place: USA: Wyoming | collected...
CACGTTCATAGTGGCCGAATGCATACTCATACCGCATTTGCCTGTCAAGCACAAAATGCACATAAATACGAATTATTAGTGGCCACCACAACCGCAACAAAAACACACATAAAGCCTTTGCCACCAATATTCTATGCCGAAACCGAGGGGGGAACATCCGCTACGAAGTCCTTTGCTCGGTCGGCGCCATGAACCCGCGCGCCGATCTGCGCCCGGCCAACCCCGGAGGAAAGACGGTCGCAGGCGGGGTGTGAAGTTGAAAACGGACGAGAAGGTTCGACATTCGACTCGCGACTCTCGACCGAAGACCAAGAGCCGCGTCACGGGCGCAAAGAGGACGTTCGACATTCGACTCTCGACCAAAGACCAAGAGCCGCGTCAGCGGCGTGACGACGCGCCGGACGGCGCTACCACGAACCGTTTTCCGTTTCAGGCGCGACGGACATGGAGTGAGTCGAGCTGGCGCTTCCAGTCGGGCGGCAGCGCGTCCGAGGCAAAGCGCAGCATCTGACCATAAAGAATGCTCAACGCCCTGTCGTCCGCGCACTTGATGTCGGGGATTCGGGCTTCATACCGTGGACGCAGGACCAACGGATGTCCCCATTGATCCTTGCGGCAAGACAACTCGACCTGCTCGGCCGTGAAGTAGGGGTGGGGATTCCAGCGGCCAATCAGCCGCGCGCCCTTGACCTCGAACAGATAGAACCGCGCATGGGGTCCGAAAACGTCCTGACGCGACTGGCCGGCCGCCAAACGGCTGTTGGCCTGCTGAATCTCTTCGTCCGTGGGCAGCGGCCACTGGAACCGGGCGGCGGCCTCGGCCTCGGCTTTGGCTCGTTCGCGCAAATAGTCTGCCACCTGGCGGGCCTTTTCCTGAGGGTCCATACAGTCCTCCTGACTGAAGTGTGCGCGAATCCCGCGCCTTAAAACGCCGCAACTCAATCATATAGCATTGCGCCGCCGCTATTCCCTTGGGGACGCCTACTTGCCCCAAACGCGGCAGCGAGACCGCGTTTAGCCGCGCGATCCCGAGGCGCATTTTGCGCTTGACGGGAACGGGCGGCCCAGGCGATTCTCCAGTTGTCGGTGAACGAACGTCGGCTCCATGCCGTGTGGTCTGAAGGCTTCGGCCCTCAGACCCTAGTTCATCGGCATTTTTTTAGAGTTCCCGGTTTTCCAGATTCAGCGGCTTGTCTTTCAGGAAAAAAACGCCGCGTCGGCCTCCCTCCGCATAGTCCAAATCGTGAATTTCCCCGACTTGCGGCCACACCATCTGAATGTAGCGGTCCTCGCCCGTTTCATAGAATCGCTGAAGCGCCCAGAGATAATAATCCACCGCCTGAAGTCCCGCATATTGCGCCGGAAGGGACGCAGTTACTTCGACGCGCGAATTCCGCCGAAATCCAAAATCACGCTCGAATTGCCTTTCCGCCTTTTGCAGCGCTGCTTGAAGCGCGCGGGTTCGGCCTTCCTTTCCACGCTTGGCAAAGCAGATCCTTACCGCTTCCGCCATGCGGTGAAACTTGCCAAACAGTTCACTGACGAGCGTGTCATAGACTTCATTGGGCTTGTAGCGATAGGCAGGATTGCGCTCGTTGTGCTGCCGAACATAGGACAGCAGATGTCGCTTGTCGCGGACCACGGCGTAGAAGCGCAAATCATGGCGAAGCAGCACCTTGAATACCTCGCGCCGAACTTCCGCCACGTCGTTCTTGGCGTGAAAACAAACGGCCGTCTTGCCTGTGGCCGGCTGCATGGACGGCACACCCGCGAAATAAGGATCGGCAAGCAGTTCCCGCCGCAGCGATTCCATCTCCCGCGCCAGACCCTCCGGATCGGCCACGTCCAACTTGCCAAGAATGAAAAACTTCGAACATCCTTCGTTCCCAGCGATGATCTGTCCTTTGCGGTTGAACAGCGTCGGATCGCCCGCCTCATCCACAAAGTAGTGAAGGACGTGATTCATTTCATTTGCTGCCTTTCGCTGCAAACGCACCTGGCCAGCCGCCGTGGGATTCGATGACGTTGTCAATCTCGGCCATGAGGCGGATGGTCTCGGCGAGGGCGACGACAATGCGGTGGTAGTGGGCGATATCGTCGGCGGTGAGCGTGCGGCCCTTGCGGTCCTTGAGCCACTTCTGGCAGACTTGATAGCCGCCGATGTGGAAGTTCCAGACATTCTCGGGAACGCCGCGAAAGCCCTGCGCCGAGTTGATCCAAACGGTCTCGTTTTCATAGCGGACCTTGACGACCTCGTTGCCGCCCTTGCCTACGAACTGCGTGAGGTGCTTGTCCAGTTTGGGCGACTCCATGAGGTGCAGCGCCACGAGTTCGCCGCCAAGTTCGGCCAGAGCGCGGAAGAGGTCGAGGCTGGAAGTCAGCGGCAGGCGCGGGAAGTCACTGCGGAGGAACTCGAAGTACCGATCCCGATAACTGGGAGAGTAGAGGAGGGCGTAAGCATAAGAAAAAGCACGCCGTGGTGTTAGTTCATTGTCCTCGCCCAGTTCGCAGGTGCCAATCTTCAACTTAATGCCCAGATTCTTGGCGAATTCTGCCAAAGGCTCCTGATTAAGGTTGGCTGTGGCTGCAGAGGAGATCTCTAATCCGCCATCGGACTCGCGTATGAAGAGAGGGAAAATCTGCGTATTCCTGTCGTGTGAGCAAGATTTAATCTCGATTATGTGGCGCGACACAAAGGCATGCTCGAACTGGGGCCGGGTAACTTGGCGGGTGGCTACCAAGGCTAGATTGTCACCGCCAATCATCTGCGCTGCCATTGGACGCGATAGACTCCACACGACACTCGGGTGAAAGAAAATGAACCGCTCGTCGAATGGGCGATGAAGCATTTTTCGAATCGGCCCGCTGAATGACTTGATTTTCCGAAGCTCACCCTGAGCCTCTCGCAAGTCGAAGCGTTTGCTTTTGGAGAAGCCGAACTCTTCGTAGATGGAATCGTCGTCGCCGCTTGCCTTGCTGAACCGTTCAAGGCGTTGAGCGAGCTCCCGGTCATCTTCGGCAATCACAAGGCCGTCGCGAGCCGTAATGATTCCGGCGCTATTTCTCGGAAACAGGTTAGCTAGACCGATGCAATGCTGCCATTCCTGAGCAAGGTCCGCACCCTGCGGGACGAAGAGGTAGAATGGCCGCGACGGCTTAATTTGAAGGAAGATTGTGGAGGCTCGGCTGTTCGACTGAAGAAAGTCGTATTTCCGGGTGCGGGAACCGTAGCGGTCAGCCTGGAATACCATAGCATCGCCACGCCTCGGTAGAACGCGACTTCCTAGCAACAGAGCGACCCCCTGAAGGATGTCGAAAACATTCTCCTCCTGCAGTCCCTCCGGCCCAAGTTCGCCTTTCGCCAAATGTCCGTGAAGGTCCACCACCCAAATCGAACAGAAGGTCTCCAGAAGCGAATCGCGCATTCCACGAAGAGTTGGAGTGCTGAGGTAACCGTTATTTGTTATCAGCCCAAAACTCCGACGTGTGCTGCATTGACCGTTTCCTCGCACAGCCTACAGAACTTCACGTAGTCGTCTTGCAGGTTGATTTCAAACTGAAGGGCGCCGCGTTCCTTGATTCTTTCGCCGTCGACATAGCGATACCTGTCGACAATCGAACGCATTTCAGGCGTCAGGTTGGACGATATCTTTGAATACGGCGGGTTACCTATGACGACGGTGAAGCGCTTCTGGCGTTTGACGGCATTGACAGCCTTGGCTTCATGCGCCAGCGCCGGGGCCATGCTTTCGAACTGGTCGGAGAAATCCTGCGGCGGTTCGAGCGCGTTGGTGAGGTAGATGCGGGCGCGTTCGTCGGAGCCGAAGCGATAGCCGGTCTCGCCGAGTTTCAGGCCGAGTTTCATGTGGGCGATGGCATACGGGGCCATCATGAGTTCGTAGCCATAGAGGCGGGGCAGGAGGTGTTGGGGGACGTAGGCGTTCCAGTAGGCTTCGAAATTCTGGATTTTCGATTTTGGATTTTGGATTGGGGGCATGCCGGCCGCGCCGTCTTTGTCCCACTTGGCCCTGAGATGGCAGTGAATGACGTCTATGACCTCGACGAGGAAAGTTGCGGTGCCGGTGGCGGGATCGAGGATTTGGACGAAAGGCTCGTCAGGCCGGACGCCGTCCGGGATTCGGATTTCGGATTTCGGATTGCGTGTCGCGGATTGTTGGACAAACTCGCCCCAGGTGATGGTGGAGGCGAGGCCGTCTTCGAGGCCGAACTCGGTTTGCAGGAGTTCGTGGACGCTGCGGACGATGTAGGAGACGACCGGCTGAGGCGTGTAGAAGACCCCCCGCTGGATCTTTTTTTGCCTGTCGTATTCAGCGAGGAAGAGTTCGTAGAAATGAATGACCGGGTCTTCGTGCTGCGTGCGGTTGCCGAAGTCGCGCAGGACGGCTTCCATGTTGGTTCGACGCAGGAGTTCGACCACGTCGTTGATGCCGACTTCGTCGAAATCAATATGGCCCTTGCGTCCGCCGACGGTCAGAAACGTGCCGAGCATGTCTTTGAGAAAGGGATTGGTCACGGGAACCATGTCGGCAATGTTGGCTGCGATCAGGGCCGTCGGGCGCGAAACGCGGGCGGTGAGTAGGCCATAGGAAATGGTCTGGGCGTACATGTCGGCGAAGTCGTCTTCGGTCAGGTCATGGATGAGCGCTTCTTTGAAGGCGGCCATGAGGCTGCGGAACGGGCCTTTGCCGGACTCGATGGCGAGAACGGCATTGACGCGCTTGCGAATGGCGCGGGCAAGGTCGGCCAGTTGGACGGCAAGCATTTGCGATGTGGAGATGACCTCGCGATGACGAAGCGTGAAGGCCGACGCCCAGGCGGTTCGCCAAGTGTCGAGGTCGGCGGAGCCGGTGAGGTTTTCGGGCCAGCGCAACTTGTTGTGAAGTTCCTGATGAACGTGATCTATATGGAGGGCCGTGTCAGCATCGTCCCAACCCAGAACGCGCAGTGTCGGGAGGTCGGCGGTGTCGGGACTTTCGGCGAAGTGCGCGAAAGTGATCTGCCGCTCGGCGTCTTCGCCGTAAGCCGAAATGAAAAGCAGGTCGTGGAGATGCCATGCGGCGCGTTCGGAGCGGTTGGCGGAAAGCCGTTTTCGAACGACCAGCGAACGAAGAATCCGGCGCAAGGCGACAACGGGCAGGCGCTTGGGTTCGAACTTGAGAAAGAAGATGCCCCAGGGCTGGTTGGTTGTAAGGGGACGTAGTTGTTTGATCGCTTCAATCTTGGCGGCGGTCTTGGCGTCAATGCCGAGTTCTTCGGGTTCGTAGTCGAAGGTCAGGTCGTCGAAACTCTCCTGTTCGATCGGCCAGTCAAGCTCGTCGCGAAGGTACTTGACCAGCGACGGAAAGGTCTTGATTGCCCTGAGGCGGTCGCGGTCTGCAATCGTCATGGTCCTCTCTCCCGCGTCAGTTCAACTCCATCCAGGCTTTGAGAGTGGGCTTGACGCCGACGGGGGCCTGCAATTGCTTGAGCGCCGTGTTCTTGATATGCTTTTCGATCTTGCGGCGGATGTCGGCGAGCGTCTCGTGCTCAATTTCGCAATGGCGCGGCGTGTCGGGATTCGAGCGGATGAACGCAGCGATGTCGGAAGATTCTTCGAGGATCGCTGCGTCGGCCAGGTTGAAGAGAATCCACTTCGTTTCGCCCGCGTCTTCGGTCCACGGGAAATCGCCGTCTTCTTTTGGGGCCGTGTGGTCGGGGCGCGGAATGCGATAGCAGAAGAAGACGGCGCGCGTGCCGGGCGCCGGATGCCGTTTGCCGCTGAAGACGCGGCCAGGCAGGGCGTCGAGGCGCGATTCGAGGCCGGGGTCGGCCTTGAGGAGGTCTCGGAATTCGAGCCGGAGGTCTTCAACGGGCGTCTTCTTGCCCACGTAGGTCTCGTTGAACTCGCGAAGCGCCGCAAAATCGTCTTCGGGCCGGAGAAGTTTCTTCCCTTCAATCCCGAACGTCTTGGAAATGCGAAGCGTCTTGTGGGAGACGCGGCTGTATAGATTGAGCAATTCTTCCAGTTCGTCGGGCGGGAGGAAATTCCAATAGGCCACCTTGCCGCGAAGCACCGCCCGTTCCGGATGGTCGGCGATGAGGCGTTTCTCGACATCGGGATTCATGCGGCGGTCCACGCGGCCAATGCGCTGCATGAGGCGGACGGGGTTCCAATGGAGGTCGTAGTTGATCAGGCGCGTGGCGTCCTGGAGGTTGAGACCTTCGGAGAGAACATCGGTGGAGATGAGGACGCGGATTTCCTTTTTCTCGTCGGCGGTAAGTTCGGCGCTCGATGAGCCGTTGTAGTAGGGGGCGAAGCGGCGGAGAACGTCGCTGCGGTTTTTGCGGGCGCTGTCCACTTCCTCGACGCCTTCGATTCCGGCGGCGGTGAGTTGGCAGTGGAGATAGCGGGCGGTGTCGGCGAATTCGGAGAAGATGAGAACCTTGTGAGCGCGGAGAACGGGATCGTCTTTGAGAAGTTTGACGAGGGCTTTGAGTTTGTCGTCGTGGCGAGGTTTGAACTTTCGCAACTCGTCGAGGAATTCCGCGATCTGGTCGAGGTCCAGAAACGTGTCGGCGAGGATGCCTTCCACGTCGTATTCGTTGCGATCCCGAGGGTCCACATCGTCAAGCATTTCCTCACTGACGAAATCCTCATCGGCATCCTCTTCTTCCTGTTCGCCCCAGAGTTCCTTTTGGCGCTCCTTGACAAAGCCGGTGAGTTCCTCGTGCTGCCCCAACCATCGGCCGAGGCGGGCCTTTTCCTGTGGTCGCTCGCTGTGCCGGGCCGCCCAAGCGAGCAATTTGCGTAAGAGCCGATAGCAGGAACTTTCAAAGGCCGATGCCGAGCTTTCGAACCGCTTGAGAAACTGGGTGCGAATCAGGCCGACGACTTGTTTCTGGCGGTTTTGCATCATCGGGTCAATTCGCTCGTCGGGCCCCCGATAGTAGGCCAGAGGATAGTAGATGCCCAAGACGAAAAGCGGCTCTTTCTTTTCGAAGGCGCGCTCGACCATGTTGAGAAGGCGACCGTAGGTTTTCTTGACGGAGTATTCGGCGACCTTGGGTGCCTCGCGGGTTGGGAAACTGGCGGTTGTCGCGCCTTCCTGTTTCTGACTGGCGACGACATAGGCGCGGCTGCGCTGCATCACGAGACCGCGAAAAAGCGTGTCGGTTTGCAGAACGTGCTCGGCTTCGGCGAGATTGGTTTCGCGCACGGGATCGTCCGGTTGACCGCCTTCAGTGGCTTTTCTTAATTCGCGCTCCATCGCAACGAAGTGGCCGCGCAGCGAATGGATGCCCAGTTTCGTTTTGAAAAAGTCCTCCTGCTGCCGTGAGAATATTTCAATCATGTGGCGGAAATCGTCGAGGCGGTTGTTGATCGGCGTCGCCGTGAGCATATAGACCTGCTTGGGGCCGCGCGGGCCGTCAATCAGGTCGAACAGGAGGCGGTAGCGGGACGGTTTGCGCTTGCCCTCGCCCTTGACGTCCTTGAAACCGGGATTGCGGAAGTGGTGGGCCTCGTCAATCACGAAGACGTCGGCCATTTCTTTGACGCGGGCGAAACGATCAGGGTAGTCGCCGCCGCGACCGAGATCGGTATGGCTAAAGATTGCCAGGTTGCTGAAATCGCCGCCGCTGGTCCCGCCGATATAGCAAAGATACTGGCGGAGAGCGGGTTCCCACACATCGTCGCGGGCGGCTTTGGGGACGAACAGGGCTACGCGCTTGCGCTCGTGCATCACAAGGCGCTCGATGAGCATCAGGCCGATAAACGTCTTGCCCAAACCGACGCCGTCGCAGATGAACGCGCCGCCATATTGGCGCGCGATTTTCAACGCGGCATGGTAGCCGTCTTGCTGGTATTTGTCCAAGACCGAATACATGCTGGACCCGCCCTTGTCCGGCCCCGCCAATTCCCACTCGTCGGCGGTCATTTCGTGGCCGCGAAAGAACTCCTGCAACGATTTCGCATAGACCTCGAATGGCATGTATTCGTGAATGTGCCGCTCGATGACGCGGAGGATTTCGGGCGTCACGTCTTCGGCTTTGTTCCAGTGCTCCTCATACCACGCTTGCAGCGCGCCGACCTGACGACCGGTGATCTGGACATTGAGTTCGACGTTTTCGGTCAGACCGGGAAGCGTGAAATTGGACGATCCCACGAGACCAAAGGCACCGATCACTTCCTGGCGAGCGCGGGTGATGTAGGCTTTGGCGTGGAACTTGTCTTTGCGATAGACGCGGCAGACGAGCTTGCCGGATCGAATCGCCTCGACGATGGCGGGAACGCCGGCCAGAAAGTCGTTCGTTTCCTTCTCGGTTTCGAGGCTGCCGTCCAGTCGGCGTTTGACTTGGTCGAGTCCTTCGGCGAAGGCCTTCCTTGTGCGACGGGAAACCTCGTCGCCCATGAGGATGCGGATGCGATCTACCTTCTGCCATTCGCCATCGAGCGCCAGGAGCGATCCGATTTCGCAGTAGCCGGTGGCGATGTCGAGGGCCTGGGACAGCTGGCACCAGTCACGGAGATAGCGGAGGACTTTCCAATCCTGGTCGCTGTTGTCCACGATGAAGAGGTCGCTGCCGGATTTCCTCAGCTGAGCGTCCATACGGTTCGCATACGTCTGGAGTCTCGATTATGCAACAAGAAAGACCACGGAAATTCGGGGCCGGATACGAATTCGCGATTGGCTGCCGTGAGCATCGTGCGAGCACATTCACGGGCTTCTCACTCCGCAATCCGCAGTCCGCACTCCGCATTCCCTTCACTTCGCTCCCTTCTTGAGCGTCTCGGCGGTGATCAGGTCGGTGGGCACGGGGATTTGGGGCGGGATGGCTTCGCCGCGGACGGCCTTGAGGGCGTTCTCGACGCCCATTGCGCCCATGAGGTCGGGATGCTGCTCCACGGTCGCGTCCATTCTGCCTTCGAGGATGGCGTCTTGGGCGGCCTTGAGATTGTCGTAGGCCGTCACGCGGACCTTGCCGGTTTTGTCCGCCGACTCGATGGCGGCGATGGCGCCAAAGGCCATGTTGTCGTTGGCGCAAAACACTCCGTCGAGGTCGGGGACGCGCGCCAGAATGCCGGACATTTTTTTCTCGCCCATGTCGGTCGCCCATTCGGCGGTTTCCATGGCCTCGACCGTGACGGCGCCGTTGGTTTTGGCCACGGCGCGCAGGAAGCCCTGTTTGCGCGCTTCGGCGTTCGAGACGCCGCGAATGCCTTCGAGCATGGCGACCTTGCCTTTGCCGCCGATCCTCTGGATCAGGTAGTCGGTGGATTTCTCGGCCCCGGCGGCGTTGTCGGGGCCGATGAACGCGACGATCTTGAGGCCGGCCGCCTGGGCCGTCGCCGTGTCTATGCGGTTGTCAATGTTGATGATCGGGATGCCCTTTTTCTGCGCTTCGAGCAGGGGGCTGACGATGGCCTTCGAGTCGGCGGGGGCGATCACGATGGCGCTGGCGTTCTGGGCGACCATGTTTTCGACGTATTGCGCCTGCTGCTCGAAGTCGGTTTCCTTGGGGACCGAAAGACAGGTCAGCCGGACGCTCAGTTTGTTGGCCGCGCCCGTGGCGCCCTCGGCCATAGTTTTGAAAAACGGGTTGCTGATTGCTTTCATGATTAGAGCGACGTGGGGCTTCGTGGCGCGCGGCGTGGCTTTCTCGCCCACGGCTTCGGGCTTGGCGGGTTGCTCCTTTTGGCCGCCGCACGCGACCAGCAAGCACATTCCCAACGCATACGTCATTGTGAAGAAGCGCCGACTGTTCATCTTCCTCTCCTTTCTGGAGGGTTTTTCTCAGGGAAAGGCACGGACGGACACGGACACACACGGACGGAGAGACTCGTGTCCTTTCCTTTGTCCTTGGTGTCGCTGTGGCTCCCTTTTGTCGCTGGTTTGGTTCATCCTTCCATTCTTCCCCGTTCATCCTTTCGCGCTCCGGTGTCGCATGCTGTCGTAAAGCGCCGCCGTCACGATCACCGCGCCAACGATGATCCGCTGGGTCATCTCGTCCACGCCGACGGTGTTGAGGCCCTTGTAAAGGACGGCCATAATCAGCGCGCCGATCAGAGTGCCGACGACCGAACCTTCGCCGCCGACGAGGCTCGTGCCGCCGATGACCACCGCCGCAATCGCGTAAAGCTCGAGCGACTCTCCGGCCAGATAAGTGCCCGTCGAAAGCCGCGCCCAGAACACAATCCCCGCGAGCGCGCAGCACAAGCCCGAGATCGCAAACGCCAGAATCCGCACCCGGTTGACCGGCACGCCCGACAGCCGGCTCGCCTCGAGGTTGCCGCCGACCGCGTACATGTAGCGTCCCAGACGCGTGAAGCCCAGCACGACATAAGCGGCGGCAACCGACCCAATTGCCAGTCCGATCGGCAGCAACGTGCGGATCGCCCCGGCGCAGACCAGCCGCTGGGGTTCTTTGCCGCTGACCACGTAGGCCAGCCCGCGCGCGGCCAGAAACATCCCCAGCGTGACGATGAACGACTGGACGCGGCCCCAGACCGTGATCGCGCCGTTGACCCAGCCGCAAAACACCCCGCCGAGCAAGCACACGACGGTCGCGGCGGCAAACCCCGCGACGCCCGGCCCCTCGCCGCCCGCCAGCGCTTTGGCCGTTACGACAAACAGTACGTTGCAAAGCGCGAGCAGCGACCCGACCGAAAGGTCAATCCCGGCGGTCAGAATGACGAACGTCATTCCCACGCCGAGGATGATGTTGATCGCGCCCTGTTCGAGAATCTGGCGCTGATAGATCCAATTGACCGCGTGGCGGCCGTCTTCGGAGATGGACAGCAGGAAAATCGGCGCGCGCCATCGCCATTGCGAGAACTTCCAGAAGCCCTCGCTCCAGTCGAGCGCCGACAGGCCGACCATCAGCAGATAGACCGCCGCCAGCACGGCCAGCAGCGGAAGAAGCCGCCTGAATTCGTTCGATGATCCACCGCCACAAGTGCGCCCCACGGCCCGCTCCGCGCAACCCCCTGGGATTTGGCGAGCCGAACGTGCCAACCGCTCCGGGGCGAGTCAAGCTCGAAGGGCGCGCAAATAGAGCTTGCGCGACCGCGACCGCCTGCGATAGCTAGACGGCGGTTCAACAACTTGGCGAAAGCTCGACCGTCAACCGGGAGGTGACCCAAGCTCATGTTTGATGCCTTTCACGGGTACATGCTGCTGTTTTTCATCGGCTTGATCTACGCCGTCGTTTCCGCGGTTTTGAGCGGCGCGCTGGGCGGCGATTTCGGGGCCGACCACGACGTCGGCGGCGTGCATCCGGGGGACATGGGGACCCATCTCGGTCCGGGCATGGTGCATTTTTCTCCGCTCAGCCCCACCGTCATCGCGACGTTTCTGACGGCCTTCGGCGGGATGGGCATGATCTGCATGAGGGTGTTCGAAATGCGCCCGTTCACGGCGCTGCCCGTGGCGCTGCTGGTCGCCATGGGCGTGGCGGCAGGCATCTTTGCGCTGTTCGAATGGATTTTCGAAAAGACGCAGGGCTCGGCGAACATTGACGCGGCACAATTGGCCGGCACCCACGCCGACGTCATCACGCCGATTCCCGAAAAGGGCGTCGGCGAAATTGCGTTTGTCGCCTGCGGCTCGCGCCAGAACGCCCCGGCGCGCTCCGAAGACGGCCGTCCGATCGAAAGTCCCGCCGAAGTCGAGATCGTTCGCGCCATCGGCGGTTCGTACATCGTTCGCCGCGTCGTTCGCAAGGCGAGTTCGGCCGGGACAGATGCAATGGCGAAAGGATAAACGATCGAAGGGTCTTCAATTGCCCGCGTGAGACCGGGCCTATCATCCCAAAGGGAGGCAGAAAATGCCATTATCAGACACGGCCCAAGTCATTGTTGTCGTAGGCGCTGGTCTAGTGGTCGCCGTTTTTCTCCTGGCCATGGCGTATGCCACGCGCTATCGCAAGGTCGGTCCCAACCAGGCCCTCATCATTGCCGGTACGAATCGGCGTTTCAGCGCGGCCGATGGCCAGATTGGAATGCGCGGTTTCCGCATCGTTCGCGGCGGCGGTACGTTCGTCTGGCCGATCTTCGAGAAGGTGGACATCCTCGCGCTCGAAATCATGACCATAGACGTCCAGACGCCCGAGGTCTATACCCTCCAGGGCGTGCCGGTGCTGGTGGACGGCGTGGCCCAGGTCAAGATTCGCGGCGAAGACAGCGCCGTCGCCACGGCGGCCGAACAATTTCTCGGCAAAGGCGAGGCGGAGATTCTTCACGTCGCGCAGCAAACGCTCGAAGGCCACCTGCGCGCCATTCTGGGTACGATGAGTGTCGAGGAAATCTACAAGAACCGCGACGCCTTCGCCCAGCAGGTCCAGAAGGTCGCCTTTGAAGACATGGCCAACATGGGCCTCCAGATCGTCTCGTTCACGATCCGCGACATCCGCGACAAGCAAGGCTATCTCGACGCGCTGGGCAAGCCGCGAACGGCCCAGGTCAAGCGCGACGCCATCATCGGCCAGGCCGAAGCCGACCGCGACGCCGCGATCAAGAGCGCGCAGGCCAAGCAGGCCGGCAAGGAAGCCGAGTTTGCCGCCGAGACCAAGATTAAAGAGGCCGAGCGGGACTACAAAATTCAGGTGGCCGAATACGACAAGATGTCGAATCTGAAACGCGCCGACGCCGACCTCGCCTATGAATTGCAGAAGAACACCACGTTCCAACAGGTCAAGGCTCAGGAAGTCCAGGTCCAGGTCGTCGAAAAGCAAAAGGGCATTGACGTTCAGGAGATGGAAGTCAAGCGGCGCGAAAAGGAACTCGACGCGCAGATTAAAAAACCCGCCGAAGCCGAGCGATACAGGATCGAAACGCTCGCCGCCGCCCAGCAGAGCAAATTCCAGGTCGAGGCCAAAGGCGAGGGCGAGGCCAAGCGCCAGATCGGTTTTGCCGAGGCCGACGTCATCCAGCGCACGGGCGAAGCCGACGCCGCCGCCAACAAGGCGCGCGGTCTGGCCGCCGCCGACGTCATCAAGGCCCAGGGCTTGTCCGAAGCCGAGGCGATGCGCAAGAAGGCCGAGTCGTGGCAGATGTACAACCAGGCCGCCATCATGCAGATGATCGTCGAGGCGTTGCCCCAGATCGCCCGCGCCGTGGCCGAACCGTTGTCGAAGACCGAGAAGATGGTCATCATCAACATGGGCGGCGAAGGGGGCGGGGCGGCCAAGCTCACGCGCGATGTGACCAGCATCATCGCCCAGCTTCCGCCGGTGATCGAATCGCTGACGGGCGTGAAACTCGAAACGTTGATCGAGAAGATTCCGGCGCTGAGGGACATGGTGGTTCAGTCAGAGGCGCCGAAAGGTCCGGCAGCGACAAAGCCGGCGTAGACGGCGCGTTTTGCAGAACTCAAAGTGGCGTGGGCTGTTAGCCCGCGAAGAGTCGCAAATTGGCCACGATCCTGTACTCTGAGCCCTTTTCACAGGCTAACAGCCTGCGCCACAGTAGTTCTGCAAAAGGCTCTCTATTGTAGATTATCCCCTGGTGGGTGTCTTCTTATTGCTGGGGATTGCCTATGGGCGTTGCTTATTCGCGAGCAAAACCAATTCTGGCAGGGAAAACGCAATACGCGCCTTGACACTCGCCGTAGGGCGGTGATACACACCGGTTGTCTGCAAGCGGGACGGGCCTTGTGCTAGCGTGAAGTCGCTTTGAAGGAAAAGTAAGCGACAGGGTTGAAATAGGAGACAAATCACATTCCCCGCCAACCCAATCCTGCTGATTTGTCATGACAACCTCTGCATGTAGCGGAAACAATCCAAAAGGCCGATGGAGAATTCTAGGCAGTTTTGCCCTGGTCTTGTTCTCGACTTTTCTTGCCCTTCTGGCGATCGAGATCGCCCTCCGCTTGATCCAAACATGGCAAGCGCCGGTGACGCTGGACGAACTCAAAGCCCGCCGCCATCAGTTCAAGGGTCGTGAAACCAGCTTGGGCCATATGCTGATGGCAAGCCGCGATCCCCGGCTGGTTTACGAGCTTATCCCCAGGCTGCGCGTCCTCTGGGACGGACACGAGGTGCGGACCAACTCGTCCGGCTACCGCGACGACGAGTTCACGCCGACCAAACCGCCGGGAACCATCCGGATCGCCGTCCTAGGCGATTCCACTTCCTTTGGGTGGAGGGTGGACAAGCAAGACGCGTACCCGGAAGTGGTGGAGCAGTTTCTCAACCGTTTTTCCAAGGGTCCAAAATTCGAGGTGATGAGTTTCGCCCTGCCCGGGTATAATACGGCCATGGAGCGTGAGGTTCTGCTGACCCGGGCGTTGCCGCTTCTGCCCGACGTGGTGCTGTTGCAGTTCGACGGGAACGACGTGGATTTGCCGAACTTCATCAAGAAGCGCGAAAACCATTGGCGATTGGATCGGTGTTACTTGTGGGAATTCCTCTCGACGCGGCGTTGGCGCTGGCGAAAGAACACGCAGGAAAACCCGGCAACCGCAATGGCCGGGTTGGAGATGGTCCCACTAGTCGAGGACAAGCGCGGTCTTTTCCGCTGCACCTTGGATGAAAGCCGCATACCGCCCGCGCTGCGCGACATGGTTGGCGAGGAGAATTGCAAGCGGGCCATTCGCGATATTGGGCGCGTTTGCAGGGAAAAAGGCCTCCCGACGGTTTTCGTGCTCAATCCCAATCTCGTCGAGTTCTACGACAAGGAAAGGCAGTATGCGCAAGATCCCACGATGGTTCCCTTTGTGCAAGCCGCGCGAGCGACCGGATTTGCCATTGCCGACCCGACCATGCCGATTCTCGGGCTCCTGAAGCCTCGCGGTCTGACGAGCCGCGACCTGTGGGTGGAACCTTACGCCAGCGATGCCCATCCCGTGCCCGCGCGACATACGTTAATCGCGCTTGAAGTGGCCAGGGTGGTTCTCGAGAACGCCATGCTGCCTGCGGAGGCGATTGACAAAAGCAAAGAAAAGGATTTGTTGGCCGCGCTCCTCCAGCGAGCCAATCTCCAATGGGAGGCGATGCACCGCGACGAAGTGCCCCGCATCGGGGAGAAGGCAGTCAAAATCCTGCCCGGCGATCCGAAGCGGGAAGAGACCTACCTTGCGGAAGGCTGGTATGGACGCGAGTATGAGCATGGCGGAGACAGCTTCCGCTGGTGCGCCCCGCAAGCCAAGCTCCTTCTGCCGCCCTGTAAGCGTCTTGTCATGGAAATTGGCACAGAATGGCCGCCGGAGATTGGACCGGCCGATTGCCCGTTTCTCCTCCATGGCCAATCGTTGCCCTACCGCATTACGAAAAGCAGGGGGCGAGGATGGTTTGACGTCACGATGCCCGAAACCGCCGCTCAGAAACTCGACAACCCGCTCGAACTGACGATCCAATGCAAACCCCTGGACATCCCCGGCATTCCCAAAGAGGAGAAGCGCCCCCTTGGGTTGCGCGTCCGCTGGATCATGATCGAACCGCCGTAGTCGTCTGCGTCCGCTTTGTTTTCAGGGACGTTCATTTGGAGTCCAGGCTATAGCCTGCCGACATCCCGGCAAAGCGTGCCATCAAAGCCCCATTTTCATCTCTTTCCGGGTGGCGCGCAGCGTCATGATGGCTTTCACGAATCCAACGGCGTCCATCGGCGGTTCGCTGAAATCCTTGGTAAGGAATCAAAGCCGATGGAACAAGGGCAAACATTCTCTTTACAACGGGCGGATCGCGCGAGCATAGAGAATTACGTTTTGAGGTAAGCGGGAAGGCGTGGAGGCCCCAGGATTTTGCAGCGGTTTTGTCGCCAGCATTTGGCGTTTGTTCCTCGCTGGGTTTGCAGGTAAGTCAATCATGATTCGAGAAAAAGATCTTGGCCCCAAAGCCGACGGCGAGTTTCGGATTGTCCATCTGTCCGATCTCCACCTCAGCGCCGACAAGTCGGCCCTTCGCCACCGCTGGCGAAGTTGGGTCGGCAAGTCGCAGTCCAAGAATCTGGTCAACCTCCAGGCGGTCCTTCGCGACATGGCCTCGCGCGAGATTGACCATCTCATCCTGACCGGCGATCTGACCAACGGCGCCAAGCCCGAGGAGTTCGAGGCGCTCAAGGCCGCGCTTGGCGACTATGCTGATCCCGATCGCCTGACGCTCATTCCCGGCAATCACGACCTTTCCTATCGCCACGTCAGGCGACGGCTGAGGGCGGAAAGTTGCCCCCGCAAGCACTGGCAGTTGGTCAGCCATTTCCCCGAGCTGATTCCGCGGTCGTATCCGCCCGAACTGGGGCACGCGAAGAAGGACCTCTTTCCGTTTATCAAGGTGCTGGCCGGCGGACGCATCGCCCTGATCGGCCTCGACACCACGGGACACCTGACGGCCAAGATCGGGCTGCTCAACAGCCTCGGGACGGTCAGTCGCACGCAACTGATCGAGCTGCGCACGCTTCTCCGACATCCCTGGTTTCACGACAAAATCAAGATCGTCGTCATGCACCACCATCCGATGATCGTTCCCGTGGCGACGATGTTCGACAGCTTCAAACACCTTTTCCAATCCAAGCAACTGCTCGACCTCCTGTATGAGAGCCGCGTGGACTTGATCTTGCACGGCCACAAGCACCATCCGTTCTGCTGGCAATCGCACACCTTCCGCGATCACGACTTGATCGTGATTTGCGCCGGCCCGCCCGACGCCTACGCCAACGGCCGCGCGTCCGAGCTCGTGTACAACATCTACTCGATCGTCGGCCACCGGATTGCGATCCACTACCGCACCTGTTCGCCGACGCTTCGGCCGCGAACCGAATTCTCTCACGAGTCCAAAGTGAGACTTTGAGCCATTGGGCCGCCTGCTCTAATCGCGGAACGTGATTGACATGGGAACCGATGAGCGAGTAATGTACAAGCAAGAGTGACCGGGAGAGGTGGGAGCAATGGCGGAATGCGAATACAAGGACGCAGTGGAGATTACGGGGGTTGTTCTCGCCGCGGATGTGAAGA
>Ga0315274_10006551_pt1 | contig 16940 bp, 15 predicted proteins | sample YL17G02_20_MG_FD_203700 | JGI IMG/M metagenome (GOLD analysis project Ga0315274, IMG submission 203700) | Sediment microbial communities from Yellowstone Lake, YNP, Wyoming, USA - YL17G02_20 | ecosystem: Environmental > Aquatic > Freshwater > Lake > Sediment | place: USA: Wyoming | collected...
AGTCCTTCTTGCATTCCTGTAAGACCCTTTTCAGGAATGGAATTATTTCAGGGTCGTTCTCGAATGCGTCTATTACCAGAGAAACTGGCTTCTTTCTGCTCAGTAACTTTTCACAAAAGGCAGCCGATAGGACCCCTGTTCCAGCCCCCGGGTCCAGCAGGGTAATTTTATCTTGGTTAATATCAAACAGTTCTGCCATAAAGGTACTTACTTGCTTTGGGGTGAAAAATTGTCCCTTGGGTTTTATATCTTTTGGCCTTAAAACATCAGAGTACAAGGTGGAAAGTCTCTCCGCGTACTCTACCAGCCCTTCATTCGCTTTTCTTTCTGGAATCTTCATGGTTGTCTTCAGTTAAGTATTTTCTTTTTAAAAAAGCCTTTTGTTCCAATTGGATTTTGGAATGAAATGGTCGATCTTGTCAACAAAATTCTGTCAAATATCCTTAAAACTTCTTTTGAAAATTGCTGCCATCCCCTCACCCCCACCCTCTCCCGCAAGGGGAGAGGGATATCAGAGGAAAGATGGCCCTAATTTACCAGAAATACAACGAAAGATCAATTCCTAATGACACGGAATTTTTAACCTGGATGTCAGCCGACTGTTATATCCAGCCTCTTGGAAAAGGAATTCAAAGTCTCTCCTAACCGGAATAGTAAAAAATTTGACATTCTATCTATCCATTGATATTTTTGATTTTATTACTATTGGGGAGAAAGAGATGTCGGAAAGAGATCCGATTGACCTGATTAAAGAGCAGTTAAATAGAGTGGAGGGGATGGCAGGTCTTCACCCTGACCATGAAGTTTTTAAACAATGGCACACTGAAACGAAAATGATTTTGGAGAAGGTTTTTACCTCTAAATCGATCCATTATCAAAATTTCCTGGCCCTTCGATTCCAGGAGCTAAGTGTCAAAACCTTCGCCTCATCCGAGATCGATAAGATTAATGCGGCACGCTTTAAAAAGGACCTGGAGAATGTGAAAAACATCCTTCAATCAACAATCAAAGAATTGACATTGGATCGAACGCTCTTTAAGAAGCTCCAGACGACGCCAAAAACGGTGGAAGTCTCCCTTAGGGGAGAATATTTTATATCTTCTGGAATCCAAGAGTCGGAGATGGTTAAGGCCATCGAAAACGCCTTTGAAGGAAGTGGGCTTAGCCCGACTCATGGCGCTGGAGCCATCCAAAAAAAGGAATCCATTCATCATCGAATCGATCAAATCCGTCGTGCCAGGCTTGGAATTTACGATCTCTTGACACCTGAAAAAACCGAAGCCCTACTTGAACTTGGAATTGCTCTTGGATTGGGAAAGGAGGTCACCCTTATTTGTAAAAAAGGCTCTCCCCTTCCTGAGGCAGTTAAATCATTGAACCGAATTGAATATGAAAATTTCTCCGACCTTACCGAAAAATTAAGAAAAAAATAGACGGACGCAACCATTAACATTTATCAAATGGCCCATGGGAAATGGGGGGCTGCTGGCAAATCTGGAGATCTCCTTGAAGCTACGGCAAAGGTAACGAACCGATCCAACCGCATCGGTTTAATCGAACCCCGTAGTTGGACAAATGATGCAAAGAAAGCGAAATAGCCAAAATTTGAAAAGCATTTGCTGATTTCGAACGATGATGTTTTGGCAACAACGGGGTGAATTTGAAGTCAGGAATCAACCCTTCGACTTCCCCCGGTCTAAAACCTGGTATTTGCTCAGGGTTGATACTGAGCGGCGCTTTTGACCCCGTCCTAAAGGACAGGGTTGGGCGCCGTCGAAGTATCAAGAAGGGCTTCTCCTCTCAACAGACCAGCAACTTATCTACTTTAAAAAAGGTAGATAAATATAAAGTTCAATTCTCAAATCTTAAAGCCATAATTTCATATTGATTCGATATTTGGATTTATCATTCCCCAAAATAGACATTGACAGTAATTCTTTCCCCCTCTCCCTTGATGGGAGAGGGTTAGGGTGAGGGTGGCATACCACCATTTTGGTCCCCCTCCCCTTCACCCTGTTAGATAAGGTTCTCTATTCAGCCCTGTTATTCAAGAAATGTCCTATCTAACAGGGTGAATCCCCTCCCGCCAGGGGAGGGGAGTTTTTAAAGTTCATCCTTTTCAATGTCTATTTTGGGGTCATTGAAAAGTCTTGACACAATTACAGGTATAAGTATATAGTTTTTTGTATACAGTATCCAAATTTTTGGCCAGGAGGTGATTCTGATGGACGAGGCTAACCTTCTTAAAAATATTACAGTTTTAAGTCTTGAACAAGCTACTGTCCTTCCCTATTTAACCCTCCGTTTGACTGAAGATGGAGCCAATGTGATTCGAATGGAACATCCCATTTACGGGGACCCCAACCGGAGAATCGGAGACGATGTGCTTAAAGAGGACCGGATGTTTTCCTATTACCTCTCTATCAATGCAGGGAAAAAAGCCTTGACGCTGGATTTAGCAACTCCAGAAGGACAGAAAATTTTAAAGGAACTCATCCTCAAACTGAAGGTGGATATCTTTGCTACCAACCAACTGCCCAGAAATTATTCTAAACTCGGGATCGAATATGAGATGCTAAAAAAGATCAAAGAAGACATCATCTGGTTGGGGATGACCGGTTTTGGACCTCAAAGCAATGAGGCGGCTTATGATCCTGTGCTTCAGGCCCGAGGGGGATTGATGGAACTTACTGGAGAAAAGGAAGGAACGCCTCAGGTGATGGGCATTCCCCTTCCCGACATGGGTGCCAGTGAGCATGGCTACGGTCTTCTCATGAAGGCCCTCTTCAAAAGGGCGGTGACCGGCCAAGGAAGCCGTATTGATCTCTCAATGTTCGAAAGCACGGTCTCTTGGCTCACCCAGGCGATCACGCATACCGTCACCCTTAAGAAAAAAGTTTCTCGAAGGGGAAATACTCACGAATTTTTCGCTCCGGTCTCTGTTTATGAGACGGAAAATGGTTATGCTTATATTGCTCTGGGAAATGATCGGCAGTGGGAGACGATGACCAAAATCCCTGGATTCGAATCCCTTTATAAAAAAGAGTATGAGCGAAATGCTGGCCGGATTGCAGATGTAGACAATTTAAATAACGCCATCAATACGATCACCAGAAAATTTACGACCAAGGGATTGATCGATATCTTTAACAAAGCCACGATTCCCATATCTAAAGTGAATACCATCGAAGAGGTGGTTGGAGACCCTTTGGTCAAACCGAATTTGATTCGAAGTAAAGATCCAAAAACAGGTATAGAAATCACCATCGCACCTCCTCCTTTCAACACACCTTATCTGAAATTGGTCAACCGAATGCTTAGTTTTCCTCCCCGATTTGGAGAACATAATGAAGAAATCTATGGTGATCTTCTTGGATACAGTGCCGCCCAGTTAAAGGAGTTTAAAGAGAAGAACATTATCTGAAGTTATGAGTTCGGAGTTTAGAGTTCAGAGAGTTTAGTCATTTAGTAACTGAGTTCGGAGTTCGGAGTCTCCGAAATAAACTTCTCCAAACTAAACTACTAAACAACACTCCGAACTATGAACTCATTACTCCGAACTATTGCGACAGAAGGAGCAATTTATGGCACTCGATTTCACTTTTACCGAGGAACAAGAATTCTTCAGGCAAACCGTCCGGGACGCGGTGAATCGTTTGATCATGCCCCGGGTAAAAGAATTGGATGAAAAGGAGGAATTCCCCTGGAACCTCTGGAAGGAATTTGCCGCCCTCGGATATCTTGGGCTGAGGCATGAAGAAAAGTATGGAGGGATGGGTACGGACACCATCTCACAGATGATCTTCTATGAAGAGCTGGCGAGGGGATCCTGTGGTTTTGCAATGTCCGTGATCATACAAATCCTCATGGGAACCTATTTCATCGCCCGGTTCGGGAACGAGGAGATCAAACAGAGGATTCTTGTGTCAGCGATCAAAGGTGAAAAGATCGGAACCATCTGCTTCACCGAAGACCAGTCTGGCTCTGACCTCGCTGGAACGAGGACCCTGGCAACCAAAGTGGATGGAGGATGGAGGATCAATGGGAGAAAACAGTGGATCACCAACGGACCCATTGCTGATTTTACTACGGTGATGGCAACGGTCGATCCAAAACTGGGCCTGAAAGGTCTCAATTTCTTCTTGGTCGAAAAGAAGACTGCTGATCGGGATGGGTTCGCCGTCGGGCAAAGGCTCCATAAATTAGGCTCCCGCTGCTCGGTGACGGGCGAACTGGTCTACGATAATGTCTTCGTCCCGGATGAGAATTTTCTGGGAGAAGAGATCGGAAAAGGGGTTCAGTACGCTGGAGAAATTCTCAACGAAGTCCGAGTGATGACTGCAATGAATGCTTTAGCCATTGCAAAAGGGGCCATGGATGATGCAAGGGAGTACGCCAAAAACCGGATTGCTTTTGGAAATCCCATCAGTAAGTATCAGTTGATCCGGGAAAAGTTTGCAAAATATTGGGCCTGGTATGAGGTCTCGTGGAATTACGCTTATAAATGTGCCTGGATGATTCAAAACAAAATTCCCTGCACCAATGAGTGCATGATGGCCAAATATCATGCCACAGAAATGTGTATGTATGCCGTCGAAGAGGCCATGAGGATTTATGGAGGAAATGCCTTCTGCACAGAATATCCTCCACAACGGTACTGGAGGGATGCCAAATTCTTGCTTTATGGCGGCGGCACCCATGAAGTGCTCTGCGACTATCTGGGAAGAGTCTATTTAAAAGATTGATTTAATCCCCCTCCCATCCCCCTTTAAAAAAGGGGGAATCGTCTACCCTCCCTTTGGTAAAGGGAGGCTGGGAGGGATTTTTGATGTTATTACCAACGTAGGAAGAGGTTAACTCATGGAAGTCTACGTTTTGGTGAAGCAGGTCCCAGATCCGGAGGCGATCGTGAGGGTTAAATCGGATTCCGAACTGGAGATTGAAAATAAATATTTCACCAACTTCTTCGATGAGATCGCTGTTGAAGCAGGTATAAAATTGAAAGAAAAGTTTGGAGGGAAGGTTACTGTGTTGACAGTTGATAATCGAAGGGTTGATGCCCTGAGAAGGGGAATCTCCATGGGGGCAGATGAAGCCATCCAGATTACCGATCCAGCTTTAGAAGGGGCCAATCCGTTTGCCATCGCCAAAGTCCTGGCCGGTTTTCTCAAAGATAAACCCTTTGATTTAATTTTAGCTGGAAGGCAGGCAATGGATGATGATGCAGGCATTGTCGGACCTGCTGTTGCGGAATTATTAGGGATTCCTCATGTCAATGCGATCATCGGCCTTGAGGTCGATGATCCAAAGAAGGAGGCAAAAGTAACCCGTGAGGTGGAGAATGGAAAAGAAATCCTCTCCTGTCCTTTTCCCGCCTTATTTACATGCCAAAAGGGTCTGAACATCCCTCGTATCCCTTTAGTCATGAATGTGATGAAAGCGATGAAGGCTCAGATTAAGAAGATGGCTCTTGCCTCTTTGGGATTGAGTGCAATGGATGTGGATCTACTATCAGGCAAGGTGAAGATACAGAAATATTTCCCTCCACCTAAGAGGCCACCGGTAAGGATGATCAAAGAGGATTTTCCGGAGAATGTAAAGACACTGGTCAAACTTCTCAGGGAAGAAGCCAAAGTCATTTGAATGCGGATTGTAGATTGCAGAATGCGGAGTCGAAATTAAGAAATTAAATTCCGAAATCCGCCACGGTACGGGCGGTCGTACCGACCGCAATCCGAATTCCGAAATTGAGGAGTAAGTATTATGCCGAACGAAATATGGGTCTTTGCAGAACAACGGGATGGAAAGGTTAGGAAGGTTGTCTTTGAACTTCTCACAGCAGGTACGGAATTCTCAAAAAAAACAGGGCAAGAAGTTGCGGCCATCTTGCTGGGAAGCGGGCTTCAAGATGCTGTAAATAGCCTAAAACCCTATGCTGACAAAATCTATTTATTTGATGACCCTGGCCTCACCCCTTACACATCAGATATCTATTTGGCGAACATTGCTGAATTGGTCATGGGACATCAACCCTCCATCCTCTTAGGAGGAGCGACCTCCACAGGAAAGGATCTTTTCCCAAGATTGGCCATGCGCCTTCAGACAGGCTATACCCCTGATTGTACTGGCTTAGCAATGGAGGGGAATGGCCGTCTTGTGGCTACGCGCCCCCTCTTCGGTGGAAAGGTCTTTGCGGAAATGATCTTTTCCGAAGCCAAGCCTCAATTGGCCACCGTGAGGAATAACACTTTTATTTTAGACGGAAATCCCGGCAAATCGGCCCACGTCATTTCGGTTTCTTCTCACATTGATTCCACTTCATTAAAGAAGAAAGTTATCGGATTGGAGAAAGCAGCTGGGGCGAAGTTAGATATCACAGAAGCCGACATTGTGGTGGCTGCTGGCAGGGGGATCAAAGGGGCTGGAAATTTCAAGATGATCGAAGAGTTGGCTGATGTGCTGAACGCCTCTGTGGGGACGACCCGGGCTGTTGTGGATGAAGGCTGGAGGGATGTGAAGGATCAGATTGGGAAGAGCGGAAAGAACATCTCTGCCAAACTCTATATGGCCTTTGGTATCTCGGGTGCCATCCATCATGTCCTGGGTATTGGCACTTGTAAAACAGTGGTGGCTGTAGATACAGATCCGAATGCCCTCATCTTCAACTATGCAGACTATGGGATCGCTGGAGACCTCTTTCAGATTGTGCCTGCTCTCACTGAAGAGTTAAAAAAAGCCCTGGCGGCAGATAGGTAACGCATAGCGCAGAGCGCATGGCGCATAGCGTAAAAATTTGGTAACTCAGCCCTTTAGGGCTGACCCAATCAGGGCTGAAGCCCTGAGTTACTGTAACTCAACCCTTTAGGGTTGATGAGGGTTTTCGCTATGCGCTATGCCCTATGCCCTTAGCGTTAGGTGAGCGATGGAAAAGGTGGATGTCATCATTGTGGGCGGAGGATTAGCAGGCCTTTCTTGTGCCTATGAATTGGCCGATTCAGGGATGACAGTGATCGTCTTAGAGCGAGGAGATTTTTCTGGAAGTAAAAATGTGACTGGTGGAAGAATCTACCTCAACTCCATCCGAGATTACCTCCCAGATCTCTGGAAAGAGGCCCCTTTAGAAAGACATGTGACCAAGGAGATTCTCACCCTATTGGGTGAAACCAACTCGACGACCTTGGAACTTTATAGCGACCGATTGAATCGAACACCCTATCCCAGTTACACCATTCTCAGGGCGAAGTTTGACCGATGGTTCGCTGATCTCGTATCGGAAAAGGGAGTCTTCGTCATTCCCCAGAAGACTGTGGATGATCTTATCAAAGACGGGGAAAAAGTGATCGGCATCAGAGCCGGGGATGAGGAGATCGGTGCAGACTGTATCGTTGCCGCAGATGGAATCCTATCCTTCATGGCTGAGAAAACAGGACTTCGGCAACCCTTTAAACCTGAACACTTTGCTCTGGGTTTTAAAGAGGTCATTGAACTTGATTCCAAGACGATTGAGGATCGATTCCGGTTAGGAGAAAACGAGGGGGCTGCCCAACTCTTCGTTGGTTCCCTTACAAAAGGGATGATGGGAGGAGGATTTCTCTATACCAATTTGGATAGCCTCTCTTTGGGGATTGTGGTTGGTATCCGCTCCCTCAATCTGAAAGAACCCCGCGAGGAGGTTTATAAACTCTTGGATGAATTTAAAGAAAGGTCCGAGATCAAAAATCTGATCAGGGGTGGAAATGTCGTTGAATATTCTGCACACCTTATCTCCGAAGGTGGAATTCATATTAAACCCAAACTTTATGGAGACGGGATTTTGGTCGTTGGAGATGCGGCTGGGTTTGGTCTCAATATGTTGGTGACCGTAAGGGGAATGGAATATGCCATGGCTTCCGGTGTCCTGGCAGGACGAACGATAAAAAAGGCGAAAGAGAAGAACGACTTTTCAGCCTCTTCTTTGTCTGAGTATGAAAAACTTTTAAACGAAAGCTTTGTAATAAAAGAGATGAACACCTTCAAAAACAGTCTTTCGATCTTGGAGAACGAAAGACTCTTTTCAAAATATCCTAAGGCGATCTCCGATCTCTTCGAAAAGGTCATGTGGGTGGATGAGCATCCAAAAGAAGGTCTTTACAAGACAATCTGTGAGGGATTGAAGAAAGAATTTCTTAACTTCCAAACTTTTAAAGACTGGCTGGAGTTTAGAAAGATGTAGCGGGTTGCTGTAACTCAATCCTTTAGGATTGATAATCAAGGCTAAAGCCTTGAGATACATAGAGGAGTTTCGATGAAGATCACCGAGAAACTAGCCCTCGATGCCTTTAAAAACGACAAAGAAACCCATATCCACATCGACCAAAAAATCTGTCAGAACTGCAAAGAACGTTTCTGTATTTATGCCTGTCCAGCAAACCTCTATTCTCTTAACGAGAAGGGAGAGATGGGTGTCGAATTTACCGGTTGTTTGGAATGCGGCACCTGCCAGATCGCTTGTATCTACGGCTCCGTCAAATGGAAATATCCACGGAATGGTTTCGGTGTACAATATCGCTTTGGATGATGGAAAACAAATCAACCTTCGACAATGCGGTCGGCCTGATTTGTTACCGACCAGATATGAACTCCTTAGCCGAGGCCCTCGATCTCTGTCAAGGGCTTCAAGGCATTCCAGCAAATACCCAAATTCTCAACAAACCCAAAAGCATCTCGTGGAGAGATACCAATCGAAGCCACAATTCGATCCAAAGGATTTTTTTGAAAGGGGAAAATAATGGAATACAAGAATATTGAATTGATCAGAGAAGAAAGGATCGCTTTTATCTACTTGAATAGACCTAAGGTTCTAAACGCTCTGAATGAAACGATGAAGAATGAGCTGATCCATGCGCTTAAAGAAACTGAAGAAGATGATAACATCCGGGTCATGATTCTAACCGGACGGGGTCGGGGTTTTTGTGCCGGTGCCGATCTTAACAGGTTTATAGAGGCTCAAGAAAGTGATAAGGATCATAAAAAGAAGTTAAGATTCGGGTCACTCGATTTACCCAGGGCCTTTATACAGTACCCCAAACCAATCATAGCAGCCATCAATGGGCCATCTTTTGGTTTTGGTTTTACCGTAACACTCACTTGCGATATTCGTCTTGCCTCTGAAAGGGCAAAATTTAGCTGTGCCTTTGTCCGGATAGGAGTAACCCCAGAATTTTGTTGCACCTATTTTCTGCCCAGACTCATAGGGTATGGCAAAGCTGCAGAACTTATTTTCACAGCCAGGCTCTTTGATGCTCATGAAGCTTTAGAAATAGGAGCGGTTAACCAAATATTTCCCCATAACCGACTAATGCCTGAGGCCAAAAAGATGGCTAAACATATTGCCTCCATGCCGCCTACTGCTTTACAAAAGTCAAAAGAGATTCTACGTCATGGGATGCAATCCACTCTGGATCAAGTAATACAGCATGAATCGATGGTATTTCTCGATTCTATGAAGACGGAAGAACATCAATTGGCCCTCAACAAATTATTGGCCCAGATGAAATTTAAGAATGTTAGGACCCATCGATCTAAAAAATAAGGGAGGAAAGGTCAATGGAGCCCCACGGGCAAAACCCGTGGTTCCCAAGAGACCTCCCACAAGGGGCGAACATCCCGTACCAGGGGACCAATTCACCCACAGGTAGAACCCGTGGTCCTCTTGGTTCGGGATAGTTATACGGCCAAATATGGAAGTAGGTCTTTATCTTCTGCCAACGACCATAAAATCCATCCGGCTCGAAAATCAAGAAAAGAAGGATAATTGTAAACATCAACGCTTCATTTTATAATTTGAGCGTTATAAAGGGAGCAAATTCATGGACTTTGAATTGACGAACCGGCAAAAACAGATCCGTTTGGCTGCCCGATTCATGGATAATTCATAGGTTACCCTTCATGCAGCTAACTTCAAGAATTTTGCGCTTCGCAACCAAGAGAGGAAACCTTGTTGATGATATCTTTTTTAGGCACACTCTTATAACCTTCATTATTTCAACAATATGTTAAGAATGATACGAGCTGTTTCTTGAGTTCCATTTAACGACCAACCATTCATTTTTAGAATCTCTATTGTTTAAATGTCAAGAATAAAATTAAAAGAAAAGGGGAATTTTTTATCTATGCAAAATAAGATAAATTATTAATAAAATCATATAATTTAGTTAAAATTGAACAGTAATCTCGATTTTTTTCATAAATTTCGAAAAAATCTTGACAAATTTTTCTAATTGAAATATGTTATCGACCGGTCGGTTACTTTTTTGCAATACGAATCATTAGACAAAGATTTTGTCAGAACACTATTTTATCAATAAAGTAAAGAATAGGATAAGAAAGGAGTGAAATGCAAAAAGGCTTGGAGCGCCGTTACGATATCTATCGCAAGGTTTTGGACCTTTTTATACAGAAAGGGTACAGCGGCACGTCCATTTCCATGATCGCTAAAGCCTTAGGCATGAGCAAAGCTAACCTCTATCATTATTGCTCCAGTAAGGAAGACCTCTTCTATAAGGTTCACCTGGACTATTTGGAGAAGCACTTAATCCCCATCATTGAGCAGGCCGAACAGCTGCCTGACCCAAGAGACCGGATAGCCTTTGTCTTAAGGAAGTTAACCCTCTTGAATGCTACCGATAAGGCTTGCAGGGTATTGGTCCCAGATATTGTCAATCTTAACAGGAGTCATCATACCGAAATCGTTTCGATCTGGAGAAGAGCCTATGACATTGTCTGTAACTCAGTTAAGGAACTCCAACAGTCTGGGAGAGCCGCTAAATTTAGGGAATCTTTTCAAACCCTCCTTGGGTTTGGCATGGCAAATTGGACAGCCTTCTGGTTTGACTACGGCCGTCAAGTTAATGCTGAGGAACTCGCTGAAACCTTAGTTCAAACCTTTCTGAATGGTTTGCTCCGTCCCGCAACTGAGAAACGTTGACATTACAGGTCGATGTTGACACGTGGTGGAAACTGGAGCGAAGTGAATGGATAAACAAAAAATAATTAACAAAGGATAAGGAGATGAACTCAAAATGCTGATGGAAGGCAAGTTTACCATAAAAGCACCCATTCAAAAACTATGGGACACCCTGTTGGATCCAGAGACGTTGCTTTCCTGCATACCCGGTGCAGAGAAGATAGAACGTATCGATGAGAAGACCTTTGATTGTGTGGTTAAACAAAAGGTTGGCCCCATTTCTGTGAAGTTCAAGTTCAAGAGCGTCTTGTCCAAGGTAGAGCCTCCCATACACATAGAAGTGGACGGTGAAGGGGAAGACATTGGCAAGGCTGGCCATTTCGTCCAAAAAAGCGTTGTGGATCTGCGGGAGACTCCAGGGGGTGAAGTGGAAGTTTCCTACAGGACAGATGCGACCATTGTGGGGAAGTTGGCTATGTTCGGAGATAGGATTATGAGAGCAAAAGCGAAAAAAGTAGAGGAAGAATTTACAAAGGCTCTTCAGGAGAAGCTTAAAAAGTTAGTGTGATTCACCTGTTTAACATTAAGGAATAGAAGGGGGTTAAGGCATGAAAGACTTTGAATACTTCGCACCAAAAACAGTTGAGGAATCTCTTTCGTTGCTTTCGCAGTACAAGGGGGAGGCGAAGATCATCGCTGGAGGGCAGTCCATGCTGGTAGTGATGAGGCAAGGGTTGCTTGCCCCGGAGTATGTGATTGACATTAAAGGGATAACCGCTTTGGACTATCTGACCTATGATGAGAGGGAGGGCTTGAGGATCGGGGCGTTGACAACCCATAGGGCGATTGAGAAATCTCCGATCATCCAGAAGCATTTCAGGGTACTCAGTGAGATGGAGACGAATCTAGCTACAATCCAGACCCGAAACTGGGGGACGATCGGGGGGAACCTTTGTCACGGGGATCCTGCAGGGGATCCCGCTTCAGTTCTTATTGCCTTGAATGCAAAACTAAAACTGAAGAGTCTTTCCAAAGAGAGGATTGTTGAAATGGAAGAATTTTCCATGGATCTATTGGAGGTCAATCTTGAGCCGGATGAGATGCTTGTAGAAATTCAGGTCCCGGTGCCCAGGACTCATACCGGGATTGCTCATGAGAAGCTCATGGTGATGCAAGGGGATGCGGGCATTGTAGGGACAGCGGTCTCCATCGCCTTGAAGCCAGGGGATGGGGTCTGCGAGGATGCGCGAATCGTACTCAGCAACGCTGCTTCTGTTCCCCTGAGGGCCATAGAAGCAGAAAAGCGGCTGATCGGGAAGGTAATCAATGACACATTGCTTGACGAAGCTGGGCAAATTGCCTCGGCAGGAGCAGATCCACCTTCCGATGTTCATGGCTCAACAGAATACAGGAAAGAGATGATAAAGGTTTTCGTTCGGCGAGCAGCGATCAAGGCACTGGAAAGGGCGAAAAAGGGATAATCCAAAAGGGAATCGGGTGTGTTTCTAAAACTCCGAACTCCTACAGGGAGCGGTTTCAAACCGTTCCCTACGAACTTTATTATTTAGGGAGGAATACCATGAAAGGTGAACCGCAGGAATTAAAGTTAACGGTGAATGGGAAGGTTTATGAATTAAAAGTGAGACCAAAGACCCTCCTGAATGATGTTTTAAGAAAGGATCTTAAACTGACAGGGACGAAGAGAGGATGTTTGGAGAGCACTTGTGGTGTCTGTACTGTGATTCTTGATGGAAAGGCGGTAAGGTCCTGTTCGATCCTGGCTGTCCAGGCCAATGGCCATGACATTACCACGATTGAGGGATTGGCCAAGGGAGATAAGCTTCATCCGATTCAGGAGGCCTTTGTCAATCATGGGGCGATTGAATGTGGGTTCTGCATTCCGGGGAGAGTGATGATGGCCAAGGCATTGCTGGATGAGAATCCCAACCCGACTCGGGAGGAGGTCAGATTGGCAATGCAGGGTGTTCTGTGTGCAGATAGCGGTTATGTCAAACAGATTGAGGCAGTGGAAATCGCAGCAGAAAAAATGCGAGGGGGTGAATAGAAAATGGCGGAGAAGAGACAGATGAAAGCTAAGGCATCAGTCGTTTTAAAGGAAGTCGGAGACTCGACTCCACGAGAGGAGTATTCCATTCTCGGGAAACCCATACCCCGAGTGGATGCAAGGCTTAAAGTGACGGGCGAGGCAAAATATGCGGCTGACATTGAAGTGGCTGATATGTTATGGGGTGCGATAAAGAGAAGTCCATATCCTCATGCCAGAATACTCAATATTGATACGAGCAAAGCTGAAAGGTTACCAGGAGTAAAAGCGGTGATCACAGGGAAGGACTTTAGCGGTTTCAAATGGGGCTGGAGCCGGGAGACCCGAGATGAGGAACCCCTGGCATCAACGAAGGTGCGTTATCTTTATGAGGGAGTAGCAGCCGTGGCAGCTATTGATGAAGACATTGCACAGGAGGCCTGCGATCTCATTGAGGTGGAGTATAAACCCCTACCGGGAGTCTTCGATCCCTTTGAGGCCATGAAGGAAGGAGCCTCATTAGTTCATGAGGACCGACCTGGGAACATCTGTGTGGAGTACCATTGGAACTTTGGGGATGTGAAGAAGGCCTTTGCTGAATCGTATCTTGTTCGGGAGGACACCTTCCAAACTCCCCGGATGGCCAAAGGGTATATCGAACCACCTGCCATCGTTGTCTACTGGCCTGATTCTAACCATTTGGTCGTTCAAGCAGCGAAGGGGAGTCCCTATTTTCCCTACAGGATCCTTTCTAACTGTTTTAATTTACCTCTTAGCAATGTACGGATCATCCAGCCCTTTATCGGCTCTGATTTCGGTGGAACGAAGAATGATATGGTGAATGGTGATTTCTCTTCTGCAATGCTGGCCAAGAAATCTGGGAAACCGGTAAAAATTGTATATACCCAATTTGACGAACTCACCACCTGTCTTCGACGCCATCCCATGTGGGTAACCATTAAAACAGGTGTTACCAAGGATGGTCTATTGAAGGCGATTCAAACGAAGGTGATCTCCGATGGAGGAGCTTATACTCGGATGAGTCCTCTTAGCAACTTCCTCACCGGTATTTGTATGGCCTTGCCTTATAAGCTGCCCAATTTTAAGACAGATGTCTGTTGTTATTTCACCAACAATCCAAGCTCAGCTGCAATGAGGGGACATGGACTCTATCATACTCGCTTTGCTGGGGATGTTCAGATGGATATGATCGCTGAAGAGTTGGGCATCGATCCGGTTGAGATGAGACTGAGAAATGCGATTGAAAACCCCAAGCCGGGCAAGATTTACGAGACGATCAATAAATTGCATTTAGCAACTTGTGGCGTGAAGGAAGGTATTGAAAAGGCGGCTGAGGCGATCCGTTGGGAAGAAAAGAAGAAGGTTGAACGGGTGAGAGGAAACAAGGCCTATGGTATAGGTTTTGCGTGCGGAACATACCTCAGCGGGACGAAACTCAGCGGGCACAACGCCTGTGCGGCGATGGTGAGGATATGCGAAGACGGAAGTGTGAACTACATCACGGGTGCTACAGACGTGGGACAAGGGTCAGACACGGTGACTTGTGCGATGGTTGCCGAGGTGCTCGGAATCGGGTTGGAGGACATTGACATCAAGAGGGTCGATACGGCTCATACGCCAGTGGATCCGGGTACCTACGGGAGCAGAGTAACCGTCCTTGCTGGCGAGGCCGCAATCAACGCAGCCAAAGATGCAAAGCGAATGCTTCTTGAAGTGGCGGCTAAGGAGTTTGGTGTGAAGCCAGAAGAGATGGATATTAAGAATAAGAAGGCTTTCGTTAAAACCCATCCTGAGATGAATATGCCCTGGGCCAGGCTTGTCAGGATGGCTTGTTATACCAATCCGGGCATGGTCATTATCGGACGCGGACAGTCAAGCAGAGGCATTAGCACATATGGCTTGGCCGATTTCACCACAGGCGTAGGTGACATAGGAACCAACTATAGTTTTACTGCCCAGGCTCAAGAGGTTGAAGTGGATCTGGAGACAGGGGTGGTGAAATGCACGGATAATAGCGTGATCGCTCATGACTGTGGCTTCCCGCTCAATCCTCCTGCGGTGGATACCCAAGTGGTGGGCGGAGCGTATCATCCAGGGGTGGGTGCAGCTTTATATTGTGAATTTAAGATGGACAAAGGACTCACCCTCAACCCCAATTTGGTGGACTACAAACTTCCTCGCGCTTATGAAGCGCCTATGACCAAGGTCATTCATGTGATCACCAATGATCCATTTGGTCCCTTCGGAGCAAAGGAGGCCAGCGAGGGGAGCACATGTACTGCTGCACCAGCCGTCATCAATGCCATCCACGATGCCACTGGGGTGTGGATCAAAGATCTTCCGGCAAAGCCAGAGAAGGTTTTTTGGGCCTTGAAGGAAAAAAGAGAGAAAGAGAAAAAATAGAGTAAGAAGCGCTTATGAAAGTGGTGATCATACCAGGTTTAGTTGAATTGAGAATTAAAATCAATCCTAAGGGAAAAGTGACTCGGAAAGGACTGCCCTATATTGTTATGCCTTGGATGTTTGCACCTTGGCCAGAGGCTAAGAGTAATGGGGTTATAGAGATTGAGATCAAAGGTGAGACCTTAAGAGCACTGCTCGTCGAGTTATCAGCTCATTATAAGCAAGCAAATGTCGATTTTGAGCCGGTCAACCCTAAAACAAATGATGTGGACTTTGATTATGATGTCTCTGTGAATGGTAAGAATTATATAGGATTATCCAATGGTCTTGATACTAAATTAAGAGGTGGAAATGAGGTCCTCATCAAGATGAATTGGCGGTGGGACGGATAAGTGAACTCACCAGTTGTATAAGAATCATGGGCAGGTATTGACTCTCTGAAATTTTAAGTATAAGTTTAACCAAAGTCAATACAGGAGAAGGCCCTCAAACTTTATATATCCCCTTTGAGGAGGTCTCAGGAGGTAAAAATAGAGGGGGAAGTTTAAAGGAAGTCCCATGTCCTATCAGATAAGAGGGAAAAAATTCGACGAGTTTGAATTAGGGAGTGATTTTTTTACAGCCTCCCGGACTGTCACCGAGACTGATGTGGTGATGTTCATGTATCTATCAGGTGACTTTAACCCCCTTCATAATAACGAGGAATTCATGAAGGGGTCCCAATTCAAGACGAGAATTGCACAAGGGACTTTAAGTCTGGTGATTGCCCAGGGGCTCGCCAATCAACTGGGTATTTTTGAAGGAACCACAATCGCTGTTTTGAGTAAAACGATGCGATTTACAGCCCCGGTCTTTTTCGGTGATACCTTAACCCTTAAACTTAAAGTCTTAGAGAAAAAAGAGACCAAAAAACCTGATCGAGGGGTGATTACCTTTGAGACGATTGTATTTAACCAGAAGAATATCAATGTGCTCGAAGGGGAATGGGTTATTATGATACAAAAGTAGTTAATAACAAACTCGCTTTTCTTTTTTAGCGTTCCCCGAGGGAGGAAATCAATGGTTACCCAAATGGAATCAAAAATTCAGATCATTGATTTAAGTGTGTCCCTGGCTCAAACTCCTCCCGAATCCATGTTAAAAGTTGAAATCCAATACATCGACCATAAAGAAGGAGCCAAGATCTTCGGCCCTTTTTTTGGTCTCCAGGAAGAAGACTTTCCTGAAGGCAGCTTTTCCGCCGTCGAAAAGGTTACCTTAACCACCCACGTGGGGACACACCTGGACGCTCCGTGGCACTATTGGCCCACCTCTGAAGGCAAACCATCAAAGACGATTGACCGGATTCCATTGGAATGGTGCTATGGTGACGGTGTTGTCCTGGACTTGACTTCCAAGAAACCCGGAGAAGAAATCGAAATCGTGGACCTTGAGAATGCCCTCAAGAGGATTCGTTATGAACTGAAACCTTTTGATATTGTTTTAGTCATGACAGGCGCCTCCAAACACTATGGTCAGCCGGATTAC
>Ga0315274_10006553_pt1 | contig 16939 bp, 19 predicted proteins | sample YL17G02_20_MG_FD_203700 | JGI IMG/M metagenome (GOLD analysis project Ga0315274, IMG submission 203700) | Sediment microbial communities from Yellowstone Lake, YNP, Wyoming, USA - YL17G02_20 | ecosystem: Environmental > Aquatic > Freshwater > Lake > Sediment | place: USA: Wyoming | collected...
GGCAGCGCCGGCCGTACTCGTGGACCGGTTGGCCTGGCGCGCCGATGGCCGGGGCTGGCTTCCCAAAGGATATACTAATGTCTTTATCATTGATGCGGAGCTGGGAGGGACGCCCAGGCAGGTCACATCCGGCGACTATTCTCATAATGATCCACAATGGTCGGCTGATGGAAGAAACATCTATTTCAGCGCCATCCGGAAGCCGGATGCCGAATACCAGTTCGGCGATTCAGAAATATACGCCGTCGACCTCAAAACTCTGGAGATCAAGGCCTTGACCGACCGCAAGGGGCTTCATTTGACAAAGAATGTTTTGACAGGCTGATAGCGTATCTTCAGCACAATGATAATCTTGGGCCTCAGATCGAAGTTGGCTCTGAGGCCATAGCAGGATAAAGCATGAGAAACGATTGTTTGAAAATCAGTTATTACGGACAGAGAAATACCGGCCAAGATTGCCGGAGCAACGGGGCATTGACGTTATGCTGGCCCGAATTTTGATCCAAACGATAGACGATTTTATTAAGGGCGACTATTGGAGCGGTGAGGACGTTGCCGGAAGAGACGGCCAGGGGATTTTTTCTTTCCCCGTTTTATGTTCTCACTTCGGTTTGGATCAGGATAAAGTAAGGGCGAAAATTGATGGCTTGACTCTTAAAAAATGGAAAAGAATAAAACGGACTTTTGCGGCTAAGGCATTAAGAACCAGGGGAAAATAGTCTTAGGGGGTTTTTCTGAAAATCCGACTTGCGTTGATTTGTATATTTTGGTAAAATATAGCTTATTAAAAATTGGATAATGAAAATGCTCAGAGTTAAAAAGCCAGCTTGCGATGAAGTCCGGACGTGGGGCTGGCATATGTGCGGGATGTGCGAAAATTCTCCCTGGCCAAAGTGCGGTAACATCGAAAAATGGCATACGCCTACTTTGAAAGAGTATGTTAGCGAAGGTTGGCCGAAAAACAAAACAAGGGCAGAGCGGATTGAGATTCAAGAAAGGTTAAAAAAATATAAATGGTTTCAGCGAATGTCAAAGAAAAGACAGAAAAAAGAATTGGAATTGTCCTGGTTATTGTCAAAGCCGGTGACTATGAAAGACAAGATCGAGTCATATAAAGAATTTATTAAGCTTCCGGACTATCCTGGGCCTTTGCCGTCAAAGCCAGGTGAAGTCCAGGCAGTTTTTATAGGAAAAAAGAAGTGAACGAATTAGAAAAGCGAAGGGATGATTATCTTATCAAGAAAATAGAGAAGAGAAAAAATATCGTAGTGGATCGGCCGTTTAACCTGATCCTTCCAGGTGATCCGGAGAAATTGGAAATCATCGGAAATCTGAATTATAAAACACGGATGGTTCACGATGTTTATTCAAATCTTTTGTTTAGAGAAAATGTTTTGTCAATGCCGAGATTGGAAGAGAAAATGTTTGGACCTGAGGACTTAGAGGAAATCACTGAGAATTTTCTTCAAATGAAGTCGATCATGCCGAGCGTGATTTTTTCTGATTCAGAATTTAGGGATACTCTTGGGCTATCCTCAAATGCCTATCCGAATAGAAAGGTTTCAGAGCTTGTTGATGATTATGCGAATTTGAGGATCAGGGGAACGTTTAAGGTTTTTTGGGACGGAACGGATTGGCAAGAGATCAGTTTTAGATACAATCCATTTGCGGAAGTTTTTGCCAAAAAGGCTTTAAGACCGGTTGGCCATTGGCCGGAGACTTCGTATTTATTCAGAATGACGGTGGCCGGTTGTTATCTTTTCCAGAATTTCAACTTCCATCAGGTCAATGTTTTTTCTCAAAATTTTTATCGGATGAGTCCAGGGAGCCAAGATTTTTATCGGCATATTTCTCAATGGATGAATAAATGGTGGACTTTGCAGGAAATAAGCCGGATCATGGGGCTGAAAGAAGAAGTGGAAAATATATGGGTGAGGATCAAACAGGTCGAAAAGCATTTGGAAGAGATTCGTAAAGCTGGCTTGATCCAGGATTATAGGCCGAAAGGCGAAAAAGAGGATAGGGTTTATTTCATCCCCAGATTTTTAAAACGTGTCAGCGAAGATGAATTAAAACAGCTAAAAGAGCATTTGGAACGGAACGCTGAATTGAGGAAGCTTGGGCTGGCTCCTAACCTGGATTTTAAGTTCAAAATCGAATAGTTTTTAAGTTCAGAATCGAATAGTGGCTCCCCTGGAAAATGCCCCTCAATAAAGGAAACAAGAGAACACTATAAAGCTGGGGAAATATCCCCACTAAAAATCATGAAAATGTTTCAAAAATTATAAGAAAAAAATAGAAGTTAGATTGGAATAAACTGAATATCTGAATTAGGGGGTTCCAAGGGGGGGGAAGAGAAAAGGGAATATCCCTAAGAAAATCAAAACATAACAAAATGGATCAGGGCTTTTAGCTAAGCTTTGATCCATATGTTACATAGAGTGGAAAACAAATAGAAATCGAAAATGATCCTCTTGGGAGAAATCAGTTTTCTCAAATAGGCTTCTAGGGGCAGGAAGCGGGTCTTTCGTCCGGAAGAAATCTCCGGCTGGTGGAAAACGTGAAAGGATAAGGGAAAATGGGGCTGGTGGGATACTGGGTTACAAAGTGGTCTACAATATCACCAGCAATATCATGTATAATCAAAAAAGCAAAAAGCCGGACAAAACGGTGGACAAAAAGAGATATAGCAAATGATATGCTTTTAATATGCCTTATAATATGCGATGTGGATCATCCTGTAGAGTGTCTTGTAGATCATCCTATAGAGCGTCAAATGAAGGCTTTTTATAGGGGCAGATAAAGGCTGGTGGATCAGGGGGAAGATCAAGATTCACCAGGGAAGCCAAGTAACTCTATCAGGTCACAGGTGGCATGCACGTGCGTGAATCTTCCCCCAGAAAAAAAAGAGGGGTTTGGATCATGCCGGTTATCGCATACATAATCGGGGCCTTTTCGTGTATATTGCAGGGGCTTTTCAGGGTCAGTTTTAGGTTGGAATAGGCCAGAATAGTCTGAGAAATCAGGAGTGCCCCTGGTCAAAAAGCACGTCCTTCCCTTGGCCTGAATTTCCCAGACAGGAGCCTCAGGTTCGCTGGCCAGAGCGTCCAGGATCAAAATATGGAATTAAAAATGGGGGGTCGAAGTCCAGGATCAAGATCGTCCAGGGAAAACCTGCCTATTAAAAGACCTCTTTTAATAACATCCTAAGATCAAAAATCAGGGGAGGAAAGGTCGATAATTGCAATTAAATCAAGGGGTTGGCCTGGAAGGGTTGATTTTAGGCGTCCTCTTCTCTCAGGATAAGACAAAAAGGCGTTTTGGAAGTTGTTTAAAAGCTTATACTTGGCCAAAGGGTCTGAGTGGACTACTCATACCCCGATTGAGGCAGGGTTGGCCGGATCGTCCATTCCCAAGGGAATGGTCGTCCAGGAATAGCCGGAAATCCCATGGGTTGAATTTACCCGCTAGCGGGTAAATTGGTGCGCCAGCGCACCAAATTGAATTAGGGGTTGGCCGGAAGGGCTTTTAATTCCAGGTTCTAAGAGCTTCTTGGGGGGATAGGTCTAAATCAATTCGGATAGGGCGAAAAATCGAATTAAAGTGAGGCAGTCTGAAGGCAAGAGGGCGTTCCTGTTGGTGGCGTTGTGCAAGTGAGCCTGGTTCGAGCCTCTCAAGCGGCATGTCTTGTCAGTGAGCCTTACTGGAAGCTTCTGGGATGCTGTTATTTAACGTCTATGCCTATGATTTGCCATATAGAATCGTGGCAAAGCAGGGGCTTGTGTCCAGGGACGTTTTGAAAGTGTGAAATATTGATAGATAAGGAATTTCTCTCAAGAGAAACAACAAGAAGGGCGATTTTTCAAGCGTTTACAGATAGGGGAAAGGCGTTTTTAGGGCGTTTTTAGCGTCAGGTTGCCCCAGGACGGGCTTTTGTCAGTGTTTCTACCTGTTGGCCATGGCAGGGAAGGCTTGTCTGGCCATGGTCAAGCTGTAGGTTTGGGAATTTAGCAGGGTAAAATCCCAAAAGTCTTGGCAGTTGGTGGGCAATTTAGGGGGGATAAACTGCCCAAGTTTTGTTGAGGTGTATGAATTTACAGGGTAAATACATACAGGGCTTGGCAGTTGGGCAGATCGACCATTCTTTAAGGAATGTTCGATTTTCAGATCATGGCCAAAGAGGGCAGGGGTTTTTCCGTTTCTCTACTACCAGGATGTTTAACTCCAATGGTTCCACTAAGGGAACCATTGGATTGTTTACTTAATTTTGGTTTCGGCGGCGGCAACAATTCGCCTAGTCGTGCCCAAGTGCCAAGGGAAAGAGGGCGTTGATACAAGAAAACAATTACCAACGTTGGTAATTGTTTTCAGTGCTCACGTGCAAGGGCGAAAAAAAGGCAGAAAGAACATGGCGGGACAGCACCGGGTAGAAAATCACTTTCTCCAATATTGGAGAAAGTGATTGGCAGAAGAAAGGCAAAGAGGCGGTCAAGGTGGGATTCTGTTCCGTTGAAATCAACGGAACAGAAAGGTGAGACTGCTCCAGGTAGAAAATCACTTCCGTTGATTTCAACGGAAGTGAAAGGCGATGCTCGTGATTCTCTCGCCGTCCTTGACGTTCGTGCTATAATATCCTCATGACATTCGCTGAGAACTTGAGTAAATGGAATCAGGCTAAAACAAGGCTGAGCGAAAGGCGTTGTCATGCTCAGGTGATTAATTCTATTTCAGATGATGAGAAAATCAGCGAAGGTCAATGGGACAAAGTTTTCAGGGCGGCTTATCACGTGTACAAAAAATTTCCCGACACTGCCCAGGATAAAAAAGAAATGGAATCTCTTTTCAGGAATAGTCCGGAATATCCAGGGCCTCTTCCCCAAAAGAAGGGCGAAGTTTTCGTGACGTTCCTTTCCAAAAAACGCAAAATCACTTAGACCTTTCCTCTAAAAAGCGTTCTATCTCAGAACGGCGAAATTATTTTTATTGACTATTTCTTTTCAGGATGGTAATTTTTAACAAGTGAAATTTGAGAAGTTCCTGATCAAACAGGCGATCTCCGAAATTAGATTTAATCCCCTATTGCGTTATCATAAATATCGGATTGATATTTGCGAAAAGCTCATAACAAAACTGCCTCACTGGACGCTGGATATTTCTAAAATCGACATGTATGATCAGAGCGATATACAGACAAGTCAAAAAATATTAAATTTAACAAACAAGGGTGCCTCATTTCTTTTTAAGAATGTCGGACTTTTCGAAAATTTTAAATCTCTCTCAAGTTATCTGCTTAAAGTTATTATTTCAGAGCTTGAATTAAGTGAATTGGTAAGGTTCGGGATAAGATATCACTTCCTTTCTCAATGCGATGCTCCGTTTGATGAGCTGAAGAAAAAAATGATCGAAATATTTTATGATGGCAAATTTATTGACGAATTCAAATCGGAGAGAAAAATATCTGATCTTGCCTGTGTTCTTGATTTTAATAAAAAGCCCAAAATGTTCCATATGATTTTTGGCCCCGTCACAAAAAAGGAAATATCAGAGAGATTTGGCGAAAAGGCCGAAGAGGGCTCGGAGGCTTCGGTGCTCCTGGATTTAGATTGTTATCTTGAGAAGCCTTCTTTAACCGCCGTCGATAAATTTCATAAAGAGTCATACGTTGATTCTCAAGCGATCTTTGAAGAAATAATCGGCTATATTATATATTAAAAGCGAGTAATAAATGAGCAGCCCAACCGTAGCCCCTCACGACGGGAGATCATTAAAGATAAGATATTCAACGGGAGATTTATCATCTCAATTCTGCGAAGAACAAGAAATCACTCAGTGGGATAAATCTACTTTTCCAGAACCTTCAGCGACTGTTTTTAAAATAAACACCTTAGAAACCAGAGTAAGGAATATTGAATCCATAATAGAAAAAATCGCTGAAAAAGAAGTTGTTTATAAAGAGCCTGTTATTTGGAAAAAGGAAGACGCCAAGAAAGCGATAACAAAATTATTTGAGGAAACAAGTGAAGTGGGATATAGCGATATTATGGAAAAGCTGGGAATAAATTTAGACCTTATCATCGAAATCTGTGAGGAACTCGAAAAAGAAAAAAGAATTGAAGAGATAAAATCATGACGAGATATGTTCAGGAAGGCGATTCAATAGCGGGAGAGAAAATTGTATTCGAATGCCGTGATTATAAGATTACAGGCTTATTTCATATAACAGATCAGCATCGAGGAACGGGCGGCTATCTAAAAAGTGCGACTTGCACAATCGAAAGAAGATTTCGCTTCATCCCGGCCCCAGAACCGAAATAACATCTTAGTTCGGCTACTTTAAATTCCGAGTTCAGGCTTTCTTATTCTCAAAATCTTTTCCCGGCTCGTGTTCATCGTCTCGGATTGCCCTTTTTTTCGATTGAAGTATATATCCCTCATCGGCGAAAAGAGAAAGGCAAGGGCGAGAAGTCAGAGGGGCGATAAGGTCAGGGTTGGGCTAAAAAAGCCTGCTATCAGGGGAGGAGGTGTCGATGGCCTCTTCAACTTTTCCTTTCGCCTCTTCTAAAAGCGATTTTGCTTTTCTTCTTGCTTCATGGGAATTCTGGACAAGTGAAGCTATCTTTTTCTGAATCCTTTCTGGCAAGATTGGAATTTGTAATTTTTTAATTTGTTCTGGTCTCCAATGCGTTATAACAGAACCCCCACCATCTCTTTCAATCTGCAATTTACCAACTATAGAATTTATACAAAGCGACAAATATTCTTTGTTAATATCACCTTCATTTATTGTTAACTTTAATGTTCCGCTTGAGATAATTCCTTCGACTGATTCCTTTACTACATAGGCGATACCAGGTGTTGCATCTTTCGTTAAAAGAAGATCACCTAACTTTGGCTCATAAACATCTTTTAGTCTCCCATAAATTTTTTCTTCGATGAGCTTTTGATCTTTCTCAACAAAGCCATTTATGGAAAGATTGCTTACTCTTATGAAAGGTTTGCCTTCCTCCCGATAATTATCACCTCCAACTTCTATACCCTTTTGAAGTTTTAATAAAAAATTCCGTAAAGGTTTTAGCTCAATATTTTTTTCTAAATATTTAATCAAATCATGATAAAGCGGTTGAAAATACTCCGCATCCAGCCTATTCATACCAAAAGCCCTAGAAAGATTGGAATTATAAGAGAGTTCATATTTAGGTTCAAAATCTTTCAGCCCTGATTCTTCCAAAAGGAGATGTTCGGCTTGTAAGTAAAGAGTTTTTGACTGGTCTAAAAGTTTTTTTGCTTCTAAAACTATCTCATTTATCTTTTCCAATAGTGAATTTTCAGGAACATAAATCAATAAATTATAGATATCAGCTATATTCAATTTTGGCTGAGCATTCCCGCTTATTCTTCGTAGAATTTGGCGTTGCCCTAATTCGGAATTAAGAAATGTTAATACAAATATTTTCAATTTAGTATTTACGTTTGGAAAAAACTTTATGCCTATATTGTTCTCACTAATATTACAATTACTTATATCCTCTGTTATCATTGAAACTACGCCTATAGTATTTCCAACTTTAGAAAAAACTAAGTCTCCAAGCTTTAATTGTGAGCTTTTGAGCCTGTCATTGTCTTCTTTAGAAATATAGACTAATTCATCATCATTAATAAAGAAGTTCTCTAAATTTTGTATCCTTACAAAAGGAACCCCACTATCTTTATAAGCATCGCTCTTTAATGATGAGCCAAAAGGCCCACTCACGACTTGACAGCCAAGATGCCGAATTATTTTATAGTTATCGGCCTTTTTAATCTTTTCAATAAGTTCAAGATGGTAAGGTTGATAATATTCAGCATCAAATCTCGTTGTTCCTTCCAACTCTGCTAATTTTACAATATTTATTACAGCCATATTCATCTTCGCTAAAAATTAAGATCTTGTTTTTTAGCAAATTTTGCAAAAGCTTCTGCTATTTCATCTAAATCATGATCTATCACGAGGTGACCATTTTCATCATTTAAAAGTTCACCCTTTGCGTCCTTTTTATATCTGTAGTCCCCGCTTTCATTCTTGACAGGCTTCTTATTTACAGCAAAAAATATTGGATAATCTATTTCTTCTATAGCCTTTCCTTCAAGCCAGAATTTCTTAAATGCTTCGGTAATTCTTTCTTCATTCAGAACCAACGAAATTTGTCCGCTTAAAGTTCTTTCTGAAATTTCTTTGTTTAACTTTACGAGCTGGGAATTAAGTGACTTTAGCTCTTTCTTTAGTTCTGCCCGTTTACTGTTAGAAGATTTTTTTAGTTCTTCTTGTTTTTCTTTAAATGTTTCTTGTAAGTCTTTTATCTCTTCAATTATTTGTTTAAGTGGTTTCTTCTTTTCTGTTTCTTCTTCATTTGTCTCTTCTTCGGCCGTATCTTCGGTTTCTTCTGAAGTTTCAAAATATGCTTTAATAAAAGCCTTTAGCTCCTCTGGAATCTTTTCTTCATCTGTGGATTTATGCCAGCTAATATCTCCGTGCTTCTTACACAATTCTTCAATATAATCTTCCCATTCTCTATCATATTTTGACTTAATCTTCTGGATTTCTTGTTTTTCTTTTTCTGAATATTTTTTCAAGAATAAAACACTAGTCTTAGTCCCTGTATGAGGCTTAAAGGTATTTCCGTGCAAGCCTACTACTGCAACGATCCTTGCTTCATCAATAACAAATCTTCGGATATATTCTGCGTTAGTGTTATTGAGTAAACCTTGGGGTAAAACAATAGCCATTCTGCCACTCGGTCTTATAAACTGAAGGGATCGCTCCAAGAAAAGTATATGTCTTCCTATTTTATTAAGAAATCTACCATTTTTTTCCATTAGGTGATAATAACGCAAGACATCTCGTATATCTTCCTTTTTAACGGTTCCAGCGAAAGGGGGATTTGTAATAAGAACATCAAAATCGAAATAACAGAATCTTTCCTGATTTTCTCTATCACTCTCATTATCATCGGAAAATCTTAATAATCTTGGTCTTAAACCCGCTTTTGTATCATCTGACCAAGTCTGAGATATTAAAGAATTATCCTTAAACACATGTGATTTGCCATCTCCAACTATGAGATTTATAGCTTTGGCAATTTTTACCGATTTTGTAGCAAAATCAATTCCAAAAATGTTATTTTGAGCAAAATTTTGTGCCGCAGGCGGAAGAGGTTTTCCGTTAATTATCCCTCCAGCAACCAACATTACAGAATGAAGCAAAAAACCGGCAGAGCCACATGCTGGATCAATAACAAATTCGCTACTCTTTGGATTTAATATTTTTACAGTCATATCAACAACTGGTCTGGGAGTAAAAAATTGTCCCTCTTTTTTCTTTGATACCTGAGGAATGAGATACTCAAAAGCTTCATCAATAATTTGTAAATTTGAATTGAAAAGTTTTATTTTCTCCAAAAAGGAAACACAAACTTTTAAATGGTCGTCCTTTAATTCTATCTTATCTGTAGGTTCAAAAACTCCAGCCCATGTTCGTTTTGAACCATCCAATAAATTAGTTATCGCTCTCTTTACTTGCTGAGGACTTCTATCACCAACATAAAACTCCAACTGATATTTTGAATTGTTAATGCCTTGCCATTCATCATAAAGTTTTGCGTAGATAAGCTTGAAAATTTCCTCAAAAGGATCGACACCAGCATTACCTAAAACCAACTCCTCAAGGTCCAAAATGATTTTCTTGAGAGTGGTTTTGCCCTGCTTTAATTCATCATGTTCGTCTAACCATTGTAAAGACCATCTTTCAGTAAGAATATCCCTTAATGTTTCTGAAACTCTAGGGATTCTTGGGATTTCGGCAAATATATTTGGCTCTTCTCTATGAAGCCGTATCATTTCGTTCCCGTTTGACCAAACACCGATAGGGGCACCTTCTGCATTACAATAACTCTTAAGTTGGTCTAGTCCAGCCGTTCTACTCGGTCTTTTCGTTTCAAATAGAATGTAATAATGTTTTAAATCCTCATGAAAAACTACAATATCAGCCGCTCCCGGCTCTATGCGAGAACCAAAATAAATAATCTTCTCGACATCTAACCTCTCTTTTGAATAGCCATATTCGGTGAGTAGTCTATAAATCCATAATTGCCTTACTATTTCTTCTGGCTTTGCCATCTTATATTTGTCTTTAATCTGGCATTTTATTGAGAATTTGCCATCTTGCTCAATAATTAGCCTTTCAATAGCATTTATCTCATTTTGAGCAAAAAGAGAAAGACCATGTTTAACATCTGGCAAAGAAAATATTTTTTGGATTTTTGGAATATCCATAATATGATTTCTCCCTTTATTTTAATTGGGTTAATTTGGGATTCATTTTTGAAAAAGGAATCAAAGTTCTCTCATTTCCATAATATGTTTTGATTATAGCATCTTTATATTCTGAAGAGTAGTGCGTTTATGGATATTGATTAAAAAGTCACATTTGGTCTTTTCAATTTAGAAATTACTATCTTTTAATATTTCTCTTTAAAAATATGGAGATGACACTTTGATTTATTCTTTTGTAAATATTGCAAAATTTCTAAAAAAAAATATAAATAGTTTGAGGCGAGCGGAAGCCGGATCTAAGCCCTGGTCTCACGTTCAATAAACGACGCTAATTAGCGGATGATCGCCCCATACTAATAGAAGTTTAAAATTAAAAACATCCCACCTTTGGAAAAAAGGGGGAAATATTTGTAAATAAATAATTTTAAAAGTAAAATGATGAAGGGAACATTCATTGCGTTTGGCATTAAGATATTTTGGCATAAAAGGAGGGCAATTAAAATGGGAACCGGGAATTTAATAATTGTAGGCGGATATATTCTGATTTTGATCGGATCATTACTAGTTTGGCAGGGCAATAAAATCAATATTTCTAAACAGTCCAAGATATCCGAGAATCGCATTACACAAGAAGTAAGGAAGCAGACTGAGAAGATGATTACAATATTTAGGACCACTTTTACTGATTTAAATAATAAGGAGCTAAGTAATTTTACCGAAGTAAAAGTCTTATCTCAGAAAATTTTAAGTGCCCAAAGAGGCTATATGAAAATAGAAGTTGACAAGAATTATCTAAATAGGAATTTTGATGATCCAATAACCCTGAATTATAAATCTGGTAAATATCAACCCGTTATGTTGACATTCATAAATGATAAAAAATGGGGAGCTGGCGTTGTTTTTACTTCTCCAGAGTATGAAAGAAAAGCAGCGATATATTTAAATCAATGCTTCAGGTTTGGGGGCGGCGGAAAAATGATTTACACGTCAAATTTAATTTTTGAACTGTATTATAACGATTACTGTATTTATTTTGTAACACAGAGCGGTGAGATTCGATTTGAGCATACTTTGCCGCCCATGAGTTATGGGAAGAATCTATGTATTGGATATTTTAATGAAGACGACAAAGAAAGAAATAAGCGGGCTTCAACTGAATTTCCTGAGCTAGAAAGATTCTTTAAAGATTGAGGCGTTAGGGAAGCCAGAGGCCGCATGGACATGGCTTCCCGTTGTCAAGATGACGCTAGTTAGCGATTGATCGCCTCACGAGAAGAGACGGCGAAGCTAAACGAAATTCTCATTTGGTGCATAGTTGAAGGGGGAGTGTCCCCCCCCTTTTGCAGATAAATTCACCGTAAACTTCACCCATAAAGGCGATTGCTTTCTTAGCCCAAGAGTTAATAATAATATCTTAAACGAGAGTTTCGTCTAATTGGGGAGGCAAAGATATTGGGAATTTTTTAGGAGAATGAGAATGAGAAAATGGTTTGGTTTGGTGTGTTTGGTTTTGGGTCTTACGGTTGTGGCCTATGGCTGGAAATATGAGAAAGAATTGGCAAAATATTTGAAAGCCAATCCTCAGACTACGCCGGAAATGGCGACCGCCATGCAAAATCAAAAACTTCTTAGAGGCATGAATTGGAATGAAGCCATAATTGTTGTTTGCGGATTAGCGGATTTGGATTTTGATTCTAATGAAAAAGAAATTAGAAGGTTTTATAAACATGTTAAGGTTGATGATAATGGAGTTGAAATTATTACAGGGATTATTAAGCATAATGCCGGTGGTTATTACATAGGGAATACATGGATTGCCAGAGAAACTGATCGTATTTGGGTAACTTTATGGTTTGATGATAAAGGGTTGCTTTGGAAATGGGAAATTGATGGTGACTATATGGGGGTATGAAATGGGAAATCAATGGTGAATGGTAAAAAGGAGAAATAAAATGAAATCAAAATCATTAAAGTTTTGGTTTGTTGTGTTTTTTATTGGGCTGGCTGTCGTTTTGTTTGGAGTAAGTGCTTTCTTCCACAGCGATTATGTGCCAAGGACATGGGCACAGGCTTATGAAGGGGAAGGGAGCGGGGCAGATTGGGAAACAGTTGTTGGTGGCATCTGCCTTACCATAGGCATTTTTATAGCTTGGCCAAAGAAAAAAAAGTAAGGAGAAATAAAATGGACAAAGATACTGTTTACACTAAAATCAATGTCTTAGGTTATGAAGTGAGGATGGTTCGGAATGATGTTCCTGCTCCAAAGTGTGGTGCTCGTGTTTGGTTCTGTTCTTATGCAACCTTGCCGGATAGTCATGTTCTGAAAAATCAAGTTTTACATCATCCTACATTTAGAGAGGGCGATGAAATTGGATTTGATTCAAATCGAAGGAAGTCCGCCCGAAGAATTAGCATTTATTCGTGAAAAATTACGCAAAAAGGCTCGATTTCCTGAATATCAATAGCAGATTCTAGGTGGAGCATGAATCAGTTGGGAGTCAGGGGCCGCATAGGCATGGCAGACGCTTAGGAAAATCAATTTTCTCACAATGCTATGATCGGCCATCGCCAGCCAGATTGGATTGGTTCAGTTGTCTATCGAATATTCTAAAAAAATCTTTTTTTATTTAATAATCAGTAAATAAATTAGCATAAAAAATATCTGTTTTTCTTTATATTTATTGAAGATAATTCTCTCTTGACAGGGTTGGAAAGAATCTATATTTTAAAAGTGAGGAACATTATGCGAGAAGATAAAATTTGGCGACTGATAAAAGATCAACCTGGGGGCGAATTTCTCTGGCTAAAAACGAGAAACACACTACATTGGGCATGGAAATACGCCTCAGCACTGGGACCGGATCATATTTCGGTTTGGCCAAAACTTATGACGGAACTTTGTGGCTTCAGAGGGTGGCCTTCCAGAAGGATACTGTCTTTTTACAAGCTTAGGGCCGAAGTAAGCGAGAATTGGAAACTTTATGAAAATATGAGCGTTGAAGAAATTGTCCAGGCACTAGAACGTGTTACCGGACTTCGGGTTAGCAAAAAATACGTTTACGATGTTTTTAAAAAGTTTGGGATTAATCCAAAGAAGAGAAAATTATGAGATTGTTTTTGAAAATAGAAGAGCGGAAAATGTTCAGATTTATACAGAGTCCGGAGATGTTTTAGCCGTCCTTCCTTCAGGCAAAAATCTCTTCATCGTTTCCTCAGATAAATTTGGGCTTTATTCCCGTTGGAAAAAAATCGTTTATTTGCCATATAGAGAATCCGCTTGGCTTCAATTTACCAAACGGCCTCACTGGCAAGAGCCGGATCGGGGGCCGTTTGTTACCTGGTTTCTGAACAGCCAGGGGGCCATTTCCTAAAAAATCTAATAATCAATTTTTAATAGTCTATAAAAAGCAAAATAATCGTTATCCAGGGGAAATATCGCCTTTTGCCTTAATAAATAGGTTGACAGATATGTATGATTCTGTTATTATATAATTGAAATGAATAGGGAAAAAGGAGCAAGAAAAATGGGAAAAAGGGGAAGGCCGGAAGGGACAAAGAAAAATAATGAAAACCTTTTTCTTGATTCAGGCCAATTAAAAAAGTTTTTTGGGGCAATCAGGGCGGCTGAGGATAGCAAATACAATTTGATATTCGGGCTGATTTATTCTTTGGGCCTGAGGGTTTCGGAGTTGACGGATTTAAAACTCACTGATATTCGGATCGAAAATAAATATTGCACTATAACGATCAATGGGAAAAAACATGGCCGCTCTAGGACGTATGACAGTCAAGAGCTATCCGAAAGTCTTGTGAAAAATCTGACCGCTTGGATTAATGAAGGACGGGGGAAAACCGAAAATCTTTTTCTCTTTCCAGCGAAAACCGGAAGTGAAAAATCCCTTGATCCTCAGAGTGTCAAAATGCAATTCAAGCGATACCTGGAAAAATCCGGATTGCCAACTATTTTTTCCGTTCACAATTTACGTGCCTCTTGTGCCGTCAATTTAATCAAAGAGCGAAACGCCAGTGCTCCGCAAATAATGCGATGGCTCCGCTTAAAAACAATCTCAAACGCACAAATTTATTTTGATCGGATCGAATACAAAGAGACGGGGCAGAGGATGAAAAATCTTTGTCGGGGGCTTTTCTAAAATGAAGAAAAAAGAAAAAGACGTTGAGACAGTCTTCAGAAAACTTTTAGAAATTTACGAAATTTGCACGAAGAGAAAATGGCCGTTTTGGTTTCGATGGGGGGAAATGACAGGGGGAGTCGAAATTGAAAAAAACAAAAAAAGCTAAGGTTATTTTGGGTGATCCGAAAGAAGCGGATCAATTCCTTAAAAACCTTGAGAAAAAAATTCAGCGTGAAGAGGCTGAGTTGGTTCTTTACGATGAAAAATTTTTAAAGGACTTGGCCGAATTGGCCAGGATTCTTTTGGGGGACAAAAATGAAAAATAACTTTGAAGGGAAAAAGGCTTTTGTTTGGGTTAGGAAAAGCAAAAAAGGGCAGAGCATTTATTCTCAGGACGGCCAGAAAAAAGATTGCCTGAAATGGGCTGAAAAAGAGGGGCTTGTTATTCAAGAGGAAAACATATTTGTCATTAATGAAACGGCGTCCAAACATAAGCTGAGAAAAGAATTTGAAAATTTAATTCAGACTGCCAAAGATAGAAAAATCGACATTATTTATATTTGGACAGTTGATCGACTTTCAAGAAATATGGAAAGCGGCGGTCAAATTGAAAATCTAATTAAAGAAAATAATGTTTTTATCAGGGTTGTCGAATGGGACGAATTTTGTTTGACAAAATCTTCTAGTCCGGATGATTGGAAGAAATTTTTGGAAGCCATTATCCAGGGCGATTATGAATGTAGAAAAATATCAAGACGGACGAAGTTAGCACAGGGTGAAAAAATTGATCAAAAAAGTTATCCCAAAGGTGCTCCGATAGGATATAAAAATATAATCGACCCGACCGATGATAATCCAGACGAAAGAAAAAGAAGAAAACTTATTATTAAGGATGAGGAACGGTGGCGGTTGGTTGTCGAAGTGTTCGAAAAATATTCTACGGGAAATTATTCGATCAAGAGCCTGACAAAGGAAATGAGAAAAAGAGGGTTGACAACTCAAGAATCAAAAACAAAAAAGCGGCCTTCTCATTTAGTAGAAATTGCAAACATCAGAGATATTTTGCGAAATCCTTTTTACTACGGTGAATTTAAGTGGAATGGGATTTTATATCCTCATTCTCATGATCCGATTATTTCAAAAGAATTGTTTGATAAGGTTCAAAAAATCTTAGACGAAAAAGCGGTGACTTTAGGCTGTAGCAGAAGAGCCTCGGAGACATTCAGATTTAAAAAGTTTTTGCAGTGTGTTTGTGGTAGCAGGTTCACGGCAAATATAACGGATGGCAAATATAAATATTATATTTGTTGGAAAGCCAAAGAAGAGCAGTGCAAAGAGAAAAATTATCGGGAAGAAGCGGTTGACTCGTTGATAGTAGAGGGCATTGGAAATATCCGGCTAGGCAAAAAAGCTGTTGAAGAAATCAGGGCGATGTTAATGAAAGCCGATGATAAGCAGGATAAGGATGAGGAGAAAAACCGAAAAAAATTATTGGCGAATATTGAAGGCGAAAAAGCTAGGCTGAAAAAAGCGGCTAGGGTTTTAATGGATGATAGTGCTAAGGATGTTTCTATAGAAATCTATAAACAGTTGGAAGAAGAAGTTACGGAAAATATAAAAAATTGGCAAGCTGAGATTAATAAGTTGGCCAAGACAAATAAAACCTTCAAAGCTGACGGTGTAGCACTTTTGGAAATCCTGAAAAATCTTAAAGAGGCTTACAAGCGGCAGGACAGGGAAGGCAGAATCAGGATATTGGAAATCCTCATGGACAAGGCCATCCTGAAGGACGGAAAACTTTATGGTATAATCTGGAAAGAGCCTTGGAGCCTGTATCTGAATTTATTCCAGCACTTTGAGGAGCCAGAGGAGCCTAACCTTGATACTTCGTCATTTGGAATTGACCGACCGCAAAGGTCCGGATGGAAGCCCGCGCCTCTCTCCGGACGGAAAATGGATTGCCTACACGGGCTATGACGAGAAGAATTACACGAGCCATCTTTCGAGCCTCTATCTCATGGATTCAAGCGGCGGGGCCAAGCGGCTGCTGGCCGGGAATCTGCCCAGCTCGCCGTCCAATGTAATCTGGGCCCCGGACAATTTGGGCGTCTATTACCAGATGGAGGAGAGCGGCGAGAACAATCTTTATTTTGCCGGACTGGTCGGCGCCGTCAAAAAAATCACTAAAGGCGCCCATGTTCTGTCGGGCGTTTCAACAGCCAAAAACGGCCAGGCGGCGGCCATCCTCACGACCTCCAACCGGCCGGGCTGTCTTGTCACGTTTCAAATGATGAAGCCAGAGACCGTCAAAGAGCTTGTGGACGTCAATGCCGATATTCTGGCCGATGTCAAGCTCGGCGACGTCGAGGAACTGCGGTTCAAGGCGCCGGACGGCCTTGACCTCCAGGGATGGTTGATCAAGCCCTCCGAATTCGACCCGGCCAAGAAGTATCCCATGCTCCTCTATATCCACGGCGGCCCCTGGTCGATGTATTCGG
>Ga0315274_10006554_pt1 | contig 16932 bp, 14 predicted proteins | sample YL17G02_20_MG_FD_203700 | JGI IMG/M metagenome (GOLD analysis project Ga0315274, IMG submission 203700) | Sediment microbial communities from Yellowstone Lake, YNP, Wyoming, USA - YL17G02_20 | ecosystem: Environmental > Aquatic > Freshwater > Lake > Sediment | place: USA: Wyoming | collected...
AGCTCAGGTGGGCCGCTTTGCAGTGTTGATTGCCTTTAGCTTGTTGGGAGTGTTGACTGCGCGGACCGCTTTCATGGCTTCGTATATCAATTATGACTGGCCGGTTGAATATCTGGTCTATGCTCACTGCGCAACCGGCGTGAAAGAAGCGCTGGCTCAGATCGAGGACCTCTCCCGCCGTACAACGGACGGCTTGAATATAAAGGTGGCTTATGACAATGAAACCTCCTACCCGTACTGGTGGTATCTGAGGGCTTACCCGAACGCGCTCGGTTTTGGGGCCAATCCTACTTTTGAGCTGCGAGATTACCCTGCCATCTTGGTTGGGGATGCTAACTACAGCAAGCTTGATCCGGTTGTGCGCGATGAATATTTCTTTTTCGACTACATCCGTATCTGGTGGCCGAACGAGGACTACAAACGGTTGACCTGGGGCAGTATCGAAAACGAGCGTAAGGCTGAATGGGCCGCTCACCCCGATCAACAAAAGAAACAGCGTAAGATGATGGTCTTCGATTACCTGGCCCAGGTCTGGAAGAAGCACATTGGTCCGTTCTTCACGGATTCGCACGTGCGAGAGGCTGTTTGGCAAATCTGGTTCTACCGCGATTACACAAAGTATGCCGAATTGGGTGGACGCACCGAGCTGACGCTTCCCACCTGGTCCCCAGCAGGCCGTATGCGCCTGTATATCCGTAAGGATGTCGCCAGCCAATTGTGGGATTATGGTATCCCTGAAGAGGCCCAGGTAGCAAAGCCTGATCCTTACGAAGGAAAACAAGAAATCTTGCAAGCGGATGATGTCATTGGAACGCCTGGCAGCGGTGAAGGGCAATTCCAGATGCCGAAAGGGATTGCTATGGCTCCGGATGGCAGTATTTACGTGGCTGACACATTCAATCATCGCGTGCAGCATTTCAGCGCAGATGGAACCTTCATCCAACAGTGGGGCAGTAAATCGCCTGAATGCCCTTATCCGGGCAGCCCGCCGTCGAATGTGCCATCCGGAACTTTCTGTGAGCCTTGGGGTATTGCAGTTGGCGCGGATGGGTCGGTGTATGTTGCCGACACCTGGAATAACCGGATCCAGAAGTTTACTGCCGATGGACAATTCATCACAATGTGGGGACACGGGATTACACAAGATCCGAACGATCTATTGGGTTTCTACGGTCCGCGCGGCATCGTGGTGGATAGTTTGGGGAATGTGCTGGTCACCGACACCGGCAACAGCCGCGTTGTGGTGTTTAGCTCGAATGGCCAGCCTATTTCGCAGTTCGGTAGCACGGGTGTAGCTCCTGGACAATTTGCTGAGCCGGTTGGAATGGCACTGGATGCGACCGGACGGTTGTACGTAGTCGATACCTGGAACCAGCGGGTGCAGGTGTTTACCTCGGATGGCGCGGGGGGGTATGCTCCCACTACCAGTTGGGAAGTGGCCGGATGGGAAACCACCTCGGTAAACAACAAGCCTTTCATTGCTGTCGATCCCCAGGGGAACGTATTCATTACCGATCCGGACGGTTACCGCGTGATCGAGTTGTCCAGTACTGGTGGCATCGTCCGATATTGGGGGAATATCGGCAATGATGCCGGCTCGTTCAACCTGCCCATCGGCATCGCGGCCGACGCGCATGGTGGGGTGTGGGTGGTGGATAGTAGCAATCATCGCCTCATGTACTTTACACTGCCATAATAGAGGAGTTTCCATGGAACTGGTACCCGAAGAACAACCCTCCTGGCTTGATCGTCCTTTGCGGATGCCCACCGTATCTGTGCTGGAGGCTACATCTGTATTCAAGCTGAGCTGGGAAACCGTCATTTTTAGTGTCATCGTGGTGCTGGCGATCGCCAGCCGTTTTTACCTGCTCGAGCCGCGCGTTATGAGCCACGACGAGACTTCGCATGTATTTTTCTCCTGGAAGCTGTATCACGGTGAGGGCTACCAGCATGATCCAATGATGCATGGTCCGCTGCAGTTCCACTTGGTGGCCTTATCGTTCCTGCTGTTCGGCGATAACGATTTCACTGCCCGCATCCCGGTCGTGCTGTTTAGTATCGCCACAGTGGCCTTTATGTGGAACTACCGGCGCTACCTGGGCCGGGCGGGAGCTTTGGTGGCTGCCGTGATGTTCCTTATATCACCTTACATGCTTTTCTATGGGCGGTATGTGCGCAACGAGGCATTTGTAGCTTTGTACGGGGTGATGACGATCTGGGCTGCCTTGCGTTATTTCGAGACCGGGCAAATACGGTATACGCTTTGGCTCACCAGCGCGATCGTGCTCCACTTTACCACCAAAGAGACAGCGTATATCTATACTGCCCAACTACTGCTTTTCCTTGGATTGTTTTTCTTCTTTCGCCTGGTCCGGCGCACCTGGCCATATGATGAAGCTCGAATATCGTTTGTGATTTCGCTTGGCTCGAGCCTGGCACTGGGAGCGGCAGCATTTCTTTCTAAGCTGATGATCCTTGTCCCTTTCGCTGTACTGGCCCTGCTGGTGTCAATTTACTTCATGATCTCCGGTCATCATCGCCCTCACCTTACCCCCACCCAGAAACAATATTTAATCTTCGCCCTAGTAGGCATACCGGTGCTGCTCGGGATAGCCCTGGCTTATGGATATTTCGGCCTGCGGGGCAGTACCACGGTCGCTCGGTTGGTCGAATTTGCAGCGGACACCAGTCTGGCACAGCGCACGGGTGCTATCCCTTATATCTTGATCGTTGTCGTGCCTGCTTTCATCCCGGCTGCTGGGCTGCTTTATTGTGGTTACTTGTTAGGACAGGTGTTTGGGCGCGTCTGGCCTTTCGGTCGTGAGCGCTCATTCGATCTGCTCCTGCTGGTGGGTACCCTCATTTTACCTGCCTTGTCCGCCTTCCTCATCAAGCCGTTTGCCGACCCGAACGCTGCCGATCTGGCTAACGTGGCCTTGATGGCGGTCATGCTCCTGCCTATGCTAGCACTTTCGGTAGGATTTGGCGTGGGTTGGAGCCAGCGCTTATGGCTGGCGAATGCAGGCTTGTATTACGGAATATTCATTGTCTTCTATACTACTTTCTTCACCAATATCGCTGGTTTCTTCACCGGTATTGTTGGCTCGTTGGGTTACTGGATGGCCCAGCAGACAGTCAACCGCGGCAGCCAACCGTGGTTTTATTATGCCTTGATCCAGATCCCGATGTATGAATTCCTGCCTGCATTGGGGTGCGTGCTGGCAGCTGGCATTCTGATTTACAGGCTGGTGACTGGAAAACGGCGTATGGCTGGCGAGGAACCCGCGACCGAGGAAATCCAAAACTTGAAAGGTAACCGCCGGGCTGTTGCTGCGATGCAAGCCTCATCCACTCCAGGATGGCAGCACCCACCCGTTCTGCGGTTGATCGCTTTCTGGGTAGTCTCCAGCCTGGCAGCCTTCTCATACGCAGGCGAGAAGATGCCCTGGTTGACTGTGCATATCGCCTTGCCGATGATCTTACTGGCAGGCTGGGCTGTCGGTAGATTAATCGAAACCACCGATTGGGTAGAGTTTCGTCACCGCCACGGTTGGGCAGTTGTCGCGTTGCTGCCGTTATTTCTCACCAGCATGGCTGGATTTTTCAATGGGTTTACAGATCTGGTCAGTATCATGCGCGGCGGGGTATCCCAGGCCTCAAACCTGGATGTGTGGACTCTCATTGGCCGCGTTCTGATTGCTTTGCTCGCGGCCATTGGCAGTGGAGGTGGGATCATATACCTGCTGAAGGATTGGCTTCCCGAACAGTTCCTACGCGTCCTTGGGGTGCTGGCTTTCCTGGTTATGGGGATCCTGACTGCCCGCGCCGCCATGATGGCCTCATACCAGAATTATGATCGAGCTACCGAATACCTCGTGTTCGCCCATAGCGGCCCCGGTCCGAAGCTGGCGCTAAAACAGATCGAGACGCTCTCTGAGCGTCTGACTGGTGGTACCGGTATTCAAGTGGCCTACGATGATAGAACTACCTATCCTTTTTGGTGGTACCTGCGTGATTATGCAAACTTCCGTTTTTACGGCGATGCTCCTAACCGTGATCTGCGCGAGGTGCCGTTAATCCTGGTCGGCGATGCCAATTACGGCAAGGTTGAGTCCATCGTTCGAGATGACTATTATTCTTTCGAATACGTGCGTATGTGGTGGCCTAACCAGGATTACCTGGTGTACAAATGGACGCCAAAACGGGTATGGAATACACTTCGTGATACCAATAAGCGCCAGGCAATCCTTAATATCTGGTTGAGCCGCGATTACACCCGTTATGGGGAAATCTTCCAAAAAGATATGTATCTTCCCAATTGGGACCCATCCGAACACTTCCGGTTGTATATACGTAAGGATATGGCCTCCCAGTTGTGGGGTTATACCACCAATCCCCAGGCAGCCACCGGTCCGTATGAGGGCAAACAGGCCAGCCTGACCGCGGACCGGATCATCGGGGAACCGGGTACAGAACCCGGGCAGTTTGCCGCGCCGCGTGGCATTACCGTGGCTCCGGATGGCAGTCTGTATGTGGTGGATATGGGAAATTCCCGTATCCAGCATCTCTCCTCCCAAGGTGAGGTACTGCAAGTTTGGGGTACGCGTTATGAAGGCGAGGGTCCCGCCCCCAATGGACAATTCACAGAGCCGTGGGATGTGGCGGTTGGTGTGGATGGATCAGTGTTCGTGGCGGATACGTGGAACCATCGCGTCCAGAAGTTCACCGCCGATGGGAAGTTCGTGACTGCCTGGGGAACAGGTATCCTCAGCGAACCAGCAAACCTGCTGGGCTTTTTTGGCCCTCGTGGGATTGCTGTTAACAATCAGGGCGAGGTATTCATCACCGATACGGGTAATAAACGGGTAGTGTACTTTGATTCTGATGGGAACACGCTTGGGCAGTTCGGTGAGGGGGGTGGAAACCCAGGCCAGCTCGATGAACCGGTAGGTCTGACTTTTGACTCTGATGGGAATTTGTACGTAGCTGACACCTGGAACCAGCGGATTCAGGTATTTGGCCGCGATATTAGCGGCGCGTACGCGTACGTCCGGGTGTGGGATGTGCGCGGCTGGGATGGAATCACCCCCACCAATTATCCGTATCTCGCGGTCGATACCACCGGGCATGTTTTTGTCACTGACCCCGATAACGGTCGCGTCATTCAATTCACATCGGAGGGCGAGGTTGTCCGTTACTGGGAGGATGGAGGTACGAATGCCGGTTCGTTCAACCTGCCTGTAGGCATCGCGGTTGATCCGCAGGGAGGTGTTTGGGTGGTGGACAGCGGTAATGGGAGGCTATTACATTTTACGATGCCGTAATGGGTATAATAGGTGTATCTCTCATAACCGATCTCAAATAGCCATATGACGAATACCCGTTTAACTCCTATTTATAGCACCCGTGGTGAACTTGAAGCTTTCCTCTTTTTCCCCTATATCTACAACCGTATAGGGGAGTGGATCGGCTGGGTGACGGCTGACCGGATGGTGTATTCCGTCCATGGTCTGTACGTAGGTTATTACAACAAGGATAACCGCATCCTGCGCAAGCAGTCCGACGCCTTTGGCCAGGAGCGCCGCACCCCGCCCGTCGCTCCACCGTTGCACATCACCATACCCGCCCATTCCCCCCTGGCACCCTTGATGGCTGAGCTGTCCTTCGGGGTGATCGATGTGCTGCTTGAACAGCCCGATTTGCTTCCCCCGCTTGATTTCGGTGAAGGGCGCGAGGACCTGGGGTGATATTGACAACATTTATCAATGACTAATATTCCGCCCGCCTTCTCTCCTGAAACCCAACCCGGGCCAGTACCCCAGCCTGTCGGAGTCCGTTCACTGCGTGAGTTGATCGAACACGTTGCCGGGCGCGGCCTCGGCCCATTGGGTGATCTGGGTGATGCAGGTGTTGCCGAAGCCCTACCCTTCCCTTTTCTTGCCATCGTTGGACAGCTAGAGATGAAGTTGGCGCTCCTGCTTGCCCTGGTCAATCCTGCTGTCGGGGGTGTGCTCTTGATTGGGCCGCGTGGGGCTGGGAAGACGACAGCTGTCCGCTCACTTGTCGATCTGCTCCCACAATCGCCGCGCAGCCTGTGTTACTACGGATGTACTGCTGAAGATATCGAAACAGGGGGTATTGACGCGGTATGCCCCGATTGCGCCCGTAAATACGCCCAGGGAGAGCCGCTTACCCGCTCCGACCGCGTCCGCCTGGTTGAGCTGCCCCTCAACGCTCGCCTCGAAGACGTGGTCGGCGGTCTCGATGAGCGCGCTGCGGTCCATGAACGCATTCGCCTGCGCCGCGGTATCCTGGCTCAAGCCGACCGCAACTTGCTCTATGTTGATGAAGTCAACTTGCTTACAGACGAAGTCGTTGACGCCATCCTCGACGCGGCTGCTCAGGGGATTTACACTGTTCGCCGCGGTCCTGTATCTGCCACCTACCGCGCCCGCTTTGTCCTCATCGGATCGATGAATCCTGAAGAAGGCAAGCTCCGCCCCCAGATTATGGATCGCTTTGGTCTGCGCGTCATCGTTCGGGGGCTGGCGAGCCCGCAAGACCGCCTCGAAGCCTACCGCCGCGTCCAGGCTTATCTCACCCAACCCCGCCAGGTTGTTCTAGACTATAACCTGGATAGCGCCCAAGCTCTGGCAGATATCCAGGCCGCGCGGGATCAGCTGCCCAAGGTAATATTGTCCAACCCGGTGGCTGATCTCGGTCTGGCACTCGTCCAGCAGTTGAAGATCGACTCTTTACGGGCTGAGATCACCATGTTTGAGGCCGCGCGTGCCTACGCGGCCATTGATGGTCGTGATGAAGTTATCCCCACTGACCTGTGGGAAGTGGCTCCCATGGCCTTGCGTCTGCGCCGCTCTACCTTCATGGCGGATTTCTTCACCCAACAAGGCGTTGAGGAGGCGGAATTAGCCACGATTATGAACCAGTTCTTGGGCAAACCACCCGAAAAATGACTTACTCCCACCGCACCCGCCTTGAAACTTGCCTGAGCGGCATCCATCCCGACCGTGTCCCGGTTGCCCTGTGGCGTCACTTCCCAGTTGACGATCAAACACCTGTCGGTCTGGCGGCTGCCACTATCGATTTCCAACGAACCCACGATTTCGACCTGGTCAAAGTAACCCCTGCCTCCTCTTTCTGCCTAAAAGATTGGGGTGTCGAGGATGAATGGCGCGGCGCTGCGGAAGGTACCCGCGACTATACTCGCCGGGTTATCCACCAACCCGAAGATTGGACCCGTTTACCGGTACTTTCCCCTTTTGTTGGGGAACTGGGAAACCAGTTGGAATGTCTCCGCCTGATCAATAAAGAGCTGGGTCCTCATGTCCCGATCATCCAGACGGTTTTCAACCCTCTCTCCCAAGCTAAGAATTTACTTGGAAAAGACACCTTGCTGGTGCATCTCCGCCGTTACCCAGAAGCCGTACATGCCGGTTTACGCATCCTGGCTGAAACCACCCTCCGCTTCGTTGAAGCCGCCATCCAGACTGGCATAGCCGGCGTATTCTTTGCCGTCCAGCATGCCCAATATGGTCTGCTCTCCGAAGCAGAGTACGATACCTTCGGTCGTCCGTACGATTTCCAGGTACTTGAGCCGGCTCGAGGGCTGTGGCTCAATATGCTGCACCTGCATGGGGATGAGGTCATGTTCAAGCGGTTCCTGGATTACCCGATGGGGGTGATCAATTGGCACGATCGTGACACCTGGCCTTCTCTGAGCCAGGCGCAAGCGCTGTTCCCAGGAGTGGTTTGCGGGGGATTGCAGCGTGAGCGTACGATGGTGCTCGGCACCCCTGAAAGCGTTACCGCCGAATCTCTCGATGCCATTCAGGCAACAGAGGGCAAGCGTTTCATCCTCGGCACTGGCTGTGTGCTGCCTATCATCGCCCCACGCGCCAACATATTAGCTGCCAGGCAGGCTGTGGGATGACTGGACTTAGAGTTATCGGTGGGATAGCCCGCGGACGGAAATTACGGTCAGTGCCCGGTGATACTACTCGCCCGGTTACCGATCAGGTAAAGGAAGCTTGTTTTAACATCATCGGGGCAGATATCGTGGAGGCCACCTTTCTCGACCTTTTTGCTGGAACTGGCAGCATCGGGATCGAAGCCCTCAGCCGTGGAGCTGCTTTCGCCCGTTTCATTGATCTCAATCGGCTGCCGGTTGAGACAGTGCGGGCCAACCTGGTCCACTGCGGTCTCGATCAGAGCGCTGAGGTGATGAGGGCTGATGCGTTCTCATTACTCGAACGATCCCCTGACCGGTCCTTCGACTATATTTATATCGCCCCGCCGCAATATAAGGGCTTGTGGAAACGGGCTATACTCACCCTGGATACGCATCCCACCTGGATGTCAGGTGACGCCTGGGTAATTATTCAAATCCATCCGGTGGAGTATGAGGTGCTGCTGCTGAAATCCCTGGCTGAATTCGATCAACGCCGGTATGGCAGTACTTTGCTAGCATTCTATGAGCGGGTATAATTTTGTAAATTTGTGACCCAGGTGCAGGAGGCTTCTTCATGACTCACAACATCTCCCCACTGCAGGTTTTACAACGTGCTTTTCCAGGTATCCCCACAGATGAAGCTGAAATGATGATTTCTTCGGGTAAGGTACATTCTTATCCTCCCAATACAGTCTTATGCCGTGAAGGCGCCATCGAAAACACCTTCTACATCATCCTGGAGGGGGAGGTTCAGGTTGCCAAGCTGCTCAACGAGCTGGAAACGCGTTTCCTCAAACATTTAAAAGGGGGCGATTTTTTCGGAGAAATGGCGCTTATTCATAATGCTCCGCGTGCTGCCACCGTTATCACCACGGCTCCCTGCACGATCCTGGAAATTAACAAGGAAGCCTTTTCAAAGCTGCTTGAGCAGAGCAGCAGCATGTCCCTGGCAATGGTGCGCGAGGTCAGCCGCCGGCTGCGCGAGAACGATGAGATGGCTATCGGTGACTTGCGCCTGAAGGCACGCGAATTAGCATATGCATACCAGCAGCTGGCTGAGCAGGAATTTGCCCGGCGCGAATTCTTGACTACCATCGCCCATGAGCTGCGTACGCCGCTTACCGCTGCCAGCGGTTTTTTACAGCTCGTTCGCATGGGTATGCTGGATGGGCAGACCCTCACCCAGGCGATGGATACAATCGCCCGGAACGTGCAAGATATCATATCGCTGACCAACGATATTTTATTCCTACAGGAAATGGACCTGATTTTGCCGGAATTCGAGCCTACTGATGTGGGACCGATTGTAGTCAAACTGGTAGAGCAGATGCGCACGCGCGCCGTGCATAATTCTGTGGCTTTGAAATTGGAAATTACTCACGACCTTCCGCAAGTTGATGGCGATGCGAAGAGTCTGGAGCGAGCGATTGCTGCCATCCTGGATAATGCGATCAAATTCAGTCCGGATGGCGGTGATGTGCTGGTAGATGTAGGTTCTGATGCAGTACAATTGTGGGTGCAGGTGGAAGACCATGGCGTGGGGATCGCCACGGATGTGTTACCGTGTATTTTCGACCGTTTCTTTCATGTGGACCATGTAGGGAATTACCTTTTCCGCGGCCTGGGTCTAGGACTGTCGGTGGCCAGGCAGGTGATCGAACAGCACGGCGGGAAGATCCTGGTTGAGAGTGAGTTAGGAAAAGGTAGCAAGTTTACAGTCTTGCTGAAGGCGAAAAGTTAATCCATTTAATTTTAAGAGGAGATAGTTATGAAACTTAAAGTTGGTCAAATTGCGCCCGATTTTACCTTGTCCAGCCACCTCGGTAAAAATGTTACATTTAGCGACCTGCGGGGGAAAAATGTGGTGCTTGTATTCTTCCCTCTCGCCTGGACCCCGATATGAACGAGCCAGATCCCGTCATACGAGGCAGAGCACGCCAAGTTTGCGGGATTAAATGCTCAAGTTCTGGGCATCTCTATAGACCATGTCCCTTGCTTGAAATCATGGGCCGAAAGCCTGGGAGGGATCAATTATCCCCTGTTAAGTGACTTTTGGCCGCATGGAGCCGTAGCTGAAAAGTACGGTGTACTACGCTCCGAGGGTTATACTGAAAGGGCAATCTTTGTTATCGATAAATTCGGTATCGTCCGTTACATTGATATTCACGAAATCGACAAACAACCAAGCAATAACGAGCTGTTAAAAATCTTGCGTGATATCGATCCGCAAGCAGCTAGAGCCGAACCGAAAGAAGGGGAACCAGTGGCTGCACCCGCGATACCCAAAGGCGAGATAATTTTTTACTGTACCAGTTGGTGCCATGATTGCCGCCGGGCGCGCAACTGGTTGAAAGCCAATAACCTGAATTTCGTCGAGGTAGATATTGACACGAATCCCGCTGGCTCAGACCAGGTAAAAAATTGGAATAATGGTAAACGCATCACCCCCACATTCGATATCGGTGGGGTGATCATCGCCAATTTCGATGAGCCAAAGCTTGCGATTGCACTGAAAGACCGATTGAAGTAATGTGTTGCCAGCTTCACAGAAATGTACGCATGGCTCCTGTGTAACCAAAAGTGCGCAGGTTATACTGCGCACTTTTGGTGTGTCAAACCTGATAGCAACGATTACGCACTGTGAGATGCTAAATAGGTGACAGCCTCGCCAACCGTCGTAATCTTCTGAGCATCATCGTCCGAGATCTCACCGCCGAATTTGTCCTCAAAGGCCATGATCAACTCGACCAGGTCGAGTGAATCGGCTTCGAGTTCTTCACGAAAGCGAGCTTCCATAGTGATCTTTTCTTCGGGAACGCCCAGCAGATCGATTATGATGCTCTTGACGTTTGCGTAGATTTCATCATTGGATGACATAGAAAAATCCTCCTTCATTGTATTTTTAACTATGGGACCAATTGTAACCGGGCTGAGTAATCTGTCAAGTCTGCGATTTTACCCCAGACGGCCTTGAAGACCTTCAGGGACTTTGGTAAGATAGTACAAACCGTAGGAACACTCTGTTATGCCAGAAGTTACGCCGCCGAAAAAACCCGCTGAGATCAGTGACCGAAAGTCCGAGCATATCCGCATTAACCTTGAGCAGGATGTGCGTTCCGCGTTGACCACAGGCCTTGAACATTACCATTTCATACATCATGCTTTGCCCGAATTGGACCTGGACGAAGTTGAACCTGCCGTCACACTGTTTGGTAAGCTGGTGCGCGTCCCGCTGTTGATCTCCTCTATGACGGGTGGTACCCATGAAGCGGCTGCTATCAACCGTACTCTGGCTACAGCAGCTCAGGCGATGGGTGTGGCGATGGGAGTTGGCTCTCAGCGTGCGGCCATTGAGCATGCTGAGCTGGCCAGCACATTTCAGGTGCGTCCATTAGCTCCTGATATCCTGCTGTTTGCTAATCTTGGTGCTATCCAGCTCAATTATGGTTTCAGCGTCGAGCACTGCCAACGGGCAGTAGATATGATCCAGGCAGATGCATTGATTTTACACCTGAACGCTCTACAGGAAGCCGTACAGGCTGAAGGGCAAACACGGTTTGCCGGTTTGCTGAGTAAGATCGAAACCGTTTGCCATTCCCTGTCAGTCCCGGTAATCGCTAAAGAGGTCGGCTGGGGGTTCTCCGAAGAGGATGTTCGCCGGCTGGCGGAGGTGGGTGTAACCGCCATCGATGTCGCTGGAGCTGGCGGAACATCCTGGAGCCAGGTGGAGATGCATCGGGCTTCGAACCAGAGCCAGGCGCGGCTGGCAGCAGCTTTTGTGGACTGGGGGATTCCTACTGCGGATGCAATTTGTAATGTGCGCCGCGTATCCCCCAATATGCCGATCATTGCCTCCGGGGGGTTACGCACGGGCGTAGATATTGCCAAATGCCTCGCTCTGGGTGCTTCGCTGGGTGGGATGGCCGGGCCGTTCCTTAAGGCCGCCGCATATTCCTTGGAGCTGACCATTCAGACGATCCAGGAAGTACAACGCGAAATTCTAGTGTGTATGTTCGCTGTGGGAGCGGGAAATCTGATGGCGCTGCGTGAAGGGAGATTATTAAAAGGGTAGTGTGACTATTTCAATCGATATATCCATTCGATGAACGAAAATTTTAGAAGGAGTACATAATGCGACAGAAAATTCAAGAAGCTCTAAAATCCAGCCAGGCGGATTACACTGAAATCCGTCTTGAGGAGAAGGAGTCCACGAACGTTTCCTATCGTGGCAAGAACCTCGAAACTGCCCAGGCGACCATTGATGTGGGGGGTGTAGTACGCTGTCTGATCAAAGATCGCGGCTGGGGCGTGGCTACTTTCAACAGCCTCAACGATTTGAAGGCGCGTGTCGAACAAGCTTACCAGTGCGCCCGAGTAGCTCACACGGATGAGCCCATCGAGCTGGCTCCTGTTCCGGTCATCGAGGAACACGTGCCTGCCCAGCTGCAGCATGATTTTCGGGATATCTCGCTGGCGGTCAAGAAAGCGCTGGCTGAGTCGTATAACGAAATCATGTTAAAAACCAGCGATAAGATCGTGGATACGTTCTGCAATTATGGAGATGGGTTCAACCGCATGATCTTTGCTAACTCGGAGGGCACTTACCTTGTGGAAGAGCGTCCCATGGTTTTGGTTGCATGTGGCGCAATTGCACGGGATGGCAATAATGTGCAGCAATCCCATGAGTCAGTCTCCAACCAAACAGGGTTCGAATATGTTCAAGGGCGCGAGGAGTTGGCTGAAAAGGCTGCCCGGCGCGCGGTGGAAATGCTTGGTGCTGAGACTGTGGTAGGCGGGACTTACCCGGTCGTTTGCAACCAGTTATTAGCAGGGGTTTTCATTCACGAGGCATTTGGGCACCTTTCGGAGGCTGATTTCGTATACGAGAACCCGAAAGCCCGCGAGATGATGGTGCTGGGCCGTCGTTTCGGAAAGGATATCCTCAACGTGTTCGACGATGGAGCGCTACCAGGCCAGCGCGGTACGCACCGCTTTGACGATGAAGGCACCCCGATGCGGCGTAACTACCTGATCAAGAACGGCATCCTGGTAGGCCGTCTGCACTCGCGCGAGACTGCCCGAAAGATGGGCGAGCAGCCCACCGGTAACGCGCGTGCCATCAATTATCGCCACGCCCCGATCGTACGCATGACCAACACTGCCATCGAGCAGGGCGACACACCCTTCGAGGAGATGATCAAAGACATAGAGCTGGGGATTTATGCCTGCGATGCATATGGTGGTCAGACGCAGCTTGAAACTTTCTCTTTCAGCTCCGGATATGCCTATATGATTCGCGAAGGCAAGATCGCGGAGATGGTCAAAGATGTGATCCTGGCCGGTAACTTATTCACCACCATGATGAACATCGATGCAATCGGGAATGATTTCAAGTGGATCAATAGCGGGGGTGGGTGCGGAAAAGGCGCGCAGTCCCCGCTGCCGGTATCGATGGGCGCGCCGCATATCCGAATTCAAAATGTTGTGGTGGGCGGTACAGATCACCGCGGCGGGAGATAACTTATGAATATCCTCAAACAACTACAAAGCCAGGCCGAACAGGTCGAGGTGTTACACCTGAAAAGCGAATCCACTACGGTGGAATATGAAGCCAATAAACTAAAAACCAGCAAGGTTGAACAAACCCAGGGCATGGCAGTGCGCGTGGTGCGCAAGGGACGCCTGGGGTTTGCAGCTTCCAGTGACGAGAAGGCAGTAAACAAGCTCATGGCGAATGCCCTTGAATCGGCAGCTTACGGGGATGAGATCCCGATCCAGTTCCCCGCGCCCCAACCCGCTCCAACGGTTGCCACATATGATCAAAGACTGGCTGAGTTCCCGATCCCGCGGCTGGTCGAGATCGGTAAAGAGGTGCTCGATTTGTTACTGCCAATCGATCCGGAAGCGCGCATCAATATCTCATTAAATCGCGGCGTGGATGAGATGACTTTACAAAACCAGGCTGGAACCAACGTATCGTTCCGTGTCTCGCCGTTTTCCATCTCCACCGATATTTCTTCTATCCATGGTGATGATATTTTAATTTTGTTCGACATGACCGGTACGACCCTTTGGGATGACCATTACCTGGATTTTGCCCATCGCCTGGCTGAGAAGCTTGAGATGGCGAAGAAACTCGCCACGATCCGCTCGGGACGTATGCCCGTGTTATTTTCCCCCACGGGTTCACTGGTACTCGGTTTTCCGTTGATGGTTGGATTGAGTGGGAAAAATGTCTATACCGGCATCTCGCCGATGATCGGTAAAGTGGGCGAAAAGCTGTTCGACAGCAAGGTCAGTGTGATCGATGATGCTACCGTAGATGGACGCTTTGGCAGTGCTCCCTATGATGCCGAAGGCGTGGCCCACCGGCGCAACACGCTCATAGAGAACGGTGTGCTCAAAGGCTTTTATTACGATCTAAAGACTGCTGCCCAGTCCGAGTTGGAATCGACCGGCAACGGTGCGCGCGGCTTGTTTGGTCCGCCTAATCCCTCTCCCACCAACCTGATGATCGGGGCAGGGGAGACCCTGTTAGCCGATATGATCGCTGGCATTGATGAGGGCTTGCTGGTGGAGGATGTACTCGGTCTGGGGCAGGGGAACGTTATCTCGGGAGCTTTTTCCAACCCGGTGAGCCTGGGATTCAAGATCGAGAAAGGCGAGATCGTCGGGAGGGTGAAGGATGTTTCCATCGCTGGGAACATATACGATGTACTGAAAGATGTGACCGCAGTCAGCCGCGAAACACAATGGGTTTACAACAGCTTGAATATGCCCTATATACTAATGGCGGACATGAATGTTGTAGCGAAAGCATAAGTTTGACAACCAAAAAATTAAACATCATGATAAAATATTGTATCGGCATTCACCACCTGAAGACGACTGCGTTCTCGATAGTTCGGCCTCGATGTTGGTGAACTTCAAATTTTTTGTATCAGAAAGAGAAAGGGAAAAAATGAACATCTATGTAGGCAACTTGTCATTCGACGCCACCGAGGACGAAGTCCGCGAACTATTCGCAGCATTCGGTCAGGTTACATCGGTTTCGTTGATCAAGGATAAATTCACCGGCCGGCCGCGTGGTTTTGGTTTCGTGGAGATGGCCACCGATGGCGAAGCTCAGAAGGCAATCGCGGAATTGAATGGCAAAGATTACAAAGGCCGCAGCATGACCATCAACCAGGCCCGTCCGCGTGAAGACAGCGGTGGTTTCGGGCGCGGTGGTGGCTATGGTGGTGACCGGCAGGGCGGTGGGCAAAGCAGAGAACGCCGCGGCCGTCCGGGCGGTGACCAGCGCAGAAAAGATTGGTAAAACGCTCGCAATAACCAAAAAAGCCTCCAGGCCAAACCTGGAGGCTTTCTCTCTTATAGACATTCTCTGAAAGGTTCCCCACAATGACTGACCAACCCATTTTCCCCCGCACCCTCGTCGGCGGTGTTTCGCTTCCCCGTCTTCTGATCGGCAGCAACTGGTTCCTTGGTTACTCTCACACCAGCCTGGCGAAAGACCGCTTCATCAAGGAATATCAGTCGCGTGAGCGCATCACCAACATCATCTGCACCTTTCTTGAGTATGGCGTGGATGCCGTGATGGGTCCGTCGAATCCCGATCTGGATGAAGCCATCTGCGATGCCGAACAGCGCTCCGGAAAGCCTGTCATTCGCATTTACACCCCGGGTTTCGACCTTACTCCAGCAGCCTCCTCTGGCCCGAATCCAGGGATGTCCGCCGAACAGGTTTTCGATCAGTGCGCGGCCTTCGGGGCTGCTTTCTGCATGCCTCACCAGTGCATCACCGATGCCCTCCTTGACCGCCGAGCCGGTATCATCCGCGACCTCGATATCTACACCCAAATGATCCGCCAGCGCGGCATGATCCCTGGCTTATCCACCCACATGTCCGAAACGATCGTTTACGCCGACAGGCAAAACGCGGATGTCGAAACCTATGTCCAGCTCTACAACGCCGCGGGATTCCTGCTGCAAGTCGAAACAGACTGGGTGATGCATATCATCCAGAATGCCAGGAAACCCGTCATGACGATCAAGCCTTTGGCTGCAGGAAGGATCCTGCCCCCGGTTGGGTTTGCCTTCGTGTGGAGCACCATTCGTGACTGCGATATGGTTACCATCGGTACCACAACCCCTTATGAAGCCCGCGAAGCGGTTGAGATTTCTCTGGCCCTGCTCGAAAAACGTATCCCGGATATTGAGCTGCAAAAAACCCGCAGTAAGAAAACCCTGGAATGATAGCGAACGAGTTGACATATTATGACTGACACCTTTTCTACCCCTCACCTGTACCTGGGTTCAGCTTACTACCCTGAACACTGGCCTGAAGAACGCTGGGCCGAAGATATCCGCCTCATGAAAGAGGCCAACCTCACCGTTGCCCGTCTGGCGGAGTTTGCCTGGTCGACGATGGAGCCTGTGGAGGGTGATATCCAGCTCGACTGGCTCGAACGTGCTGTCAACCTGCTGGCTGAAAATGGCATCGTTTCTGTGCTTGGCACGCCAACTGCAGCTCCCCCAGCCTGGCTCACTTCGACCTATCCGGATGTATTTGCTATCGACGAGTGTGGTCGTCCTGTACAGCATGGCAATCGCTGCCACTACTGCCCCACCTCCCCCAACATGATCGCTGCTTCCGAGCGCATCGTGCGTGCGATGGCGCAGCGTTTCGGCCCGAACCCAAAGGTTATCGGCTGGCAGACTGACAACGAGTTCTCCCGTACCTGCTACTGTGATCGCTGCCGCCAATTATTCCAGCAATTCCTCGCCCAGCGTTATGGAACCTTGGATGCTCTCAACCAGCATTGGTCAACGGCCTACTGGAGCCAGACTTATAACGATTGGGAGCAGATCCCAATCCCCATCGGCGGTCATAACCCCGGGTTGATGCTCGAATTCAAGCGCTTTGTTACCGTTACGAACCGCCAATTCCAAAAGTACCAGAT
>Ga0315274_10006555_pt1 | contig 16931 bp, 16 predicted proteins | sample YL17G02_20_MG_FD_203700 | JGI IMG/M metagenome (GOLD analysis project Ga0315274, IMG submission 203700) | Sediment microbial communities from Yellowstone Lake, YNP, Wyoming, USA - YL17G02_20 | ecosystem: Environmental > Aquatic > Freshwater > Lake > Sediment | place: USA: Wyoming | collected...
AACGGGAGTAGATCTTCATGATGTGCCAGAGGATGGGGTACTCCCCCAGCTCGATCAGGGGCTTGGGCATCTCCCGGGTCTTCTCGGAGAGCCGTGTCCCCCGGCCCCCGCAGAAGATCACCACGTCACCACCCTTTTTCCCCTTTCCCATGGTACAGTGGTTGCGCTCCCGGAATTTAAATAGCAGTCGGGGAGGACGAGGGAGGAGCGGGGGGACTGGTCGCAATACGCCGTCTCATCGGCAGATAGAAGGGGTATCTGCCCCGGAACATGCCTGGTCATCCCATTCCCGAAATCATAGCACGGGATAGATTACCTCACGGGAGTGGGTTCGGGAGGGGGCTCCGCCCCCTCCCGTCCCCCTCCCCGCGTGAGGATAGACGATCGCCAGGTTTCCCCGTTTCTCTCTCCCGGGAGGAGAGATCCCGGGGTGACCGGCCGGCATCCAACGGGCCGGAAGTGGCGGGATCACCGGCGGCAGAAGAATCGGCCGGCGTGCGCAAAGGGAAATCCTTATGGATCTGGGGCCGGTACATGCTACCGGATGCCCCCCCGTTTTTTGGACCGCTTTTTCAAACCCCAGCCCCACATCGTGGAAAGCCCCCGTCCCCCGTCCATTGCCCACGGGGCCGGGATGCACATCCCCGAGTACAAGGTGAAGCCCTATTTCCTGGTGGCATCGGTGGAGATGGGGAACACCACCACGAAGTGTATCCTGACGGGGACCAGCCTGGAGACCGGCCAGGCCTACCTGATCAACAAGACGGTACGGATGTCCCGGGACGTGCGGAAGCCGAAACCCGGGGAGGAGATCTTCGGTGAGACCCTCGACGGCACCCCTATCACCCGGCAGTCGGTGACGGAGCTGGTCCGGGAGATCCTGCTGGAGTGCCACCGGGAGGTGCACCTCGATATCGTCACCGACCTGGACTTCGCGGTCCGGTCCACCGGTGTCGTTGCCGAGATGGAGTCCCCGGACCAGGTAGGTGATTTCGTGATCGCCCTTGCCAACGGCTGCCTGCTGGCGAACGTGCCTCCACGGAAGATGACCCCGCCCATGTCCAAGGAGAACCTCCCCAAGAAGCTCCAGCCCTTCAGTTTTGCCGACAAGGTGGTCTTTGTGGGTGCGGTAGCCGGCGTGCTCCCGCCCTTGGGCTCCACCGGGGTGGAGATGGTGGCCAATGAGATGGAGGGGGAGCTCGCCATGGCCGGTCTCAAGGAGGGGGCCAAGTGGACGCCTGTTGACTTCCGCAACCCCTGCCTGACCATTGACTTCGGCACCACGCTGGACGGACGGATCACGAGCGACGTGCCCGCCGATGCTGAGAACCCCTTTGCCAAGACCATCGGGAACTTCTGCGGCCTTGCGGGGGCAGTGCCGGACGGGATAGTCCGGGGGAGCGGCCTCGTGGACCCCCGGACCGGCTGCGCCCTGGACATCTTCGGGGACCGCTCTGTCGCCTCACTGCTCCGGGGCCGGCAGTCCGGCGTCGTAGAGGAGTACGTGGAGCGGTGCCACAAGCATATTGACATCCGGCTCGTTCCCCCGGATCGGAAGCGTTTCGGCAGGGTTCCGGTCTGCGCCGACGTGGCCGCGGCCTCCGGGGTGGCGCTGATCGGCTGCGATGTGGGGGAGAACGGGAGCGACATCCCGAAGCTCATCGAGATCGGGGCCGAGATCTACCGCAAGCACGGGCTGGACCTGATGAACGAGGTGGTCGACCGGGTCTGTGCGAAGATGGCGCTGCGCCTGGTGGACGTGGCCGTGGATCTGGGGATGGCACCCCCCAACTCCTCCATCGGCTTCACGGGGAGGGCGGCCATCTCGGGCCGGAAGCCCTGGTACATCCTGGACGGGATCATGGAGCGGGGGCTGTACGAGGACCCCAACGACCACCTGGTCTTTGTGGACGACGGTCTCGGCCGGGGCGCCGCCCTGATGGGCCGGTGCATGTGTTCCTTAGGCAAGCCCCGGAACCCCCTGGGCGGCGTCCGGGGCGGCCCGTGCATCATGAAGCGGAGGATGAAGATCGGGAAATAGGGGAGATGGTATGCAAGAGAATGGAAAAAAGGAAGAGGAGCGGAAGGCCGAGGGGCAGAAGGTCGAGGGACAGAAGGCCGAGGGACAGAAGGAAGAGCAGCAGGCTGAAGATCTCTTCGATGTAATCGTTCCCGTGGGTACCCCGCGGTCGGTGATCCGGGATGTGATCAGGAAATACCCGGTGCAGCTGGTCGAGCGGAAGATGCCCGCCTATTTTGCCAACATGGACGGGGACGAGCGGGAGATACTGGCGTTCCGGGGGCCCCGGAAGGTGGTGGAGGAGGTGGAGCAGTTCATCAAGGAGCAGCTGGCCATCTTCGCCGAAACCGGGGGCTGGAACCGGCGCGAGAAGAAGAAGGAGCCCTGAACGGCGGCCAGGAAAGGAGCCGTCTCAGCGCCTGTTCCGGGAGCCGTCACCCAGCAGGAGGACCAGGAGCGCCTTCTGGGCATGGAGCCGGTTCTCTGCCTGGTCCCAGACGGCACTGGCAGGCCCCTCCATCACCTCATCGGAGATCTCCTCGCCCCGGTGTGCCGGGAGGCAGTGGAGCACGATGGCCCGGTCCGCTGCAGATGTCATCAATTCCCGGGTGATGGCATAGCCCTGGAATGCCCTGAGCCTCTTCTCCCGCTCCTCCTCTTCTCCCATGGAGACCCACACGTCGGTATACACCGCGTCGGCATCCTTGACTGCCCTCTCCGAGTCGGTGGTGAGCGTCACCTTCCCACCCCCGGCTTGGGCTGCGGCCACGACACCGGGATCAGGCCGGTAGTTGCGGGGGGTCGCCACCGCTACCTGGATCCCCGTGAGGGCGGCCGAGAGGATCAGGGAATGGCAGACATTGTTTCCGTCCCCGATCCAGGCCACCCGGATCCCGTCCAGCGTCCTGAACCGCTCCCGTATGGTCATGAGATCGGCAAGGACCTGGCAGGGGTGCTCCCGGTCAGAGAGGCCGTTCACGATGGGCACGTCCGAGTACCGGGCGTACTCTTCGAGGGTGGTATGCCGGTAGGCCCGGATCATCACCCCGTGGACGTACCGGGAGAGAGCCCGGGCGGTGTCCCGGATCTCCTCCCCCCGGCCCAGCTGCAGGTCCCGGGGGTTTAAAAAGAGGGCGTGGCCCCCCAGCTCGTACATCCCCACCTCGAAGGAGACCCGGGTCCGGGTCGAGGACTTCTCAAAGATCATCCCCAGGCTCTTCCCCTGCAGCAGGGGGTGGGGGACACCCTTCTTCCGGAGTTTCTTCAGCCGGCCGGCCTCGTCCAGGATCCACCGGAGGTCGTCTGCCCCCAGGTCCCGGATCGACAGGAGATCCCGGTTCATCGCAGCGCCCCCATGTGGGCCACCCTCTGTTCCAGGAGAGCGGCGGTGCCGATGTCCCGCCGGTGGCGGACCCTGCCCTGCACGGTGGAGGCAGCGCGTTCGGCGATGGCTTCGGCGGTGGCCAGGTCAGGCCCCCTCCCCACGAACGCCAGGGTGCGGGAGGAGAGTGTGGAAAGCATTCCGTCCTTCTCCTCGATGTTGCCATAGTATACCAGCGCGTCGCCGGTCTCCCCCAGGGCAAGGGGCTGCCCGGATACCGGCGCTTCGGGGTAGCCCTCCGGCACCAGGTACTTGCAGACGGTGGCCAGCGGGTCCCACTCCAGCCGGGTGGGGAGGGACCCCTCGGTGATCCGGCAGAGGATCTCAGAGAAGTCGGAGGAGAGAATGGGGAGCACGTTCATGGCCTCCGGATCACCGAACCGGGCATTGAACTCGATGACCCGGGGGCCCGCTGCGGTGTTCATGAACTGGCCGTACAGAATGCCGTGGAAGGGGGTCCCCTGCCGCCGGATAGCCGCCACTGCGTCCGCCATGATGCTTCTCGCCTCCGCCACGTCCTCTTGCGATACGAAGGGGAGGGAGTGGTCTGCCATGGAGTAGGATCCCATGCCGCCGGTGTTGGGGCCGGTGTCCCCCTCGTATGCCCTTTTATGGTCCTGTACGAGGGGCATGAACACGAGCCGGGTCCCGTCCACGAAGGCCTGCAGAGTGAACTCCTCCCCCAGGAGCCGCTCCTCCAGCACCACCGGCCCTGCCAGCGTGCGGACGTAAGCGATGGCCCCTTCCCGGTCCACCTGCTCGCCCATGATCCGGACCCCTTTCCCCCCGGTCAGCCCCGCGGGTTTTACCGCCAGGTCCCCGTCATGGTCCCTGAGGAACGAGACCGCGTCGGCCGGGTCACGGAAGACCCGGTACAGGGGGCAGCCCCGGATCCCGTGGGACTGCATGAGATCCCTGCAGAACGCCTTGTCGGTCTCCAGCCGGGCGGCTGCCCAGCGTGGGCCTGCGGTGGGGATCCCTGCCCCCTCCAGGGCGTCGACGACCCCGGCATCAAGAGGCGCCTCCGGCCCGATGATGGCCCGGTCAATCCCCTGGGCGGTGGCATAGGCTGCCACGCCCGCGACATCGGTCTCCTTCAGGATCCCGATCCCGGTGGCGAGCCGGGCAATCCCGGGGTTCCTCCGGGCCATCACGCCGTAGACCCGGACGTCCCCGTTCTTTGCGAGGGCAGCAGCGATGGCATGCTCCCGGCCGCCACCCCCCACCACCAGCACCTTCAGCGCCATGTGTCTTCCCCTCTCCTCACCGGTCCACCAGGTCCCGGGCCCTGGCCATGGGGACCAGGGTGACCCGCTCTTTCGCCAGGATTGCACCGGCCCCCTGCTCCCGGTCCACGACGGTCACCACCGTGTCCACGAGAGCTCCCGCCTCCCGCAGGGTGCGGATGCCGAAGAGCACGGAACCTCCCGACGTGGTCACGTCCTCCACGAGCAGCGTGCGCCTCCCCTCCACCTGGCCGATGACGAGACCGGCCCACCCATGCCCCTTCTCATCCTTCCGGATGATGGCGTAGGGTTTGTGGCTTGCGAGCGAAGCGGCAACGGCAAGGGGGATCCCGCCCACCGCTACACCGGCCACCACCTCGAACGGGGCCATCGCGGCTATGCCGGAACCGATCCGGGAGAGGACGTCCGGCTGCGTGAGCACGGACTTGATGTCAATGTAATAGCGGCTCCTCTCCCCGGAGGCCAGGACGAAGTCTCCGTACTTCACGGCCCCGCGGGCCACCAGCAGGGCGGCAAGCTCGGTCACCATGGTACATCCTTCACGCCCAGGGAGTGGCCCAGCAGGTTGGCAGCCCGGTGCAGTACCGGGGTCAGCACCAGGATCCAGAGAAGCACGGGGACGGTGAGGTTCGCCATCACCCAGACAGGGGCTGCCACCAGCGTGAGTACCAGCGCCCCGAGGACCAGGTCGTACTGGTCCGCCACCGGCCACCGCCGTCCCTGCGGGATCCCCTTCCTCCGCTTGAAGTAGGACTTCACCAGGTCGCCGGCCAGGGCCCCGGTTGCGAGCATTAAGACGGTGAGGAGGGTATGCCGGGGCAGGAACGCCGGGAATGCATTCGTCTGCAGGGAGAGCTGCACACCCCCGGCCAGGACACCGGCAAGGATCCCCAGCAGCAGGCCCCGGACCGTCTTTCCGTTCCCGAGAAGCCGGTTCCCGTCCGGGTGCACTCTTCCCCCGTCGATGGGCATGCCCCCTCCCAGGATCACGGCAGCCGGGTTGGGGATATAGGCAGGCAGCATGACCCAGAGCGCCGCGAGGAGCGCAGTTATCCAATAATCAATATTTACTACGGGCGCCAATAGTGTAGTATTGACCACGGATACAAAGATTAAGGTATCGAAAGAGAGAATGATCGGAGTCAACGCGGTGTGACAGCGATGCTCCTCAAGAAGACTTCGACACTCTGTCCGGTCTGCAGCCAGGTGATCCCTGCGGAGATCACCGAAGAGGGAGGGAAGGTCTGGCTGGAACGCACCTGCCCGTCGCACGGGCATTTCCGCCACATCTACTGGTCCGATGCCGCGATGTACCGGCGCTTCGATGCCTGGGAGGCCGTGGGGAGGGGGGTGGAGAACCCGCAGCGGGAAGGCTCCCCCGAGGGGTGCCCGACCAACTGCGGGCTCTGCTCCAACCACCGGTCCGGGACCCTTCTCGCCAACATCGACCTGACCAACCGGTGCAACCTGAACTGCGACTTCTGCTTCGTCAATGCACAGGCCTGCGGGTACATCTATGAGCCCACCTTTGACCAGGTGGTGGAGATGCTCACCCTCCTCCGGAACGAGAAGCCCGTGCCCGCCCCCGCGGTCCAGTTCTCCGGGGGTGAGCCCACCATGCGGGACGATCTCGTGGCGATCATCCGGAAGGCCAAGGAGCTGGGGTTCCGGCAGGTCCAGATTGCCACGAACGGCGTCCGGATCGGGAAGGATCCCGAGTATGCCGCTCTTCTCAAGGCGGCAGGGCTCTCCACGGTGTACCTGCACTTTGACGGGGTCACCCAGGAGACGGACCCCTTCACCCAGATCCACCAGAAAGCCATCAGCGTGCTGGACCAGGTCCACCTGGGGGTTGTACTGGTCCCCACCATCATCAAGGGGAGGAATGACCACCAGGTGGGGGACATCCTCCGGTTCGCCGCCGAGCACATGTCGGTGGTGCGGGGGGTGAACTTCCAGCCGGTGGCCTTCACGGGAGCCGCGGTGGAGGAGGACGTGGAACGGTCCCGGATCACGATACCTGAGCTCCTGCAGGGTATCGAGGCCCAGACACAGGGGGTGATCCGGGCAGATGACTTCTACCCCATTCCCTGCGTGGTCCCCATCTCGGACCTGGTGGAGGCGTACCGGGGCAGCCCCCAGATCCGGTTCACCGCCCACCAGCACTGCGGTGCCGCCACCTATGTCTTTGTCACGGAGAACGGGATCGTGCCCGTGAACCGCCTGCTGGACGTGGACTCGTTCTTTACGGCCATCTCCACCATGGCGGAGGACCTGAAGAAAGGCGGGTCGATCAACAAGTACCGGGCGCTCCTCTCCGGTGTCAGGAACCTGCATACCTCGGTGCAGAAGGGGGAGAAGGGCGATACCACCCGGTTCTGGACGATGCTGGGCCAGGCGCTCGTAAAGCAGAACTTTGACGCCCTCCGGGAGTTCCACTGGAACGCTCTTTTTATCGGGGTCATGCACTTCATGGACCGGTACAACTACGACCTGGGACGGGTGCAGCGGTGCTGCATCCACTATGCCACGCCAGACGGCCGGCTGATCCCCTTCTGCAGCTACAATAGCGGCCCGGTGTACCGGGAACAGGTCTGGAAGAAATTCTCCCGGCCCCTGGTGAATGAGGAGTAACGGTCAGGGGAACGGAAGCTCGATCCACTCCGCCCCTTCCAGCGCCAGCCGGGCGATGGCCAGATCCTGGATCGCGAGGCCGGTGGAATCAAAGACCGTGATCTCCTCCTTCCGTTCCCGCCGTTTCCTCCCGGTCACCACCTCCCCCAGGGTCCCTGCGATCTGGTCCGGCGAAAAGAGCCCCCGTGCGATGGGCACGTTCACCTCGCCAGAGTGGACCGCCTGGGCCATGTCGTCCACAAAGACCCGGGCCCGGAGCAGGATCCGGGGATCCAGCTCCTCTTTTCCGGGCGCATCCGCGCCGATGGCATTGATGTGGGTCCCCGCGTGGATCCAGCCGTCCTGCACCAGCGGTTCCCGGGAAGGGGTCGTGGTGATCACCACGTCCGCGTCGCAGGCCCGTTCAAGCCCGGATGCAGAAGCATCAAACTCCCGGAACCTTGACGCCAGCACTTCCGCATTCTTCTCCTCCCGGCTCCAGAAGCGGATCCGCGTGATCCGGAGTTCCTCTGCCAGTGCCCGGACCTGTGCCTCCGCCTGGCGGCCGCTCCCGATGACCCCCACGGTCACCTCTCTCTTCGGGGAGAGGAACTTCGCTGCCACGGCACCGGCTGCCCCGGTCCGCATATCCGTCAGGCTTGTCGCATTCAGCACCGCCCGCGGGACTCCCGACTCGGGGTCAATCAGGATCGTGAGGGCCATCACCGTGGGGAGGCCGTGCTCCCGGTTCCCGGGATGCACGTTCACGATCTTTACGCCTGCAATATCCATGGCAGGGAGGAACGCGGGCATGGTACGGAAGTCTCCTGTCGGGAAGGTGATGTACACCTTGGGCGGCATCTGCACCCCCCCTTCGCCGTGTTCCCGGAAGACCGCCTCGATGGCCCTGTTCACGTCACGGTACTCCAGCAGTTTTTCAGGCTGTGCGCAGTATCTCATCCTCCCACACCCGTCCCGTGATGGGGCCACCCGCCCGGCCGGCCTACTGGTACGTACGGCAGGGACTGGATAAACCTGATGGAAAGGGATGGGTGGGCCGGTCCAGCAGCGTTGGTGCCCGTATAGGAGGATATTTCCGTCAAAGATCGGGAACAGACAGGCGGACTCTGTTCCAGGAATTCCTCCATGGGAGGAATAACGGCAGGTGGGGGTGTACCCTTCCGGCACACACTCCCGTGAGGATAGGTATATCTGCCCTTTCACGTCCTACCGGTTCCTTCGGTGAAACCAGGGGAACCAGAGGGGATCAATCACGATGAAGAGAGAAGAAAAAGAGGCCCACCGGAATACGCCATGGCTCCGGCCTAGCCCTCACTTCAGGTTGTCGATCTCCTTGAGGGTCCTGTCAGCCAGTTCCTTCATCCGGGCCGAGATCCTGCCGGAGGCTGAGAATTCCACGTCCCTCATGGCATTGGCGAGCTCAGCACCCAGGACAAAGATTGCGTACTTGTGCTCCATCTTGGAGCGGTGCAGCTGGGTCGGGTCGATCTTCAGTGCATAGTACTGGGTGAACTTCAGATCGGGGTTGATTTTCTCGAAGTAATCCTTGATCTCCACCATCATCTGGTGAAGGGTGATCAGCTCTTCCTTGTGCATCCCTTACCCCTGCACCGGTACGGTACTCACTGGCATGATAAATAGATTTGGCCAGTCGTTAAAACTGGCTCATTTTCAGGATTTTTACCGAGAGCGGACGCTTGATGATGCCGCGATAGTCCCGTGCCACCACGAACTCGATCCCCTTCGCTGCCAGCTGGTCCAGGAGCCGCTGGTCAATGACCCGGTCGACCACGAGGCCCGTCACGTCCCCCTTCAGGGATTCCAGCACCCGCTCCAGGTCCTGCGCCTTCAGGTCCAGCAGCACCGAGAAGTCCGGGGAGAGGAACCGCCCGGTGGACCGCCCCTGGACCTCCTCCACATGGTCCCGGAGGGAAACGGTCCCGGATGGCACCGGTTCGCGCTGCTTCCGTGCAACAGACGCCTTCCCGGCCTCCGTGCGGGCCTCCTCCCGCTGGCGGGGAGGGGCGGGAGGTTCTGCCAAGGGTCCCCGGGAGGGCTTCCCTTCAGGGGCCCCCCCCTCCATCTGTTCCTGGAGGAACTCCACCGGCACCTTGTTCCGGAGCGCCTTTGTGATCTCCTTCCGGCTCATGTCCTCCACGGATCTCCCCCGGGGGGCATACGCCACGAAATCGATATCTGCCACCTGCAGGAGCTCGCGGAGGATCAGCTCGCCCCCCCGGTCACCGTCCAAAAACGCCGTCGCCGTTTTGGTCTGGCAGAACTCCACGATGGTGGGGGGCACCTTGGTCCCCTCCACGGCCACCGCGTTTTTTATGCCGAACCGGAGCAGGTTGATCACATCGGCCCGGCCCTCCACCACGATGATGGCATCCGAATCGGTGACGTTCGGGCCTGCCGGGACCTTATCCGCGCCCAGTTCCGAGACCTTCTCGATCCGCATGGCGTCCCGGACCTCGTCCAGGAGCACCGTGCTCTCAATGGCCCCCTCCTCGAAGCGGTCGACGAGGAGCTCCTTGGCCCTGTCCACGATCTTGCGCCGTTTCGTGACCCTTATATCCTCAATCTTCTCCACGGTCACGTGGGCGATGCAGGGGCCCACGCGGTCCACCGTCTCCAGGGAGGCCGCAAGGATCGCGGTCTCTGCGCGGTCCAGCGAGGAGGCTATCAGGATCTCTCCCCGTGTCTCGCCCTTCTTGCTCGCGATCTGGACGTCAATGCGTCCCACACGACCGGTTCTCTGGAGATCCCGCAGATCAAGGTCTTCGCCGAGCAATCCTTCAGTCTGGCCAAAAATGGCCCCAACTACATCGGATTTCTCGACCACCCCCTCCGCGTGGATGGCGATCTGAATGAGATACTTGGTGGTATCAGATGAGTACACGCGAAATCACCCTTCCCAGTCGGGAAGGCAGCCTGATGTCTTCGGTTTTGGTGAGAATCCGACAGCATAGGCATATAATATATATTTTTTGAATTATTTAAAATTCACGCTGCCGGGCCGGTGCAGTCTGTCATAACCAGCGAGTGGGGCAATTCCGGTTTCAACCAGAGAAGAGACCTCTCCGCAACGGGGGTGGGACCGGGAGGAGGGAGACCCCCCTCCCGTTGCCCTCCCCCTATGAGGAGAGGAGATCTTTGGGTTTCACCGACAGGGATCATCGTGGAAGCATTCCTCCGAATACCCGGTATGGGGTGAAAGCCCGTCCATTGAAAATACCCCTGTCAGGTGCTCGCGCCGGGGCGAACGCGGAACCCGGAGAAGCTCAGCGCCTACGAGCTGCCGGGCCCTGATCCGGCGGCTGCGTGCAGGCGAGCCAGGGCTTCACCTGCCGGAAGGCCCCGGACCCGGACCCGTTTTTCGCGGGATGCGGCGCCGGCGACCAGCGTCACTGCTGACGCAGGGACCAGGAGGGCCTCTGCCACGAGGGCCGTCAGGTCACGGTTTGCCTTCCCCCCCCGCGGGGGAGAGGAGACGGTGCACTGGACCCTGCGCCTCCACGGGTTGTATCCGGTGATGGCGGCTCCCCTGCGGCTTCCCGGCGACACCTCCAGGAGAATCCCCACCCCGTCCTCTTCTTCCATGACTGCCCCTGCCCACGGGTCCATCAGAATGCTCTCATAAGAATCGGGAATGTCGCCCGGCAGTAACACAGCAGGATCACCGGTGGCTGCTGCCGTCCCTCACCCGCGTAACGCCCTCATGCCGGGCGGTGCCTGTCGCGCACCCGGGTTGTCCCGTGCCTCATCACCGGGCGTTCACCCCTTGTTCAGACGGGGACCTATGGATGCGCCGTGTCGGCACACACTCAGGTGGAGCCCCGGGGGATATAACCCCTTCCCGGGAACCAGCGGGCCGTGGCATCCAGGAACTCGCCCCGGCGGAAGGCCACCACCCCGTCCAGCAACACCAGTTCCGGGAAGATCCCCTCGCGCCCCTCGAAGGGGGTCCACCCGCACCGGCTGTGCAGGTGCTCCGCCCGGATGGGTTCCGGACGGAGGGGGTACAGGGCCAGGTCCGCCCGCTCGCCGGGGGCGGGGCCTGCGCGGGGGATCCCCAGCACCGCGGAGGGATTCCAGGACGTCTTCTCGGCCACCGAGAGGGCAGAGAACTCCCCGGCCCTCACCCGGGCCACGAGGAGGGGCATCATGGTCTCCACCCCGGGCATCCCCGAAGGGGCATCCGGAAAGGGCTGCCGCTTCTCCTCTGCGAGATGGGGTGCGTGGTCGGAGGCGATCACCGGTATCTGCTCCCACACCCTGAGGAGCCGCTGCTGGATGGACCGGCTCCGGAGAGGGGGGTTCACCCGGCCACATCCATCCCCGTCACGGAAGTCCTCCCGCGAGAGAAACAGATGGTGGGGCGTGACCTCGCAGGATGCAGGCGCGGATGCAGCCAGGGCTTCCGGGGTGGTGACGTGGCAGAAGTGAAGCCGGACGCCGCTCCCGGCACGGGCTCTCACCTCCCGGATGGCTTCCGCCTCCCCCCAGGCGGTACGCATCCGGTCGTGGGCGTCCAGCCCTTCCGGTTCACCGGGCTCCACCCGTTCGGCATGGATCGTGGCGAGGGCACCGAGGGCTGCGCTCTCCTCCAGGTGCCGTGCCAGGTCCGGAGCAGGGATGCCCTCGCCGTAGGACGAGGGGGCGGCGAAGAGCTCCCCAAACGCCATGGCGCCGCTCCTCCAGAGCGCGGCAGGATCGGATCCCGGTGCCACTCCGGCATTGATGGCAAAGTGGCACCGGGAACGGGCACGGGCATCCTCCACCCGGTCCGTGAACGCTTCAGGCGAGACGAGGGGCGGGACGGTGTTGGGCTGGTCCACGACAAGGGTGACGCCCCCGGCCAGGGCGGCCTCGCTTCCGGACCGCCAGTCCTCCTTCCGGCTCTGGCTTCCCCCCCTCATGTGCACATGCAGGTCCACGGCACCGGGCAGGCAGAGGAGCCCGCTGCAGGAGATGGTCTCTCGGGAGGAGAGGGAGGACCCGGCATGGACCACGGTCCCGTCACGGATGCAGAGATCCGCGGTTCTCCCGTCGGTGAGGGTGACGTCCGAGAGGACCAGGTCTAGCATACCCGGGGCACCGGATCCCCCATGGGCGGCTCGATGAACCGCTCGCCGCCGATGGTGGTCTTCAGGATCACGCGGGATCCCGCCGTGACCCTGCCGACAATGGCCGCGTCCTTGCCGTAGCGGTGGGAGCGGAGGCTTGCGAGCACCGCGTCCGCATCATCCGCAGGGACACCCATCACCACCTTCCCCTCGTTGGCCACCTCCAGGGGATCGATCCCCAGCATCTCCCCGGCAGAGCGCACCGACCTCCTGACCGGGAGAGCAGTCTCGTCGATGGTGACCCGGACCCCGCTCTTCTTCGCCATCTCGTTGATGGCCGAGGCAAAGCCCCCCCGGGTGGGGTCCTTCATGGCATGGATCTCCCCGGCCGCAAGGGCCCCCTCCACGAGATCCCAGAGCGGCGCCACGTCCGACCGGATCTGCTCGCCAAGGTCAAAACCCTCCCGGTGGGTCAGGACCGCGAGACCGTGGTCCCCGAGCGTTCCCGAGACCAGGATTCGGTCCCCTTCCCGGAGGCCGCAGTCCCGCACCACCGTCTCGGCAATGCCGATCCCCGAGGTGTTAATCACAATCCCGTCCAGGGCACCCCGCTCCATCACCTTCGTGTCCCCGGTCACCAGGTGGGCGCCGGACTCGGTGAGGGCTTCGTCCATGGACCGGACGATCCGTTCCAGGTCCGCGATGGCGAACCCCTCTTCGATGATCATGCCGCAGGAGAGGGCAAGGGGCCTCCCCCCCATCATGGCAAGGTCGTTCACGGTACCGCAGATGGAGAGCCGCCCGATGTCACCGCCCGGGAAGAAGAGGGGCCGGACGACATGGGAATCGGTGGTGAAGACAAGCTGGTACTCCCCGACCGGGATCACGGCCCCGTCGTCCAGCGCCTCCAGGCCGATCCCGCCGGCGTTCCGGTTCCTGACGTTTGTCAGGGTGCGGAGAAGTTCCCCCATCACCTCCCCGCCAGCCCCGTGCATCAGGCTGACTTTCATGGGCCTTCCACGTCAATCTCCAGGTTCGTCACCACGATCTCGCGACCCTGTGTAAGATCCGGGAGGCCGCCGCACTGCGGGCAGACAAAGACCTCTGTTCCCTCGTACCCGCAGGTGCACCGGGTCCGGGCAGGGACCTTCCGGTAGCAGAGGGAGGAGCCGGTGAAGAGGGGATCATCCTCGGATATGGCATGGAACAGGAACTCCACCTGCTCCGGGTTCACCATGGCCAGGTCGCCGATGTCGATCAGGACCCGCATCACCGCCCGGGCATGGTGGTCCTCGGCCGCCCGCCGTGCGGTTGCATAGATGTCGTAGGCGATGCTGTACTCGTGCATCACTCCTCCATGGCGGCGTATACCTGCCGGAAGAGGTCCCGCGTTTCGAGCCCCTCTGCCCGGGAGAGCTTCTGGATCGCAAACCCCACGTGGACCAGCACGAAGTCTCCCACTGCCACGTCCACGAGATCCAGCCGGACCTCCTGGCGCAGGTCGCCGTAGTCCACGAGGCCGATGTTCCCGTCCCTGATCTCGATCACTTCCGCCGGCACTGCAATGCACATGGTTGAACCCTCCGTTGTTCCGCTCCCCAGGATCTGCTCTTCTCTCTCTGGGGAAACGCCGGGAAGGAGATTTGAACTCCTGAGGTGCGGTCGCACCAGTGGCTTTCAAGGCCACCGCCTTTCCGGACTAGACTACCCCGGCTCCATAGGAGGTTGGCTCCGGCGGGTAAAAAGGGTGATGGAGATCCGCTATCTCCGCCTGAGTACAAGAAAGAGCAGCGACAGCACCGCGATGGCTGCCGGAAGAGGCGTTTTCTGGGTGGGGGTGGGGGCGGGGGTACCGGCAAAATACGCCGCGCAGGTGGTGCAGACATTCAGGGAATCGGCATTCTCGGCATAGAGGGTCACGGTGCCCTGGTCGGTGTAGGTTGCCGGGTAGACCTTGACATAGACCGGTCCTCCCAGGGTCTCCACGGTCACGGATTCGCCCCCCACGGTCCCCTTCTGGTTCAGGGTGAACCGGCCGCCGTTCTCGTCCACGTACTCCATGATCCAGTCGATGCCGGAGGAGGTGCGGATCCGGAGGGTGCCGCCCGCCGAGTCCACCGTGAAGTACGCGGGCTGGGTTCGGGACGAAGGGGTGGAGGCGGTGATCTCGGGCCGGGCCGTGGGGGTTGCGGTGGTGGCTGAGGTCGTGGTGGCATCCTTCACGGCAAACTCCGCCATCCCGATGTATCCCCTCGCGTCTGAAAAGGATACCCGGTAGGTTCCCCCTTCCGTGATGGGGACCGTCTTAGCGAACTCCCCGCTCACCGTGCCAATGTACTCGGGGCCGAAGATCACCTGGCCGGCCTTCTCCACCCGGATCTCGGTGCCGTTGTTGCCCGTCATGGCGAGGGTTCCCTTCAGGTAGAGCACGCCGTTGAAGGTCTGGACCCGGGCAGAGGAGATGGTGATCTCGCCCGACCGGTCCACGACGGTCACAAACTTCTGGTTCTTGGCAGTCCCGCCAAAGACTTCCTGCCCGTCGGTCCTGGGATCCACGAGCTCCAGCAGGTAGTTACCCCCGGCGAGGCCAAGGGTGGGGAAGGAAGCAGAGAAGATCCCGCCTTCCTGGACCACGATCTGCGCCCGGGCGATCTCCTTCTTCGTGAACTGCATCTGGTAGAAGATGAGGTCGGTGGAGAATCCCGGTTTCAGGGTGCCAAGGCTCGTGCCCGAAACCTGGAGTGTCTCACCCGCGTTGATCCGGTCGGGGGCCGAAAGCTCGACGTAGGCAGCCTGCGCTCCCCCGATGAGCAGCAGGGCTGCGAGTATATACCGGAAGACCCTAATCATAAGAATAGCATCATCCGCGGGAGTATAAATGGTTCCTGTTGCCGAGGAGAAACCCCCTGCCTGCTGGACCGGGAAGGACCGGATCCGCGGTGAGGTGATCCGTTCCCTCACCGTGATCTTCCGGACCGGCGGGTGCGCGTGGAACCGCTGCCTGATGTGCGGGTACCGTTCCGTACGGATGGAGGGGACGCCCGGGGAGCTGTCTACCCGGGTCGTGGCGCAGCTCCGGTGGGTGCAGCAGCACCATGACCCGGCCTCGTACGACCTGGTCAAGATCTACACCTCAGGCTCGTTCCTGGATCCCTGCGAGGTTCCCCCGGATGCCCGGGACGCGGTGGGGGATGCCTTCCGGGGAAAGGTGGTGATTGCCGAGACCCGGCCGGAGTTCGTCACCCGCGACGTCCTGGAGGAGTTCATGGCCCGGGTGGATGACGGATCCCGGGCCGTGCCGTGTTACACCGCCATCGGGCTGGAGACCACCGATGACGCAATCCGAAAGAAATGCATCCGCAAGGGGTTCACCTTCGCGGAGTACCAAAAGGCCGCTCGCACTGCGAGGGATGCCGGCGCCGGGGTCAAGGCCTACCTGCTCCTCAAGCCCCCGTTCCTCACCGAGAGGGAAGCCCGGGACGACATGGCCCGGTCCATCGCCACCCTCACGGGCCATGCGGACCTCATCTCCCTGAACCCCTGCACCGTCCAGTCAGGGACCACGGTGGAATGGCTCTGGCAGCGGGGAGCGTACCGCCCACCCTACCTCTGGTCGGTGCTCCAGATCCTGGAGGGGGCCCCGGTGCATGTCACCTGCGATCCTGTTGGTGGCGGGTATCCCCGCGGACCCCACAACTGCGGCTCCTGCGACCGGGAGCTTGTGACCGGCATCCGGGACTATTCCCTCACCGTGGACCGGGGCCTCCTCCGGGCCCTCCTGAAAAAGGAGTGCGGATGCAGGGGGGAGTGGGAGCTGGTGCTGGATCGGGAACGCCCCTACGCCATGCCCCTCACCCGCTGACCCCCGCGGCGGACGATGCGGTTTTTCTTTAATAATTACGGTTCACAGTTATCGTAGGAGTATTACCGGGACGCTCCAGGGGTGGGCCTGAAGGCCCCCCCGCCGCGTGGGCGCCCCCCCCCGGGAAGAGAGAGGATCTCTCGGTGTTATCCCATGTGCTACTTCTGTTCCGATGTAACCCGGCTCAGCCTATCCTCACGCGGGGGATGCCTACGCGGCGGGGGCGGAGCCCCCAAGAGCGTCTCCCTCGCCCCCGTCACTTCAGGTTATCACTGAACTGGAGGTTCTCGACTAAGGGCGCGGCAGGGGACGGCAGCGCCCGAGAGCGTCCACCGGTCTGCAGGGAGGCAATCCCAGGTTCGAAAGAGAAAAAAGGTTCAGGGATCCCCGTCCCGATCTCCTCACTTCGGGACAGCAGGAGCCTTAACGGACTGGAAGTCCAGCTGTTTCTCCAGGAGGGGCAGGAACGTACCGGCATCCGACACGATCCCGATGGCCTGCAGGGTACCCCGGTCCATCAGCTTGGTTACCGAGGACGGGTTGATGTCCACGCAGACGGTCTTCACGTAGGACGGCAGGCAGTTCCCGACTGCCACCGAATGGAGGAGCGTGGCCACCATCAGCACCATGCTGCAGTCCTTCAGGTGCTCCCGCATGGCGTCCTGCGCTTCCATCACGTCGGTGATGACATCGGGGAGGGGCCCGTCATCGCGGATGG